>Ga0209139_10000904_pt1 | contig 10708 bp, 13 predicted proteins | sample BogFormECP14_OM3_FD_188246 | JGI IMG/M metagenome (GOLD analysis project Ga0209139, IMG submission 188246) | Bog forest soil microbial communities from Calvert Island, British Columbia, Canada - ECP14_OM3 (SPAdes) (version 2) | ecosystem: Environmental > Aquatic > Freshwater > Wetlands > Bog ...
GCGATTGGTTCACTGCGATGCGCGCGAGCCAAGTATAGAAGCGGGAGTCTCCACGAAATGTGTCCATGTGCAGGAAAGACCTGACGAAGGAATCCTGAAAAACCTCCTCGGCGTCCTCGTGGTTCCGCGTAATCTTTTGCGCCAGCCGGAGAATCCGTGGGCCGTATCTTGTCACGAGCTCTGCGAAAGCATCCGGGTCGCGTCTCCTGGCGGCGTTCACGAGCGCCAATTCTCTTGTGCCTTCCATGCGACCGAATGCACCGGATGCCTGTTCGTCGTTACCAATCCTGTCTAGCAACTCAGATGGCATAGTCTTGCTCCTCTTTCCACTTGAACGGCGAAGTTGCTGGGTTCGACGCAAGTGTCGCGGTGTTTCGTACAATCTCCCGACTGTAGAAATCATTGGCGTGAGAGCCGCATAAATGAGGCGATCATTCGAGATAGCCCGCGCTTGCTGCTCATTTTCAGTTCCTCAATCAGGTGCGTGTTGTTGAGGCCGTTGGCTACGAATTCGGCGCCATCTCTTGACATGGTGCGCAACAGCCTTCTCCCGCGTCTGTCCAGGAATGTGAGTTCTTCGAGATCCACGATGCAGGTGCGTCCCTTGCGAATGCGGTTTGCCGTGCTCCAATTTGCCTTCACCTCGGTAACCTGGGATCCAAACAGGCGGCCTTGCAAAACCCAGCGCATTTCCGTTGGGGTTTCGGTGATGATGATCTTCAGAACTTTTCCCGCTCCCGCGTCCGCGTCGGACGCGACTACTTGCCGATATCCGGCGTAGAGAATCAGTGGTATCAGCAGTACAGTCGCGGTCGGATTCGCTTCTCTGTCGAGAATTCCTGTTTGAGTCATTGGGTGCTTCTCTTTCGCATATGGACTTCGGTGCCTTCGCATTCAAAAGAGACCTCATCCATCTGCGATCTCCTTAGCAAGATGCCTCGCCCATTCTCGAACATGAGATTTTCGGCAGCCAAAGGATCAGGGGTCGCGTCTGGGTCAAACCCTTCGCCCTGAACCCTGACGACCACGGACACGCCTTTGCCCAATTCGCATCGGCAATAAACGTGGACCAGCTTCCCCGGATCCAGGCGGTTGCCGTGAAGCACCGCATTATTGAGAGCCTCCCGAAGGGCGAGCTCAACGCAGCGCTCCTCGCCGGAAATGCAGCGCGATTCTTCGATTAAACAAATCAATCTATCCACCAACGGCGAGATGGCTTTGACTTCACTTGGCATCCGGGCCTCGATTTCCAGGCACGAACTAGTCCCGCATATTCCCAAAAACTCGTTTCGTAAATTCGCTGGATTGCTCACGATGAGCGCTCCCCAGGTCAAACGCGTCGCTCTTTTTCCGCACAGAGAAACGTTGCAATGTGCCCGCCAACAGCACACTGGAATAGAACTCGCGCCAAATGATTGAAGACAGAAGAGCTGTGCACGGCGACAGGGCGGTTTTAACGCAAACTGTCGGCGACTACGACACTTTTTCCGACAAGTGTCGAGCGACTACGACACTTAAATCCACCCGTCACCTGTATTTCGCCTTGGCCCTTCCCTCAAAACCACATGTTCTTTCTGTTGCTTAGGGGTTCATCGCGTTCGGCGCAGATCCAGTCTTCTGGCCCTGCATTTGCACTGTTCATGGACGGAGCGAACGGAATGTTGAGGATCACGGCCTACGAGGCGACGGTTGGCTCGCGAAACGACGGAAATACAGGAGGCGCGAAAATGAGATCGAACAAAGCTGTAAAGGAACGAATCATTGGAAGGAAACTCGAGTCTCAGACGAAGGTGCGCACTGTTTCGCCTGTGCGGCACCCCAGTGATGACGAGGTTCGACGAAGAGCCTTCGAGATTCACGTTGAACGGGGCGGGATCCGTGGATACGACCTCGATGACTGGCTGGAGGCAGAGAAAGAGCTAACGCAGAAGATGCACCGATAGAGAAAAATCGGCGCTTGTGTATGCCGAGCCGTCGCACACCATGGCGCAGATCCACTCTTCTGGCCCTGGATTTGCATTCTCTAAGGACTGCGGAGAAGGAACGGATGCTAAAGATTACGATCACCAACACGGCGAAGCGAGAACTGTGGACCTTGCAAGGCCGTCTCGTCGCGCCGTGGGTCAAGGAACTGAAGGCGAATTGGAAGCGGGCACACCGCACAACTCAGAGCCGAAGGTGCATCGTGAATCTCCATGACGTCACGTTCATCGACCAGAGCGGGGAACGAATGTTGCGGTGCATGTTCAACCAGGGCGCGCAACTTGTCGCCAGTGATGTGTACGTCAAGCAGGTGCTTGATCGCCTCCGAGGTAAGTCGAATTAGTGGGGAGAAGTCGTACGTCCGAGGGATCAGCCAAATGAGTGATTTCGTGCAGGGCAAAACGCCGCAATCTCTACAAGAAATGGAGTCCATTCTTGAAAAACTGAATGACGGCGTCGTCATCGCAGACGATTCTGATCAGATTCTATTTGTCAACGCGGGCTTCGAGGAAATGACCGGATTCCCACGCAGCCAAATCGTAGGCCACGACGCCCGTCAGTTGTATCATCGGGCCGAAGAGTTTGCCTTCGCCCAGGAGCTTAACCAGAAATCCCGGGAGCTGGGGCGGGCCCGCGAAGAGTTCTTCCTGCCCACGAAAGACGGCGGGCGACTGTCTGTGGTGGTCAGCCTGCGCTCAATGCATGGGACCGATGGAGGACGTTTCTCGGTCGTAACTTTGACCGATATTTCGGAACAAAAACGCACGGAAGAAAAGCTCCGCGCTGCAATCGCGGGGCTCGAAAAGTATCAGCGAGACCTTGAACAAGAGCTGCTGCTGGCGGCCCGGGTGCAGCAGAGTCTGGCACCCGAGCCCCTCCTTTGGGGAGCTTTGCGTGTCGACACTTTCTATCAACCGGCGCATACAATTGGCGGCGACTTTGGCCTTGTGAGGCCGTCGAAAGACGAACATCTGAATCTGCTGGTCTGCGATGTCTCGGGACACGGCATCAGTTCTGCGCTCGTCGCCAACCGAATGTTCTCGGAGACGGTTACGCTGCTGGGTAATCGGGCGCCGCTCGCTGACGTCCTCCATCGTTTGAACTCTCTGGTGATTCGGAATATTGGCGCCCCAGGATTTTTCTTTACATTGGCGGCCGCCCGCCTTGATCGTGCCGGCCGGTCTATGGAGTTCGTCGGAGCCGGACACCCGCCGGCAATGATCGTTCAGCCGGGAGCCGAGCCTCGCCTGCTCCGGTCCCGAAGCATGGTCCTGGGCATGCTGCCGGATGCGGTGGATGCCGACGCCACGCTTTACAGAGAACTCGAGTATGGTGACCGCATCGTCTTGTACACGGACGGCCTCACCGATGTAGTCGGCTCGCGTGGCGAAATGCTTAAAGTGGAAGGACTAGAAAACTTCGTTCGCGAAACCGCGCTTCTGCCGTTCGGCGAAATGAAGCAGGGCATTCTCGATCGCGTCGCCGCGTGGAGCGAAGGCCCACCGGTCGACGACGTGTCACTCGTGCTCGTTGAAGTGCGCTGAAGAGCGACTCACGAAATCTTTCGCGGATTAATCCCCAACTTCTTCATCCGTGTGAGTAACGTTGTCCGCTTAAGTCCCAAGCGGGTCGCGGCGCCCTTCGGTCCTCCGACGCGTCCCTTGGTCTCTCTCAGAATTCGTACAATCCTATCTTGTTCGTCGGACTTCTCGGCTCTCGCCGGAGCCAAGTTCCCGCCGCCGTTTGCCAATTCGGGCACACAGATCGCGAGCGTGCTGCTGCGCGTCAGGATCACTGCGCGTTCTACAAGGTTCTGAAGCTCACGAACGTTTCCGGGCCAATGCCAGCGTGCCAGCTTCCGCAGGGCTGCAGCGGGGATATTTTCGATTCGCTTTTGCATGCGGCGTGCGTACTTCTGGCTGAAGTATCGCACCAGCAAGGGAATGTCTTCCGGGCGCTCGCGCAAAGGAGGAAGGCGGATGGGAAAAACATTGAGGCGGTAGTAGAGATCGCTGCGAAATTGCTTTTCCTCAATCATCCGATCCAGCTCGCGATTGGTCGCGGCGATCAGCCGAATGTCGACTTTCTTCGTGCGTGTGCTTCCCAGACGCTCGAATTCCCTATCCTGCAAAACGCGCAGAAGCTTTGGCTGGAGTTCCAGCGGGATATCGCCGACTTCGTCCAGAAACAACGTGCCTTGGTCGGCCAGTTCTAGTCGGCCAATCTTCTGCGTGACCGCGCCGGTGAAGGCACCACGCTCGTGGCCAAAGAGCTCACTTTCGAGCAAACCAGTGGGAATCGCTGCACAGTTTAGTTCGACAAATGTTCGCGCGTTGCGGCGGCTGCGCTCATGAATCGCGCGTGCGACAAGTTCCTTACCGGTGCCTGTTTCTCCCAGCAGAAGCACGGTCGAATCACTTGTGGCAACCGTTTCCGCCAGTTGCAGCGCCTGCCGCAGTGCCGAGCTCTGCCCAATGATCCCTTCAAAATCCGACGTGTTACGAATCTCCTCTTCCAAATAGAGCTTTTCCTGTGCGAGCTTGTCTTTTAATTCGGCGATCTCGCGATAGGCCAACGCGTTCTCGATGGCGATCGCTACCTGCCCCGCCGCTCGCACCAGGAAATCAACGTCGTCCTGACTGAATGATTTTTCGGCCCGGCTGGCGAGTGTCATGACTCCGAGCGTTCGGTCCCGGCTGATCAGCGGCAACGCGAGGCCAGACTGAATGCCTTCTCCACGAGCCACGACACTGCTTGCCGGGTCCTTCGTGAAATCCGCAAGCGTAGCCACCAGAGCCTTGCCGGTCTTGAATGCAGTGCCCACGAAGGACCCCTCGACAGGGCGCAACAAACCCTCTTTCACCACTCCCTTACCTTCCGGGAAGTCCATAACGAGCTGGCGCAAATGGCGGCGCTCCTGATCCGGCAACCACACCCCGACGACGTCGCAGTGCATGTCTTGCCGAATGCTCACCGAGATCGCGCGCAGCAGATCGCGAGGTTCCAAATTCGAGACCAAGGTGTTCGTCATATCCAGCAATAGCTTCAGTCGGTCGCTCTCGCGTTGCGGTTCCGGTCTCGCGCTCGGCGACTCTTGGGAGTTTAACGATTGATTTGGTAACGAAGAGCGCATCCTTAGATTCCCCTGCCTCAAGTGTCGCACAAATTCGCACGGGAATTCCGAGTGTGCTTTGCTATTTACTTTTTTCCGCGCCGGTAGATGCCCGGCTCAGCGCGGTCATCGCCGCCAGCGAGTCCATGTAGTCCCGCCAATGCACGATCTTGCGGTCTTCGATGGTAACCACAGAAATGAACCGGTTGTCGTAGGAGGCGCCGGTCGCGACCATCTTGCCGTGTACCTCGTATTCGATGATCACGACACGCGGATCCTGCGATCGGTGAATGACGAGCGCGTCCGCGCCATGCAGGACGATGTTATTGCCGTACCCTGCGTAGAGCGCCATGAGCGCCTCACGACCACTCGATTTTTGGGGCCAGTCCGGAAAAATATATCGAAACTCGAACACCACATCGTCGGCGATGGTATCAAAATAGTGGTCGCCATCGACAAGACCGGCCAATCCCTGCTGTGATATTTCGAAGAACGGATCGAGCGCTGTGAAGGCCGCGTACTTAGGATCGGTCACAAATTGACCCTTGTCGTTGTGCGCATCATCAGGCGATCCCACACGCCGCCATATCTAATTGCACGAACCATTTCTCGCTCGTAAATACTCCCGGGGAATCCGAGCTCGATTCGGCTAGCTGCATGGAGGGATTTCAATTGTTCGGCGGAGAGTTCCAGATCCAAACTGGCGAGATTGTCCTGGAGTTGAGATACCTTTCGCGCTCCAATGATCGGGATTACTGGCACCGTTTGATGTCGCAGCCACGCGAGTGCGACTTGCGCCATGCTGCGACCAACTTGTTCTGAGACCGCCTTCACCGCCGAGATGATCCGCGTCGCGTGCTGTTCCTCGGGAAGGAATTCCTTCATGCCCTCATTGCTCATCCGCCCTCGGTCGGCCTTACCCTCACCGTGATATTTTCCTGTGAGCACGCCGCTCGCTAACGGAGACCAGGCCAGTACCCCCAAGTTCAAAGCTTTCGCCATGGGAATCAGTTCGCGCTCGACGGTCCGCTCAATCAGGCTGTATTCGATTTGCAACCCGATGAACTCTGTCCAGCCTCTAAGTTCCGCAAGAGTGTTTGCCTGGGCGATCCACCGTGCAGGAGCGTCCGAGATACCGGCGTAGAGAACCTTGCCTTGGCGAACGAGATCGTCCAGGCCGCGCATGACTTCTTCCACTGGTGTGATCGCATCCCAGATGTGCACCCAGTACAGGTCAATGTAGTCGGTTTGCAATCGTTTCAGACTAGCTTCCACCGCTTGCATCATGCTCTTACGGTGATTGCCCGCCGCATTGGGATCATTGCCGGGCGCGGCGTTGGAATATTTTGTCGCTAGAACGACACTGTCGCGATGGCCCCGCATGAACTCACCCAGAAATGTTTCGCTGGTGCCGCCGGTGTAGAAATTCGCCGTGTCAATAAAGTTTCCGCCCGCCTCGCGGTAGGCCTCGTAGACTTTCTGCGATTCAGCCTTCGGTGATCCCCATCCCCATTCGTCGCCGAAAGTCATGGTGCCCAGTGACGCTTCGGAGACCCGCAGCCCGCTCTTGCCGAGTAGTCTGTATTTCATATTCACGCTCCTTTCATGGAACTCAGGAATTGATTCTGCTATTTGCCACATACAACCGGCTGTCGAAGCGCCCATCTTCGAAAACCGTTGAGTGCGTGAGATGCCGCCATTTCTCGGCCTCTATTGCGCGGGCGGCTTCCGCTCGTTGCACTCGTTGTTCCGCATCTACACCGAGGATTAGCCGCACCGGCACCTCGTCGCTATTCGCTAGTTGCACGATTATGTCCGCGATCTTCCGCGGATCGCCTTCCGCACGCCCTTCGAGGCCGCGCAATATCTTCAGGAACGAACCGACCGTGGCCTCATACTCCGGCAGCAGTTCCGGCGCATTCTGACTGGCCCGCCGTAGCCAGTTGGTCCGAATACCTCCCGGCTCCAGTGTGCAGACCTTGACCCCGAACGGCGCGACTTCCAGCGCCAGAGAATCGCTGAAACCGCCCACCGCCCACTTGGCCGCGTGATACGGCGTATTGCCGGGAATCCCGAGGCGGCCACCGACGGAGGAAACCTGAAAAATATGCCCGGACTTTTGCTTCCGCATCACCGGAATCGCGGCGCGGGTGGTGTACACGACGCCGTAAAAGCAGGTGTCCATGACGGCCTGGAAATCCTCGGCGCTCATTTGCTCGAACGGTGCGAACTGGCCATAGCCAGCATTGTTGACGAGAACGTCCAGACGCCCGAAGCCGTCCACCGCCAACTGCACCGCTGCCTTTGCGGCGGCCTCGTCGCGCACTTCTAGCCTGACCGGCTTCACCCACTCGCCGTACTGCGCCACCAGGGGTGCCAGTTCTTCCGTCCGACGCGCTCCGGCCACTACGCAGTCACCCGCGGCCAGCGCCGCCTTGGCGATGTCCCTTCCCAACCCGTTTCCGCTTCCCGTAATCAACCAGACCTTGGCCATTGCAATGTCCTCCATTCCTCCCGACTAACTGCTATGAGTGCTCACTCATTTATTAGATGCAAAGACTCGCTACTTGGTTACGCCGGACCAAAACATTTGAAAGCCGCTATCCCGGTATTGTTTCGCTTTGGATCGGTTCGACACTGTAAGGTCTATCGTCGCTTCTACCAAGGCTGATAACGACTTCGAGATCAGTTCCACCGGAACATCATTCCGAAAGACCCGCTGCTCAATCGCGTCGCGAATCATGTTTTGAAACTCGACGAACGGCGCGCTGCCGGCGTCTCTAGACTCTTTGGTGAGTACCTCCGAAACCGTTAGTTGCGCCAGCACCTTGCGCTGCCTGGGATTCGCGATGCCCCAATTCACATAGCGATCCCAAACATGCCGCATCCTGGTACCAACCTTCTTCTTCCGGGGGAAATCCGACATCATGGCGTCTGCGAGTTCGAGCTTAATCGCCCGGTAAAGGGCATTGATCAGATCATCCTTGGTCTGGAAGTACGTAAACAGCGTTCCCTCGGCGACGCTAGCTAGTTTTGATATCTCTGACGTTGGGGCAGCGGTAAGACCGCGCTCCGCAAATAGACGGGCCGCGGAGTCGAGGATCGCATTACGCTTGTCTTCGCTTTTAGGACGAGCCATTGAGCTTCTCTATTACCGAGTGCATACTCAATTATGCATAGAAAGCATGCTGATGGCAAGCGCAGGCGGAGGCGGCTATGAGCAGTTCTGTTCGATGGATATAGGATCATGAGATCACCTCTCAGGCCGGTGTAAGCGAAAGTCGGCTTGGCGCGGCTTCGTCCGTTCCAGAAGCAGCCGGCGTTCGGTCGTCCGCATTCGCCAAGTAATTCATCGGCAAGCTCGGCAGGCGGTCAGAATCTCCCGCAGCTCCGAAAACTCCTTCGTCACAATCTCGGAAAGAAGATCTGCTACCGAGCCCGACCACGTGGCCCCAACCGTCTCACACTGCTCGCCACTCAAGCCGTGATGCGTGTCTTCGAGCCGCTTCTTCGCTGCCCCGGGTTCGATCGCCAAGTGTGATTTTTGAAATTGCTTCGGAGTCATTGCCTATCCCCTCGAGAAACTGACGAAGTATTGCCATGTGGATCGCTTCGCGCGCGATTGCTGCAAGCCGCTGCGGTGTTTGAAGCGGCTCACTATGCGCCCGGCCGCGCCAACGCCGCTTGCCCCAAGTGATAGGCAAGATGCGCGGTTCTTCCGAGCAGCACGCCGAACCGATTCCGATGCGGTTCCCGCTCGAAATCCTCTTCCGACACCGCAGTATGCCGCTGCGCCCAATCCGAGGCCGAGAACTTTGAGAAACCTTCCCATAGCTTCTGGTTGATTTCTTGCCATGCGGCTTGGAGCGATTGCCCCGAGACCATCCGCTGAACGGACTTGTCCGGGTTCGAGATGAACATGGCGTCGAATTCGGGATGAAGTCTTTCGCCAATTCCGAGCAGTGGTAAGAGCGCATCGTTCACCGCCGCAAGATGACCCCAGAGATAGATCAGACGGTTTTTTCCTGGAGCAACTTCTTGCTCAAGTTGTTCCCGAGACAGAGCCCCAAACAATTTATCCGCTCGCTCCACGTTGGACTTCCACCCGCGGAGTGCGGAGTCGATGAGCGACTTCTCTGTAGTCATTCCTTTACCTGCCTCTCGCTTATCCGTGCTGCTTATTGAGCCACGCAGTGATATTGGCTACGGTATCTTCATAAAACGTTCGATAGAGACCTTCCGTAACGTATCCGATATGGGGAGTCGCGAGCACGTTGTCCATCGATCGAAAGGGATGCTCTGCCGCCAGCGGTTCTTCATCGAAGACGTCGATCGCGGCTCCCGCTATTGCGTGCGACCGCAACGCTTTGATCAGCGATGGCTCATCGACGATCGGCCCGCGCGACGTATTGATCAAGCGGGAAGTTGGCTTCATTAATGCAAGTTCGGCAGCTCCGACCAGCCCCTTTGTGCGGCCACTCAAGATGAGGTGGATCGTAACTATGTCCGCCTGGCGGAACAGTTCGTCTTTAGAAACCAATCTCGCTCCCGCCGCTTCGGCGATTTCCGGAGTCAGGTTCTCGCTCCATGAAATGATTTTTATGCCGAAGGCAAGACCAATCCGCGCGACTTGCCCGCCGATATTGCCAAGCCCCATTACCCCCAAGATTTTGCCGCTAAGATCTTGGCCGACTGATTTTTGCCAGCCGCCGTTCCGGATCGAATTATTTTCGTGAACGATGCCGCATAGGCTTGCAAGAATTAGCGCCCACGTCAGTTCAATTGTGGGCGAAGATCTGTACCCCGTTGCGGTCACGGTGATCCCGAGTTCCTTCGCCGCTTCCATATCAATCGAAGCGTTACGCGAGCCGGTTGAGGCAATCAGCTTCAACCTGGGAAGGTGTTGAAGAACCTCTCGCGGCAATGGGGTCCGCTCCCGCATAACGCAAACGACGTCAAACGGCAGAAGCCTCTCGACAAGAGCGGATGGGTCTCGAACATGGTCGTTAAAGACAGTAATCTCCGCCCGCCCTGAAAGGGCCGACCAATCCGCCATTTTTAATGCAACATTTTGATAATCATCCAGGATCGCGATCTTCATTCGCTCACCAGTTCCACCTGGAAGTCTCTCGTCGCGCGCGAAGGCTAGGCAATCAGAGCGGACTTAATTGTTGCGGCGCTCGTAAGAGCAACGCTGACGAAGGACTTCGAGGCCCCTAACTCTTGAAGCGATTCTTATTGATCCTTAACGACCGAATCTTCGATTCCATGGTAGACCGCGGCATCCCTAACTTGACCGCTGCGCCGGTGGGGCCCGACACACGTCCACCGGTATCTTTCAGTGCAGTTTCGATCATGTCCTTTTCCTGCAGTAGGAATCTCCGCCGGAGTCCAACTTGCTGTTTCGACTCTAGTGTCAGAGGCGGCGGTAACCAGTTTTCATCGATCGAGAAAATCTCCGTTTCGCAAAGTATCATCGAACGCTCGATGACGTTCTGCAGTTCGCGAATGTTTCCCGGCCAAGCATATGATTGAAGCAATTCCAGCGTCTTCTTGTTTATACGTTTAATCTGCTTGCTAGCTTTTCGTGCATAGCGATCGATAAAGTATTCG
>Ga0209139_10000905_pt1 | contig 10705 bp, 4 predicted proteins | sample BogFormECP14_OM3_FD_188246 | JGI IMG/M metagenome (GOLD analysis project Ga0209139, IMG submission 188246) | Bog forest soil microbial communities from Calvert Island, British Columbia, Canada - ECP14_OM3 (SPAdes) (version 2) | ecosystem: Environmental > Aquatic > Freshwater > Wetlands > Bog ...
CTCGTCGAGCAGAAGATGGCCTTCAATTCGCCGGTGTGGTTCAACGTCGGCGTTCAGGCGAAGCCGCAATGCTCGGCGTGCTTCATCAATTCCGTGCAGGACAACATGGAATCGATCATGGGCCTCACGCGTACGGAAGGCATGCTCTTCAAGTGGGGCTCGGGAACGGGCACGAATTTCTCGTCGCTGCGCGGCAGCAAGGAAACGCTCTCCGGCGGCGGCATCGCCTCGGGGCCGGTTAGCTTTATGAAAGGCTTCGACGCGTTCGCAGGCGTAATCAAGAGCGGCGGCAAAACGCGCCGCGCGGCCAAGATGGTGATCCTCAATATCGATCATCCGGATATCGTCGAATTCATCGAATGCAAGACGAGAGAAGAGCGCAAGGCGCAGGTCCTTATCGCAAACGGATACGACGCTGGCATCGACGGCGATGCGTACAGCTCAATTTTCTTCCAGAACGCGAATCACTCCGTGCGCGTGACGGACGACTTCATGCGTGCCGCCGAAGAAGACCGCGACTGGTGGACGCGCAACGTGACGGACGGGCAGCCCGCAGAAAAGATGCGCGCGCGCGATCTGCTCTACAAGATTTCTGAATCGACCTGGCAGTGCGGCGATCCCGGTATGCAGTACGACACCACCATCAACCGGTGGCACACCTCGAGAAATACCGCGCGCATCAACGCCTCGAATCCGTGCTCGGAATATATGTTCCTGGACGACACGGCTTGCAATCTCGCTTCGCTCAACCTTATGAAGTTTCTCGGTTCGAACAGCCAGTTTGACGTCACCGCGTTCAAACACGCCGTGGACGTGACCATTACCGCGCAGGAAATTCTGGTGGACAACGCCAGCTACCCAACGGAAAGAATTGCAAAGAATTCGCACGAGTTCCGCCCGCTCGGCCTCGGCTACGCCAATCTCGGCGCGCTGCTCATGTCTCTCGCTCTGCCTTACGACTCCGACGAGGGCCGGGACATGGGCGGCGCCATCACCGCGCTGATGTGCGGCCAAGCGTACGCGCAATCCGCGCGCATCGCCGAAAGGATGGGGCCATTCCCCGGCTACGAAGTGAACCGCGAGCCGATGCTCGACGTGATGCGCATGCACCGCGACGCAATGCGTGGCATCAAGCCCGAGCATGTACAAACCGAACTCTTCATCGCGGCGCAGGAATCGTGGGATACCGCGCTGGCACACGGCGAAAAGCACGGCTACAAAAATTCGCAAGTCACCGTATTGGCACCGACAGGTACGATCGGTTTCATGATGGATTGCGACACCACCGGAATCGAGCCTGATCTCGCGCTCGTCAAGCACAAGAAGCTCGTCGGTGGCGGCCTGATCAAAATCGTCAACAACACTGTGCCGCTAGCCCTGATGCGCCTGGAATACACTCCCGAACAGACCAGCGAAATCGTTTCCTACATCGACAAGCAAGGAAAAATCGAAGGCGCGCCGTATCTGAAGGCGGAGCACTTTCCGGTGTTCGATTGCTCGCTCGCGCCGCTTGGCGGCGGACGCTCCATCGCATGGACCGGCCACGTGAGAATGATGGCCGCCGCGCAACCGTTCCTGTCCGGTGCGATTTCGAAGACCATCAACATGCCCGAAGAATCCACCATCGAAGACATCGGCGAGGCTTACATCGAATCCTGGAAGCTCGGACTGAAATCCGTCGCCATCTATCGCGACAATTCGAAGCGTTCACAGCCGCTCAACGCCGGCGGAAGCAAGGAAGAAAAGAAAACCGAAGCGGCGCCCGCACCGGCCGCAAGCGTTGCGGCAGTGCCAGTACAGCAGGAACTCTTCGGCCGTCAACAGCGCGAGAAAATGCCCGTCGAGCGCGCTTCCGTCACGCACAAATTCAGCGTCGGTGGCCACGAAGGCTACCTCACCGTCGGAATGTACGAGGACGGACGGCCCGGCGAAATCTTCATCAAGATGTCGAAGGAAGGCTCCACGCTTTCCGGCGTGATGGACGGCCTCGCGCTCACCGTTTCGCTCGGTTTGCAATACGGTGTCCCGCTGAAGGTATTCGTCGACAAGCTCGTCAACACGCGCTTCGAACCGTCGGGTATCAGCGCAAATCCGAAAATCCGTTTTGTTTCTTCCGTCCTCGATTACATCGCACGATGGCTCGGCGGACGATTCATCTCGTCTGACTATTTGAAGCTAAACACCGGCGACCAATCCGCGTCGGCTCCAGCTCTTCCGGCTCCATCGATGATGGACGCCGCGATGGCGTCGGCAATGGCGTCAATGCCCAGCGCTAACGTCAACGCTTCCTTGAAGCAACGCGACGCGCATGAGGGTGCGCCAACGTGTTCCGAGTGCGGCATGCTCATGGTGCCGAACGGCGCGTGCTACAAGTGCGGAAACTGCGGCAGCACGAGCGGCTGCAGTTGAGCACGCTAGCAATGCCGAAAAAAGTTAGCCCGAGGGACGTGACACGATGAGCGTACAATCCTCCGGTTCAGGGCTGGCCGCAAGACTGGCTCCGGAAAAGCCGAAGGCACGCGGGTTTCTTCACATCGTCCGTCACGGGGGCGGCCCCAGCGCGATTTACGTCGTCACTTATCACCTCCTGGACCGGGGCCTCGATCATCGCATCGACAAAAGCCCGGAAAGCGGCCTCGATGCGGGACTTGTTGCACCACTCGATCAAAGTTTGGATCGCGACGTTGCTCAGCCTAAGCCGGCACTCGCGGAAGGCGCGCGCGCTTTGATCGACCTCCTGGAACGCATCGGCGTAGACTTCACTCTGAAAGAAGTCCGCGGCGCCCTCGAAGACATTCTTCGCCTAGGCTCCGCCAACATCCCCGACCTGTGGCTCAGCGATGAAGAAATGCTCGAAAAAGGCCTCGTCGAAGGATAACGGGCGAGCCAAAAGAACCGCGCGGTTCGCCAGCCGCGTCGGGCTTGCTGCACCGCCCGGAACGCGCTTGGACCCATTGGCCGGAAATCAGCCGTAAATCCTTGAAAATACTAGGGAAATGAAAAAAGGGAGGCGGGCCAGGTCGTCCCGCCTCCTCGTTCCCCTTTCGGGGATGTCCGGTCAGCCTGACGGAGGGCGGCTGGCCGGTCGTGTGTTGGCCTATCTATTAATCCCGCCAGACCGAAAAAAGTTCCGGTCAAAATGCAAAAAAGTGACTAGAATCTCCTTGGAACGAAAGCCCGTTTGGGGGCGCTGCCCACTTATGCCACGATCCTCCTCGCTGAGCCCAGATAACATATTGCGTTTTCTACAAGTTACGAAAGAGGCCGCATCTACGAACGAAATTGGCGCCGCTTTGCACGTCGGAAAAGCGCAGCGGAAGCCCTTATTTAACATGCTGGTCAAATTGAAGAAGCGGGGCGCGATTGAGGAGTTGCCGGGTGGACGGTACCGGCTTGCGGGCAGAAAAGGGCGCGGGGAGGCCGCAGGCGAGTCTGATCGATCGACTCGGCCCGATGGGTCTGCCAGAGGCGGGAGTCAGGCTGCCGCTGACGAGGCCGCGCGGATTAGTTCCACGGGAAACATCCGGCAAGCGGCGCATTCGCATTCTTTGGCGCGGGACGAAGTCCGGGGACGGCTGGTGTTGCACCACGATGGGTACGGCTTCGTCGTGCCGGATGTGCCCATGCCGCAGCTGGATGGCGACGTGTTTATTCCGCCGAACGCGGTAGAAGACGCGATGCACGGCGACCACGTGCTGGTGAAGCTGCAGCGTGTCAGTGAGTCCCGCGGCAGGGATTTTCGTGTGGCGGGCTCGCGCGGTGGGCAGCGGGCGGAAGGGCGAATCGTGCGCGTGTTGGGGCGGGCGCACCCGTCGGTTGTCGGATTGTTTCGCTACGGGCCACGCGGGAATTCTGTGCTGCCTTATGACAACCGCATCCAGCATGAAATTGAGATTCCGTCCGGCGACGAGTTGACAGCTACCCTTCGGGAAAAGTTGGGATTGGGCGATGCGAAAGACGGCGGTGCGCATGGAAAGAAACTGCCGCAGTTGACTGAACTGGATGGCGCGGTGGTGAATGTCGAACTGCTGCGTTATCCGCGCGGTGGCGCGGCTGCGACCGGACGAGTAATCGAAATTCTCGGGCGGCCTGGGGATCTCGGCGTGGATATCGAGATCATCATTCGCAAGCACCATTTGCCGCATGAATTTTCGCACGGTGTTTTGGAAGAAGCGGAGCGCCGCGCCGAGCCGGTGAGCGAAACGGAGCGCGAGGGTCGCGAGGATTTTCGTGATTTGCCGATTGTGACGATTGACGGCGAGACGGCTCGCGATTTTGACGATGCGGTGCACGCGGGGCGGCGCGCGGATGGCGGCTGGAGTCTGCAAGTGCACATCGCCGACGTGGCGCATTACGTTCGAACCGGGACGGCGCTGGATCAGGAAGCGCGGCTGCGCGGGACGTCCGTGTACTTTCCGGATCGCGCCGTGCCAATGCTCCCGGAGGCGCTTTCGAATGGGATGTGTTCGCTGAAGCCGCGCGAAGAGCGGCTGGTGATGAGTGCGCTCATGGAGTTCGATGGCGCCGGCAATATGCAGAAGTCACGAATGACTTCGGGCGTGATTCGCTCGGCCGAGCGAATGACTTATACCGACGTAAATAAAGTGATCGAAGGCGATCCCGCCGCTTCGATGCGGTATGCGGGGCTGGCTGCGCATTTTCGCGACATGAAAGAGCTGGCGCTGCTGCTGAACAAGCGGCGCAATGAAAATGGCTCGATCGACTTTGATTTACCCGAGCCGGTGATCGAGTTCGACGAGCAGCAGAAAATGACCAACATCGTGCGTAGCGAGCGCAACATCGCGCACCGCCTGATTGAAGAGTTCATGCTGGCCGCGAATCGCGCGGTGGACGGTTATTTGCTCAAACGCGGGATTGCAGCCTTGCATCGCGTGCACGAAAAACCGGATGCCCGCAAAGTGCTGGAGTTCGAGGCACTCGCACAAGCGTTTGGCTACTCTCTCGGCGTTGCGGATTTGCACCAGCGGGAAGTCGCCGTGCGCCACGGCAAAGTGCCTGCGCCAGCCAAGGCCGGGCGGCCGGATTCTTACGGGCACGGGCGCGAACGCGGGATGAAAATAGCGTTACCGGGCTCCACGGAGCTGCGAATTACGCCACAGCATTATCAACGGCTGCTGCGCAAATTAGCGGGCAAGCCCGAAGAGCGCATCGTTTCGTACTTGATGCTGCGTTCGCTGAAGCAGGCGCGCTATGCTGCCGAGCCGCTCGGCCATTTTGCGCTGGGATTCGATGAGTACGCTCACTTTACTTCGCCGATCCGCCGCTATCCCGATCTGATCGTGCATCGCATCTTGAAATGGGCGCTCGAGCATCCGCAGGGAGCGTCGCCCGCCGCCAGCCACGCCGCCCGCGGTGTAGAAGCCACGCTCTATTCGCAAACGCAGTTGGAAGAAATGGCGTCGGAAACCTCGGAAGCGGAGCGCCGCGCCAACGGGGCCGAGCGGGAGTTGATGGATTGGAAGACAGCGCAGTTCATGGAATCGCATCTCGGTGAAGAATACGAAGCGCTCATCATTTCCATACAGAAATTTGGCTGTTTCGTCGAACTTTTCGAGGTGTTCGTGGAGGGATTGCTACCCATCAACGCGCTTGAGGACGCTGCAGGCACGCGCGTCGTCTTCCGCGAACGCGATCACGCCATGGTCGCCCTGTCGGGAGGCGAGGGGAGGCGCGGCGCGCCAAGATCGGGCCGCGGGCGCGGCGCAAAACCGAAAGAAGTTGCATGGCATCTCGGCGACAAGGTGCGCGTCCGCGCCGAACGCATCGACCCAATGCGCCGCCGCGTCGAGTTTGCTATTGCGGAACCAGTCTGAGGAGACTGCCAATATGAGTGCGGGCTACTCGACCGTTGCGGCCAACGAGTTTGACCTAAGAACGAAGATAGATAGGGATGGGTTTGTTGTCGTAACTTCGTGGCTCGGGGACGCAACCGTGGAGCGGCTCTCAGCCGTGCTTGACGACAAGAAATACGCTCAAAGAAACCTTCTGTCAGTCCCAGCCGTTCGCGAGTTCGCTAAATCGACGGCCGTTCGAACTCTTGTTGGCGCCGTTCTTCGTCCGGATTGTTTTGCGGTGAGGGGTATTTTGTTTAACAAAACCGAGCGATCAAATTGGAAGGTGGTATGGCATCAAGATTTGACGATAGCGGTTCGTGAGCGCAAGGAAATCAATGGGTTTGGTCCATGGACCATCAAGGCTGGAGTGTTGCACGTTCAACCGACCGCGGAGGTTATGTCGCGACTTCTCGCAATCCGAATCCACCTGGACGAGAGCGGGCCGGACAATGGACCACTTCGCGTTCTTCCTGGTTCTCACAACGAAGGTCGGCTGACACCAGGGCAAATTGAAAGTTGGCAGCACAATAAGTCCATTACTTGCACGGTACCCAAAGGAGGCGCGCTGCTCATGCGCCCTATGTTGCTTCACGCGTCGTCTGCCTGTGCCGTTCCGAAACCGCGTCGAGTAATTCATCTGGAGTTCTCGGCCCAGGAATTGCCGGAGGGTTTGCAGTGGCACGATAGAGTTTAGGTCAAGTCTGGGTGCCTCGGTCAGGCGTCAAGTTCTGCTATCCTTGAGAATGGACGTTAGTAAGCGAAACGATCAGTTGCGGGTCGCGAACCAATTTCGAGAGGAACTTCCATCGTGAGCATGTCTACAGTTTTGGAGCGCGGTGTTAAGCGTGTATTCAATTTCAACGCGGGGCCGGGTGCTTTGCCGCTTTCGGTGCTTGAGAGAATCAAAGAAGAGTTGCTGGATTGGCGCGGCAGCGGCATGTCGGTGATGGAGATGAGCCACCGCTCACCGGAATTCGAGAGCATCAACGCGGCGGCGGAAGCCGGACTGCGCAAGCACCTCGCGATTCCCGACGACTATGCGGTGCTCTTTTTGCAGGGCGGCGGCAGCATGCAGTTCACGATGGCGCCGATGAACCTGTGCCTGCCGGGAAAACCTGTGGATTTGATTCACACGGGGACATGGACGGCGAAGGCTCTCGGCGAATTGAAGAAAGGCGTGCTGCACAACGTTGCCGCAACGACCGAAGCAGACAAATTCGCTCGGCTGCCACGCAAAGACGAAATCAAGTATTCGCCAGACGCTTCGTATGTGCACATGTGCACGAACAACACGATTGAAGGAACACAGTGGACGGAGATGCCCGAGACCGGCAACGTGCCGCTCGTCGCGGACATGTCCTCGGACATCGCTTCGCGCCCCATTGACGTGAAAAAGTTCGGCCTCATTTTCGCTGGCGCACAAAAGAATCTTGGACCGAGCGGCGTTACCGTTGTGATCGTGCGCAAAGACCTTGCCGAGCGCGCGGACAAGAATCTGCCGACGCTTCTGCAATACCGCACGCACATCAAGGAGAAGTCGCTGTATCACACGCCGCCGACGTTCGCGGTTTACATCGTGGGCCTGGTCATGGAATGGATCGACGCGGAAGGTGGCATTCCCGGCATCGAAAAGCGGAACAACGCCAAGGCTAAGTTGCTTTACGACACGCTCGAAGCGAGCAACGGTTTCTACATCTGCCCGGTCGAAGAGGCTTCGCGTTCGAAGATGAACGTGGTCTTCCGCGTCGCCGGCGGGAACGAAGAAGTCGAGAAGCAATTCGGCAAAGAGGCAGCCGCCGCGGGTCTGGTCGGTACGCCCGGCCACAGGTCTGTCGGCGGAATGCGCGTTTCACTTTACAACGCGGTGGCGCCCGAGGCTGTCGAAGCGCTCACTAGCTTCATGCGCGAGTTCCAGCGCACCCGCGGCTAGCTTCGGGTCGCGGCTTGGCTAACAGAGCGGGGCCCTTCGAGGCTCAGGGTAAACGAGCCCCGCCCCTACAAAGTTTTCTCCTCATTACGATTCTTTCTTTCCCCTTGCGCTTCGACAAGAGAACGCGTAGTGTCTCTTGTCGAAGCAACAGGGGGAACCCGCCGCTGGCGCAGAAACGCATCGAACTTCCGCAAGGCACGCTCGACCTATTGATTCTCCGCACGTTGGCGCTTGAGCCGCAGCATGGCTGGGCCATTTCGGAGCGTATCCAGCAGATCTCAAGCGACGTGTTGCTGGTTCAGCAGGGCTCGCTGTATCCCGCGCTGCACCGGCTCGAGCGCCGCGGCTGGATCAAGGCGAAGTGGGGCACCTCAGAAAACAATCGCCGCGCCAAATATTACGAGCTGACCAAGGCCGGGCAGAAGCAACTCGAACTCGAGAAAGATTCCTGGAACAAATTGGCGGCTGCCGTCGCCCAGATATTAGAGACGGCTTAGGAGGCGTGCATGTTCAGCGATCTGCTATTTCGCCTGCGGGCTTTGTTCCGGCGCCGGACCGTGGAATCAGAAGCGGACGCGGAACTGCGCTTTCACTTCGACCAACAAGTCGAGAAATACATCAAATCCGGCCTGACGCGCGAAGAAGCGCAGCGCCGTGCGCGCATCGAATTCGGCGGCCATGAACAACTCAGGGAAGAAATCCGCGATGCCCGTGGCTTGAACCTGGTCGAAACCTTCTTCCAGGACATTCGCTATGGCCTCCGCGTCCTCAGCCGCACGCCGGTGATTTCCTGCGTGGCAGTGCTCTCCCTCGCACTCGGCATCGGCGCAAACACCGCCATCTTCAGCCTGATCGACGCGGTCATGCTGCGCATGCTTCCCGTCGAGAAGCCCGAAGAATTGGTCCAATTGCAAATCCGCAGCCATCGTTTCGGCCCCGAGGATACCGAGCCCACCTTCACGAATCCACTATGGGAAGAGGTGCGGCAACGCCAGGACATTTTTTCCAGTGTCTTTTCGTGGAGCACGACGCAATTCGATCTGGCGAACGGGGGGGTGGTGCAGAACGTAAACGGCCTCTTTGCGAGCGGCGATTACTTCGCGACTCTTGGAGTGCGCCCCGCAGCCGGTCGCCTGATTTCGTCCACCGACGATGTGCGTGGCTGCCCTGGAGTGGCGGTCCTCAGTTATGGCTTCTGGCAGGATCATTTTGGCGGCGCGAAAAGCGCCGTAGGCGGCACGCTCTCTCTCGGCAACCACGCGTTCCAAATCGTCGGCGTAACTAACCCGGGGTTTTACGGCGTGGATGTCGGAAACAAGTTCGATCTAGCGATTCCGGTCTGTGCTGCGGCCATCTTCGACGGAAAACAATCTCGCCTGGACCGTCGCTCGTGGTGGTGGCTGCATGTAGTTGGCAGAAGCAAGCCCGGCATCAGCCCCGAACAAAGGAAAGCGCGGCTCAGCGTCATTTCGCCGCAGGTGTTTGCGGCGGCGCTGCCGAAGGACTGGGATCAAAAGGGGAAGGAAGGATTTCTCTCGCGCACCCTTTTGAGCATTCCGGCCGCAACAGGAACTTCCTACTTGCGCGACCAATTCACGCAGCCACTGAACATCCTGATGAGTGTCGTCGGCCTCGTCCTACTGATTGCGTGCGCGAATATCGCGAGTCTCATGCTCGCGCGTGCTGCAGCGCGGCACAAGGAAATCGCCGTGCGCAAAGCGCTCGGAGCTTCTCGCGCGCGGCTAATCCGCCAATTGCTGACGGAATGCGTGCTTCTCTCAACGGCAGGCGCTCTCCTTGGCGTCCTCTTTGCCCGCTGGGGCACTTCCGTGCTCGTGCAATACATCTCGACGGGCGATAACCCCGTGTTTCTCGATTTGTCGTTCGACTGGCGGATCTTAAGCTTCGCGACGGCGACGGCCATTTTCACGGGACTTCTTTTCGGCTTACTGCCGGCCTTCCGCTCCACGCGCGTTTCTCTGACTTCCGCTATGAAAGGCAGCCAAGCCTCCGAAGGTGAGAGTCGCGCGAAGTTCCGGCCCGGCAAATGGATCGTTGCGTCGCAGGTAGCGCTGTCGTTGGTGCTGCTGGTGGCCAGTGGCCTGTTTCTACGTAGCCTGGTGAAATTGGTCACCATGGATATGGGTTTCGATCGAAACAATGTGTTGATCGTTCGCACGAACCTACACACGGCGAAAGTGGCGCCCGAGCAACAGCCCGCGGTATTCGATCAGATGGAGACCCGGTTGCGCGCGCTTCCCGGCGTGATCTCCGCGAGCCGTTCCGTGCTGACGCCAGTCAGCGGCGAGGTCTGGAACAGTAATCTTCAGGTGGACGCGCCGAATGCGCCCACAGGGAGCGACGCGCTCGCGTTCTTCAACTTCGTTTCCCCTGAATATTTTGCCACCATGCGCACGCCGCTACTGGCGGGACGCAACTTCAGCGCTAGCGACGCAACGACCGCGCCGCACGTCGCGGTGGTGAATGAGACGCTGGCGCGCAAGTTTTTTCCAAAGGGCGAAGCGCTCGGAAAATACTTCCGCGTGGAGCGCGATCCCGGCAAAGATCTTCCCCCTATACAGATCGTCGGAATCGTGAAAGACGCCAAGTACGAATCGCTGCGCGAGGAAGCTCATGCGTCGGTTTACTTTCCCGTCTCGCAAATTCCTGAACCAGCGGAAGAGCAAGCGTTTGAGGTGCGAACCGCCACGCGCCCATCGGCGCTTATTCCTGCCGTCCAGGAAGCCGTCGCCGGTGTCAGCAAAGCAATTCCCATCGATTTTGTCACTCTGGCGCAGCAGATCGACGATTCGCTCGTGCAGGAGCGGCTGCTGGCTACGCTTTCCACGTTCTTTGGCGGCTTGGCGTTGCTCCTGGCAATGATCGGTTTGTACGGCGCCCTGAGCTACTTGGTCACGCA
>Ga0209139_10000906_pt1 | contig 10700 bp, 9 predicted proteins | sample BogFormECP14_OM3_FD_188246 | JGI IMG/M metagenome (GOLD analysis project Ga0209139, IMG submission 188246) | Bog forest soil microbial communities from Calvert Island, British Columbia, Canada - ECP14_OM3 (SPAdes) (version 2) | ecosystem: Environmental > Aquatic > Freshwater > Wetlands > Bog ...
CGCGGACACTTTGAATCGCGCCTCGCGCGGATTTTCCTTCGCCACCGCCGGAGGCGCCAACGGGCTCGACCAACTTATCGCGCTGCTGAATCGCGAACGCCGCAACGATCGCGTTTATGTGGGCCTTTTCTCGCCCTCGCCCACGCTGCTATGGGACGACAAGGAGCTGCCCAACGTGCCGCTCTCGGAAATCAACGTGGTCGATGGCCGGCCCGCGCCGGGCAGCGTGCAGGTGTTGCGCGAATCGTTGGCCGGCGAATCTTCCATTCCGCTCGATGGACCGGTGGCTGGCGTGATTTCTTTGAATTTGCAGATCCGGTGAATGCTCAATGAACTCAGTCTTACAAACGATGCGCGCCAAGCGACGACGGTCAGGCGGCTTTTATTTACCTAGGCGCCGGCTGTTTCGCGCCGCGGTGCTCGCGGGTCTTTTCGTGGCGCTGGGTTTTTCCGCCGCCGCCGAACATACGCGGCGCTGGCGACAATCTTCCTACGATGAATTTGTAAAAGGCACCGCGCATGGAGTGGCGGTGCGCAGCGACGGGCGCCTGGAGCTGGCGCCGAAATTCACGCTGCTGGCCGATGCCGACGCTTCGTATTTGTGGTCGCTGCGGCTGGCGCCGAATGGAAGCCTGTACGCGGCGGGCGGTTCCCCGGCCAGAGTTTTTCGCTTTGATGACTCGGGCAAACCCAGCGCGGTTTTTCAGTCCGCGGATTTGGCGGCGCAAGCCATCGCGTTTGGCGCGCAGGGCACGCTGTTCGTGGCGACTTCACCCGACGGCAAGGTGTACAAAGTTTCCGCGAGCGGGGAGAAAACGGTTTTCTTCGATCCCAAGACGAAATACATTTGGGATTTGGCGTTCGCCAGCGACGGTACGTTGTATGTGGCTACGGGCGACAAGGGCCAAGTTTTCGCCGTCGCCCCAGACGGCAAGAGCACGCTGTTTTACGCTAGTGACGAAGCACACATTCGCGTGTTGGCATTCGACGGCCAAAACCGTTTACTGGCAGGCACGGAACCGAGCGGGCGGGTACTGCGCATTACCGCGCGCGATGCGCGAACAAGCGAGAAAAAATCCGCTGAGAAAGATTCCGCAAAGGGCAGCGCCGAAGGTTTTGTGTTGTACGAAAGCGCCAAACGCGAAGTCACCGCGCTCACGGTTGCCACCGACGGAACTATTTACGCCGCGGCCATCGGAGAAAAGCAGCGTGCCTCCGGGCAAGCGCCGACCACAATTATCACCACGCCGCAAGGCACTACTACGTTTACCAACAACGGGGTGATTTCCGGAGCCGCCGCGCAGGCGCTTTTCACGCCATTTCCCAACGTGATTTCCAGCAGCATCTATCGCATCGCCACGGACGGCGCGCCGGAGGAACTCTGGAGCTCGCGCGAAGACGTGGTTTATGCGCTGGGCATGGCGCAGGACGGACGGCTGCTTGCGGGCACCGGCAACAACGGCGCGCTGCTGGCCATCGATCAGCATGGCGCGTACGCGCAACTCGCGAAAGCCGGCTCCGCGCAAATCACCGGCATCGTGCGCAACGGCGGCGGAAAAACATTTATCTGCACCGCGAATCCTGGAAAGGTTTTCTCCGTCGGTCCGGAATACGAGCCAGAGGGCACGTACGAATCGCATTCTTTCGATGCGCAGATTTTTTCGCAATGGGGCCGCGTTGAATGGTGGAGCCCGCCGCTTGAGAATAACGCCGCAAGCGGCGCGAAGAGCGACAAGCGTGCCGGCGCCGCGCCACGACTCGAATTTTTTGTGCGCTCCGGCAACACCGAAGAGCCGGGTGCCGAGTGGTCGCGCTGGTTCGGGCCTTACGCGCAATCCGGCGCGGCCGTCGAGGCTCCGCCTGCGCGCTACGTGCAATGGAAAGCGGTGATTCACGATGGCCGCCCCGGCGACGGGATTTATTGGGTGAGCGTGGCCTATCTGCCAAGAAATATCGCGCCGGTGATCGACGGCATCGCTCTGCAGGACCCCGGCGTGCGCACGCAAACCACGTTTGTTACCGCCGCCGGCCAATTGCAAAGCGCCACGTTAAAGATGCCTCCCGCGGACAACACCAACGGCGTAATCATCACGCAAAGCAACGTCTCGCCGCGCTTCGAACAGCCTCCGCAGGGTTTTGTACAAAAAGGCTACGAGTCGGTGTTGTGGAGCGCCCACGACATCAACGATGACGATTTGCGCTACGCCGTGTATTTTCGCGGCGAGAACGAACACGAATGGAAATTGCTGAAGGACAAGCTGGACCAGAAATTTTATTCCTGGGACACCACCACCATGCCAGACGGCGGCTATTACCTGAAGATCGTGGCTAGTGACGCGCCTTCTAATCCTCCGGCTGCTGCTTTGACCGCGGAGCGCGAGAGCGAGCGATTTGAGGTGGACAACACTCCGCCGGTGATTGAAAAGTTGCAAGCGGTCGCGAGTTCGTTTCATGCGGCGAGTAGCGCAGCGTTGAATGGCGTCGCGGTTACTTTCACCGCGCGGGATTCGGCGACCAGTATCGAGCGCGCGCAATACAGCGTTGATGGCGGCGACTGGATTTTGTGCTCGCCGGTGACGCACATCAGCGACGCGCCTGAAGAACACTACGACTTCACAATCGCGGCTGTCAGTTCTGGGGAACACACCATCGCGGTGCGCGTTTACGATCGGTTTGAAAACGTCGGCAGCGCGAAAACGGTGGTCACCATCGAGTAGCGATTTTGTCCACGCTGGCCGGGCTGAAGCCCGGCACCTACACAATCATCGCTGCGAAGTTCTGGCGGGGATTGTCTCTACTTAGTTCGCGTGCCGATCCACCTGCACCGGCAACGCCCCGAGCGGCTGGCGCGCGCGAAACTCTTCAATCTCCGCGCCAAACCCAATGCGCCCATCTCCGTAAGGCTCATTACGCACATGCACCACACGCGCGGTGCAGCGCGTCTCCTCGACGGTGCTGCCGGTAACCTCTGCCGGCATGCGGAGCGTAGCCTCAATCGGCATGCCGATTTGCAGCGCCGCGGACGAAGCAAAATAAAATCCCCCGCGCGACACGTTCAGCGCTTCAGTGAAATGCTCGGTCTTATCCGAAGACAAACCAATAGCGCGGAAGCGCAGCGGTGTGCGCAGATTGTAGCGGGTGAGTTGACGTCGTTCGGAACCTTTCATATGTCGTCCTCCTCCGCGCGAGAGGAAGGGTCTTACGCGGGTCGCGAGATTTGGGAGGGGTTCGACCAGAGTAGGGAAGCTGGCCGCGGTCGTCAAGTGCCAAGGGGCTCTATTAAGCATTTTTTATATCCAGCCCAAATTGGATGCGCGTTCGCCGCAGTTTCTCTTCTTGTTCACCGGCGAAGATATCTTCGCTGTGGGACAATTCGGCTGTGGGATACTGCGCATCAGCACGGAGAAAGAAAACAAGTGCCCAACGGCGAGTCCAGCGCACAAGTTGATCTCAGCGGTCAAAAGGCGGCCGCGCCAGACTGGGCGACGATCGTCACGGCGCACGCACGCATCGCGCCGCGCATTCATCGCACGCCTGTCTTAACCAGTTCCACGCTCGACGCCATTGTTGGCGCGCGGCTGTTTTTCAAGTGCGACAATTTTCAGAAAACCGGCTCGTTTAAAATTCGCGGCGCCAGCAACGCCATTTTCTCCATGAGCGAGGAGGAAATTGCGCGCGGCATCGTCACGCCTTCCAGCGGCAATCACGGCGCCGCCGTAGCGTGTGCGGCGCGCTGGCGTGGCGTTCCGGCTTACATCGTGATGCCGCGCAACACGCCAAAAGTGAAATGCCAGGCCGTCGAAGCCTACGGCGGCAAAATCACATTCTGCGAACCAAAACTTTCTTCGCGCAGCGAAACTTGCGCACGCGTGCAAGCAGAAACCGGCGCGGTGCTGGTCCATCCCTATGACGATGACCGCATCATCGCCGGCCAAGCCACCGCGGGAAAAGAACTGCTCGAAGATGTCGGTGATCTCGACGCCGTGTTCGCTCCGGTCAGCGGCGGCGGCCTGTTAAGCGGCACTTGCCTGGGAGTCCAGGGCATGCGCGCGGACGTGCGCGTCTACGGCTGCGAACCGGAGCGCGCCGACGACGCCTACCGCTCGCTCACTACGGGCACGCTGCAAGAGCAGGACTCCAGCGACACCATTGCCGACGGCCTGCGCGCTTCCCTCTCCGCACGGACCTTCGCCATTCTGCGCGAACGCGTCTCCGGAATTTTGCTCGTCAGCGAAGAAGAAATCATCGCGGCCACGCGGCTGGTTTGGGAGCGCATGAAAATCATCATCGAGCCTTCGTGCGCGGTTGCCGTGGCACCGCTCCTGCGCTCCGGCGTGGTGAAATCACTTAAGCTTCCCGCCCGCGTCGATGGCGCACCGCCAAAGCTCGGTGTGATTTTCTCCGGCGGCAATCTCGATCTCGCCGCCCTGCCTTTCAAATAGCCGCGGTCAAGCTTCGGACCTTCTGACTCCGTGTAGAATCCGCAATTGCCTGGTGAAACTCACGGGCTCCGTTCCACGTATACATCTGCAATAAGGGCCTATGTGCTATTCGCCCATGCTGCTGGTTCATATTTGCGCGGGAACCACGGGTTTGCTGTCCGGGGGCGCCGCTATGTCCTTCCGCAAAGGCTCGCCCCGCTATGTGCTGGCGGGAAGGTGGTTTGTCGCGTTAATGCTCACCGCTGATTCTGCTGGCTAGTTCGCGTCCGCTGCACAAATGCTTACCAAGGAAAACCCGTGCAAGTTGCGCCCGCAAGTCTCGACTAACGCATCGAGCTCTCCATTGGCTTATAGAGCTCCACTTTGTTCGGCTTGTAAATATAGGTTGCGAACGCATAGCCCCACGGCACGGCAACGATCGGCAATAGCACCCACAAAAACGGCACGGCGATGGCCTCCGCCGGCGAACCCCACAACGCTCCCTTGGCCCAGAGTGGATATGCCACAAGAATGAGCCACAGCACTTTGTAGAATATCTCCAGCAGTACGATGGGCAGCATTTTCACCGGACGGATGATTCCGAGGCCCGCCAACGTCGCGAACGCCGTCCACACGCACCACACCACGGCGTCTGTCGGGTCCCACGGCCCCTGGTGGGTGAGAATGTGCGTCCAGGTGTCTTTGCCCAGCACGAAAAACATCAGGATATAGAGCAGCCGCAGCAAATAAACGTTGATCCAGCGGACGCCATCGTGCCGCTCGGCGCGTTGAAAAATGGACTTAAGACGAAAGGTCATGGAATGTCCTTGCGTTGCTTGAACGGATCGTTGCGTACGAAAGCTCCGCTGCCCGGATATACGAAACGGGAGGTAAAAAGATTTCGATCGCGTGCTTCAAATACGAATCATTTCGGAATCATTCCGATCGTCACCAGCCACGTCTCGACCAACTGAGGCCATTCCGTTATCGGAAGCTCCGTGCGCCGCAGCCCGAACGCATGCCCGCCCTGCGCGTACAAATGCATCTCCACGGGCACGTCGGCGTTCTTTAGAGCAATGTAGTACGCCAGCGCGTCGTCTACGTTGTCCACGTGGTCATCCTCAGCCTGCAGCAAAAACGTAGGTGGTGTCTGGCTGGTAACCGGAACATCGGGATTCATCCCAAGATCTTTATCGGTATTCGCCGGATGACGGACCACAAACCTCTTCGCGCCTTGCTTGGCATCCCATTCCGCCGCGGAAAGCGACAGATGTCCTGGATAGATAGGCACCGCAAAGTCCGGGCGACAGCTTTCTTTGTCGGCGGCATCGACAGCCGGGTACAAACGCTTGGCGAAATGCGTGCTAATGGCTGCCGTTAGATGCCCGCCGGACGAAAATCCGAGCACTCCAATCTTGTGCGGATCGATATGCCACTCCGCCGCGTGAAAGCGCACCAGTCCCACCGTCCTCTGCGCATCCTCCAACGCCATCGGTGATTCCGGATACGGACCCGATTTCGGGTACGGCCCCACATCCGTCACGCGGTATTTCAGCAACACACACGTAACCCCTTTGGTCGTAAGCCAGTCGCAGACCTCGGTGCCTTCAAAATCGATGGCCAGACCCTGATAGCCCCCGCCAGGGAAGACGACGACCGCAGCGCCCGTATTTTTCCCGTGTGGCGAATAGACGGTCATCGTGGGCCGCGTGACGTTGAACACCCCAACCACCGGTCTGCCAGCAATCAGCCCATCTTTCCCCGACGACGTTGTGATGACCTCCGGACCCGCGACAGGCTGGGCATCAGGCGCGGCCCCAGGCCATATCGGCACCTGCGTATGTTCCGGCGATGGCTGCCAGCCAGATGTCTGCGCGCGCAGACTGCCGAACCCAAACACGACATAGACAGCAAATATCAAAGGCTTCATCACAATCCCCATAGCCACGAACAAGCCCAAGCCACAACTACCGCGTTGCGTTGCCATACCAACGCAGGACGCGAAGAGCGCGCAGCGTGTTCCAGCGGCTGGCGCTGCCGACGCTGGTCTCCATCTTCAACGGAAGACGCTCGCGATGAAGCAGGTTCAGCGGCCAACGCCCGTTCTGGTGGCGGCGCGCAATCACGATTGCGATGGCTTCACGGACGCGGCGGTCGGGCTTGACTCCCGCACTGCGCAGATAATCGAGTCCGCGCAAGACGTCGTAATGCCAAAACGTCGGGTAAGAAAAGCGTAGCCAGCGCTTGTCGATGACTTCCCGGGTGCGCAGCGAGCGGAACAAGCCGCGCTCCAGCAGATAGTTTTCCCCTCGCTTGCGAGCTTTGGTGACCGCCGCCGATTTGCGCCCCGCGCGCTCGTAATCAAGCAGTCCTTCGAGCACGCAGATTGTGGTATGGAACGAAGAGCGCCGGCTGGGCGGGCGTTTCGGCGACGAGAAAGGCCGCGCTTCGCAGTTCCAGCCGCCATCTTCTAGTTGCTCCCCGAGCAGTTGCTTGGCCAGCGCGTCGTTCGGTTCCTTGAAATACGCGCCGATACTCAGAATTCTGCCGTTAATGCACGGCTCCGTTTCGCCATGCAAGTAGGGCCGGTTGTTGAGCGACGGAAACGCCAACCGCTTGTCCACGCGATCAATCATCTTGCGCGCCTGCTTGCTGGCGGGGTCGAGACCGAGCTCCTTCAAGACGACCAGGCTGTTCATGGTAATCAAGTCCCAGTCCGGGCCGTCGCCCCAGCTGCCGCGAGGAGATTGCCGCGCGAGAAGTTGCGCTGCCCAGCCTTCGGTTGCCGCGCGCGCGCGCTCATCCGCAATCGTCTCGGCGGTTTCACCGGTGAGGTCCCTCATCACCTGCCACCGAATGCCCGGGTCAGAATCGAGCAGCCAATTTATGTGCGCAGGTCGCGGAGGGCAGTGTAGGCGCATTGGTCCGTTATAGCATGTCGTATGCAGGCTTGCGCCATGCAGCGAACGACATTCGCATTGGCTCACTGCATGTGACAGAAATTTTCCAAAGCCTTTTCGAGCGGATTCGTTAGCCGTCTACAGCGGCGGTGCCAGAGTGCCATCCGACCACTTGCCAACCGGGACCAAGAACACCGTCAGACGGTCGTCAACATCCTTCACGCCGATGATTGGGGAGCCCGGCATGCTGGCACCCCACGTATCGGGTTCTACGAGTGGAACAAAAAACATCAAATGTGGGTGCCAATGCCCGACTGGGTCGCCGAGGTAACCCTGACTCGACATCATGTAGCACATCGAGTTCGGTTCAGGGAGCGGTAGTTCTTTTTTGTCGATTGCGGTTCTTATGCTCTCGAACATTTGCTCTTTGGATTTTCCCGCCAAGATAATCTCTGTTTTTCGGAAGACGATCGGCAAATTTGATCGAGCAGCTGGTGGATTAAAACAGATCGGAGCGCGCAGCTTGGGATTCCAAAAATCCGGATCTTCCGCGCCCGCAGTCCACGATCGTTGCACCACGCAAACGAACCCGTTCTTGCCTTTCACCGCGCTCTCATAGCCATGCTGCCCGAGTACCAAAACATCGGCATCTTGGGATATGGACGAAGGCGCCGCGCTCCTCGCCAAAGCGATCTCCGCACTTCGCTCCATCAAATACTCCTGGACCGGCGCCATCTTCGGGTAGTCAGTTTTCACATTTTGTGATCGAGCTTGCTGAGATGCACAGAGCAATAGCACCACCGCCAAGCCGCGCAATGCGAATGTTTGGCCAGGGTTACGAATCCCAAGGTTATAGATCATGGATCCCTCCGATTTGCGGATTCCGAGGTCTGGGGGAATTCTTACTTCTTTAGACGCAAGCGGGAAGGACTTATTGCGCCGAGCCGCCGATTAAACCCTTTGATGCGCGCGGTTTACGGTCGAGTGCAACCCCTTTGTTTTGATAACCATCCGAAAACGAGGGGGCCTGCACACAAGCCCCGCTCCAAAGATTCCGATCTGGGAGCTGGGAAGCCGCGAAAGCTCGCACCGCCCCGCAGCGTATGATGAGTAGCTACCTATGATGACCCCCAACCCGGCACTCTCCACCATCCACGCGACTGAAGTTTGCCGCGAATATCGCCTTGGCGAAGCCGTGGTCCGCGCCGTGAACGGCATCAGCCTCCGGGTGCCTGCGGGCGAATTCCTGGCCCTACTCGGCAGTTCCGGCTCCGGTAAATCCACACTGCTGAGCATGCTTGCCGGACTCGACCGCCCCACCTCCGGCAACATCCAGGTGGGCGACAAGAATCTTGCCGAGCTCAGCCCGGAACACCTCGCGCGTTATCGCCGGGAGACTGTCGGCATGGTGTTTCAATCCTTCAATCTACTTCCGCGCATGACCCTCGAAGAAAACGTCGAACTCCCGTTGCGCCTTTCCGAAGTCGAGCGCAGCGAGCGCGGCGCCCGCGTCAGCGAAGCGCTCGAGCGCGTGCGCCTCGCGGCGCGCAGCAAACACCGTCCCAGCGAACTCTCTGGCGGCGAGCAGCAGCGCGGCGCGCTGGCCCGCGCCCTGGTCAATCGCCCGTCGATCCTTTTCGCTGACGAGCCCACGGGCAATCTCGATAGCGTCAACGGCGAGCAAATTCTCTCGCTGCTGCGCGAATTTCAAACCACCCTGGGCATGACCATCGTGATGGTGACGCACGAGCGCCCGCTCGCCGAGCGCTTCGCCGACCGCATCGTGATGCTCTCTGACGGAAAATTAATCAGCGATGTTCCGACGCAGCACGGTGGCAGCAACAGCGCGGCGCAATCCGCAAGCCTCGCCGGCCAGGGAGCACTCTCGTGAAAACGCGCGACCTTACCGAACTGGCGATTCGCAATTTGCGCGAAGCCATCCTGCGCAATTCGCTCACCACGCTGGGTGTTGCCGTCGGCGTCGCTTCACTCGTCGCGATGCTGTCTCTCGGCGTCGGCCTGCAAACGCTGGCCTCCAAGCGCTTGCTGCGCTCCGGCCTGTTCGATTCCGTGCTGGTCAGCCAGGGACGCGGAGGGCGCGGCCCCGGACGCAACGAGCGGGCCAAGGAAGTCAGCAGCGTTAAAGACGCTCCCGCGCTCGACGAAGGGGCATTGCAAACATTTGAAAAGCTTCCCAACGTCACCGAAGTCTATCCGCAGATTCGCTTTTCCACGGACCTGCGTTACACGGGAAACAATTTCACCACCAACGCTCTGGGCATTCCGGAATCCTCGCGCAAAGGTGAAGCCTTTGAAGGAATGACCGGTAAATTCTTTTCGTCGCCGACCGCCGAGGAAGCCATCCTGCAACTCGAGCTGGCGCAAGAGCTGGTGGCCAAGCCGCCTGCCAAAGCGCTCCCCAAGGCGCCAGGCGCGTCCACGAACCCACAGAGCGCATCGGATAAAAACGCAGCCACAGCGGCGAAGACTACGCCGCAAACCGCGCAGCAGAGTGCGGCAGAAAATTCCGCGCAAAAATCCGCGACGGACGCTGCCGCCAGCACCCCGGCAAACGCCTCAGGAAATTCCACGCCAACTCAATCCGCCAATCCAAACGACCTGATCGGCAAAACCATCGTCGTCCGTTATGCCGAGCGCGCCACGTTTTCCTCGGCCGCGGAGCGCGACGACGCCTTGCTCGAAAGCGCCATGACTGGACAGCTAAACGGTAGCCTGTCGGTCGTTCCGAGAGAAAAAACCTTACGCGTCGTGGGTATCGTCGAATCCGATCCTTCCGCGGGCATGGGTGGATTCGGCGGCGGCCGCCTGTTCCTGCCGCTAAAGCTGGCGGAAAGCTTGCACGTTGCGCAGCCTTCGGACATGCAAGCCCTGCTGAGCGACACGGAAACCAAGCCCACCTACACCGCGCTCACCGTGCGCGTGCAGAAACCGAAAGACGTCGCCGCCGTCGAAGCCGCCATTAAAAAAATGGGCTACTCCGCGTTCTCACTGCTGGACGCCACCAAAGGTTTGCGCCTGGTATTCACGGTGTTTGATTTATTTCTCGGACTCTTCGGCAGCCTGGCGCTGACCGTGGCATCGCTCGGCATTATCAACACGCTGGTGATGGCCATTCTCGAACGGCGACGCGAAATCGGCGTATTAAAAGCTCTCGGTGCCACCGATGGCGACGTAAAAAGTTTGTTCTTCGCGGAAGCCGCCGCCATGGGTTTCTTCGGCGGATTATTTGGTGTAGCGCTCGGCTGGCTGATCGGCCAAGGCCTGACGTGGGGCACCGGGATCTATCTTCGTCAGCAAGATCTTCCCACGGCAACAATCTCCTACGTCCCGTGGTGGCTGGCGCTGGGTGCCGTGGCCT
>Ga0209139_10000907_pt1 | contig 10697 bp, 8 predicted proteins | sample BogFormECP14_OM3_FD_188246 | JGI IMG/M metagenome (GOLD analysis project Ga0209139, IMG submission 188246) | Bog forest soil microbial communities from Calvert Island, British Columbia, Canada - ECP14_OM3 (SPAdes) (version 2) | ecosystem: Environmental > Aquatic > Freshwater > Wetlands > Bog ...
CAGTAGTGCAAGGCCGATTGCGGCTATAACTCCAAATCGAATGTGACTTGAGAACTGGACAAAAAAAAGCAACACCTCGAGACAGATCACTCCCACAGCAATACTGCATAGGAGATGCTCGGGATCTGAGTCGAACTTCACAGCAAGAAGACGCAACAGCTTGAAACCAGACAGAGCGGCTACGCACGCGAAAAGGCCAGTCGAAAAAAGAACGGCTAAAGAAGCAGCTAATGCCATAACTTGCGAAGTGTAAGCGATAAAAGAGAACGAAAATGTTCTTTGAATTGCAGGTAATACCACACCTGTGCAGCCGCAATCCAGACGCACACTAGGGCTTCTGGCCATTTGCGCCGCGGAGGCACGTGTTGTTTCATCGGGGGCAAATTGTATCACGCGGATGCGCAGGTTCTCGTGGAGGGAGCCTGCAAGTCGCCAGTTTACTTTAAGTAGTTGTAAGGGAAGCCTTTAAGTAAATCCGGGAGGTTGCGGCCCCCTCTGCCGAATCTCGATAAAAAAGAGGGTGATTAGCAGCCAAACCTGGGGTAGTCTTTCCTGGTTATCTGCAGCGCTGAGCGCGGAAACATTCCCTTGGGCCAAGGGCCGGGTGAGATGCATTGCAGCCCGGAGCACGCAGCAACGGAAAAACAGGGCGCGAGATAATCGCGCCCTGTTTTTTCCTGTGAGGTTTTCGGACTAGATCGCGGCGCCGAAATTATTTTGGCGCCGAGGCCGGCTTGAAGAACAGAGAATCGTCCACCGGCACGTTGTTTTTGATTTGCGTCACGCGCACCGTGAAGACATTGCCCTTTTCGACGTGGCGCATGCGGAAGGCAAAGTAAGCGCCGTCGACGGGGCGGTAGTCGTCCATGTAGTTTTCTACTTTATAGTCGCCGTCCTCGCGGTGGAATACGCTGTCGGCGCGAATGGCGTAGCCGCTCTCCTGGTCAAAATAGACTTTCGAAGTCACTTTCTTTTCCGGCGAAAATTCCAGCACGTAGGTGGAGTGCGTGCCGACTTTTTCCGCCCCGAGGATGTGCCCGCTGATGCCCATCAAAAGGCCGTCGGTGCGGTCGTTGAAATTCGCCTGGCGGATGCGGCTTTCCAGGGCGGCGCCGGTAAGCATGTGCGTGCCGCCGATAGGGTCTTCGATCCATGCGGCTTTTCCGTCGCAGACTTGGCGCAGGACGATGCCGTTGGAAAAAGTGATCTTGACGAGAACCTTGTTGGGCGCTTTGCTAAAAATCTCCATCGCCGCAAAGGCCGAGGCGTCTTCGGTCTGGTAAATGCCTTTTATATAGCGTGTGGTGAAACCCGACCAAACAGCGTGGCCGCCAATGGCCGTCTCAAATTTCTGGAGGATATCCTTGGTTGTAGGAAGGACAGGAGCAGCCGGAGGCACCGATGTGACGGAACTAACGGGTGTAACCGGGGTCTGGGCGGATGGCGGATTCTGGGCCAGGGAATGCCCGGCAAAAAGGATCCCGAGTGCGATGGCCGAGGCAGCGAAGGGCACGAGCCTGCGGTTCATAATTTCCTCCCGCGCGCGAACTGGGGCGCGCGAATCTATATTCAGTATGAAATAGCTCTGGCTGAAAGACAGGTTCATCGCTGAAGCGAGTGGTGGAAATGAAACTGTACGAAGGGGCAGGTGCAGATGAACCTGACGACGAGAGCGAGAGGCTGGCTGCCGGAAGTTTCAAGAAATTGGAATGGGGTCAAATAGCAGAGTCGATTGCGGCGGGCTGAATGGGGATGTGAGCGCGGCGATTTCAAGCCAGATGTCCGGGTGAATGCTTAAGAAGATCTTTACGACTTCGGCGTCAAAGTGCCGCCCAGACAGGCCGAGGATGGTGTCTCGCGCGTATTCGAAGGGCGATGCGAGATGATAAGGGCGGTCCGAGGTGATGGCATCGAGAGTGTCCGCAACAGCGAAGATCCTTGCGCCCAGCGGAATCTCGTGCCCTTCAAGGCCGCGGGGATACCCGCTGCCGTCGCATCGTTCGTGGTGAGTGAAGACAATCTCGGCGGCGTCCGCGAGAAAGGAGATGCCTTTTACAAGATCGAAGCCGATCTGCACGTGCTGTTTCATGAGTTTCCACTCGTCCGTGCCAAGAGGGCCCGACTTGAGAAGGATGCCGTCGGGGACTCCGAGCTTGCCAATGTCGTGAAGATACGCTCCCCTTGTGATCGTGGTGAGTTCAGCGTCCGACAAACCCATAGCGCGCGCCATGGTGAGCGAATACGCGCAAACACGACGCGAGTGACCAGCGGTTTGGCTGTCCCGCAGATCGATTGCCGCGCCGAGAGCCTGCAGGGTGTCTTCGTAGCTGCGCTCTGTTACGCGGAGCGCCGCTTGCAACTGCCCAGTGCGTTGCACGACCAGTTCTTCGAGATGCAAGCGGTAGTTTTCGACTTCCTGTTCGAGGCGTCTCCTTTGGAGCGCGCGCTCCAGGCTGGCAAGTACAGCGCTATCGAAAAGAGGCTTAACGAGATAATCGTCGGCACCAGCGCGCATGGCCTTTACGCCGACTTCAACGTCATCGACGCCGGTGGTAACCAGAAACGCCACATAAGGAAGCCGACGGCGAGCTTCGGCGAGAAGTTCCAGGCCGCTGATGCCGGGCATGGTGAGGTCCGAGATGACGGCATCGAATTGGGATTGCTGCAGCGCAACGAGGGCCTCTTCGCCGCTGTTCGCCAGTGTGCAGTGAAATGCCGGAGGGCATAAGAGCAGAAAGAGAAGTTTGAGCGCAGGGAGTTCGTCGTCGACGGCGAGGACTCGGGTGACCTGGGGAAAAGCTGAATTCTTGCCGATCATGCTTGTGCCTTCCGAAGTAGGAACTTGGCCCGGATTGCTCAAAGGAAATGCCCCCAAGAGGTAATCCAGAAAGCGCTCTCATCCGTGCGCAGGAGTCAGTCGAAATGCGAGACGATGTTTTCGAATAGGGTCATTCACTGCAGGACCCAGGCACCCGTCTTCTCCGTGAAGCGGCCACCGTAGCGCCGGATGGGGGGAGTGTTGGAATCGCAATAGACAATTTTGGCTTTGCCGACGTGGGCTTCACCCAGGGTGAGCATATAAACGTCCACAACGGAATCGGCGGCGATCTCCGCCGTGCAGCCAAAAAGAAAACCGTTAAGACTCACGTTCTCCGTGTTCCCTGCCACTTCGAACGATTTTCCTTGAGCGTCCCTTCCCCGTAGCTTCAGAGGTACGCGCAACCTCACGCGCACCTCGCTTCGAGGAATATGCTGCCGGCTCCTGATAACTTCTTTGAGGGACGCCCGGAGCGCATCGAAGTCGATCGGCTTTTCGAAATAGTCCACCGCCCCCAGCTGCTTGCAGTGTTCTCTGGTTTGTGCACCGGCCTCGCCGCTGACAATAATTACGGGGATAACTTGAGTGCGGCTGAAGGACGTGAAGGTCTGACAAAGTTCATAACCCGAATATTTCGGCATGCGCAGATCAAGCAGGATGGCGTCGGGCTTGGTTTCGAGTGCCAGAGCCAGACCCTCCTCAGGGTTGCCAGAGTCGATGATTTCGTAGGTGTCGCATAGTTCGAGGCGCATGAGGTGCCGGAGAGCTTCGTCGTCGTCTACGATCAGCAGTTTTCGCATAAGTTACACGTATTCCTTAACCGGAACGGGTTTTGGTACCCGCAAATTCCGCGACGGTGCAGGAAGACTGCGGTGGCTTCTGCCCGCCATCGAGAACTTCGCGGACCTTGCGGAGGAAAACTTCTTCTGTGAATGGCTTATGCAGGAGATTTATTCCTGGTTCCAGAACGCCGTGGCCGGCAATAAAGCTGTCTGTATAGCCGGACATGTAGAGCACCTTGATCCCAGGCTGGCGCTGCACCAAGCGTTCGGCAAGAACGCGGCCGTTCATACCCGGCATGACGACGTCGGTCAACAGGAGATCAAGAGGGCCCGCGTGGTGGGCAGCAATTTGTAGAGCTTCTTCGCCACTTTCGGCGGACAAGACATGGAATCCGGCTTCTCCAAGAAAAGCCTGAGCAAGCTTTCGCAGCGGCTCGGCGTCTTCCACCAAAAGGACGGTTTCTGAACCTCGCAAGTCTTCCGTCGAATCGACTTTCTGTTCTTCCACGGCGGGCCGGCCCACATACCGCTGGAGATAAATTTGAAACGACGAACCCTTGCCCGGCGCGCTGTCCACCCAAATAAATCCGTCGCTTTGCTTGACGACACCGTAAACTGTGGCAAGTCCGAGTCCCGTGCCTTTGCCTTGCTCCTTGGTGGTGAAGAAGGGTTCAAAGATATGCGCGAGGGTTTCGGGGTCCATCCCCGTTCCCGTATCCGTCACCGCCAGCAATACATAGAGGCCGGGCTTGGAGCCGGGATGACTCCGCGTGTAGGCTTGATCGAGTTCGACGTTAGCGGTCAGGATCTTGAGCTTGCCGCCCGTCGGCATGGCGTCACGCGCGTTAACAGCCAGATTCATGATGATTTGTTCGATCTGGCTCTGGTCCGCCTTTACGCTGCCCAGCTCAGAATCCAGCTGTAAGGACACTTCGATGTCTTCGCCGAGCAGGCGCGGAAGCATTTTTTCCATATCCATTGCGAGTGTGTTGAGGTTGAGAACGGCGGGGGTCAGAACCTGCTGGCGGCTGAAGGCCAGCAACTGCTTGGTCAAGGAAGCCGCACGGCGTCCTGCCTTCTCTATTTCGAGGGCATGCTCAAACAAAGCCGGTTGGGTGCTCAAGGACTTCTTGAGCACTCCACTGTAGCCAATGATTACTCCCAATAAGTTGTTGAAGTCGTGAGCGATGCCTCCGGAAAGGCGTCCAATGGCCTCCATTTTTTGCGCCATTCTCAGTTGCCGCTCGAGTACGCGTTTCTCCGTTACGTCCTCCGCGAACATTTCGAAGTACGAAGGGCCGCCATTCTCATCGCTGCTTATTCTGCGGCCACTACATCGCACGGTGATCGCCGTGCCGTCCTGTCGCTTCCACTCCACTTCGAGATCTTTGGTTTCCTCCGGTTGTGAAAGGAGTCCCGTCAAGCGCTGATATTCGGCATTGTGCCGGAAGATTTCGCTGGCGAGATCTTTGCCGAGGAGTTCCCCCGGCGACTCGTAGCCAAGCATTTTCTGGAGTGCAGGATTGATACGTAAGATATTCCCGGCCGCGCTCACTCGATATATCCCATAGGGCGCGTCTTCCACAACCGACCGAAACCCCGCCTCTGACCGGCTCAATGCCTCTTCCGCCTTCTTGCGCACGGTAATGTCGCGGTTCACGATGACGAGCTTTTCCGTTTCGCCCTTCGCGTTCCTAATGACGCTGGAGGTTGATTCCAGGACCAGCCACGTTCCGTTTTTATGATGAAGACGATATTCGAGAGTTTTTCCTATCCCCGAACGGCGCGCGTCCTCGGCTGCTTTCTTGACTCGCTGACGATCGTCCGGATGAATCTGCTCAAAAGCAGATGAACTCTGGAGTTCCTCAGGGGAATAGCCCAGCACCTTTTCGTAGGAAAGACTGTTGAAGATGCGCTTCCCCTCCATGTCCACCACGGCGATCATATCCGCTGCGTTTTCGCTGATCAGGTGAAACAGTTCTTCCCGTTCCACCAGCTCCTTGCGGATCTTGTGGATCAGAAAATGTTGGTAAATTGTGTAGAGGTCGAACAGAAAAACCAGGCCGACCAGCCCCCGGATAGCCTGCGGCAGGACGTAGATCGATTGGAAGTCTTGGGGGAACTCGTGGCCGGGAATGAGAAAGGAAGCTAACGCCAACGTGATCAGCAGGGTGATAACGAACGCCCCTGCCCATAGCCACCATTCGCGCCGCTCGATCCGCCGGAAGTTCGTGCGAACAGTCTTGGTTTGGGTGGCCCCCGCATCCCCGGAATTCTTTTGTTTGTGCCGTCGCAATGATCAGTTAAGGCGTTTGTCCGTTCGCGCAGTTCGCGTCATGCACTAAGTGCATACCCCGGTCTGAGCAAGGCTCGCCGTTCCCTCCCAACCTTTGCTGCACGGGAGCCGCCATGCGGCGCCTTAGTTCGCTTGGAAGGCCCGGCGCAAGCTGCTCAAAGAGAAGGGGATAGGGGAGGCCAAGAATCGCAGGTTCCAAAAATTGCTACGACAGTTCCGTCATGGACCGCAGTTCCCGGTTCGGAACTGGGTCCGTTGGGCCCAAATCAACATTGCCTGGGACCTACCCTTCTTGCCCCTCTTGACCCCAACGGGCTGACCCTTAGCCGTAAGACGGTTCGCGGCGATAGGACGTCGGCGGATTGCAGGTGGCATCCGGCCATGTTTTTGATGAGTTGGGCGAGGCCGCTTCAAGACCACTAGTTGACGGTTTTTGGGCGCAGGGGCGGTGATTGGGGATAGAATACGCGGCACCTTTTGGGAAGGTGGGGCTATGGAGCAAAACACGAGGCGGCAACCGAGGTATCCGTTTATTGCGTCGGCGGAGCTATTGGAAGAGAACTCCGGGTCGCGCATGAGTTCGCGCATCAGCGATTTGAGTTTTGGCGGGTGTTATGTAGACACCATCAATCCTTTGCCGGACGGGACGGCCGTGCGGCTGAAGATTTTTACGGAAACGCATTCCTTCGAGGCGCCCGCGACGGTGGTCTATTCGCATACGCACCTGGGGATGGGAGTGAAATTTGGCGAGGTCCAGCCGGTCTATGAGGAAGTGCTGCGGTTGTGGCTGCCGCAGGCGTCTGAGCAGGCGAACACGGCGCACGTATGAAGCGCCAGGAAATTTGCAGGATCTTGATGGGCGAGAGTTTTTGTTTCAGCGGAGGGACAGATGGGAAACGATTCCGAGTTTGACCAAGTGCACGGCGCCGAGGCAGTAGAAGCCGAGGCGGTGGCCGACCGGCGGACGTTTTTGCAGGGAGCAGCGGCGAGCGCGGCAGTGGGTGCGGCGGCGCTGGCACTGCCGAGTTGGGCGCGCGGCGGCGCGGCTGCCGACGACATGGCCGCGATCACCGCGGAGATTGAGAAGCGGCACGAAGAGTCCGTGAAGCGCTTGCAGACCTGGATCCGGCAGCCTTCCATCGCCGCCGAAAATCGCGAGGTCAACGAAGGCTGCGAACTGACGATGCAGATGCTGCGGGACGCCGGATTCCAGTCGGTGACAAAAGTCCCGAGCGACGGACAGCCCGGTATTTTCGCGACGCTTGATGCGGGAGCGCCACGAACCCTCGGCGTTTATTTCATGTACGACGTCAAGCAGGTGACGCCGAGTGAATGGTCGTCGCCGCCGTGGGATGCCGCGCTGGTCGACAAGCCAGGCCTCGGCAAGGTTGTCGTCGGCCGCGGTGCGGTGAATCAAAAAGGACCGGAAGCTACATTCCTGGCGGCACTTCACGCGATACGCGGCTCGGGCCGAAAGATTCCCGTGAATCTCGTCCTTGTGGCGGAAGGCGAAGAGGAAATTGGCTCGCCGCATTTTGCGCAGATTGTGCGACGGCCTGAAGTCATCGCGGCGTTGAAGAAGACGGACGGAATTTTCATGCCCAGCGCATCTCAGGATCTCGACGGCAGTGTCGAAATCACGCTTGGCGCAAAGGGCGTTGTCGAACTGGAATTGGTTTCGAGCGGCGAGCGCTGGGGACGAGGTCCTGAGCACGACATTCATTCCAGCGAAAAAGCACGCGTCGATAGCCCAGCATGGCACTTGATTCATGCGCTCAACACGCTCGTCTCAGCCGACGGCAATGACCCTGCAATTCCCGGGTTCGCCGACAAGGCACGACCGATCTCCGCTGCTGAAAAGGAAATGATTGCCGTGGCAGCCAAGCGCATGGACGAGAATCTCTCCAAGAAAGCGTTCGGCGTCAAGCACTGGGTGCACGATGTAGGCTGGCAGGAATCGATCGAAATGTTGATGTCGCGTCCGACGGTAAATATCGAGGGACTGGTTGGCGGCTACACCGGTCCAGGTGGAAAGACGATTCTTCCGCATCGCGCGGTCGCGAAGATCGATTTGCGGTTGGTGCCTGACATGACCGCCCTCGAAGCCTTGGCGGCGCTGAAAGATCATCTCGCCAAGCAAGGATTCGCCGATGTTGAGGTCAACATGACAGGTGGCTACGATCCCAACAGCACGTCCGCCGATTCAGGGATTATCAAGACGGAGATCAAGGTGTATCGCAACGCTGGCATCGATCCAATTATTCTTCCGCGCAGTCCGGGATCATGGCCTGGATACGTCTTCACGGGAGAGCCACTGCGGTTGCCAGCAGGACATTTCGGGCTGGGACACGGCGAAGGCGCGCATGCTCCGAATGAATACTATCTGATCGACTCCGCGAATCCGAAGGTGCAGGGGATCGATGGAGCGACGCGCTCTTACGTTGAATTCTTGTATGCGATGGCCGCGTAGAACCAAACTTTTGGGGGATTGATTTCGGAAGAGTGATCTCGTAAAAGCGATCTCGTAAAAGTGACCTCTTAAACCACGCCGTCCACCATTTGGTAGCGGCGCCATGAAAGTGGTGGGCCAAAGTTTCCTGCCACTGCCCGATGCCCACGCTGGCTAGCTCTCCGCGCTCAAAACCAGCACGATGCTAAACTCGTCATCCATGCTTGAAGTAAACGGACTTACAAAAAGCTACGGAAAGCTCACAGCCGTGAACGGCGTCAGCTTTCACGCCGATTATGGAGAGACCATCGGCCTGTTGGGGCCGAATGGTGCCGGCAAAACGACGACTGTCTCCATCATTGCGGGATTGCTGAACCCGGATTCCGGTGAAGTCCTGATCGAAGGCAAGCAGGTAAAGAGTGATACGGATCCCGTAAAGCTGAAAATTGGCTTGGTTCCGCAGGACATGGCGCTGTACGACCAACTTAGCGCCCGTGACAATTTGACTTTCTTTGCCGCGCTTTACTCCATCGCCGGAGCGAGGGCCAAACATGCGATTGACGAAGCTCTGAATCTGGTCGCGCTGTCGGATCGTGCCGGCGACAAAGTAGGCACATTCAGCGGTGGAATGAAGCGTCGCCTGAACCTCGCGGCTGCGTTGCTCCATGATCCGCAGATTTTGCTGCTGGATGAACCAACAGTTGGGGTCGATCCCCAAAGCCGCAATGCAATCTTTGAAAATCTTGAGGTATTGAAAAAACGCGGCAAGACTCTCATCTACACCACGCACTACATGGAAGAGGCGGAGCGGCTCTGCGACCGCATCGTCATCATCGATCACGGAAAAGTGATCGCGAACGACACGTTGCAGGGACTGCACAAGCTGCTGCCCATCACCAACATCATTGCCATCGATCTGGATTCCGCCGACGGCTTCAAACCGGAACAGATGTTGGCGCTGCCCGACGTCAAATCCGCCGAGTTGATACAAAACACACTGCGAGTCGGCGTTCATGATCTTTCACAGGGCGCACCCGCCGTGCTTCGCTGGCTGACCGAGAACGGGCATTCGTTCCATCATGTTTCAAGCGAGCAGCCCGATCTCGAGACAGTCTTTCTCACTCTCACTGGAAGGAGCCTTCGAGACTCAAAATGATTCCATTCCTGGCGCTGGTGCGGAAAGATCTTCGACTGTTCTTCAACGATCGCAAGGCTGTAATCGTCGGCATACTCGTCCCTATCGTGCTGGCTTCATTTTTTGGCTACTTGTTCGGCGGGCAAGGCGGCAACGCCGAGATGAGCAGGCTATCGGTGCTGGTGATTGACCAGGATGGCAGCGACACGTCTCGCGGATTGATCTCCCAACTCGCGGGCGATAAAACCCTGGACGTGAAAGCGTCAACGTTAGACGACGCGCGCACGGCAGTTCGCAAAGGCAAAGCGACGGCCGCGATTGTCATTCCGAAGGATTTTGGCCGCGATGCCGGACGGGCGCTCTTTACCGGCGAGAACAAGCCGGCGCTTGGCCTGCTCTACGACCCCTCGCACAACATGGAACTTGGCATGTTAAAAGGCATACTAAGCGGCGCAGTGATGCAGACAGTCAGCAAGGAAATGTTCACCGGCCAAAGCGGACGGCAAGTGATCGACGATTCTCTGGCGCGGGTGGAGAACAGTCCTGGGATTTCCGCAACCGACCGGAAAGCCCTGCGCGATCTGCTGGGCAGCGTGCGAAATTTTAATGAGCAACGAGACCGCGAGACTGCGAGCGGGCAGGCTCGGCTTTCCGGCGGCTTGACCATGCCGTTCGAGACGCATGAGGAAGCGATCACGTCGGGGCAGAATGTGGAGTACAACGGCTACGCCCACGCGTTTGGAGGAATGGGCGTGCAGTTCGTTCTATTCATGGGACTCGACGTCGGAATCGGACTGCTCATGCTCCGCCAAACCGGGCTATGGCAGCGCCTTCGCGCCGCGCCGCTTTCGCGAACGATGCTGCTCGGCAGCCGGACCATCAGCGCTGCGCTGACCGCCTGCTTTATCTTGTTCGTACTTTTCACTTTTGCCCGAGTCGTTTTTGGAGTTCGCATCCTGGGCAGCCTGGCCGGCTTCGTGCTGGTCTGCGTGGCATTCGCATTAATGACGGCGGCGTTCGGCCTGATGATCGCGGCTCTGGGCGAGACGGTTGAAGCTACGCGCGGATACTCCGTTATGGCGACGCTGGTTCTCGTGATGCTGGGCGGAGCATGGGTACCGACTTTTGTCTTTCCCAAGTGGCTGCAGAGGCTCACGGTGGTCATCCCGGGGTAGATTGGCGCGTTTGACCAGTCGCGATCTCTGCGCCAATAAACT
>Ga0209139_10000908_pt1 | contig 10664 bp, 9 predicted proteins | sample BogFormECP14_OM3_FD_188246 | JGI IMG/M metagenome (GOLD analysis project Ga0209139, IMG submission 188246) | Bog forest soil microbial communities from Calvert Island, British Columbia, Canada - ECP14_OM3 (SPAdes) (version 2) | ecosystem: Environmental > Aquatic > Freshwater > Wetlands > Bog ...
ACCCGCTTTCATGTCGCCTGCGCGATCGCGCGCGAGGCGGGTGAAATCGCCAAGCGGCGCTTCCTCGATCGCGGCTCCTTCACGGTCGGCTTCAAGGGGCCGCAGGACTACCTGACCGAAGTCGACGGCGAGGTCGAGCGCCTGATCGCGACGCGGCTGCACCGGCTGTTCCCCGAGGACGGGTTCATCGGCGAGGAGGGCGAGGGATGCACCGGAGACGCGGGAGCGCCCGTCTGGGTCGTCGATCCCATCGACGGCACCGCGAATTTCGCGCGCGGCGCGCCGCACTTCTGCGTCTCGATCGCCGCCGTCGTCGGCCGCGAAATCGAGATCGGCGTGATCTACGATCCGATGATGGACGAGTTGTTCGCCGCGCGGCGCGGCGCCGGCGCGACCCTGAACGCGGTCGAAATGCGCGCTTCCGGGACGAAGGACTTGAAAGCCGCCACCGTCGAGATCGGCTGGAACATGCGCTACGGCGCCGACAAATTCATCGGGCTGATCTCGCGCATCGTGGCGGCGGGATCGGGGGTGGCGCGTTCGGGTTCCGGCGCGCTGGGGCTCGCCTATGTCGCGGCGGGACGGCGCGACGGCTACGTGGAGAACCACATGAACGCATGGGACTGCCTGGCCGCGATCGCGCTGGTCCGCGAGGCCGGCGGCTATGTCAGCGATTTCCTCAGCAACGAGGGATTGGACCAGGGCGGCCCGATCCTCGCCTGCGCGCCCGGTCTCGAGGACGCGCTGCTCGCGGCCGCAGCGATCGAGGGGCTGATTCCATGACCGCCGACCCGCTTGTCCTCGCCCATGGCGAAGCGCGCGCGCTCGTGGCTCCGTTGGGCGCGGAGGCGCGCGCCTGGAGCGTCGGAGGCGTCGAATTGCTCTGGCCGGGCGATCCGGCGATCTGGAATCAAATCAGTCCGATTCTCTATCCCGTCGTCGGATGGACGCGCGACGGCGCGCGGGTGGGCGGGAAGTTTTACGCGCTGGGGCTGCATGGCTTCGCTGCGAAGCACGAGTTTCAGGTCGAAGCGCGGGGCGCCGATTTCGCGCGGCTGGTCCTGCGCGACGATGCGGCGACGCGCGCGATCTATCCGTTCGCGTTTCGGCTCGCAGTGGAATATCGGTTGAGTGCGACAGCGCTCGAAATCGCGATCGAGGTCGAAAATCCCGGCGACGAACCCGCGCCCTACGCCTGCGGATTGCATCCGGGCTTCAATTGGCCGTTCGCGGGGGGCGCTCGCGAGGGCGCAGCCGTCAGGTTCGAAAGCGACGAACGCCCCGAGGTTCCCGTCATCGCGCCGGGCGGCTTGGTCAGCGAGACGATGCGGCCTATCCCCTTGCGCGGCCGCGTGCTCGAGCTGAGCGACGCGCTGTTTGCGGGGGGCGACGCGGTCTGCTTTCTCCATCCGGCGAGCCGCTCGCTGCGTTTCGAGCAATCCGGCGGGACAGCGATCGAGATGGATTTTCACGGCTTCGACCACGTCGCGCTCTGGACGCGTCCGGGCGCGCCGTTTCTGTGTCTCGAAGCCTGGACCGGCTACAGCGACCCCGAAGGCTTCGCCGGCGACCTGTTCGAGAAGCCGTCTATGCGCGTCTTGCAGGCGGGCGAGCGGGCGCGGCACTCGGCGACGTGGCAGTTCCATCCGATGGTGTAATATTTCGTAGGTATTCAGCCCTTTATATTACGCGACGGAATGGCTTCTAAGTATTGGTAAATTAAGCGATTGAAACGATATTGTCGATTTGTCCTCCGTGATCTATCGTGATTCGCCGTCGAATCTCCGACGGCGGACCGGCGCGGAGATCGCAATGTTTCGTCCCTGGCTAATTTCCCTGTCTCTGCTCGGCGGCCTTGCGGCAGCGCCGGCGTCGGCCGAAACTTACAAGTTCACGATGCACAACGAATCCCAATACGCCATCAGCGGCTTCGAGACCTTCGAGGACGGCAAATGGAGCAAATGGACCGGCGTCAGCGTCGGCCCTGGCGAGAGCCAATCGATGGATTGGAATACGGATGCGGGCGACTGCGTCGTTCCGTTCCGCATCATCTACAAGGATATCGAGACGGAGCAGTACAAGGTCGACTGGTGCAAGATCAGCAACATTCGCGTTCATGACGACAAGGTGACCGCGGACTGACGTCCGCAGGCCGGCTCGCTCCCCGGAGCGCGACGCGCCCAGCGGCGTCGGTGGCCCCAATGCCGTTTGATCCTGATATCGGGAGTAGGACGTATGTCGTTCTTCAGCTTCGTGTTCGGACGGGCGCCCGCGCCCGGGTGGACGCCCCAGTCGGCCGAAGGGGTGCGCGACGCCCTATTGGCGATCAACCGCTCGACCGCGCCGTTCGTGGTCCGCCCCGGCGCCGCAGCCGAGGCGGAGTTGATCGCGGAGTGGCGGATCGCCGACCCGGGCTGGCATGAGATATTCGCCAAGGCGCATCTCGAACAGGCGTTCAGGGTGCTCATGCGGCTCGACAAAGCCGCGAAGGAAGTCCGCGCCGTCGATCAAAAATGGTCGGTCGAATGGCGGGACGGCCTGCCCTCGTTGAGCCTCGCCGCGTCGGCGGTCAGCGGCCAAAAGACGGAGATCGACTTCGGCAAGGCCTACGGTTTCACCGAGGATCTCGACACGGGCGAAATCAATTATCGCTTCACGACGGCCGAGCTGAAGGGGCCCCTACAGAGAGCCGTCACCGCGCAAGGCTGGCAGTGGCGCACCGTCGCTTTCGGCAAGCTGTGAGCGAGGCGGCAGCGCAAGAAACGGCTGCCGCCCACTCGACGAATTCGCCGCATCGGGCGGGCCTCTCGCCCTCGTGGGGTGTTCGACGTCACGCCGGCGCGCCCGCACCTGAGGCCGCCTGCATCCGCATGCGGTCGTAATCCCGCTTGTCGACCGGAATCGCGCGGGGATCGCCGAGATCTTTCAGGTGGATCCGATAGGTCTCGCGGGCGCTCAGCGCCGCGATCGCCGAGATGAGCGTCACCGCGAAAGCGAGCGCTCCGATCGTCAGCGGGATGTTGCTCGAGCCCGGCGGGGCCACCGCCGCGAACAACGCCGGAAGCAGCGCCGTGATCATCGTTCCGACATTCTGCGAGATCGCCATCGCGGTGACCCGGGTGCGGGTCGGGAACAGCTCCGGGTAGAAGCTCGGGAAAATGGCATTATACCCTTGGTAGACGGCGCCCCACATCAGCAGCGACATCGCGATCGCGAGCGGGATGTTCTTCGTGCTGATCGCATAGAGATAGGCGAACGAGAGCAGGCCGGAACCGATCGAGCCGACGATGATCAGAGGCCTGCGGCCGATCTTGTCCGACAGGTCGCCGACAAACGGGATGATAACCACGGCCAGGATGTTGCCGACAACCGGGATCCAGAGGTACATCGCCTTCGGGAAGCCTATTCCGTAGGCCGGCTGGACCGCGTAAGCCGCGCCAAAAATCGTCGCGACCACTGGGATCACGTTCATCAGGGCCATGCAGACGACGCGCAGCATGTCGCCCCAACATTCCGTGAAAGCTTGAACTATCGGCGCCTTCGGGACTCTGCCTTGCAAGTCCTCTTCCGCAAAGGCGGGCGTCTCCGCGACTTCGCGACGAATAATGTAGCCCGCGATGATCACGACGATGCTGGCGAGGAACGGGATTCGCCAGCCCCAGGCATTGAAGGCCTGGTCGGGCATATAGGCCGCGAGCGGCAGAAAAACGGCCGCGGCCAGGATCTGTCCGGCCTGCACGCCCTGAAGCGAGAAGCTGGCGAAAAAGCCGCGTCGGCCGAAGGGGGCGTGCTCCAGGATCATCGAACTCGCGCCAGAGATTTCACCCGCAACCGCGAAACCCTGGATGAGCCGGAGAACCACGAGCAACGCGGGCGCCAGCAAGCCGACCTGGCTGTAGGTCGGCAGGATCCCGACCGCCATCGTCGAGAACCCCATGATGAACATGCATACGAGCAGCACCGTCTTGCGTCCGTGCGTGTCGCCCATATGTCCGAGGAAGAACGCGCCGATCGGCCGAGCGACATAGCCGACGCCATAGGTCGCCAACGAAGCGACGATCGCGACCGTGGGATTTCCCGATGGGAAGAATATCTGCGGAAACACCAGCGACGCCGCCGTGGCGTAAATGAAGAAGTCATAGTACTCCAACGCGGAGCCTATCCACCCGCTGGCGGCCGCCTTTTTCGATTGGTGCGCGCCTGACGGCTCATGATCCGAGGGGCTAACCATGTGCGTCTCCTCCCATTTTTGTCCGCGTTGATTGAGCGGTGGTCTAATCGTCTTGCAGTCTAGACGCCTCTTTCCTGCATTCCTAGTGGTCAAAATCTGACACTTGGTTTCCCTGACGAGCCATTTTCGGCCAGGGAACGAGGCCCCGCAAAGGCCGGTATGGCATTGTGTATCTCTTTCTGAGGGCAAGAGGTCAGACTATTGACGTCAGTGTTCTTTCGGAGTTAGGCCTCAACCCATATGCTCATCCGCTAGCGCCGCCCATGATCCGCGAAACGAGGCAGACGTGAACGAGACCCATTCCCTACGCCTCGTCGAGAAGATTTGGGCCGCCAACACACAGCGTGAGGATCTGGTCAAACGCGTCGCCAACGCCCTGCGCGAGGAAATCACTTCCGGCAAGCTGTCGCCAGGGGCGAAGTTGCTGCCCGAAGCGCAACTGGCGGTCGAACTCGGCGTCAGCCGACCGAGTCTGCGCGAAGCGATCCGCATCTTGGCCCATGAAGGCCGAATCGTGGTCAAGCACGGGATCGGAACTTTCGTCGGCAGGGAGCCAAAATTACTCGGGCCTCTCGAGCTGATGCGCTCGATGACAGAGTTGATAAGGGCCGCCGGAGGCGTGCCTTCCCATCGCGATGTTTCAGTCGATCTCGTGGAGCCGCCGGGTCAAGTGGCGGCGGAGCTCGGGTTGGCTGACCGAGACCGGGTCGGATGCGTCTCGCGAGTCCGGCTGATGGACGATATGCCGTTCGCCGAAGCTAGGGAATATGTCGTTTTGGGCGCGCCGCCGCGGACCTTCGAAACTCTGCGGCGGTTCGAGACCGGCTCACTATACCAATTTCTGCGGGAGGAATTCGGGGTCGCCATCTCTCACAGCAGAGCCAAGCTCTCCGCGGTCGCCGCGGACGCGAACGTAGCTCGCGTGCTCGGCCTTCGAAAGGGCGCGCCGCTGCTGCTCATGCGCGAGCTTCATTTCGCATCTGAGGGCAAGCCGGTTCTGCTGACGATCAATCATCACAACAGCAAGGTCATCGAAGTCACCTCCATGCGGTCGGGGGGGCTCGCTTGACGACGTCCGCCTTCTGCGTGCTCGGCAATATCTGCATCGACGATCTCGTGTTCGCGGATGGATCGACGATGTGGCGCGTGCCGGGCGGGAACTCCGTCTACGCCGGGCTCGGCGCGGCGGTCTGGGGCGAACGGCCGGTGATCATCGCGCCGGTCGGACCCGAATATCCGATCGCGGCGCTCGGCGGTCGCTTGGACCTCTCGCGCTGCCGTCCGCTCGATCGAACCTTGAGGGACTGGGGGCTCTACGAAGAAGACGGAACTCGCACTTTCGTGTTCCGGAGCAAGACCAAGAACTGGCGGGAGTTCAGTCCCGCGATCGATGACGTCGATTCCATCGGCGCGGCCTACGCGCATATAGCGCCGCTTCCTTCGGAACTACAGACCGCCTTCGCCAAGACGTTGCGCAGCCAGGGCGGCGAACTGATATCGGTCGATATCGACGACCACGAACTCGTCGAGTTGAACGCGCGAGACCGCCCGCAATGGCGCGATTTTCTCGGCAGCATCGATCTCTTCCTCCCCAGTCGGCAGGACGTCGAGACGCTGTTTCCTCGCGTCGCCATTCCGGACGCGCTCAGGCGCCTGAGGGAGCTCGCGCCGGATCTGAAGGTCGTCGCCATCAAACTGGGACCCGACGGCGTGATCGTCCACGCGGCGGGCTCGGACGACTATTTCAAGCTGCCGAGCATCGCGGAGGTCGTCGTCGATTCGACGGGAGCGGGAGACGCATTTTCGGGAGGCGCGCTCGTCGGCTACGCGCGAACCGGCTCCGCGCTCGAGGCGGCGCTTTTCGGTTCGGTTTCGGCCTCGTTCGCCGTGGCCGCCACCGGGCTTGGAGCGCTCGTCGACTCCGACGACGAGGAAGCCGCGTCAAGACTGCGGAGGCTCAGGGCGCGAACTGAGGCGCATGTTCTATGATTTAGCCGATCGATTGCGGAAATAACGAGGAGCGGGTTACGTGGAAAGCGAAAACAACGAGAAAACAGTGATGCTGCGCGAGATCAGCATGCAGGCCGACTTCGTGCATGACAACATCGACGGCATGCTCGATTTCATGCGCCATGTCCTGGCCGACCGCGATCCGGGCACGCTCGAACACGGCTTCATGATCGGTTGCGGCGACAGCTATTGCGCGGCCATCGCGGCGCGGCAATTCATGACCAAGGCGACCGGCCGCCATGTAGAGCCGGTCGAGTCGATGGAGTTTTCGCGTTACCTCGTTGAGGATCTGCCGAAAAACTCGTTCGTCTTCGGGGTCTCGAATTCCGGCACCGTCTCGCGTACGATCGAAGGCGTCCGGCTCGCCCGCGAGAAGGGGGCCTGGACGTTCGCCGTCACAGTCAATGCCGGCAGCAAACTCGCACAAACGGCCGAAACCCTGATGCGGGTCAACTCCGTCGACAACATCAAGGAACTGCCCGACGGAACGCGGGTGGTCACGCCCGGCACCGTCACCTACACCGCGAGCATGCTCGGACTTTTCACCGCCGCGATCGCCATCGGCGAGCGGCTGGGCTCGCTCGACGTCGCGCGATCCTCGCGACTCGTCGCCTCGCTGAGGAGCGTCGCCCAATCGATGCGCGCTTCCGACGCGGGCACGCGCAGGATTGCGGAAGCCTTGGCGCCGAGCCTCACGACCGATCGACAGACTGTCATCCTCGGTGCGGGTCCGAACTATGCGACCGCCTATTTCGCAATGGCCAAATGGTTCGAGGCGCTGACGCGGCCCTGTCATGCCTCGCAGCTCGAGGAATGGGCGCACGAGCAGTATTTCATGACGGGCGCACATACCGACACGTTCGTCGTCCTGCCGCCTGGATCCGGCCATACGCGCGGGCTCGAGCAGGCGCGAGCCGCCCGCGACATGGGATCGCGGGTCGTCATAGTCGGCGAGGCGGGCGACGCCGCGGCCGAAGCCGCCGCCGACGTCTATTTTCCGATGCCGGCGGCGATTCCGGAGTATCTGACGCCCTTCGTCTACAAGTTGCCGTTCGAATATCTCGCCTGCGAAACCTCGCGCGTGCAGAATGTGCCGTTCCTCAACTTCGACAATCCGAAGCGCCAGGAGGTGAATTTCCGACAGATTTTCAACTCGGCCCAGGCCGACGAGAAGCGCGTCGCCGCCTGATGCATACGCTCCTCTCCACGATACGCGCCGGCAGGAAGGCCGTCGTCGGGATGGTCCAGCTCCGCCCGCTCGCGACAGGCGCGCGGTATCGCGGCGAGGCGTTCGACCGGATACTCGATTCCGCGCTGTCGGAGGCCAAGATCCTCAGCGACAACGGCATCGACGCGCTGATGATCCAGAATCTCGGCGACCTCCCGGTGGCGCTAGAGGCGACGCGCGAACAGGTCGCCTGGATGACGCGGGTCACAAGCGAGGTCCGTGCTCGCTTCGAACGCCCCGTCGGGCTGAACCTGCTGGAGAACGACGCGGGGGCGATGATGGCCATCGCCTCCGCCTCGGGCGCCGACTTCATCCGGGTCAAGATTTACGTGGGCGCGATGATGACTCCGTTCGGCCTCGAGACCGGCAAGGCGCACGAGGCGATCAAGGCCCGAAACGCTCTCGCGGCCGACGGGGTCGCGATTTTCGCCGATGTTCACGATCGTACGGGCACGCCGATCGCCAGCGGCGGGTTCGTCGAGGATGTCGAGTTCGCCGTGCGCCTCGGCGGTGCCGATGGACTTGTTCTCACGGGCAAGAGCTTTCCCGAGACACTGACGCTGATACGCGCAGCGCGCGCCAAGTGGCCAACCGTGCCGATCCTCGTCGGCGGCGGGATCGACAAGGACAACTTCCGCGAAGCCGTAGCGCTCGCGGACGGAGCTATCGTCAGCACTTCCCTCAAGGCTTCGGGTAGCGCGGTCGGGCCCTTCGCGCCCGAGAAAGTCAAGGAGTTCATGACGAACGCCCGACGGCCGCGGCCGTCGAGCTGAGAAGAGGTTCGGCGCGGTTGCCGGGCCCCGCTGGGTTTTAGAAAGCGCGATAGAACCTGTCTCCTGGCAGGGTTTTTGCGTTCCGCCGTGCGACGAGGATCAAAGAATTCGACGGACAGGGACTGTCTGGCGTCGAGTGAAAAAGCAGGCGTCAGGCGCACCGGCGAGAGCGCCGCCTGCCCAACGACACCTACGGGAACAGGAGTGTGTCTATGTTCAAGCTCAGTCTGAAAATCGGCCTTATCGCTCTGTCTCTATTCGCAGCGTCGGGATCTCCGGCGCTGGCTGGCCCTTCGGTGATATTAGTGACTCCGGAATCGGGACTCGGCGATCACTCGTTCAGCGACAAGATGTATGAGGGGCTGCAAGCAGCCAAGAAGGATCTCGGCGCTACCTTCTCCGTCATTCAACCCGGCGCGATCTCGAATTTCCAATCGTCGCTCGCCCGAGCCGCCGGCCAGAAGCCAGACATCATCATCGGGTCGTCCTTCGACATGATCGCGGCGATGAAGACGGTCGCGAAAGCGTTTCCGGACCAGAAGTTCGGCATGGTGGATGTCGGTCCTGATCCCTTGGCCCCCAATATCGCTTCCACGGTCACCAAGGACTGGGAGGGCTCGTTCCTGGTCGGCTGGATCGCCGCCAAGACCACCAAGACCGGCACGATCGGCTTCGTCGGCGGCAAGGACATCGGCATCATCCACCGCTTCTATATCGGCTACTATTATGGGGCCAAAATGGCGAATCCCAAGGTGAATGTGATCGAGACCTACAGCGGTTCCTTCACCGATCCGGCGGCGGGAAAGGAATATACCCTGGCCAACATAAATCACGGTGCGGACATCAATTTCGCGGTCGCTGGCTCCACCAGCGTCGGGATCGTCGAGGCTGCGAAGGACACCAAGACCTTTTCCATCGGCGTCGACAGCGACATGAACTGCCTGGCGCCCGGATCCGTGTTGACTTCGATGGTCAAGCGCGTCGACACCCAGACCTACGAGTTGATCAAGTCGGCGGCCGATGGGACCTTCAAAGGGGGCGCCGTCAAATTCTACGGCCTCGCCGAAGACGGCGTCGAGGCGGCGATGGACCAGTGCAACAAAGGACTGATCTCCGACGCCGTGCTGAAGGAGGTGGACGAGCTGAAGGCCAAGCTGCTTTCCGGCGCAATCGTGGTGCCCAACTACTTCGATCTGAAGCCCGGTCAGAAGCAGATGGGCACGCCGCCGATCGATACGCCTCCCTCCCTCGCCAATGCGACGAGCTTGGCGAAGTAGCCGACCCAGGGCGCGCACGGCGGCGGCCGTGCTCGTCATCCCAAGGGAGTGCGGACGTGAGCGCGGATTCGACGCCGGTCGTGCGCCTGCGCGACATAGCCAAGCGCTTCGGCTCGTTCGTCGCGATTCAATCGGCAAGCATGGATATCGGCGGCGGCGAGATTCATGCGCTCGTGGGTGAGAACGGGGCGGGCAAATCGACCCTGATGAACATCCTCTACGGGCTTCTGCAGCGTTCCGACGGGGAGATCGATTTCGACGGCCGGCCAGTCTCCTTCGCCAGTCCGCGCGAGGCGATCGCCGCGGGGATCGGAATGGTGCATCAGCACTTCAAGCTCGCGCCGTCCTTCACCGTCTCGGAGAATATCATTCTGGGCGCGGAACCGCTCAGGTCCCTCGATCGGGTCGATATGGCGCGCGCGGATGAGGAAACCCGCCGCCTCAGCGAGCGCTTCGGCCTCAATCTCGACCCTCGCGCGATAATCAGCACGCTGCCTGTGGGCCTCAGACAACGTGTGGAAATACTGAAGGCGCTCTACCGCGACGCACGAATTCTGATCCTCGACGAGCCGACTGCCGTGCTGACGCCGCAGGAGACGCGCGAACTGTTCGTCACGATGCGAAGGCTCGCCGATGGCGGTCATTCCATCATCTTCATCACGCATAAGCTGCAAGAGGTTCTCGCCGCCGCTGACCACATCTCCGTGATGCGGCAAGGGCGCGTTGTCGCCACCATCGACAACGAGGGCGTGACTGCGCAGGAGATCGCCCGGCTGATGGTGGGTCGCCCCGTGCTGCTACGCGTGGCCAAGACCCAAGCGCGTCCCGACGAAAAGCCGACGCTCGAGGTCAAGGGTTTGACGGCCTTGGGCGACCGCGGCGAAACGGCGGTCGACGACCTGTCGTTGACCCTGCGCGCCGGCGAAATCGTCGGGCTCGCCGGTGTCCAGGGGAACGGACAGGACGAACTCGTCCAGTGCATCGCAGGATTGCGGCTGCCGGTGAGCGGGAACCTGACCATCTCCGGCAAGCCGCTCGGACGCACGCCGCTGGACAATCGCGCGGCGGGTCTGGCCTATATCCCGGCCGATCGCGGCGCCGTCGGATTGTCGCTACAGAGCAGTATCTGGGAGAATCTGACGGTC
>Ga0209139_10000909_pt1 | contig 10658 bp, 11 predicted proteins | sample BogFormECP14_OM3_FD_188246 | JGI IMG/M metagenome (GOLD analysis project Ga0209139, IMG submission 188246) | Bog forest soil microbial communities from Calvert Island, British Columbia, Canada - ECP14_OM3 (SPAdes) (version 2) | ecosystem: Environmental > Aquatic > Freshwater > Wetlands > Bog ...
GCCGGCATCATCAACTCCGTCCGCCAGATTCAGAAGTCCACCGGGATCGAAAAGGTGCATGCCGTTGTCGGCGGGTGGCACCTGGCCCCCTATCCTGATGAACTCATCGCCAAAACCGTGGAAGCCATGAAGGAAATCAACCCGGACTACTTGATTCCCATGCACTGCACCGGCTTCCGCACCATAATGGTAATCCAGCGCGAGATGCCCGAGAAGCTCATCATGCCTTCCACCGGCACGCGCGTCGTCTTCGGCGCCTAGTCCCGATTCCGCTCCTCATCTACGCGACGCCGCCCTCGCATCCGCCGAGGCTTGCGGCCTTTGCCTTTGTCTTTTCCACTTAAAACCTTAAACAAATGTACCTTCGCTAAGCCACTCACTAACTTTGTTAGAGGTCGAACCATTTCGTGCTTGAGGGGTTATCTGCGTTTGTCGGTCGAAGTGGCCACTGTGAGAGGGTAAGACCAACTGCGTATTCTCCAGCTCAGAGCCGCGTGCGATCACCCTGCTGGCTACACGCTCCTTTTACGGGAGTTGGAGCACTCGTACTCCCGCGAACTTTGACAACTCTTTCGCATCGAATTGGAACCCACTGAGATGGATCGTTCCCGTAGGTTTCATGTAGGGTCGCAGCTCGACGAGAATGTTCTTCAACCACGGCGGCACTGGCGCCCCTACGCGGGGTCGAGCCGGAGTTGGCTGGCGGCCCGAGCTCGCCTGGGGCCGGATAACGGAATTCATAATATTTACGTTGGTGAGGCTATAGCGCGGTGGCTTTGTCACCACAATCTCGCCGACCGATGGCGTGGACGACTCTTTGTCTGCGCTGCCGCTGGTCGGCGATGACACACTCCTCGCCACGCCAAATTGAAACGAATCGATTTCGATCCAGTCCGATTCACCCGTATTTGCCACGGCACCGGAAAACGAACCATATTTAATGTAAATGGGCATACTCAACTCCTTTCCCATTACGCTGGACCGGGAACTTTCCGCTCAATCTAAGGCTCACACTCCCGTCCGGGGCAATATACATCGAACCCGCTACTCTCCGAAGTACATCTTGGTCTCTCTTCACCAGGATGGCCTGATGGCCTTCGGCGCACAAGGTAGTAGAATCGGCGCGTTAGTGCGAAATCCAGCACGCCACGCTTCTTAACACAACAATGGATGCCTGATTTACGCTGCCGAAAGGGAACAGGCGCTGATCACGGACTGCAGATGTTCGGGAGGGCGGCTGCACGGGCAAATGAACTGAGAGGTCGCCACTCCCCTCAACGGGGTTTCGGACTCCGATGGCTTCCGAGCAGCCAACAGTTCGGCCGGAGTGGCGGTGTTATCTCCGGTTTAGCCGCCAATAAAAATTACAGACATTTTCGTGGCTGCATCATCTAACCTCGCGGCCCTTGATCTCACCGGGGATATTCTCAGAGGACTGAATGAACCGTCGAGATTTCTTCGCGCAAGGCAGCCTTCTTGCAACTGCTGGCGCGTTTCCTGCTGTACTTGCAGGCCCTGCTGCCGAGCTGCGAAAGGAACAAATACAAATGGGCGAGAAAATACTCGTGCCGCACACCTCCATCCATCGCATCGAAGCGGACGGCGTTACTGTCTTCTACCGTGAGGCTGGTCTTTCGGATGCGCCAGTGGTTCTCTTACTACATGGTTTCCCGACATCTTCGTTTCAGTACCGTGAACTGATCCCGCGACTCGCCGACCGGTACAGGGTGATCGCGCCGGATCTTCCCGGGTTCGGGTTTACCGAGGTTCCCGAACAACGTCATTACAAGTACACCTTCGACGCGCTAGCGGGCACGATCCTGGCTTTCACCGACGCGCTGCACCTCAAGCGTTACGCGCTTTACGTATTCGACTACGGCGCCCCCACTGGCTTTCGTTTGGCGATGGCTCATCCGGAGCGCGTCACGGCCATTGTTTCGCAGAACGGCAATGCTTACGAAGAAGGTCTAGGCGATGCGTGGGCGCCCATCCGGCGCTACTGGAGCGCACCAACTTCGGAAAACCGCGAGGCCATTCGCAAAGGTCTGAATCTTGAAGGAATGCGTCATGAATATTCCTCAGGCATTCCAAATCCGGAGTTGATCGCGCCGGAAGGCTACACACTCGACGCCGCTCTCATGGCGCGGCCCGGCAACACGGACATTCAGTTGGACCTGTTTCTCGACTACGCGAACAACGTGAGGCTCTATCCCGCCTTTCAGGAGTATTTCCGGATGTCAAAGCCGCCGCTCCTCGCGATTTGGGGCAAGCACGATCCCTATTTCATTCCTCCAGGCGCGGAAGCCTTCCGCCGAGATATTCCGAATGCGACGGTTCAATTTCTGGATACGGGGCACTTCGCGCTGGAAACGCACCTCGAGGAGATCACCGTTGCCATGCGACAGTTTCTTGCCAAAACGGGTGCCGTCTAAACATTGCACCCTGGCAATTCGATTGGCAGTTTACATCGTGACCGGAAACAGACGCGTGACCCCGTTTTGTAACAACTCGCATGTTCCACCGCAAATCGACTAAAGTATTTCTGAAATTCTATGGCCCTGGAAACCACATGAACCGTATACGCACATTCATCTTAGCTCTTTGCTTTTCAGGTTTGTTTCTGAGCACCGCCCAAGCAGGACCACCCAAAATCGTCCTCTATAAAGTCGGCGTGATGCACCGCCAGTTCACTCCGCCGGAACCTTACGATTGGCGCGGCGCAAAGACGCATGCTCTCGTCACCGATATCTGGTATCCCGCCGATCCCGCCGCCGTTGAGCAAGTGCAATGGATAGGCTCTCCCGATAACCCGTTCGGCAAAGCCGGAAAAGCCGCTCCAGACGCTCACCTCATCGCAACTCCAGAAAAATTCCCACTCATTCTTCTCTCCCATGGCATCGGCGGTTCCTCGACCATGATGGCGTGGTTCGGCTCCGCACTCGCATCCCACGGTTTCATCGCTGCCGCCGTAAATCATCCCGGCAATAATGCGCTCGAAGACTACACAATCCCCGGCGCTATTCTCTGGGGACAGCGCGCCCACGACCTAAGCGCCCTCCTCGATCAAATGCTCGCCGACTCGACTTTCGGCCCGCACATCGACCCCAAACGCATCGGCGCAGCCGGCTTTTCCCTCGGCGGTCTCACAGTGATTGAAATCGCCGGTGGCATCGCCGAACTTTCTCGTTTCCAGGATTTTTGCAAGTCTTCCAAAGCCGACGGCATGTGCCACGACACGCTCGAGTATCCCGGCCTTCTCGTCAAGGCCACCGACTTGGCCAAATCCGATCCCGCGATCCAATCCGCCCTGGTCGAAAGCTCCAAGTCCCACCGCGACCCACGCATTCGCGCCATCTTCGTCATGGCTCCCGCAATCGGCCCAGCATTCTCTCCTGAATCTCTCACAAAAATCGCAATCCCGACCCAAATCGTCGCCGGCTCCGTAGACACCGTCGTTCCCATCGAAACCAGCGCCAAGTTTTTCGCCGCTAAAATTCCCGGCGCGCAACTTTCCATTCTGCAAGCCGTCGGCCATTACACATTTCTCGCCACCTGTGCCGAGCTCGGAGACCGCACCAAGCCGCAGCTCTGCATCGACCAGGCCGGCATCCTCCGCGACGAAATCCACGCGCAAACCGCCACCATGGCCGCCAAATTTTTCGACGCCAATTTAAAGTAAAGCGAACCGCTTCGGCGATAAAGCCCTGTAGGGCTGGGGCTTGTTTACCCTGTGAGGGCCTCACCCGCGCTCACAATCCGCAGCTCCTATATACGGGAAAGCCAAAATGAATTGTGCAGAACCAAAAGGCAGGTGCCTTCCGATATGGAAAGGCTCGAATCAACTAGGCAGCAATGATCTTCTCTTCGGAACGCCCTTCTCGCGGTAAAGGTCGCGGTCGGCCGCGCCCAAAATCTCGTTAACAGTCTCCCCATCGCCCGGATACACTGCTGTCCCGATGCTCACGGAGATTTTCGGTTCCTCGCCATCTTCCGCCAGCCGCTTGGAAATCCTCTGCGCCACAAGCCGCGCCGCCTCGGCATCCGTCTCCGGCAAAATCAGCACAAACTCGTCTCCGCCGTACCGCGCCGCCGTATCCATCTCGCGCGAATACAGCCGCAACATATCCGCCAACCGGCACAGCGCCCGGCTTCCCACGATATGCCCAAGCGCATCATTGATCTTCTTCAGCCCATCCAAGTCCAGGAGCAAAACCACAAATGGCCGCTCGTTTCTTCCAAACCTCTTGATCTCCGTCTCCAGCGCCTCCACCATCTGCCGGTAGTTCGCCAGCCCCGTCAGCGGATCGCTCACCGCCAGATGCCGCACGCGTTCCTCGGCACGCTTGTGCTCCGAAACTTCCGCAGCCAAAGCCAGCGTCGTGATGGCCATGATTCCCATGAACGCCTGCATCAACAGCAGCGACGTATTCTGCGATTCCCGGGCGAACGGTCCATACCCATGCAAAGTGCCCCACACCGCTATCATCGAAAGCGCGCAAAGCGCCGTCGCTGCCTTCCGCCGGCCGAACCTAAAGGCGGCCCAGATCAGAAACGGAATACAAAGATATTCCAGGGGGTAATTCTTCAGCTCGGAGTGGAACGGCTCGCCAAACACGACCCAGCCTGTTGCAAAAAGCCCCAAAAACAGAAAAGCCAGCTCAATAATTTGCTCGCGAGTCCATCTGAGGCTAGGATTCTCCCACCAAAGCAACAGCAGCGGCGTTACAGTCACCGCCCCAACCGCGTCGCCGAGCCACCAAGTGCACCATATCGACCCGAACGCTTCCCAATTCGCAAATCCCGCCGCCGCAAGCGTCGCGACTCCAATCGTTGCACTCACCGCCGTCGCAATCATTCCCGCGAACAACGCAAACTTGAATATGTCCTGAGCCCGCACAAAGGCATCTTTGCCGCGCGCGAACCGGTTGACCAGATAGCATCCCGCCAACCCTTCCAGGGTATTGCCCGCTGCAATTGCGATCGACGTCGCCACCGTCCCCGCCGTCGTCAGGTTAACCAGAAACGCTCCAATCAAAATCCCCGGCCAAACTCTGTACCCAAACACCAGCAACGCTGCAACCGCAATCCCCGTACACGGCCACACTGCCGTCGCGCTTGCTTGCACGTACGCCAGTTGCAGACCCAATTTCCCCGCGACGAAATACACAACGGCCAAGCCCGCCACCGCCGCCGCATTTTTCATCGCATCCGACCGCGTCATTCCGTATTCTCCGCCTCGCCCGCATCGAACCGGGGGAGGGAATCAAGCACCGTGCATACACACGGCGAGTATCCCGTTTTGGGCCGATCCTTCAGCCCGAAACGCCTCACTCTACTACCGCAATCCTCTATTTTACTAAAGGTTTCCCGCTGGCGGGCGCCTAACCGAACCGGCCTTTTCCACTTAATCAATCCCTCAGATCTGCCGCTCCTGCGGCCCTAAAGGCCCTTTGCGCAATCTCTTCCACTCCGCAGCTTACCCCGGATGCTCATGCTCTGGAGGCTTGTGCGAAAGCTGCTCCCGCCCATTCAGCCATGCCGTCAGGTACCCGCGTCCCATCCCATGCAGTGTCTGAAACAGTATTCCAGCCATCCCCTCCGAATTTGTCCAGGCTACTTGCCCCTTCCCGCTCAGATCCACCCCGAGAGCAAGTTCGAGAGCAAACTCGACCACCGTCCATTGCTTTAGCCCTCTCACCGCCCGAACCGCCATCCCGCCTTCGCTGAGATTGATGACGCGCCCGCGCTGCTCGCCCTCACCATCCTTGAGCGTTACAGACAGGTTGACCGCATGGCGAAAATAGCGCCGCCTCTCCCGCAGCATAATGTCTTTCGCAATGGTGATGTGCAGAGCCACGCCGTCCACGCTCAAAGGCGTACGCAGCACAAAGTTAGCTCCTGCGTTCAGCGTGGCAGTTGTCTCCGCAGCGTTCGCAACGCAGGCGAAAATCGCCGCTTTGCCGTTGGAGGCCCCCTTGCGAATCGCTTCAATCAACTCCAGCGTTCCTGGAACCTGCATATCCACAAACACGCCGTCAATCTTCTTTCGCTCTAAGTAATCGCGCGCCGCCTCCGCCGTAGGTACCAGACTGAACTTTGCACCATATTTTTTCATGCCCCCGGAAACCGCCGTCAGCGTCGCATAGTCGTTCGACACCAGCAGGAATTCGAGCTCTGTCAGTGTGGACATAGTGGCAGCAACTCCCGGTTCGCGCGCGCAGATCTTCTGAATTGGTCGTAACAGATGCTAACTCTATTTTTATCTTCTAAGGCAATCCGCTGTCGAGCCTTTCCGCGCCCCCGCCTTCAATTCAGCAATGATTTACACCGTCAATCATGTAGCCAGTTAACAGCCGTGCCCGTTCCATCTAAGCACAGCGTCAGACAACTTCTCCGCATAATCAGTGTTTAATTATTTAAGATTTGTATAGATACGCCCATGAATACGAAGAAAATTCTCGTTGGTGGGATGGCAGTTGCATTTCTCTGCGTGTTTTTTGTCGCGGTAGTCCATCGCGTAAGGGCTTCTGTAACGGGCAGCAAGTCTATCCCCATGGAGTTCGGCGGACGGACGCGCCGCTACATTCTCCACGTCCCTCCCGGCCACGACTCCACTAAGCAAGTTCCGCTAGTGATGGTGTTGCACGGCGCGACGCAAAGTCCTGAATCCGCCGAGCACATGTCGCGCATGAGCGAACTCGCCGACAAAAACAATTTCATCGCCGTCTACCCGAGCGGCACAGGTCCCGATGCGAACGCCAGGGTTCCCACCTGGAACGCCGGCGCCTGCTGCGCCTATGCCATGGAGAACAAGGTCGACGACATCGGCTTTCTGCACGCCCTAATCGATCAGCTTCAGCGCGATGACAACATCGATCCCAAGCGCATTTATGTCACAGGCATTTCCAACGGTGCCATGCTCTCCTATCGTTTGGCCTGCGAACTCTCCAGCAAAATCGCTGCGATTGCTCCCGTCGAAGGCGCGCAAGACGTCGAATGCACTCCGGCTGACCGCATTTCCCTCCTGGTTTTTCACGGCACGGCAGACCATCTCGTGCCCTTCGACGGCGGCAGCACTCCCTTTCAAATGGGTTCAAAGCGTAAAGATAATTCCGTCGCCGGCGCCATTTCCTTCTGGGTGAAAAAAGACGGCTGCTCGCTCACTCCTCAACACACTGAAACCAGCGAAGTCCACACTGACATTTATTCTGGCTGCCAGGATGGCACCGCCGTCGCGCTTTACGCCATCCAAGGTGGCCATCACATGTGGCCCGGGCTGCTCATCAGCGGGAATCACGTCCCAGCCTCCGACATCATGTGGCAATTCTTCGCTGCCCACCCAAAGCCGTAACGCATAAGATTCAGGTCGAGCCCAATATCTACGTGCAATCGCTTCGCCTCCTACGGTGATTCATTGATCGCCTGCCTCCCAATTCCGCAGTAACCTCAGATTTTTAGACCCAAGGAGGACCAATGGCAAAATATGGCAAAGCGGCAGGCGAAAGCGTCAAGAAAGCTATGCATAAAGAAAAGCGCGGCAAACTCAAATCAGGAAAAGGCGGCAAAGGCGGTGTTGTGAAAAGTCGCAAACAAGCCATTGCTATCGGCTTGTCGGAAGCCCGCAAGAAGGGCGCTAAAGTCCCGAAGAAAAAATCAAGTTGAGGTCAGTCGCTCATCTCGCGAACTTCGGAAAGCACCAACTCTGTATTGGAGATTCCATTTCAGTTGCTACGGGCATCTGCATACTCAAACCTAGCTCTCGCACCGAGACGAATTACTGGCAAGAACGAACATGCAGGACGCGTAGATGAGCTATGATTGGCGCGTGCTTTGGTCAAAAAGTCCGAGCCATCAACAACCATGAAAGGCGAAAAGCATCATCACCCCACGGCTCTGGAAGAATCTCCGGTCATCAGCACGCGCGCGGAGGAAAAAAAGGTTGAAGACCGTCGCGCCATCGGGCCGAACATTGTTTACGAAACCATCCGGCGCGAAGGCGAAGAAGAATTCGCGCGGACTTCTTCGGCCCTCGCCTGGTCTGGACTTGCGGCAGGGCTATCGATGGGTTTTTCCCTGGTCGCCGAGGCGCTCCTAGCCGCTCACTTGCCGCATGCTGCCTGGGCCCCGTTGATTTCCAAGCTCGGCTATAGCATCGGTTTCCTGATTGTGGGTCTTGGCCGCCAGCAACTTTTTACAGAGACAACGCTCACCGTAATTATTCCGCTCCTTTCCAAGCAAACATTGGCCAAGATCGTTGGCGTCCTAAGAATATGGTCTGTAATCCTGGCTGCGAACCTGGTTGGAACCTTTCTCTTCGCGCTGTGCATCGGACGAGTTGTGATTTTCAATCCCACAATCCGTCAGGCATTTACGGACGTAAGTCAGGAAGGACTTGGCGCCAGCTTCGGCACCGCCATGGTGCGCGCGATCTTCGCGGGCTGGCTCATTGCGCTGATGGTGTGGCTGCTGCCCGGCGCCGATTCCTCCCGTGTCAGCATCATCATTATTTTGACGTACTTGATCGGCCTCGGCGGATTCAATCACACCATTGCAGGATCGGTGAAAATGTTCTATCTGGTAGTAACCGGCGGCGAAACCTTTAGTGCTTACCTCACCCAGTTTCTTGCTCCCACACTGCTCGGAAATATCATTGGAGGCGTTTCTCTAGTCGCATTTCTCGGCCACGCCCAAGTAGCCGCCGGCAAAGAAAATTCATAGTTAAGGGGAAAACTCCTTCGGCGAACACAACTCACTCGATTCATATCAACAAAGTATTGGACGTGAAATATATATACCTAGCTGGTGGGGCGCTGGATGGCGGGTGGCGGAAAGGCGGCTGGTGCCATATCCCTTGCGGTTTTTTCAAAGGGGCGGGTTTTGAGTTTGCACCTTTCGTTTCTCTCACTTCAGCGGGTTAATCACGCGCACATCCCCATAGCTTTGTCCGTCCGCCAGATCTTCCGAATAGAGCACTTCGGCTCCGCAAGTCCCAGCCGCCTGCACAATCAGCGCATCCCAGAACGAAATGTTGTATCGCCCCTCGATGTCCAGAGCCATCAGCACGGATTCCGCCGTGTTCACCACGATTTCCCAGCTGGCATAGTCCTCGATCACCTTGCGGGTACCCTCGGCCGACAGTGGGCGAGCCACTTTACTTTGGAGACTGACGCAAAGCTCCTCAAGCACTTGTGTGCTTAACACTCCGCTTTCACTCTCCCACAGTCTTTGCACCAGTGCTCTCGCACGTTCGCACTTCGCGCCCTGCTTCAGGTCGTGCGCGTAGACCAGAATATTGGTGTCCACAAAATATTTATCGCTCATGCAGCTCGTCTCGCGAACTGGGCCGCGCCCACCCCAGATCCATCCCCACGCGAAGCCGTGCCAGCGCCCGCTTTCGCGCGCGATCATATCCCGCGCGTTCCCGCACCAGCTCTTCAAGCTTGTCGGCGAGCATCCGGCTTATGGAACTCCCTTGCTCCGCTGCCAGAACCCGTGCTTGCTTGAGTAGCTCCGCGTCCAACTTTAAGGTTACGTTCGTCTTCATTTTTGTCCCTGGCACAGTATTACGTGCAGCACTATTCTACGTGCTTGCTTGCCTTCGGTCAATCCTCGTTCTTTTGATGCAGGCGCGACGCCTATCAGAAGATTCTAGTTTTCCACCTACCGCACAGCCGGGATGCTAGAAGTCTCGCTTTGCTGCGCGATTCCCTCTACCTTCCATCAACTCGCACCCCATAAAACCACTTATAGTTTATCCTTGACAACTTGTACTAATATGTTATATTGTTTGCCTAGATTGGAGCATGGGCCTCGTCCAAGCTCCTCAATGCCATGCGCCTCTGCCGCGCGGTCCCTAAAATCCCATCAAAATCCTCAGTCGCACCGGGGTCACCACTTAATAAACCCTACTCTCTCTCAACCCGTCCAGAATCAACACTTCCACAACCATTGATTCCACGCGACTTTATCTCCTTTAGCAGCAATGTTTACAGAAAACCAGGGGAGGGCCACCCCGTCCCAGCCCAAAAGGTTGTCAACTCGTCACTAGCCGTTCGCCGCTCCTGCGCGCACGCGGGAACGCCCGCAACCACAGTCCCCTCAATGCTTTACTTCATAAGTTCTGGATACCCCGGGGGTGGGGGCATGCGCTTCCTAGTGGGACAGCCAAACTCTTCGCCATCGCGCGGGTTTCGCGGGATGAATCCTGGCTGTCTCCCGCCGTCTTCCGAATTACAGGTCACAGATCACGAAACACGGCCCACCGCTCCGATTGGTCCCCCGGTACCGTTGCGCCACAACCCGCAAAGTGCCAAAATCACGCCAGTTGCTCAAGGCACCGCCGGGAAACATATCCGCTCTGGGCGGTGTCTAATGTACTGAGAGCGGACATCGGGCGCGGCATGGGCAGGGCGCCAAGCCCGACAGAAAGTCGATCCCAGAACGCAGGACAGGGATCGCACTCGCAAGAAGGCCTGGGTCCAACGTTCTAAAGAAGCATTTTGACGTGGACCTAACAGCAGGGGTCCGGGTAGCCTCCAGCAACCGGGCCGGAAAGGCCGGCAGTGTCCGAATGGGTCAGCGCCCTTTCTTGGGGCCGCGATGAAGCCGAACTCGTCTCTGAGCTGCAAGCTGGCTCGGAAACGGCATTCGACTGGCTG
>Ga0209139_10000910_pt1 | contig 10655 bp, 8 predicted proteins | sample BogFormECP14_OM3_FD_188246 | JGI IMG/M metagenome (GOLD analysis project Ga0209139, IMG submission 188246) | Bog forest soil microbial communities from Calvert Island, British Columbia, Canada - ECP14_OM3 (SPAdes) (version 2) | ecosystem: Environmental > Aquatic > Freshwater > Wetlands > Bog ...
GCCTCGATGGCCTATGCGCTCCTGTGCGCGATGCGCCGCATCGGCTTGGCCCACACTCCGTTCGCGAGCGCGACCTGCGGTACGATCCGCCTGAAACTCTTGAAGCTCGGCGCGCTCGTCAAAATCAGCGCCCGGCGCGTCAGGATCGCCTTCGCTTCGGCCTGCCCGTACGCCCAGGAGTGGCGCCTCGCCGCGGCAAGGCTCGCAAGGGCGCGCGCCTCGCCAACCTGACGCGCCTCGCCGCGGCGCGACAATGCTCGGCAAACCCTCGGCCCACCGGAGAAACAATCCACCCTATCGACGAAATTCAAAGCGCGCCCGCGCCACCCACAGTCACGCCCACATAAACCCAACCTTCAAATCGCCCGAAACCGACGTCCAATTGCCTGCCCGCGTGAGAAATGCGGGCTAGCATCGAAGCATGCAAACGCTGAGCGGAATGTGAACCGAAAGTGACGATTTGGCGATTTCTGACTGGGATCGCGACCTCGTGACGCTTCGTGGACCGCCCCAGCCGTGCGACGCCTCGGACCGAGACGCCGCACGGACCCCTAGCCGAAGGTTAGTTCTTGAGCAGCGGGCAGGTCGAGTCGGCGAGCTTGCCGTACGCCTCCTCGCCCTTCATCGTCTTGAGGATCTTGTAGAAGTCCCAGTCGCCTTTCGACTCGGCTGGCGTCTTCACCTGAACGATGTACATGTCGTGCTCGAGCAAGCCGTCGGCGCGGATGGGGGCGTCCTTGACGAACATGTCGTTGACCCTGGTCTTGTGGAGTTGCTCCATGACCTTGTCGGCATCGGTCGTGCCGACCGCCTTGACGGCGTTGAGATAGGTGGTGGTGGCGGAGTAGTAGGCCGCCTGGGAGAAGGTCGGCATCTTCTTCGTCTTTTCGAAGAAACGGTTGGCGAAGGCCCGCGTATCGTCGTTCATGTTCCAGTACCAGGCGGTCGTCAGCACAAGGCCTTGTGCGATGTCGAGACCGACGGCGTGAACGTCGGTAAGGAATACGAGCAGCGCCGCCGGCCTCATGGTCTTGGTGAGTCCGAATTCGGCCGCCGCCTTGAGCGAGTTCGACGTGTCGGCGCCGGCGTTGGCGAGCGCCAGCACCTGCGCGCCGGAGCCCTGCGCCTGAAGGAGGTAGGATGCAAAGTCCGATGTCCCGAGCGGCACGCGGACGTCGCCGACCACGGTCCCTCCGTTCGCCTTGACGACGCTGGCCGCCGCATTTTCGAGTTGGGTCCCGAAAGCGTAATCGGCGGTGAGGAAGAACCAACTCTTGCCGCCCTCTTCGACAATGGTCTTGGCGGTGCCGTTGGCGAGCGCGGTCGTATCGTAGCCGTAATGGATCAAGTACGGCGTGCAGTCCTTGCCGGTCAGTGACGCGCCGGCCGCGCCGATGGCGATGAATGGGATCTTTTTCTCTTTGGATGCGGCCGCCATCGCGAGGCTGACCCCGGTATTCGAGCCGCCGAGTTGCATCGTCAGTCCGCTGGTGTCGGCCCATTCGCGTAGCTTCTGCCCGGCGATGTCCGGCTTGTTCTGGTGGTCGAAGGTCAGCACGTCGATCGGCTTGCCGAGCACCGATCCGCCAAAATCGGCGATCGCCATTTTCAGCGCCTCGACGCCGTTGGGGCCGATGACGTCGGCGTAGGGTCCCGACATGTCGTCGATGTCGCCGATGACGACCCTGTCGGCTGCGGCTGAAGCCGCGCCGGCGGCAAGCGAGGCGCAGAGCGCCCCGGCCAGCATTAGCATTCCCTTGAACGATTTCACTTCAGTTCCTCCCGGTTTCGCGATCCCGATCGGTGGCGACCCGCCACAAACCCCAGCCCGTGAGGGGCATCATGCTTGGCGGTAAGGCGCATGGCAAGACAGGTGTTCACCGCCGCGCTTGGCGGGTCGGCTGCGGGCGCCTATAAATCGCCCATGGCGCGAAAGGAGTCCCGGCAGGCGAGGGCGGCGAGGACCGAGAAGATCTTCGAGCGGTTGGCTGCCGCCAATCCGGCGCCGAAGGGCGAGCTCAAATACGTCAATCCATTCACGCTCCTGGTGGCGGTGGTGCTGTCGGCGCAAGCGACCGACGCCGGCGTCAACAAGGTCACGCCAGCGCTGTTCGCCACCGCCGACACGCCGGAGAAGATGGCGGCGCTTGGCGTCGAGCGGCTTGCCGAGCGAATCAAGACCATCGGGCTCTATCGGACCAAGGCGAAAAACGTCATCGCGCTTTCGCGGGCGATCGTCGAGCGGCACGGCGGTCAGACGCCGCACGATCGGGAGGCGCTCGAGGCGCTGCCCGGCGTCGGGCGCAAGACTGCGAACGTAGTGCTCAACACCGCCTTCGGCGAGCCGACGCTCGCGGTCGACACCCATGTCTTTCGTCTCGCCAACCGGCTCGGCATCGCGCCGGGCAAAACGCCGCGCGAGGTCGAAGACGAGCTGATGCGCGTCGTCCCGCAGCGGTTTCTCCCGCACGCGCATCATTGGCTGATCCTCCACGGACGCTACGTCTGCAAGGCGCGCCAGCCGCTGTGCGGCGTCTGCGTGCTGGTCGATCTCTGTCCGTACGAACCGAAGAGCCTGTCCAAGACCGTCGCAGGCTAAGGCCGGGGAGCGCCATACATCGGTCTCGCCTTGGTCTGGAATGCTGGGCATAATCCTCCGGTTTGCCCGCGGCGCGTCAGCCGGATCGGATCTCGGACCCAATGCTCGATATCGTCGTGGTTCTTACCGTCCTTGCCACCTTGCTGGTGGTCGTGTCCGTTTCTCAGCCGGTCGCGGTTCGCCTCCACCTTGCTCCGGTCGTGCTGCTCGCCGTCATCGGCGTGGCGATCGGCGCCATTTCGATCGTTCTCTTGCACACGTCGCTCTCCGACCGGTTCGACGGCATCGCAGCGGTGTTCGCCAACTTGCCGGTGAGCTCGGAGACCTTCGTCTACGTTTTCCTGCCGCTGCTGGTCTTCGACGGCGCCATGACCAGCGATGTTCGCCGGATCCTGGAGGACGCCGCCCCGATCCTGATGCTCGCCGTGGTCGCGACCGTTGTCACCACCGCCGTAGTCGGCCTCGCGTTATGGCCGGTCTCCGGCCTGCCGCTGGTGGTCTGCCTGCTGCTTGGCTCGGTCGTGGCGACCACCGACCCGGCTGCCGTCATCGCGGTCTTCCGCGACGTTGGGGCCCCCGCGCGTCTGACCCGTCTCGTCGAGGGCGAATCCCTCTTGAACGATGCTGCGGCGATCGTGATGTTCGTCGTGCTGCTCGGGATGATCGTCTCCGGGCGCCAGCCGGACATCGTCGGCGGCGCGGTGCAATTCGCCGTAGCCTTCCTGGGCGGAGCCGTCCTTGGCGTGCTGGCCGGGCGGGCTTTCTTGCAGCTGATCCCCTGGACCCGCGACGATCGGCTCGCCGAAGCGACGCTGACGGTCGCGCTCGCCTATCTGGTGTTCATCGGCGCGGAGCATCTCTTTCACGTTTCGGGGGTGGTCGCGGTTCTCTGCGCCGGACTGACCGTCAGCGCCTCGGGAAGGTCGCGCATCACGCCCTACAACTGGTCGTTCATCACCGATCTCTGGGCGCAAATCGCCTTCTGGGCCCATTCGCTGGTGTTCGTGCTCGCTTCGATTCTGGTGCCGAAGCTGTTGCTCGACGTGCAGTTCCACGACCTGGTGCTGATCGCGGTGATGATCGCCGCCGCCTTCGGGGCGCGGCTTCTCGTGCTCTTCCTGCTCCTGCCGCTCTTGAGCCTGGCTAAGCTCACCCAGCCGATCAGCACCGCCTATAAGCTTGCGATCGCCTGGGGCGGGCTGAGGGGCGCCCTGACCCTGGTGCTGGCGCTTGCCGTTACCGAGAATTCGGCGCTGAACCCGGAGGTGCAGCGGTTCGTGGCAGTACTCGCGACCGGCATGGTCCTGTTCACGCTGCTGGTCAACGGCACGACGCTGAGAGCGGTCATCCACCTCCTGCGCCTCGATCGCCTGTCGCCGGTCGACCAGGCGCTGCGCGACCGGGTGCTGGCGCTCTCCTATGCGGAGATCGCGGAGACCATTCGCGCCACCGGCCGCGAACACGAAATCTCGCCTTCCGCCCTCGCAAGCGCGCTCGCGCCCTATGAGGCCGGGATCGCGGCGGCAAATTCGCCCGGCGCCGAAGAGGCCGGCCTGACCGATCACGAGCGCCTGGCGATCGCGCTGGTGGCGCTCGGCAACCAGGAACGCATGCTGGCGCTCGAAATCATGGCCGAGCGCGCCGCTTCGCCCGTCACCGTGCAGGCGCTGCTGCGAAACGCCGAAGCCCTGGGCGAAGGCGCGAGGAGCGGCGGACGTCTCGGCTACAAGCGCGGCGCCGAGGCGGCGCTCGCGTTTCCGTTTTCGTTCGCCGCCGCCTATTTCCTTTACCGGCGGCTCGGCATTGTGCGCTTTCTCGCCGATCGGCTCGGCGACCGGTTCGAAATGCTGCTCGTGACCCGTCTTTTGATCCAGGAGCTTGGCGGGCCCCACGCAGCGCGGTCGCGTTCGATCTTCGGCGAGCGGGTCGTCGAACTCATCGACGCCATCCTCAAGGAGCGCCTCAAGCGAACGACGGCCGCTCTCGACGCGCTGCGCCGGCAATATCCTCAGTACGCTGCGGCGCTCGAAGCGCGGTTCGTGCGCCAATCAGCGTTGCGGCGCGAGATGGGACGTTACGACGCCCTGTTCAAGGAAGGCCTGATCGCGGCCGAGGTCTACGAAGATCTCAAAGGCAGCGTTGTGGATATGCAGGCGAGAGAGACCCGGCCCCGCTTCGACCTCGGCCTCGACACCGGCCAGCTGATCGGGCGCCTGGAGCTGTTCGCCGATCTCAGCGACCAGCAGCTGGAGCGGGTTCAGAAGCTGCTAAGGCCCCGATTCGCCGTCCCGCGGGAGGTGATCGTGCGCAACGGCGACCGGGGCGACGCGTGCTATTTCATCGCCTCCGGCGCCGCAGAGGTCGTTTTTCCCGGTCGCCGCATCCCGCTCGGCACCGGCGACCTGTTCGGCGAGATGGCGCTGCTCACGGGCATGACGCGCCAGGCCGATGTCGTCGCCATGACCTACTGCCGGCTCCTGGTGTTGCGGAAGGTCGACTTCGACCGGTTCATGCAGGACAATCGCGACATCCGCCTCGCCATCCATAAGATCGCGGCCTCGCGATTATCGATGAACCGCTCGGATGAGGCGGCCGCGACATCCTGATTCGTTGAGCGTGCCGATCAATGAAATTCCGCGGCGGATCGGCATCGATGAAAGGTTGTGCCTTGCTCCCATCAACGACGGGAGCGGACGCGCTTAATTGCGGGCCTTAGGGTCCGGGCGTCGATTTCGGCCTTTTCTCGACGAGCCGCGAGCGACTGGCACCAAAGGCTCCAGGGCATCCTCGATCCTCCGCTCCACTCGCTCGACGATGCCCTGCGCAAGCCGGTCTTCGATGTGGGTGAAATGTTCATTGGACAAAGCGATGGCGCGTTCGACGTTCCGCGCTTTCAATGCCTCAGCGATAGCGGCGTGCTCGTCGACGCTGCACAACGAAAGCCGAGCCGGCTCGAAAGCGGAAACCATGAGCGACGAGCGCGCGAGCAATTCGCGAAGAAAGTGTGACAGCTCCGGGCTCTTCAGAGAGTCGACAAGCAGCACGTGGAACTCGCCAGACAATCGCACGGACGCCGCCCGATCCGCGCCTGAGGCGGCCTCGCGCTCTTCGCCTAAATGAGCGTCTATTCGAGACATCATGGCCTCGTTCAATTCCTTCACGAGCTGCGTGAGAACTCCGGTTTCGAAGACCCGATGGGCTCGATAGACCGTCCGGATTTCCTCGGGCGACGGATTGGGAACAAAAGTCCCTCGCCGCGGAATTCTCTCAAGCCGTCTTTCCGCGACCAAACGGTGCAAAACTTTGCGGACCCGCTCTCGCGAAACGCCGAAAATGGTCGCCAGGCGATGCTCTGGCAGCTTTGACCCGGGCGCCAATCGACCCTCGAACAATGCGCGCGTCAAAGCGCCATGCACGTCATCGTCGATCGCAGGTCCGTCACGGGCGGCCCGCTTGCGACTTCGATCCTTTATCTTCGTCGTTGCGCGTGCCACGCGGATCTCCATTGCTGCGCGCATTGCCGAAGTTTTGTGCACACTCAGCGGCGATAATGTGCACAGTATGTCCGCCTAAGGACCGTCGGTCTGGTCGCCAACGTCCGCGGCTTCATATTTGAACGCTTATCCAACGTTGTGCACAATTGGCGCCAACCTTGCTTCGCTGTCGCGGCCGCGCGTGTTCGGCTAGCAATTTCGGGAGCGATCAATGTCAGCTTGGCGTCTCATCCGACCACCCTCTCTTCTTGCACTCGTGGCCTGCTCGTTTCTCGCGGCTCCCTCGGCTAATGCCGGATCGACGACCTACACGCCGGCGACCCCAGAGCCAGGGACCGAGATTCCGAAGGTCAGCGTCTCCTTCGGGATGCGCCCCTATGCGGACAACACCTTCTACGTCATCGGCATCGAGAAGGGCTGGTTCAAGGACGTCGGCATAACGATCACGCCTGAACCGGACGGGATGAAGACGACCGAAAATCAGTGGGTTCCGCTTCTCCTCAACCGGCAGGTCGACATCAACTCGGCGGCCTGCGGCAAACTGTTGCCCTCGTACAAGAGCACCGATCAACTGAAATGCGCCGGGTTCGCCGTCACCTTCTCGGGCTATGCGATGCTTGCAAACCCGAAGCTCGGGCTGAAGAGGCTGGCAGACACCATGACGCCCGGCGTCACGCTGCAACAGGGGTTGGCGGAGGCGCTTAAACCGTTGGTCGGCAAGACCATCTACGTTCCGCCGTCGACCTCCGAGAAGGAGTTCACGGAAGTTCCGTTCAATCTGGCGGGGCTCGGCTTGCCGAATTATGTCACGATGGAAGATTCGCAGATGTTGCTGCTGGCCAAGAGCGGCCGGCTCGACTTCATGCATCCCATCGGCGCCCCAATCGCGCAATCGATGCTCGATGCGGGTTGGACCCCGATCTACGATACCGAGCAATTGTTGAAGTTCGGTCCGGGCGGGATCGATTCTCCTTTCGAGCCACTGGTGTTCAACAATGGTTGGGCGGCGACCGCGGATTACATCAATGATCATAAGACCACGATGATGCGCTTCGCCTCGGTGGTGTTTCGCATCATCGACGCGCTCAAGAAGGACTCCTCGCTTTATGGCGTCTATGCGCCCTACCTCAACAGCGTGGCTGGAACTTCGCTCGATGCGGCCGGCGTCCGCCGCACGGTCGAACAACTCGATCCGTTCGTTCCGTTCGACGAACAGACAAAGTATTTCGTCAACAAGGAAGGTGCGGAATATTACGGCAATTCCATGGGCGCCTTCATCAAGTCGCTGGAGGCCTCCGGCACGATTCCCGCCGGCATAACCCCCGAAGAGATCGTATGGGCCGCCCCGATGTATGACGAAATGGCCGCATACAAGAAGAAGTCGGAAGCGCTTTTCGAGACAGCGCCGAAGTCGGGGCTGTCTGCGGAGAAGGAGGCTTTGCTGGCGAAGGCCCATCAGCTCTACGATTGGGACGATTTCCTCGACTCCTATCGGCTCGCGAGCGCTGCGTTGGCGGGGTAGTGGCTCCAGTTCGCCAGGCAGAGCGAAAGCCGTCGGCGCCAAACCGATTCGCTCAGTTTCGACCCTGAGCCAATTTCGAAATATGACCGGGAGTGCGCCGGGTTGGCGCGCGGAACCTGACTGATTGAGGGCGCCCCCGGCGTCAGGCGATGTCTGGCGCGCCTGCGGCTCAACTGGCGGATCATTGCAAGATGGCTCGAACGTCACTCAGCGTCGCGCGGCTGCCGGTCGATCCCTTGGGAATCATCGGGCTCCTGGCGCTAGTCGCCTTGTGGTGGGGACTGTCGCAGTTTCACTTTTTGTCGCGGTTGGCGCTGCCGCCGCCAGCCGGCGTGGCCGCCGCGATCACGCAGAACTTCTTCTCGTCCAGCTATCTGGCGAATTACCATCTGGGGTACGGGGGCCTCGCCGGAAATCTTGCCTACACGATCTCGAACGTCGTCGTCGCGCTCGCAGTCTCGTGCGTCGTGGGCGTCGCGCTCGGATTCGCCAGCGCGCGGGTCGAACTGTTCCGCGCCTTCGCCGATCCCATTATGCTAACCGCCGGGACGATTCCGATCCTCGTGACCGCGCCGTTCTTCTTGATCTGGTTCGGGACGAGCCGAAGCGCCCAGATCGCTTTGCTGATTCTCTTCGACGTCACGATTGTATATCTGTTCGCCCAGCGCGCCGCGGCCAACCTCGACCCAACCTATGTGGCGGCCGGTCGAACGCTCGGCGCGGGGCCTATGAGAATCGTCTCCGACGTCTACCTCAAGGGCGCGCTGCCTGAGGTGTTCGGCGGAATTCGCATCGCGCTCGCCGGCGCCTGGGGGCTCGAGGCCTTTTCCGAGTTGCTTGGCGCGCCCAAAGGCATCGGCAGAGTCATTCAGGCGATGGCCGCGGAGATGGACTCTCAAATGGTGTTCGCGGCAATCATGACGCTGGCAGTCGTCGCCGTCGCGTTCGATGTCGCCATCGGTGGGGCATTCGACTTCATAACGAGATGGAGGCGGAGGGCGCGCCTGTGAGGGAGCAATCGCGGGATGGCGGAAGTCGAACTTCGGAATGTCGGGCAATCTTTCCGCCGATCGGGCGGCGCGCTGGTCGAAGCCGTGGCGGATGTGAGTCTGGTGATTCGATCTCACGAGTTCGTTTGCCTGATCGGGCCCTCGGGCTGCGGCAAGACGACACTGTTGCAACTCGTCGCCGGGCTCACACGCGCAAGCCAGGGCCAGATTTCCGTCGACGGGGCCGCAATCGCGGGCCCCTCTCCCGAGCGGGGACTCGTCTTTCAGCGCGACAGCGTTTTCCCATGGATGCGAACGATCGACAACGTGTCTTATGGCCTCAAGTGTCGCGGGGTCGAAAAGACCAAGCGCATCGAGATCGCGCGCCAATATCTCAGACAGGTGGGGCTTGGCGATGTTGAGCGGTCTTGGCCGCGCGAACTCTCCGGCGGCATGCTGAAGCGGGTTGCTGTGGCTACGGTGTTCGCAAACTCGCCGCGGGTGCTCCTTATGGATGAACCCTTCGCCGCTCTCGACTACGTGACCAAGCTGCAGCTGCATCAGCTGCTGCTGACCCTCTGGGAGCAACATCGGCCAACAGTGCTCTTCGTCACCCACGATGTCGACGAGGCGATGCTGCTCGCCGATCGGATCGTGGTGATGAAGGAAGGTCGGGTCGTCGACGACCGGAAGATCACTTTGGCGCGCCGGCGCACGGTCGAAAGCCTCGCGCTGCCCGAAGCCGTCGCGCACAAGGAAGTACTGTTGCGGCATCTCGGACTCGGCGAGTTGGTGCAGGACCGGACGGCGCCGCTGTGAAACGCACGACGGCGCACCGCCTGACGAGCTTCGGCGTTCTTGTCGTCCTCGCGGCTCTCTGGCAGCTCGCGTCGATCATGATGCCATATGAGAGCGTGCCGGGCGAACCCATGATCCCGGGTTGGCAGATCCTCGTGACCCGAACCTTCCTCAGTTTGGCTGACTACTGGCAAGGCGGGTTGGGCATCCCATCAGTCGCGCAGGGCGGCGAACGAACCTACGCCGGGGCGGCGCTCGCCGTCCTCAGCAACTCCTGGGATACGAGCCTCCGTCTATTTACGGGACTCACGCTCGGCGTCGCCGTCGGACTGGTTGCGGGGCTCGCGGTCTCCTGGTCAAAGTGGTCGCGGCGGATCGTCGCGCTACCCGCGCAGATCATTCGCACGTTTCCGATGTTGGCGTTGATCCCCATGTTCCAGCTTTGGTTCGGCGCAACCTTCCTGGGAATGGCGCTATTCGTTGCGTTCGCCGTCGGCGTCATTTTCTTCACCGGGACGGTGAACGCCGTCGGCAACGTCTCCGATATCCACGTCGACTACGCGCGCACGCAGGGTGCGAGCCGGATTCAGATCTATCGCTCTGTCATTCTTCCAGCGATGTTTCCTGAACTGCGCTCAAGCATCATGCTCAGCCTCGGCACGGCCTGGACGGCCGTGATCGCTGCGGAATTCCTCGGCGCCCAGACCGGACTCGGCCAGATCATCGTCTTTGCCCAGTATTTCGGATATGTGGGCCGGATGTTTCTGGTAGCGCTGTTTCTGCTTTTCTACGCGGCGATCACATACGCCCTCTTCGAGCGGGCGTCGCGGCGGCTGACCGAGTGGATGCCCCGCGAGCTAGCGACGCCTGACCGATATGGGGCGCCATGACGACGGTTGATCTGTGGTCCGGGAACGATGGCCGGGATCTTTGGGGTTACGGAAGCGCGAAGCCGAATCCTCACTGGCCCGGCGACGCGCGCGTCGCCGTCTCGTTCGTCGTCAATTTCGAGGAAGGCGGCGAATACGCCATGTCCGACGGCGACGATCACAACGAAGCCGTTCACGAAGTCGAACATCGCGTTGTCGGATTGCCGGATCCCGGCCTCGACAGCCATTTTGAATATGGCACGCGTGCGGGCTGGTGGCGGATCGTTGACGTGCTGGGCCGCCACGACGTCAAGGCGACGGTGAGCGCGTGCGGCCGCGCGGTCGAACGGCTGCCGCGACTGGCCCAGGACGCCAGTCGACTCG
>Ga0209139_10000911_pt1 | contig 10615 bp, 10 predicted proteins | sample BogFormECP14_OM3_FD_188246 | JGI IMG/M metagenome (GOLD analysis project Ga0209139, IMG submission 188246) | Bog forest soil microbial communities from Calvert Island, British Columbia, Canada - ECP14_OM3 (SPAdes) (version 2) | ecosystem: Environmental > Aquatic > Freshwater > Wetlands > Bog ...
TGTTTCGCTTTCATGAGGTCGCCACATGCTCGCCGCAAGTCCGATTTTACCGTCGTCAAAAGCGTCGATTGTCACTGTTGAATCCGCCCTTTCGGCCATTGGAAGCCCGCCGCCTACGTCACGCGTGCCAAAGTGGTCGCCATGTCTAACCGCGGGTAGCGCGGAACGGGATGCGTCCCGCCCGATCCTGGACCGGCTGGCCGCGGCAATGACGGGCGCGGGCCGCTGCGTGGCGGAGCTTTCGCTCTATCTAGGCCTTGACGAACCTGAGATCCGAAACCGCGTGGCGGCGCTCGAGCTGCCAGGCGCGCCGGAGAAACCGCTCCGCCGGCCGGTCTCAGTCAATCCCTGGTCCGTCGAGGAGGTTCGGCGTCTGATCACGCTATGGCTCGACAATGTTTCAGTGACGTCGATCGCTGGCGCCCTCGGCCGAACCCCTTCGAGCATCCGAGGCAAGCGCCGCTGGCTCGGTCTTGGCGTACGCGTACGTAAACAACTCGCCGACCGCCCAATCGCCCAATGTCGAGCAACCGCGCTACCGTGGAAGCCGACACTCGACATCAAGCCGATCCTCTGCCGCCTTTGGGCGCCGAGGATCGGCAAGGAAGCGGCGGCGTTCGCGCGCGCCGATGCTGTCCCAGAGGTCCAATGGGAGTTGGGGCGCGATGCTCAGAAGGATGACCGGTTCTCCACACTTGGGTTCGCGGGTCTCAGCGCCGCCGCAATAGCCAAACGGATGCTGATCGAGTTCGGCGTCTATCTGACGGAGGGAGCGGTAAATTCGCGAATGACGCGACTGCAGATCGCTCGCGACAGATTTGACATCATTGAAGCGTTCGACGAGGAGGCCGTTCAACGGCGCGCCGCCGATGCGAAGCGACGGGTTGGGGCGACGCTGCGTCAGTGCGCCGAGCTTCAACGATCGTTCTGGTGGCGGCGTGCGCTGGGCGGCAGCCGCACCACGTGCAGGGAATTCGAGACAAGCAAGCGCTACGCGTCCCGCCGGGCCGAACGCTCGTGCGGCGATATCACAGCGATGGCAGCTTAAGCGAGGTCGATTCGATCGACTGACGAGGCGCTCTTACGAGCTGTTGAGCCGGGTTGCGGCCCGCGATCTGTCTTGGCGCACGGGTCGGGGATTCGCCGGCGGCGGCATTCGGAACCGTGCTGGTCGCACGAGTTCGTGCGGTTCCATGCTCGTCTTGCGGATGAGCGGTGAAACGACGCGTTCCCTCTAACGGGCTTCGTCCGACGATGAGGAAGAAATTCTAATCTGCGCGGTTTTGTGTTCGCGCGATCCCTGGTCAGCCTGTCAACTATGGAAAACCAGCGCGCCGCCGTCGCCCGAAAACTGTCCGATCCGGACTTTCAGGCCTCGCTTGTCAACAAGAGCCTCGGCCTCGTCATGGGGCTATGTGTGCTCCTGACCGCGTTCGTCATCCACGATGCTTACATCTGGGCCAATCCGCCGACGCCGAAGTATTTCATTGTCGACGGCGAGCATACGCCCCGCCCGGTCGCGCCGCTTGATAGCCCGATCGTCAGCGACGCCCAATTGCTCGACTGGACGGTCAAGTGGGCGTCCGCGCCCTACAACGTCAATTACCACGACTATCCGGAAGAGCTGAACACGGCGGGCCGGCATTTCACCCTGAACGGCTGGCGCACGTTCGCGGAAAGCTACATCAAGTCGGGCAATTACGAGGCGATGAAGCAGGGGCTGATGCTGTGTTTCGCGCAAGCGCTGCGCGCCGCGGTGATCGTCGATACGAAGCTGATCTCGGGCGCGCTCGCCTACCGCATCCAGTTTCCCATCGTTCAGACCTGCCAGAACACCCAGCAGGCCAATACCCAGAAAATGATCCTGACCGCGCTCGTCGTCAGGACCAATGACGAGGACCATCGCGACGGCATCGCGATCGACCAGCTCGTCGCCGAAGCCCGATAGGAGAGCGTTCATGCGGCTGACCACGTTCCATTGGGCTTGCGTCGCGGTTGCCCTCGCGTCGCCGGCAACGGCACAGCAATCCGCGTCAGGCGGCGCATCGTCCTCGCTACCCTCTGGGGCGGCGCCCAGGACCGATGTCGAGTCCGCAATCCCGCTGACCCCCAACATGATCCGCGATCTTGGGCGACGGGTCGGCGACAACAAGCGCGCCGAGGAGGAGGTCAACACCGAGATCGCCTCGCCGATCAGCCGGCGGGTCAATGTCTCATTCGCCCCAGGTCAATCGACGTCGATCATCCGGATCGTCAAGGGTTATCCGACCGCGCTCTCCTTTTTCGACCGCACCGGGCAGCCGTGGCCGATCGAATGGGACACCAACTCCAATCCGGCCGGCCAGGCCAACAGTGGCAATTGCAATCAGGGGCCTGCGGGAGGAGGGGGACCGGCGGTCGCGAGCGCCGGGTTCTATGTCTGCACGCCGACGGTCGGGTCGAACGTCCTGCAAGTCGCGGCGGCCTCGTTGCAGCCGCGCGGCGGGCTTCTCGTGACGCTGAAGGGCGCGCCGAAGCCGATCTCCTTCATGCTGGTCGCGGGCGGGGGAGCCTACGACGCCGATCTCACGGTTCAGGTCGCTGAGCGCGGCCCGAACGCCAAGGGCGTGGCGACGGGCCCGGTCGCGCCCGACACTGCCTCGCCGTTTCTGACCGCGATGCTCGACGGCGCGCCGCCGGCCGAGGCCGAGCCGCTCGCGGTCGCAGGCGTTTCTCCTGACGATCTCAGGGCCTGGAAGGTCGGCAATCGCGTGGTGCTTCGCACCCGGTTCGCTTTGATCTCGCCCGAGTGGCTCGCCTCGCAGACCGGCGAGGGCGGCGTCACCGTCTATTCCCTGCCGATCACGCCGGTCGTGCTGCTTTCGCAGGATGGCGTGACGGTTTCCGCGTCTCTTTCGGAGCCTTGAACCGATGTCTCTCATCCCATCAACCCATTCCCGTTTCGCGTGGTTTCAGACGGGGCTCTTCGGCGGCGCGGGGCGCGGGGGACCCGGGCGTCTCCTTGCGATTGGCGGCGTGCTTGCCTGCATGGTGGGCGGGGCGTTTCTTTTGTCAGTGCGACACGGAAACGGCCCGCCAGTCTCGCAAGTGACGAAAATGAAACCTGGCAATCTGCTGCCGGGCGGGACGCAGGGCACTCCGGCGCAGGACGCGCTGCAGAAGAAGGATTCGCAGGAGAAGGCAAGGGCGGCCGAAGAGGCGCACAAGTCCTATACGCCGCCCATTCCCAGTTCGACCGCCTTCACCGGCCCTCTGCCCGGCGAAGTCGGGATGGGAGCGCCCGTGGCGCCCGATGTCTCTATGGTGAAGCCCATGCCTCCGGCCCCGGCGATCGTCACACCGGCGCCGCCGACCTACACCCCTCCCGAGCACGCCGTGTTCGACCGTCCCGCGGGCGAGAACGAGATCAGCGGAGCGCGCGTCACGAAAATCGCGGCCGGGGACGTCGGGGGCGACGAAACCTCGGAGGAGGGAAAAAGCTCGCGCGAGCAGCGGCAGAAGGCGATCGGCGATCTCGTCAACAGCTGGAGCTCCCGGCCGCCGCAGACGACGGTGGTGATCGAGCCAACGGCCTTGAAGCAGGGCGCCGACGATCCGCTAGCCAAAGTCGGCGCCAAGGGCGCCAATAGCGGCGTCACGAGCGAAAGAGTGCTGGTGCCGGCCGGACGCGGCATCTACGCCCACACGGTGGTCGCGGTTGATTCAGACACCAACGGGCCGATCGTGCTCGAGGCCGACACGGGGCCGATTTCCGGCGACCGAATGATCGGGACGTTTTCGAAGTCGGGCAATGACCGGCTGATCGTCAAGGTCGAGACGGTCGAGCATCGTGGCGCGCCACTCGAGGCGAACGGCGTCGTGATTGCACCCGATTCGATGGAGACGGCGGTCGCGAGCAGCATCGACGAGCATTATGTCGAGCGCTTCGTTTTGCCGGCGGCGTCGGCCTTCATGTCGGGGCTGGGGCAGGCGGTGGCGCTCGGCAACTCGACGAGCACGGTGAGCCCGTTCGGCGGCACGACGTCGACTATCGGACCCTTGACCTTCAAGCAGGAGGCGCTGGTGGCGGCGGGCGCCTCGGCGACGGCGGTCAGCACCGCGCTGAGCGCGGAGACCCCGAAGGGGCCGACCGTGCATCTCGCCGCCAATGTCTCGGTTGGCGTGATGTTCCTGTCGAACCTCTCGGTCAAATAGCGCGACCTTTTGCATGAAGTCGGAGTCATGCGTTCGGCGGCTTTCGGGCCGCCGAATCTTTGTGTTGGGTGTTCGCGCGAGGGCTCGCGATCATTGAGACTTCAGGAGTCGGTGACGGAGCATTCGATCATGGGCGCGCATATCCGATTGGTATCATCCGAGGCCGAAGACCGTGCCGGTCTCGACGGCGAGGCTATCGCGGTCGATGAGGCTCCCGTGGGTCTTCCGGAGGAGGCGGGTGCGGATAAGGGTCGTCCCGCCGAGAGTCGGCGTGACGAGATGCTCGGAGAAGCGGCGCCGCCGCTTGTCGCCGAGCCGGAGGATCGCGCGAGCGGTCCGGGTAGGCGCGAGCGCCGGAAAGGCGCCCTTGCGCGGCTCATCGCCTTCGCCGGTCCACGGAAGGCGAAAGCCGCGGCGTCGATCATGGAAACGGGGAGCGCTGAAGCCGACCCCGAATCCGAAACGGCTTTGGGCAAGCGGGGGGATGAGGACGCGGGGGCAGACACGATTGTCGTTCCGGCCGCCGGGGCAACGGCGGTCGCGAACGAGGCGGAACTCCCCGCCGGGAGCGTGGGACCGGCAACGGCCGCGGCCAAACCCGGTCGGCCTCTCTTTGCGCGCAAGGGCGCGATCGCGGTCGTCCTCATGACGGGGGTCGCGGCGGCGGCGATCGTGGTTCTGAATTGGCCGCATGGTTCGCCTCCGCAGGCGGTGGAGCCGGGCATGCTCGCGGATCAGCCGACGAAGGTGATGGCGCCGTCCGCCGAGTTGGCGACGGTTCTGCCGAGGGAGGAACCGAATGTCGCCGGCGAGCGGCCGCAGGTGCACGAGACCCAGCGAGACGAGGTCCATGAGGTCCTGTCGTTCAAAGACCTCAAGGCGTCGGCATCGCAGCCTGCGGGGTCTCCGCCCCCAACCCCTTCCCCGGTCGACGCATCTGTCACTGAGACGAAACCTGCAGACCCAACGCCCGATCCGCCGGCTGCGGCAGGACCGACGCTTACGGTCTCCGCCCCGGTGTCGCCGCCCGCGTCCGCCGCGCCCGTTGCGGGCTCGAAAGCCGAGAAGGTCGCCTCGCTCCCGCCACGGGCTTCCGCCGTTGTTACGTCTGTCGCCGCTGCGCCGGCGCCAGAAGCTGAGGCGCCCGGTCTTGGCGAAGCGGCGAAGATCGAGTCGCGCCTTGGGGAGCTCGAGGCGGCGATAAAGGAACGGTCGAACGCCACGGTGACGCGCGCCGACGTCGACAAGGCGGAGACTCAGACATCCGACCAGATCTCGCGGCTCGCGGCGATCGTGACGCGTCTCACCGGCCAGGTGAAGGACTTGGAGGGCCAGGTCCGGACCGAGTCGGCGGGCGCGCAAGAAAAATTGGCGGATCTGACGCGGAGGGTGTCGTTGAGTGAGTCGAAGAGCGCGATCACCGCTGCGGAGAGGGCGAACGGATCTCAGGTGGCGGAGGCCTCGGCCGTAAGCGCAAGCGCCGGGGTCGAGGGGCAGGCGGAGGGCTTGCGCATCAAGGTCGCCGGCGTGGATCAGAAGCGCAACTACCGCATTCAGGCCGCCTCTCCTGGTCTTGCAATGCTGAGCGCAATCGACGGCGGCCCCGACGACCGGCCGATCGAGGTCGCGATCGGAACGGATCTGCCAGGCTACGGCAAGGTGCGTAGCATCGAGCAACACGGCCAGGCTTGGGTCGTGAAGGCCGATCGCGGCTCGATCGAATAGGCGGAGGACGGGGTCGAGGGGACGCGACGATGCAGGGGCTGGTCGATTTTGCGAGCCAGGTCGGCGAGGCCTTCGCCATTCTGGTTCCGACGTTTTGCTATCTGGCGGCGCTCATGTGTTTTCTGTTCGCCGCGTGGGGGTTCTGGATGCAGTCGCATCCGCAAAACCCTTTTTTCGGCCGCCCGTGGATTCCGTTTCTGTCACTGGTGCTATCGGGCGCCTTCGCGAGTTTCGACAAGGTTCTCAACATGGCGCTTGCAACGGCCGGATCGGGCGTCACGGCGTCGATCTCATCCCTGTCGAGTTATTCGCCGCCGACCGTGCCGACCGGCGCGGCGCTCATGGGCGCGAGCCCGAGCGCGACGCTTGTCAATGTTGTGACGCTATTTCAGGCGTTCTTTCAGAGCTTTGGCGCTCTGGTTGTGTTCTTCGCGCTTGTGAGCTGGCGTTCGGTGGTCAACGGTCAGGCCAATCGCAGTCAGGTGGGCTGCGTCGTGCAGTTCGTGTTCGGGATTATGCTGATCAACATTCTCGCGATCACCAACGCGCTGATCGCGATGTTCGTCGCCTGACGAAGCGAGCGGGTGTCGAAAGGGGGCCGGGTCGTTCTGGCCGCCGGGGTCGTGCTCAGGCGTGAACGAGTGAGACACGACCGATCGCCACTACGACGCCGAGCTGCGCTAGGAACTGGATCAAGCCGCCGACAGCCGCACGTGGAATTTGCTTCCCGTTGCCTCAGCATAGCGCAGAAGCGTCTTGGTGCTGGGCAGTGTTTGACCGCTTTCAAGTCGGGCGATCGTGGACTGGCTGGTCCGCATCCTGGCAGCTAAATCGGCCTGCGAGAGACCTGCGCGCAGGCGAGCCCTGAGCAACTCGGCGGCAATCTCGAACTCTGGAGCAAGCGCGTCGTACTCCGCCTTGACCTTTGGATTGTGCAAGAGGCGAGCTTTGAGCTTTTCGAATGGGATGGTCATGCAACCTCCTTTGCCCGCTGTAACGCGAGCTCGATCTCCGAGCGTGGGGTCTTTTGAGTCTTTTTCACGAACGCGCGAACCACGACGATTCTTCGCCCAATTGCTGTGACGTAAAGCGCGCGAGCAATTCCGTCGCGGCCTGTCAACCGCATCTCCCACAACTTCCCTTCCAGGTGCTTGACGTGAGGCTCGCTCAGGCTTTCCAGTCCTACCGATGCGATGCGCTCTGCGAGCCGCAGAAACCGCGCTTGCATGTCGGCCGGAAGGGCGGCGATTTCCGCAGCGACCGTTTCGTTGAGGATTTCTACCCGCCAGGCCACAAGCGCCTATATCTCATTTTTGAGATATAGGCAAACGAGAATAGCAGCCAGGCGGGCCCTTCTCCCTCGAAACGATCGGTCAACGACGTGGCGGCGCGTACCCCCCTCGGGCGTCCGGCGTTTTTCTCATTCGCTGTTCGCGCAGGCGCGGAGAACTCTGGGCGGTGAGGGCAAGGCGGGATCGCAACCCTCGTCAACAACCTTGGAGTCAACCTCATGAGAGTGCGTTCTCTTCTTTCTCGGAAAACTATGCTCGGCGCTTCGGTATTGAGTGCAGCGCTCATCGCAAGCGCGAGCGCTTTCGCCCAGGCCGCCGGCGGTACGATCGGCGCGCAGATTGGCACGATGTCGCAGGAGTTCTCGACGGCCGGCGGCACTGCGGCCTCGACTGCGATGTATGTCGGGGCGCTGATCACCTTTGTCGCCGGCTCGTGGTTCCTGTGGCAGTCGCGGCAGCCTGAGAACCGGGAAGCCGGCAAGGTGGCGGCGGGCGCGGCGGGGCTGGTCCTGACCGGCCTCCTCGTCACAGGCGGCGCCTGGATCAACAAGGCGGCCGAGACCGCCACCGGCACGGCGGCCTCGATCTCGAGCACCGCCGGCGTCGTGACCTTCCCGTAAAAGCGCGGGACAGAACCCGATGCGCCTCGCGTCGCTCACTCTTTCCGTTTGCGAAAACGGGGCGCCGGGCGGCGCTCAACGAAGCTCTTGTCCCTTCTGTGGGGTTCGACTCGCAGAAGGGCGAGAGCCTTTTCTTTGCGTCGATGGCGTCGAGGAGTCGTCCTGCGTGCCCTGCTCACTTGTTCGGCATCTCGAACGCCAGACGATCGCTGAGGAGGCTGTGTTGGTCTGGCTGCCGGATCTGTCGCAGGCCGCGCTCAATGCGGTCGCCAACGTGGTCCACAGGCGCCTCGCCGCAGAGGGCGCGCTCTATCTTGCAGCCTCTCCCTTCGCCGTGACCTGGAGCGAGATCCCGAACCCGGCGCTCGAGGCGATTCGTGCGATCGAGATGCGACGGGCGGAGGCCGAGAGGCGTTTCGGAACGTCTTCGCCACGCGTGCTTGGCGAGGCGCTGATGCGCGCGAGGCCCAACCTCTATGCCGACCGCGCGAGGCGCCTCGGGGGCTTAAGGCTGTGGTCGCGCGGAAAGTTCTTCGTCGATGGCGAGGACGTGTATCCGCGCCTGATTGCAAGCGGCGTCGCCGCCTGACCGGCCGCCGTTTTGCCTCACATCAACCTGGAGGTCCTTTCGATGCTGAGCGTTGTGTCGAGCCTGCTCGCCAGTCTGTCGCTTGCGCTCAAGCAGCCGCTCGCCGGCTATTGCGACGTCGAGACGACGCATGGCGACGCGCTTGTGACCAAGCAGGGCGACTATTGCACGTTCGTCCGCATCGGCGGCATGAAGCGGATGGCGACGCGCGACGACATCACGCGGCTCGCCAACGGCCTGCGTCTCGATCTGTCGGGCGCGCTCGAGGCGAAGGGCAACGCGATCGTCGGCTGGTATCTCTCGGACCCCGACGTGGCCGAGCGCGAGATCGACCGGATCAATATGGAGTCCTGCCGCCGTGTGGGGCGTGAAGTCGGCCTCGACCTTACCGACATTCTCGACGAGCGCCTACGCCTCTGGAGTCAGACGATGCGCTGGGAGACCTCGTGCCTCGTCCTGTGGACGCGCCGTGCGGTGCTGACCAAGGAAGAACAGAAGCAGATGAAGGAGGAGAAGTCCAAGGCGGCGAAAGCGGTTCCGAGGATTGGCGATGCACAGCGGTTCTTTCTTCGCTCGGAGCTCATGGCCGCCCATCATGCCGGCTTCGTCAACCGGGTGATGGCGGCGCTGCGCGGCGCCGAAGTGGCCGCAACAGAACTCCCGGCCAGTGAAGCCCTCATCCTGGCCCGCGAGGCGCTCTACCGGGAGACGGCTGGCTCGAAGTGGAAGCCGACGCTGATCGGCGACAAAGTGATGCCGCGCCTGCCCGAGGATGACGTCAAGCATCCTGACAAGGCGGGTCTCTTGTGGCCGTCGATCCGGAGCCAGCTCTTTCGCATCGATGCGGTGACGCACGGCGGCCAGCGCGTCGAGATCGGCGAGTACGAATATGCGAGCGTCGACATGGTGATCGGGCCGGAGGATCCTCGCCCGTTCGTCGAGCTTGCGAGCTGGTTAGGCCAGGACCGGCTGCCGTGGCGCGCTGCCTTCATCCTCGAGGGTGGCGGGAAGACGGGCATGGCGTTCAAGGAGATCGGATCGTCGTTTCTGGCGATGTTCCCGGCGAACCGCGATCTTCAGCGCGCCTTCGCGTCGTTGCGCCAGATGCGTGAGCAGGACAATCACATCTCGGTCAAGCTGCGCGCGTCCTTCGCGACCTGGGCGCCGATCGGCGAGAGCCGGAAACTCCGCCGGCGCGCGTCGACGCTCGCGCAACGGATCGAGGGCTGGGGCAATTGCAAGACGGCCCGGGTCGCCGGGGATCCACTCGACGGCGTGATGAGCTCCGTGCCGGGGCTCGCGCTTGCTTCGACCGGCAATCCGTCGCTGGCGCCGATCGGCGAAGCGCTGCCACTCCTGCCGTGGTCGCACACTATCTCGCCCTGGGAGCGGGGATCGGTGCTGTTTCGGCTGCCGAACGGGGCGATCTGGCCCTACGATCCGTCCGGCGGCTCGATGCGGCCGTTGATGATCGACATTTTTGTGGCTCCGCCCGGCTCCGGCAAGTCGGTGCTCGCGAACACGATCAATATCGGGCTTTGCCTCTCGTCGGCGGTCCTCGGCGGCGCCAAGGCCAAGCTGCCGCTGATCGGCAAGCTCGACATCGGCCCTTCGGCGGAAGGCTTCGTGCGGCTCATTCAGGAGGCGCTTGGCCCGTCGCGGCGACATGAGGCGATCTTCACCACTATGCAGTTTGCGCCGGGCTACGAGTTCAACGCCTTCGACCTGCAGGTCGGCTGTGAATATCCACTGCCGCTCGAAAAGGCTTTCCTGCAGAATTTTCTCGCGCTCTTGACCTTGCCGCCCGACGAGACGACGCCGTTCGAAGGCATGGCGCAGATGGTCTCGCTCGTGATCGACGAGGCCTATCGGCGCTGCACCGAAGTCCCGGACGGCGCGCCGAAGCGGTACCGGAAAGGGGTCGAGCCCCTGGTCGACAAGGCGATCGACGAACATGGCGTCAAGCTCCATCCGGCTGACGCGATCTGGCGTGATGTCGTCATCGCGCTCTGCGAGCATGAGGAGTTCCGGCTCGCCGAAATCGCTCAGCGCCATGCGGTGCCGGTGCTCGAGGACCTGATAGCGGCGTCCCGCTCCGAACAGGTCCAGGACATGTTCCGAGACCTTAAGATCCAGACGACGGCGGAAAGCGTGTCGGGCGTGTTCGCCCGCTACATCTATGACGCGATCCGCAA
>Ga0209139_10000912_pt1 | contig 10604 bp, 8 predicted proteins | sample BogFormECP14_OM3_FD_188246 | JGI IMG/M metagenome (GOLD analysis project Ga0209139, IMG submission 188246) | Bog forest soil microbial communities from Calvert Island, British Columbia, Canada - ECP14_OM3 (SPAdes) (version 2) | ecosystem: Environmental > Aquatic > Freshwater > Wetlands > Bog ...
CGCGAATGCATGCGGAGCAGCTTTCGCGAACGGGTGGCGCGCAGCTTGCGGTGCAGCTTGGAGCGGTCAGCTGCGATCATCTGGAACAGATCAATCGCGCGGATATTCGAGTGCTGGGCGCATCGAACACCGTGGCGACACTGTTGCCGGGGTGCGATTTTCATTTGGGATTGAAGAAGTATGCGCCGGCGCGGGAGCTGATTGATGCAGGGGCGATTGTGGCGCTGGCTACGGACTACAATCCTGGAACGAGTCCGACGGTGAGCATGGCGATGATTTTGTCGCTGGCTTGTGCGCAATTGCGGATGACGCCGGCAGAGGCGATTACCGCGGCGACGATCAATGGGGCGTATGCGTTGCGGCGGGAGACGAAAATCGGGTCGCTCGAAGTGGGCAAGCAGGCGGATTTTGCGGTGTTCGAAGTGGCGGATTACCGGGAAATTCCCTATTATTTTGGAGTGAATGCTTGCGTGATGACGGTTAAGCGCGGGCGGGTGATTTATGCTCGGGATTGAAGGTTTGGGGTGTTGGCGGACGCGTTAGCGAGTGGTTGGGTGGGGATTTCAACACCGAGGGCGCAGAGGGCACAGAGAAGTACAGAGGCAAAATCAAAGGAACGGGTCTGAAGACCCGCCGCTACAAAATCGGTGGCGTTGACGCGTGGAACGCGAAAATAAAATATGACTCGATTGATCGAATGCGTGCCTAATTTTTCTGAGGGGCGCGATCCAGCGAAGATTGACGCGATTGTGGGCGTGATGAGCGCGGTGCCGGGAGTTTATATTTTGGGGCGCGAGATGGATGCCGATCATCACCGCTGCGTGGTGACCATGGCGGGGGAGCCGGATGCCGTGGCTGAGGCGGCCATCCTGGGCGCCGGCAAGGCCATGCAGTTGATCGACTTGAATGAGCATTCGGGGGCGCACCCGCGCGTGGGCGCTACCGACGTGATTCCGTTTATTCCGATTCACGGCGTGCAGCTTGAGGATTGCGTGGCTTTGGCGCGGCGCGTGGGCGAAGAACTTTGGAAGCGTTATCGTATACCGGTATTTTTTTATGAGGCGGCGGCGACGCGGCCAGACCGCGTGAATTTGGAAAATGTGCGGCGCGGGCAGTTTGAGGGGTTGCGCGAGCAGCTGAAAAATAATCACGACCGGCAGCCGGATATTGGCGAGCCGAAGCTGCATCCGACGGCGGGCGTGACCGTGGTGGGCGCGCGCAAATTCCTGGTGGCGTATAACGTCAATCTGAATACCGCCGACGTGGGCATTGCCAATAAAATTGCGAAGGCTATTCGGTTTTCCTCCGGCGGGCTGCGCTACGTAAAGTCGATGGGCGTGGAATTGAAGGCGCGCAATTTAGCGCAAGTATCGATTAATTTGACGGATTTCGAGCAGACGCCAATGCATCGCGTTTATGAAATGGTGAAGCGCGAAGCGGAACGTTACGGGGTGGTACCAGTAGGCAGCGAGATCGTGGGCTTGGTGCCGAAGAAGGCGATTGAGATGGCGGCGGATTTTTTTCTGCAACTGGAGGATTTTTCTCCGTCGCAGGTATTTGAAAACAAGCTGGCTGCGGCGCTGTCTGGCGCGCCGCTAGAAAACGCAGAAAATACAAAGCTGGCGGCGCTGGCACGGCCTTTTCTTGACGCCGTCGCAGCGCCATCGCCTACGCCGGGTGGAGGGAGTGTTTCGGCGTTTGCCGGAGCAGCGGCGGCGGCGCTGGGCCAAATGGTGGCCGGGCTTTTGCGGAAGAAAAAGTCGCAGGCGGCGTTCGTCGATCAACTCTCGACCGCGTTAGACGCGCTGCGCAAGAGCGGCGATGCGTTGACGGCGGCGATCGATCGCGATGCGCTGGCGTACGATGAAGTGCTGAGGGCGTTCAAGCTGCCGCAAACGAATCCGGAGGAAATCAAGCTGCGGAACCAGGAAGTGCAGCGGGCCACGCGCGAGGCCACCGAGGTACCACTGGAAGTGGCTGAATGGGCAGTTGCGCTTTTCGAACAATTGGGACAACTGCACGGTATCGCGGCCGCATCCATGCGTTCAGACTTACAGGTGGCACAACTCATGGCCACCGCCGGGGCGCGCGGCGCCATGGCCAACGTGGAGATCAATCTGAGCGACATTAAGGATGCGGGGTTCGCGCAATCGGTGCGCGAAAAGCTCGCCACGCTACGCGAGCGGCTGGCGGCGACACCGCAAGAAGCAACGGCATCCAAATAGTTTCGAGTTGGCTTTCTGAAAGGAAGCGCACATGAAATCGCACACCCTCAACAATCAGAAGGAAAAGAATTTCGCCGGGCGCATTTTTCTGGGCGCGGCGGCTGTCGCGCTCGGCGTGATATTCCTTTTGCCGAAACCAGCGGCGGCCGGAACGCTCGGCGCGGACAAGCTGGCGCTGTTCCCAAAGGAGACCGCGGAGATCGGCTACGCGGACATGAAGAAGGCGCGCACCATGAAATGGTTCCCGCAGCTGCAGGAGCAGATGCTGCCGGCAAATTTCAAGCAATTTGAAAAGTTTTTGGCGTCGGCGGGCGTGGATCCGAATTCGCAGGTGGAAGAGCTGGCGTGGGGCTTGGTGCCCGAGGGCATGACCGCCAAGACGGAAGATACGGGATCTTCGGCGGTGCCGACGGGCGAGCAAGTGGTGGGCGTGGCGCTGGGCAATTTTACTCCGGAGGCGACGAAAGCGTATTTCAAAACGCAAAAGCTGCCGACGTTTGACGCGCGCGGTTACACGCTGTATGCCTTCGGAACCGGTTCGGGCGCCAACGATCTATTTTTCGCGTATTTCGATTCCAGCACGGCGGCGTTCGGGCATCGCCAACTGCTCGAAGAGATGATCGAAGTGCATTTCGGCCAGCAGGACAGTTTGCTGAGCAACGACAAGTTTTTTCCGCTGGTTAGCGAAGCGAACGGCAGTGGCGTAGTTTGGACGGTCCTGAATCCCGCCTACACGCGGCTGGCGATGCAGCAACTGGCGCCGGAAGTGCAGCAGTTTCCGGAAGCGGCGAAGTTGATCACGCGCATGCACAACATGATTATCTCCGTGAACGCCGGCGACGGAATTGACGGCAAGTTCCAGGCAGTTTGCGGGTCGGTGGACGACGCCAATGCCCTGGGACAGTTGATTCAGGCGGGGATGCTTTATAAGAGGTATACGGCGAGCAAGGACAATCCGGACTTGGCGCAACTGCTGGATCAGGCGACCGTGACGCCGGCGGGGGATCGCGTGGTGCTGCGGTTGAGTTTGTCGGATGCGCAGATGACGTCGTTGATTCAGCACAATACGTTTGCGTTGAAGCTGTAGTTTGCGCGGCGTTCGCGATGGGTTAGCGATGTGGCGTAAGAAAGTGCCGGGCTGAAGCCCGGCGCCTACACAATCCGCGCCTACACAATTCTGCTGCCTAGGTTGAGGCTGAAGAGCTCTGCGCTAGATACGTGATTATGCGGGTGATGGCCGCGTCGCCTTGCTTGGCGACTTCGACTTCGATGCGGTCGGCGAATCGCGTTACTTCCACCGACAATTGCGCGCTTTTGCCCGCTAGTTGGGCGATCGCGGCATTACAGGCTTCCAAGGTCTCCGATTGCAATTTCGCTACGGCGTCCGACTCCATGCCCGCGGTATCGGCAAAATAGCGGGCTACGCCTCCCGCGGCTGCCGCTAAGCGGGTGTCCGCAGTGAACTTCAACCTGGCTGAGCTGTGGATTTCAGTTTTCACGGCTGTTGGCTACCGAAACGTCGCAGGCTTCCCGGCACTCCGGACAATAATACAAGCCATCGGAGCAGAGGCGCACGGCGTGCTGGCCCTTGCAGATGGTGCAATATTTTTCGCAAGTGCAGTCGGACTCGAACTTGCCGCACTGCATGCACAACGTCGGTTCGGGCATGTGGGCCTCCCAGCAGACTGTACCCGAGCGCAACAGCGGCATCAAGGCGGGGGTGAGATGCGAGCTGCGGTTCGGTAACCGCATTTTTCTTCGCGGTTGCTGGTGCGCGGGGATTCTCCTGTGCTTGGGGATTCTGTGCTTGGGTTCGCTACTGGCCGTCAGTGCTGCTGGCTTTCTGGTGCACCACTGAGACTGCGGAGGGAGCTCCGGTGCGGCTGCAGAAAGTGCACAGGCAGGAGTGCCTGTGCCACTAGAGGCCGACTCGGGCCAACTTTGACCCGGCTTGAAGGCGCGTGCTAGTATCGCTTTCTGCCTGAGCCAACAGAATGGAATCCGCTACAACTTCTATCGCTTCTGAACTGCGGAAGACGCCACTGAATGGCGTGCATCGGCGATTGGGCGCGAAGATGGTGAATTTTGGCGGCTGGGATATGCCGGTTGAGTATCCCGCGACCGGCGGGCTGGTGGCGGAGCACAAGGCGGTGCGCAACGGGGTGGGAGTTTTTGATGTTAGCCACATGGGTGATATTCGCATCCATACGGGCAGGACAGCGGGTGGTGCGCTAGCCGCGGTGCAGCACTTGAGCATGAATGACGCGTCGAAGCTGGCCATCGGGCAGGCGCATTATTCGGCGCTGCTGTATCCGAACGGGACGTTTGTGGATGATGTGGTGGTGCACCGGCTGGGCGAAGATGATTTTTTGCTGGTGATCAACGCGGGGACGCGCGAAAAAGATATCAACTGGGTGCGCGACAATACGCGGGACTTCGATTGCGTGGTGGACGATCTCAGCGACGCTTATACGCAATTGGCGATTCAAGGGCCGCGCGCCGTCGATGTGCTGCAAAAATTGACGGACGCGAACCTGGCGCCGATCAAGAATTACTGGTTCACGCACGGGACGGTTTGCGGATTGCCGAACACGTTGATCGCGCGGACGGGCTACACCGGCGAAGATGGTTTTGAGATTTATGTGCCGGCGAACGCGGCGACCAGCGAGAGAGTTTGGGATGCCGTGATGGCGGCGGGGCAAGAGTTCGGGATCATGGCGTGCGGCTTGGGCGCGCGCAACACGCTGCGGCTGGAAGCGAAGATGGCGCTGTACGGGCATGAAATCAGCGACGAGATTACTGTGTGGGAAGCGGGGCTGGACCGTTACGCGAAACTGGAGAAGCCGGAATTTATCGGCCGTGAGGCGCTCCTGGCCGCGAAGGCCGCGGGAATTACGCGAACGCTGGTGGGCCTCGAAATGATCGAGCGCGGAATCGGCCGGGACGGCTACGGATGCTGCTCGGAGAGCGGGGCTGCGGTGGGCGTGATTACCAGCGGGTCGCCTTCGCCGACGCTGGGGAAAAATATTGCGCTGGCGTATGTTCCGCCGGAGCTGGCGGCCGTGGGAAATACGATTCTCGTTGAGATTCGCGGGCAACGCGTGAAGGCGAAAGTCGTGCCGACGCCGTTTTACAAACGAGCGCGCAAGCAATAATTATTTTAAGAGCGCGTTACGGGAAGCGAGCGCGGCGCGGAGACTTCAGTAGTAGGACGCAGCGCCGAAATTGCGGCGAGCGAATTCGAGTTTTAGCAGACCTCTTACAGGAGAATGCACATGGCGTACCCAACAGACCGCCGCTATACAAAAGAACATGAATGGGTGAGCGTTAATGGCGGTGTGGCGACCATTGGCATCACCGATTACGCACAGCACGAGCTGGGTGACGTGGTGTTCGTGGAGCTGCCGAAAGTGGGCGCGGCGGTGACCACGGGAAAGTCGTTTGGCACGGTGGAATCGGTGAAGGCGGTGAGCGAGATTTTCGCGCCGGCGGCGGGCGAAGTAACGGAAGCGAATCCCGAGTTGCAGGCGACGCCGGAAAAAATCAACACCGATCCGCATGGCGCGGCCTGGCTGATCAAGATTAAGCTGGCGAATCCTGCGGAGCTTGACGGATTGATGGACGCGGCGGCCTATGAAGCGTACGTGGCGGAGAAGACCAAGGAAGCTTCCGCGTAGATGCGTTATCTCCCAAAAAGCCCTGCCGAGCGGCAGGAAATGCTGGCGGCGATCGGAGTGCGATCCGCCGAAGAGTTGTTCTCCAGCATTCCCGAACGCTATCGTTTGAAAAAGGCGCTAAATCTTCCTGGGCCGTTGTCCGAGGCCGAGGTCATTCACTATTTTAAGGAACGCGCGGCGGAAAATTCTACCGGCTATGTGAGTTTTCTGGGCGCGGGCGTGTACAACCACCTGCGTTCGGTGGTTACCGATGTAATTATTCAGCGCGGGGAATTCCTTACATCCTACACGCCGTATCAGGCGGAGATCACCCAAGGAACACTGCAGGCGATTTTCGAGTTTCAAACCTTGATGTGCCAGCTGACCGGACAAGAAGTGGCCAACGCTTCGATGTATGACGGGTCGACGGCGACAACCGAAGCGGTGCTGATGGCCGAGCGGTTGACGGATCGGCGGCGGGTGCTGGTGGCGCGGTCGCTGCATCCGGAGTACCGGCAGGTTTTGCAAACGTATGCGCGCAACTGCGGGCTGGTGATTGAAGAGATCGCTTATGGAGCTGCCGGCACGATTGACCGCAAGGCCCTGCACAGTGCGTTGCGCGACGATGTGGCGGCTGTGGTGGTGCAATCGCCTAACTTTTTTGGCGTGATTGAAGATTGCTCGGAGCTGGCCGGCGCGGCGCACGCTGCCGGAGCGCTGTTGGTGGTGGCGATTGCGGAAGGCGTTTCGCTTGGGCTGCTCAGGCCGCCGGCTGAGGCGGACATTGTGGCCATGGAGGGCCAGAGCTTTGGGCTGGCGCCGAGTTATGGCGGGCCGTTTGTCGGAGTGATCGCGTCGAGGGACAAATTTGTGCGGCAGCTTCCGGGACGGCTGGCTGGGGAAACTACCGATACTGAGGGACGACGCGGGTTTGTTTTGACGCTGGCTACGCGCGAGCAGCACATTCGGCGAGAGAAGGCGACGTCGAACATTTGCACGAATCAGGCGCTTTGCGCGCTGGCGGCTACCGTGCATTTGACGCTGCTGGGTAAAGAGGGCTTGCGGGAGATGGCGCAGCAGAATTTGTCGAAGGCGGCGTTTGCGCTGGCGGAGCTGGAAAAGATTCCTGGAGTGCGGCGAGCATTTTCTGGAGCGTTTTTTAATGAGTTTACGGTGGAGTTGCCGCGTTCGGTGAAATTGGTGAATGCGCAATTGCTGAAGGAAAAGATTATTGGGCCGTTTGTGCTGGGCACGTCGTATCCCGAATTAACCAAGCATGCGCTGGTTTGCGTTACGGAGACGACGTCGCGGGCGCAGATTGAGCATTTTGCTGGGGCGTTGCGGCGAGTGTTGGAGACGCCGCTGTGAATTGCGTGGTTCACGTTTGCGACGATCTTAGTGCGGCAGCAGAAGGCGCCCGCCTCGGAAGGCGGCCGCTACAACGGCGAAGAAGGGCCGGACTGAAGTCTGGCACCTACACAAACTATGACTAGCAAAATTAAAAAAGCGGGGCGGCACACTTCGCAAAGCGAAGGATTGATATTCGAGAAGTCTTCGGTTGGGAAACGGGCGTTTGAGTTGCCGCCGCTGGACGTGCCGGAGGTGGATGCGGCGAAGGCTTTGGGCGCGCACCATCGCGCTGGGGGCGTGGAGCATTTCCCCGAAGTCAGCGAAATTGAGGTTTTGCGGCATTTTACGCGGCTTTCTACGTGGAATTACGCGATTGATTTGGGGATGTATCCGCTGGGATCTTGCACCATGAAATACAATCCGCGGGTGAATGAGTTTGTGGCGCGGCTCGAAGGGCTGGCCACCGAGCATCCTTATCAACCGCAGGAGCTTTCGCAGGGCTGCCTGAAAATTCTGCAGCTGCTGGAAAAATGTCTACTGGAAATTACCGGGATGGACTCTATTACCTTGCAGCCCGCGGCCGGGGCGCACGGCGAGTTGACGGGGTTGCTTTTGATTCGCGCGTATCTGGAAAAACAAGGGAATGCGCGGAAAAAGGTTTTGATTCCGGATTCGGCGCATGGGACCAATCCGGCCACGGCGGTCATTGCGGGGTATGCGGTCGAAAATATTAAGTCGGAGTCGCACGGGCAGATCGACGTGGACAAGTTGCGGGAACTGGTCACGGAAGACGTCGCCGCGCTGATGATCACGAATCCCTCTACGCTGGGCATTTTTGAGCAGCGTATTCCAGAGATCGCGGAGATTCTGCACGCCAAGGGCGCGCTGCTCTATATGGATGGCGCGAACATGAACGCGCTTACCGGCGTCACGCGGCCCGGTGATTTTGGCGTGGACGTGATGCATTTGAATCTGCACAAGACTTTTTCTACGCCGCATGGCGGTGGAGGACCCGGCACCGGGCCGGTGGCGATGAAGAAATTTCTGGAACCGTTCCGTCCCGTGCCCGTGCTGGTGGAAAAAGAGGGCGGGCGGTTGGCGCTGGATTCCAATCGTCCCGATTCGATCGGCCGCGTGAAAGCGTTTGTCGGCAACTTCGGGTTGCTGGTGCGGGCGCTGGCGTACATTTTGGCGTATGGCCCTGGCGTGCGCGAAGCCACCGAAGATGCAGTGATTAACGCAAACTACATCCGCAAACATTTGGAAGGCGTTTTCGATTTGCCTTATTCCCTGCCCTCCATGCATGAGGTGGTGTTCAGCGACGCGCTGCAGAAAAAGAATGGCGTCAACACCATGGATATTGCAAAGCGGCTGATCGATTATGGATTTCATCCGTACACCACGGCGTTTCCGCTGATTGTTCCGGGCGCGCTGATGATCGAGCCGACGGAATCGGAGTCCAAGGAAGAGTGCGATTTGTTTATTGAGGCGATGCGCGCCATCGCCGAGGAAGCGGCGGAAAATCCTACACTCGTGAAAACCGCTCCGCATACCACGCGGGTGCGGCGACTCGACGAGGTGGGAGCGGCGCGCAAGCCGATTTTGCGCTGGAAGCCCACCGACAAAGCGGAAGGCAAATTGCACCATGCCACGAAGGCTCCTCATCCTGAAGCCACCCCGACGGTCTAAGAGTTTGTTAACTTGCACTCACTTGTTTTTCTTTCAGGGCACACCCTCGCCGGCGCTTTGGTTTGCGCGTTTTGTTCAATGCTATTCTTGTGGCGACGTTGCGCTGCTTGCGGTCCGCACAGACGAAGACTTGGTAGTTCGTACGTCCGGGCAAGCTGGGGCGCAGCATGCTGCGCCCCTACAAAGGCGCGGCGATTGGCTGTGACGAAATTGACTTGAACATTCTCTGCGCATAAACGCCGCATGACACCCGCTCTCGCCGCCTGGCTGCCCAAATCCGTTCTACTGCTGCGCGATTACGACCGGCATAAATTTGTGTCGGACCTGATCGCGGGAATCACCGTGGGCCTGGTGGCATTGCCGCTGGCGATGGCGTTCGCAATCGCTTCGGGGCTCTCGCCGCAGGCTGGGCTGTACTGCGCCATCGTGACGGGATTTATTATTTCTGCGCTCGGCGGCAGCAAGACGCAGATTGGCGGACCTACCGGGGCTTTCGTGGTGGTGGTCGCGGGCATCGTCGCGAAATTCGGCGTCGAAGGGCTTTTTGTTTGCACGATGATGGCGGGCGTGATCCTGGTGCTGCTTGGAGCCACGGGCATGGGTGCCGCGGTGAAATACTTTCCGCGACCGGTGGTGATCGGTTTCACAAATGGCATTGCCATTTTAATCGCCAGCACGCAGGTGCGTGATTTTTTTGGTTTGCAGATGGAGCATGTGCCGGGCGATTTTTTTCATCGCATGCAGGCGTATGGCCGGGCCTGGCACACGATTTCGCTGCCGGCGATGACCATTGCACTGGCCTCTATTGCGGTGATGGTTTTGTGTCTCAAGTACGCCAAGAAGATTCCCGGTGCGATTCTCGTAACATTTGGCGCTACGGGCTTGGTTTACTTGCTGCACATTCCTGTCGAGACGATCGGCACGCGCTTCGGCGGCATCCCCAGCGGGTGGCCGACATTCGCCATACCCCCGCTGCATTACGAACTGGTGCGGCAGCTTCTTTCTTCGGCGTTTACTGTGGCCATGCTTGGCGCGATTGAATCGCTAATGTCCGCGGTGGTTTCCGACCGCATGAGCAACGACAAACACAATCCGAACGTGGAATTGATAGGTCAGGGTATAGCAAACATCGTTTCGCCGCTTTTCGGTGGGCTGCCCGCTACCGGCGCAATTGCGCGCACCGCGACGAACGTGCGTTCAGGCGCCAAGACACCGGTCGCAGGAATGATTCATGCGCTAACCTTGCTGGCCATCGTGCTTTTTGCCGCGCCGCTGGTGAAGCACGTACCGCTCGCGGCCCTCGCCGCGATCCTGATGATTGTCGCTTACAACATGGGCGAGTGGCACGAAATCCCCGAAATTCTGAGGCACTCGAAAGCCGACATCGCCGTATGGCTGCTGACCATGACGCTGACCGTGATCACCGACCTGACCTTCGCCGTGGAAGTGGGCATGGTACTGGCTGCGCTCACCTTCATTCGCAAAGTGTCGCGCACCACCACAGTGAGTCGCGTGACAAAAGACTACGTCGCCGACAGCCACGTGCATCTCCTCGAAGGCAAAGACATCCCGGACTACGCGACGGTATACCGCATTCACGGTCCATTCCTCTTTGGCACCACGGACAAATTCGCGGAAATCCTGGAGCAGCTGGACACCCTTCCGCCGATCGTGATTCTTCGTT
>Ga0209139_10000913_pt1 | contig 10599 bp, 10 predicted proteins | sample BogFormECP14_OM3_FD_188246 | JGI IMG/M metagenome (GOLD analysis project Ga0209139, IMG submission 188246) | Bog forest soil microbial communities from Calvert Island, British Columbia, Canada - ECP14_OM3 (SPAdes) (version 2) | ecosystem: Environmental > Aquatic > Freshwater > Wetlands > Bog ...
TCGCAGGCAGATACCGCTGCGCCTTCGTCGATCTAAGCGAACAGCGCATTGATCCCGAGCTGTTCCGAACCATTCCTGCGGACTTGATGTTCCGCTATAACTTCGTACCGCTCGAAGTGCAAAACAATTCGCTTTCGATCGCCGTCTCCGATCCCAGCCTGGTGTTGCTCAGCGACGAGCTTCCGTTGCTGCTGGGGAAAAAGCTGGCCATCAAGGTGGCCACCGCAAAGCAGATTGGCGACATCCTCAAGCGCACCGAGCAGTCTCAGCGCGTCCTCGAGCAGGCTACCGAAGCGTTTACGCTTCAGGTTTCCAAGGAAGAAGAAGAGAGCGAAGAGACCATATCCGGCGACCGTCTGACGCGAGACACGACCGTCAGCCCGGTTGTGCGGCTAGTCGAAACGATTATCTTCACCGCGCTCGAACGCCGCGCGAGTGACATCCATATCGAAGCGCGCGATAGCGAAGTAGCTGTCAAGTACCGCATCGACGGCGTTTTGCAGCACGCCATGCAACCGATCGCGAAGGAATGGCATTCCACGGTTCTCTCGCGTATCAAAGTTCTCAGCGATTTGGACATCGCGGAACGCCGCGTCCCGCAAGATGGCCGCTTCCGCGTGAAATACAAAGGCCGCTTCATCGACCTGCGCGTTTCCATCATGCCAGCGAGCCACGGCGAAGACGCCGTGTTGCGCGTCCTGGACAAGGAAACGCTCTCCGAGAAATTCCAAAGCCTAAGTCTTGACGTCGTCGGCTTTTCCGAACTCGAAGTCAAACGCTTCCGCCGCTACATTTGTGAGCCGTACGGCATGGTGCTCGTGACTGGCCCGACGGGTTCAGGCAAAACCACGACTCTCTATGCCGCCATCAACGAAATCAAAACGGACGAAGATAAAATCGTCACAATCGAAGACCCAGTCGAATATCAGCTCAAGGGCATCACGCAAATCCCTGTTAACGAGAAAAAGGGCCTGACTTTCGCGCGCGGCCTGCGTTCCATTCTTCGCCACGACCCAGACAAAATCATGGTCGGCGAAATCCGCGACCAGGAAACCGCCCAAATCGCCATTCAGTCTGCGCTCACCGGACACTTGGTCTTTACCACTGTCCATGCCAACAACGTCACCGACGTGATCGGCCGCTTTATCAACATGGGCGTCGAGCCTTACAATTTCGTTTCCGCGCTGAACTGCATCATGGCGCAGCGTCTCGTGCGCGTAATCTGTGAAAATTGCAAGCGTCCGAAAAACTTTTCTGCCGCTGAACTGAAAGAAGCGGGACTCGATCCAGCGGCATGGGCCGACGTCGTATTGTCCGAGGGCGCCGGCTGCCTGGAATGTTCGGGCACTGGATTTCATGGACGCACAGCCATTTGCGAATTGCTGGATTTGACGGATCGCATCCGCGAAATGATTGTGGACCGCCGCCCGACTTCGGAAATCAAGCGCACTGCTCGCGAAGAGGGCATGATTACACTGCGCGAAAGCGGCTTGGCCAAGATTCGCGCCGGTATGACTACCGTCAAAGAAATCAATAAGGTGACTTTCGTTGAGTAGCGCCGCCACATTTCATCAAGGCATCTACAAGAGCGACCTCGTGCGCCGCGTCGCGCGGTGGCTTGATGCCACACCGCATCCTCCGTTGGCCATCGAAATTGGACTCGACCGCGTCGCAGGCGCGCGCTGGACGAGAACCGGGAGCGTAGACAGTTACGCCGTCGAGATTCTTCCCCCAGGCGCTTTGGTGCCCTCAGCGGTCGAAACCAATATCATAAATGCGGCTGCCCTTAAGTCCGCGATCGCCGGCGTTTGCTCCACATTGCGCGCCAAGGACGAAAGCGTCGCGCTGATTTTACCCGACCCGGTCATTCGCGTCTTCGTCCAGCATTTCGACGACTTTCCACGCTCGAAAGAAGAAGCCGATCCCATGCTGCGCTGGAAGCTGAAGAAAAGCGTACCGTTTGAGGTCGACGAAACGTTGATTTCCTACATGCGGCAATCGCCCCGGGAAGCGGGAGTGGACGTTGTCACCGCGCTCGCTCGTTTGCGAATCATCCGCGAATACGAATCCCTCGCCGAAGCGGCAGGCCTGCATCCCGGAGTCGTGCTCAGCTCCTCCCTTGCAGCCATCGCGCTGGTGGAAGAACACAAGCCTACCCTTCTCGCGCGCGTTTCCGGTCCTTCTTTGACCACCGCGATCGTCCGCGAAGGCGTGCTCTGCGGCTACCGTTGCACAGAATTGCCCGCGCGTGGCGCTGAACTTACGCCGCACATGCTGCTCGAAGACATCTATCCAGTCGCCGCGTATTATCAGGACACCTGGCAGGAAGGCATTCAGTCCGTGCGTGTCGCAGGACTTGGCGCCCGCCTGCCAGAATTTGTGCCGCCTCTCGAAGAAGAGTTTCATTGCGAAGTCCGCTCGCTGCTTCTAGCGGGCGTTTCTGAGGGGCGTATTCCTTCGGATGCGCGTCCCATGGCCGACCGTGAACTGGACGGGCTAGTCGGATGGATGCTGCATCGCGGATAGAACAGTTGGCTCGAGTTTCGAGTGAGGGAGCAAAAGGAGAAGAATGAGGATTCGGCTCAATCTAGCGACTAAGCCACTTGTGGCGCACCGGAAGTTCGTCGCCGGGGCAGGCCTTGTGGGTGCTATCGCGGCGATCGTTTTCCTGAGCCTTGGGTGGCATGTCTACCTGGCGCGCAAAGCGAACGCGGAAATGCGCGCCAAATCAGCAAAAATACTTCAGCAGGTAGCGGAGCTCGAACAGCAGCGCGCATCTTTGGAACACTTCTTCAACCTCGACGAGAATCGCAATCTGCACGATCGCGCCGCTTACATCAACAGTCTCATCGATGCGCGCAGCTTCAACTGGACGCTGATGTTCATGGACTTGGAGAAGGTTCTTCCCGCAGGTGTGCGTGTCGTCAGCATCGAGCCGAAGCAGGAGAAGGGCCGCATTGAGGTGAAATTCATCATCGGCGCCACAAGTGATGAAGCCAAAGTCAAATTTTTGAAGGCCCTGGAAGAGTCGCAGACGTTTACACACATCGAACTGGGTAGTGTGCACCGTCCCTCAGCAGGGACCAGCACGGACCAGGTCGTCGTCGAGCTGAATGCGGAATACCTGAGGAGCTGATGCACCGCGACTTCACATTGCAAAAGCGTGCAATCCTTGTTGTTCTCGCATTGCTTTTGGCTGTGGACCTCGGACTGGCCATCTATAGCTGGCGGCTGTCCTCTTCGCCTCAAACGCCGCAGAGGGAATTCGACGAGCAGAATATAAAGCTCGGCCTGCTGCGAGGCGACATCATATCGGCGCAATCCATCAAAGACGCCATGCCCCTTACGCGTAGCGATTGTGATAAGTTCGAAAAATCCCTTCCTGTCACGAGCGCGAGCTCTTCTGCCATCGCTTCCGAGTTCGATGAAATTGCGAAGAAGTCCAATCTGAAGATAGACGCTCTCACTTCTCACCCGAAGGAAATCGCCAATCGCGGCATAACCGAATTCACCATCGAAGCTACCGTCACCGGCGACTATGTGAGCGTTGTGCGGTTCGTAAATGGCTTGCAGCGCTCGCAAAGATTCTACGTCCTCGATGGCTTGGCGCTTGCTACGGATACGCAGTCTCAGGCCGCCACTGGGCCTATTCGAGTGGGGCTGCACGTTCGAACTTATTTTCGGGATGCGGCATGAAGCAGAAGCAACAAATCATTGTGCTTGTCGTGCTGGTCGTTGTTGCCGCGCTCGTATGGGGTTTGGAGATGCACAATCGGACTCCCAACGCAGTAACGACGAGCTTCATTCAGAATTACACGCCCTTGGGGGAGAACAATCCGCGGATTCGATGGGAAGAACTCAAGCGTGCGCAGGAAACCGAGTATAAAAGCAACGGTCGCAACCCCTTCAGCATGATTGCCCCTCCTTCACCGGAGGAAGTGAAAAAGGAAAACGACGCCAGGCTGAATCAGCCAGCCCCGCTTCCTCCTCAGCCCCCACCCAAGCCCACGACCGCGCAAGCGCCGCCGAATCTCAAGTTTTTTGGTTACGGCACGATTCCGACGGGATCACCGCGGCGCGCTTTCATCACCGACGGGGAGGACATTTTTATCGTGAGCGAAGGAGACACGCTACTGGGCCGCTATCGCATCATCAAGGTGGGCAATTCCAATCTCGAGTTCCAGGAGATTTCGAGTGGCCTTCCCGGCTCCATGCCATTGGACGAACAGGCAGCTCCGCCATCCGCATGAAAAACCGACTCGCACATACTAGCGCGCAAAACAAACAAGGCGGGTATGCCCTGCTTCTGGTTGTGTTTCTGCTCGCGTTGGTTGTCGTTGGCACTATGTCCATCAGTTTGCGTGTGCTGACGCAGGGCCAGCGGGAAAAAGAGCAGGAAATGATTTGGCGCGGCAAGCAATATACCCGCGGGATCAAACTCTATTATCGCAAGTTGGGCCGTTTCCCGAATTCCATGGACGACTTGGTCAAACCAAAAGTCGGCAATCTTCGTTTTATGCGCCAAGCGTACAAAGACCCGATGAACAAAGAGGATGGCTCCTGGCGTCTCATCTACGTTGGACCAGCGGGAAATCTTATCGGTAGCCTTAAACCGCCCCAGGGCGGTATTCAGATGCCCGTTGCTGGTGGACAAGGTGGCGCTGCAACGGGGTCTACCTTTGGGAGCTTCGGCAGTCAACCGTCGCCTGCGCCGGCCGGCGGCATTGGGGCGCCCGGCGCGCCTGGCGCTGCACCCGGCACTCCCGGAACTGGAACGCCGGGTACCGGAACAACCGGCACAGGCGCACAAGGAACAGATACAACTGGCACAGGGACTGATTCTCAAGCGGTGGCGGCAGCAAATACGCCTGTCGTCATGGGTGGAAATATTATCGGGATAGGCAGCAAGATCAATCACCCCTCCGTGATTGTTTATGAGACCGCACACAATTATCACCTGTTCGAATTTATCTGGGATCCATCGAAAGACCTGGGTGTTGGCGCTGCGCCGGGGACGCCCATCGGGACTCCTCCGGGCACCGGAGCGCCGGGTCAAAATCCCATCGGTTCACCAAACAATCCCCTAAGCCCGCCGGCGGCTCCTCCAACGGCCGCGCCGCCGAACCCAAATCCCACGCAACAGTGATTCTCTCGTAGGGGCACGGCACGCCGTGCCCGTCCCAAGCTAATACCAATTCGCGGGCCGGCAAATGGCGCAATTCAAGCTGTCCACTAACATCATAAATTTTTAATTAGGATTAGTTTGAAAGGTTAAGCTGCAAAGCGGCTACATCTTTGCTCGGTGTTGGTACCAGAGAAGGAATGATCTTTTTATCGGACGGACCAGGCGCAACTTCAAGCGATAATCCCGCTTTGCTTTTTTCGTATCCGCGCTTCACACGCCGAATGTAGGAAACCGTCTCGGCATACGGTGGCACTCGCCCGAACTGCTGAACGCGCTCCGGCCCCGCATTGTAAGCAGCCAAAGCAAGCGCCAGGTCATTGTTGTAGCGTTGAAGCAAGTCGCGCAGATAGTGCGTTCCTGCATCAACATTTTCTCTGGGATCGAAAATGTTTTGCACGCCAAAGCGCGCTGCCGTCCCTGGAAGCAGTTGCATCAACCCGCGCGCGTTCTTCTTCGAGACGGCTTTCGGATCGAAATTCGATTCCGCAGCGATCACGCTGAAGATCAGATCCGCGTCGACGCTGTAGCGCGTGGCCGCGGCCTTCACAATTTCGTGCAACGGCGCTGCCGGAGCGATCGATGGAGGCAGCGGAGCAAACGTATCTTCCGGGTCGATGGAGACGACTTCTTCCATCGGAACTTCCACCACGCCACCCGCTATTTGGAGCCGATATTTGTCGCCAAGAAGTTGATAGCCCGTCACATGAAGCCGCTGGCCGTTCCGCAAAGCGACATACTCCGCGCGCAAAGTCGGCGCGACCAGGAACAAAAGGGCGCAGCAGACCAGAATATGCTTCAAGCGCACGGGGCCGCCTCACGCAAGGCAAAATGTTCGATGGCTGCGGCTACGCCGCTTTCATCGTTGCTTGCGGTTTCGTGCCAGCCAAACCCTTTCAATTCCGCTACGCCGTTTCCCATCACTACCGGAATGCCGGCGAAAGTGAGCATCTCCAAATCATTTCGGTTGTCGCCGATCGCCAGAACTTCTTCGCGCGAAACTCCGCGCAAAGCGGCCCATTCCGCCAGCGAAGCGCCTTTGGAACAAACCGGATTGATCACGTCAATCATCGAAAAATTTCTACTTTCATAGACAGTCACAGCCAGCGCGAACTCTGCCGCGAATGCCGCGCCTCGAAGCGCCGCCTCGGCATCTCGCATCCGCGCGATGTTTCCGCTGAGCATCACCTGGATGGGATCCTCGGTGAGACAGCTCTCCAGCGGATTTGCCAATCCCAGGAATTCGCGATTGCGTGTGTAGTAAGCGGTACGAATCGGATCGTCTTCGTTTATCGACTCTACGACAATCTGATTTTCGTGCCGCCGATCAAACACGACTCCGGCGCAATCCCGCCAGGGCAGCGTCAACTCCAAGACCCGTCGGGCGGTCTCCCGAGCGAGCAAGTGGCGCACATGCGTCTCGCCGTCGAAGGTGCGAATGACAGCTCCGTTGCTGACTATCATGGTCAGCGGGGCATCGATCTGGCGCGCAATAGGCAGCGCAAAATCATAGCGTCGCCCGGTCACTAGGGCGACTTCGATCCCTCGCTTGGTGGCCTCCGCAATGGCAGCCCGGTTGGCCTCCGGAAGCTGCCAGCGGCTATCCAGAAGCGTGCCATCGATATCCAGGGCGATCAGCCGGACGCTCATCTATCCATTATACCTTCAATCTGAGATGCCTATCGAAAGGCTGGTGGCCTCCTGCCGCCAAAAGAATAGCCAAAAAGGCCTGTGATAGACTTTCGGCGATGATCAAACGAACGAATGTCTTGGAGCTGGAATGCTCCGCATGCGGGAAGAAGTATGATTCCACCGTTGAGCAGCATCTCTGCACCTGTGGCAAGCCGTTATACGCGAAATACGACCTGAAACAGGCCGCTAAATCTCTCAACTTGGAGAGTCTCAAATCGCGCCCAAAATCGCTTTGGCGTTACGCGGAAGTCCTGCCAGATGACCCTCCGGTAACACTGGGGGAAGGAATGACATCGCTGTTACCGGCCAGGAGACTCGGTGCCAGGCTGGGCTTATTTAACCTATTGGTTAAATACGAAGACCTAAATCCCACCGGCTCTTTCAAGGCACGGGGCATGGCTGCGGCCGTTACACGTGCCAAACAGTTGAGCGCAAAGGTTTTAGCTGCTCCAACGGCAGGGAACGCCGGTGGCGCTTTGGCGGCCTATGCCGCGGCGGCTGGTATCCCCGCAGTGATCGTCATGCCGGCAGATACGCCTTCGGCTAATGTTATGGAATGCCAGGCATTTGGCGCTAAGGTCATAAAAATAAATGGATTAATCTCCGATTGCGGTAAATACGTCGCTGAGCACAAGGACCGTGAAGGCTGGTATGACGTTTCCACCCTGAAGGAGCCCTACCGCATCGAAGGCAAGAAGACGATGGGTTACGAACTCTGGGAACAGTTGGGTGGGAAGCTGCCCGATGTAATTCTCTATCCCACGGGTGGAGGTGTGGGCCTCATCGGTATGTGCAAAGCGTTTGACGAAATGCAACAGATGGGTTGGATCGGGGCAGAACGTCCTCGGATGGTTGCGGTGCAGGCGGAAGGCTGTGCGCCCATCGTCAAAGCCTGGGAATCGCAGCGTGCAACTTCGGAATTCTTTCAAAACGCCGCGACTCTGGCTTCGGGCCTTCGCGTCCCTGGTCCGCTCGGCGACTTTCTGATTCTGCGTATGCTGAAGCAAACCCATGGGACGGCCTTGACCGTCACCGATGAAGAGATGCTTCAAGATGGGAAGGAACTCGCATCGCTCGAAGGAATCTTCGCCGCACCAGAAGGCGCTGCGACGGTCAGCGCGACGCGCAAGCTCGCAGCTTCCGGCTGGATCAAGCCGGACGAAACGGTCGTGCTATTCAATACTGGCACTGGTTACAAATATTCGGAAGTGTGGCAACGCGCTCTGCAGGCGTAAACTTTCAAACATCTATGAAGACACATCGAATCTATTACGACGACGCCTATGTGAAAGAGTTCGACGCACGGGTCATGTATTGTGAATTACGACCGCCGGACGTGAATTCAGGAATTACGTCGCAGGTCTGGGGACTGGTTCTCGATCGCACCGCTTTCTATCCCACTTCCGGTGGCCAGCCGAACGATTTGGGCAAAATTGGAGACGCGAACGTACTTGATGTCGGCGACGAAGGCGACGAAATCCTTCACATTGTCGACCGCCGCCCCAGTAGCCCGGATGTTCTTGGCTGCATCAACTGGCCACGGCGCTTCGATCACATGCAGCAACATTCCGGGCAGCATCTGCTCTCAGCCATATTTCAAGAACGATATGGACGGCCAACGGTCTCCTTCCATCTGGGCGTAGATTTCTGCACCATCGATTTGCGAGGTCCCGAGCCTTCGGACGAAGTCCTTGAAGGCGCAGAACGCGCCGCTAACAAAGTTATCTTTGAAGATCGGCCCTTAACCGTTCGCTACGGAACAGCAGAAGACTTGGCGGAACTCGGCGTGCGCAAAGAAGTGGACCGCGCGGGAATATTGCGCGCTATCGAGATCGAGGGCGCCGACCTCCAGCCCTGCGGCGGAACGCACGTCAAGAGCACCGGCCAGATTGGAACGCTTCTTGTGCGGCGTTGCACAAAAATGCGCCAAGACTGGCGCGTTGAATTCGTCTGCGGCTCGCGAGCCGAACGCACCGCTCGTCAGGATTTTCTCCGTGTTCGAACGGCGGCGGAAAAACTGAGTTGTGCGCCTGAAGAACTGATCGCAGCCGCGGAGCGCGCCCTCTCCGAGCGTGACGCCAATTTCAAGAAGACGCGTGCTCTGCTGCAACGCCTTGCGGAGATGGAGGCTAGCCAAGCTGTGAGCGAAGCCGCGCCGAACGCCGAAGGGCATCGCATTGTTCAGCAAGTTGTCGAAGACGCAGAGCCTGAATTTTTAAGTCACTTCGCAACGGAGATTGCAAAAACGGAAAAATCAATCGCACTCCTGGCAGGAGCGAGCTCCGGAAACATTCTTTTTGCGCAACATCCCTCCGCACCCAGAGACATGAGTGTCCTTTTAAAACAAGTTTTGGCAAAAGTCGGAGGCAAAGGTGGTGGCACGCGCGATTTTGCCCGTGGCCGTCTCAACGATCCAACGAACGCTGTGAGTGCGTTGGCGTTCGCAAAGGACCTCCTGTCCGGGAACGCGCCTGCCCTCTAGCGCGATGGCAAGGACGACTAAAAAAGCGGGTCCGAATGCGGTCCCTAAAGCCTGCAAGATGCCGTAGATCCCCGTTCCACGCACCTCCTTCTGTAACGACTTTTCCCGTAGCTTATACAGTGACCACCCCATAGAACATGAAGCTGACCATCCCTAATATTTTAATTAGGAGGCACCTTCGGAGAAATTCTCTGGAGGAATAATCCGTGCTGGATTCGCTGAAGATGATCGTGGAATTGTTCAGGGTGTTTTCGTTCACACTTCTGGGGATAACTCTTTGCGTTGCCGGGTATGCGCTTTTGCAGGTATTTTTACATGGAGTAATCAGAAAAGTGCGGCATGGATCGGACAGCGAGGATTCGCAAAACGAGGACGGAAGCCGAGATACCACAGTTCATTGGCATGAGTTTCGCGAGGCTTCCCATGCCTCTACAGGATTTACCCGACATGCAAAACATTAGGATTCTGCCAGTCTAAAAAATTAGAGCAGCAAAAAACCAGGAAACGAACCATGAGCGCTACGTCTACCAAGCCAGCGAGCGGTATGGGATCCATCCTTCAAACGGAGGAAAAAGGAGTTTCGTTTCGTGTCTGGGCTCCTCATGCACAGTTTGTTTCCGTCATCGGAACATTTAACAATTGGGACAAACGCGCCAATCCCATGACGAATGAGGGTGATGGCTATTGGTTCGAACATATTGAGAATGCGAAAGTGGGGGACGAGTATCGCTATTTTCTAAAGAATGGCGATGTCGAAGTGGCGCGCATAGATCCTTACGCCAGGGAAGTAACCAACTCTGTTGGCAATGGGGTCGTGTATGACCGTGCCTTTGATTGGGGCGACGATAAATTTCATCTTCCGCCCATCAATGAAATCACGGTCTACGAAATGCATGTGGGCACGTTTGGCGGCGGAAATGGCGACAAGGTCCGCACGTTTCAAGCGGCCACCGAGAAACTAGATTATCTCCAACGCCTCGGTGTGAATGTCATTGAGGTCATGCCAGTTTCCGAGTTCGCCGGCGACCGGAGCTGGGGATACAACCCCGCGCATCTATTCGCCGTTGAGACAAATTACGGCGGCCCGCAGGCACTCAAGGAATTTGTGAAAGCGGCGCACAAGCGCGGAATCGGCGTGGTTATGGACGTGGTCTACAACCACTTTGGTCCGAGCGATCTCGATCTGTGGCAATTCGATGGATGGCAGGAAAATGGAAAGGGCGGCATTTATTTTTACAGCGAT
>Ga0209139_10000914_pt1 | contig 10597 bp, 8 predicted proteins | sample BogFormECP14_OM3_FD_188246 | JGI IMG/M metagenome (GOLD analysis project Ga0209139, IMG submission 188246) | Bog forest soil microbial communities from Calvert Island, British Columbia, Canada - ECP14_OM3 (SPAdes) (version 2) | ecosystem: Environmental > Aquatic > Freshwater > Wetlands > Bog ...
CGTAGTTCTGCGCGAGTGTCTTGAGTTCAGACGATGCCTGAGATTGCGTGACGCCCGGTTTGAGGCGGCCAATGACGTCGAGCCAGTGGGCGTTGCGCAAATTACGGGCCGGAAGGTTTGGTGCGAGAGCTTCGAGGTTGCCCAGCGGTATCCAGAATTGCGGGTCGAGGATGAGGTCGAGTCCGTGGTAGCCAGGGGGTGCGATGCCGACGACGGTGAAGGGATGTCCGGAGAGCGTGATGGCTTTGCCGATGATGGCCGGGTCGGAGGCGAAGCGGCGCTGCCATAGACGATAGCCGAGGACGATGACCTGGGCGTTTTCTTCACTGGACAGGAAGCCTCGGCCAAGAGGCATACGGAGCTGGGCCACGTCAAAATAATTCGCTGTGGCGGACTGGCCCCAGACGCGCTCCGGTTCGCCATTGCCGCCGATGGAAGCAGGCAGCAGTTCGTCATAGGCGGCGAGGCCGGAGAAGGATTTGGACTGGTCGCGCAGGTCGGTATAGAGAGGGTAGGGGAAGTTGTTGCAGCACCGGTCGCCGTCGTGTGTGGTGTGGAGGGCGAGGAGTGTGCCGGGATCGCCGACGGGGGCGGGCCTGAGCACGAAGCGGCTGACCATGGAGAAGATGGTCGAGTTGGCCGCGATGCCGAGTCCGATGGAAAAGACGACAGCGAGCACGAGGCCGGGGCTTTTGGAAAGGCGCCGGAAGGTATAGGACAGGTCCTGCCATAGCTGTGCCATGTGTCCCTCTCTGTTTGTTTATTAGTTACGGGAGGGATGGGACGTTGGTTCCGTTGAGCCGGCAGAATTCAGAGAGATATTCAGCGGGCTCAAAGATTCGTTGCGCGTATTTCGGGATGGAGTGCCTTAACAGACTGTCGCAACTGCAGGTCCCTCCGCTCCGCGCTTCGCGCTCCGGTCGGGATGACAACTCTTGAGACAGCGAAAGCGAGGGCCAAGCCCTCGCCTACCTTACGTACCTCTCATTGCCTGGCGATTTGGAAGCTGGTGTGGAGTGGGGTTTCTGAGGAGTCGCCGACATTCACTCTGTAGCTGCCGGGTTCGACGGCCCACTCGCGCTTTAGATTCCACACAGCGAGTTCGCTTTGTTTGAGGTGGAAGGTTACGGTCTGGTGTTCGCCGGGGTTGAGGTGCAGGCGCTGGAAGCCCTTCAGTGCCTTGTCAGGGACTTCGACGCTGCTGGTGTCGTGATGGAGATAGAGCTGGGCTACTTCGTCACCGGGTTTGTCTCCGGTATTTGTGACATTTACGGTTACGATTATGTCGCTGCTGCTGCCCGGGTCCGGCGACGTTGCGGTCAGGTTGTCAAAGGTGAAGGTTGTGTAGCTGAGGCCGAAGCCGAAAGGGAAGAGCGGCTTGCTGCTTCCGTCTACATATTTGCTGGTTTTTGAGGGGTCGGAGTTATAAAAGACCGGGATCTGGCCGATGGTGCGCGGGAAGGTGATGGTCAGCTTGCCGCCGGGGTTGGTATCGCCGAAGAGCGTTTCTGCAATGGCCTGGCCGCCGAATTCGCCGGGATACCAGGCTTCGAGAATTGCGGGAACGTGTTCCGCAGCCCACGAGATGGTGAGGGGACGGCCATTTTGGAGGACCAGCACGATGGGCTTGCCGGTTGCTGCGACGGCTTCGAGGAGCGCTTCCTGGTTGCCGGGCAGGTCGAGGGTCTGGCGGTCAAAGCTTTCACCGGAGATTCCCTGATACTCGCCTAACGCGAGTATTGCTATTTCGGCGTTCCGCGCTTTGGCGACGGCGGCGGGAATGTCGGCGCCTTCGTCGAAGTCGATGGTTGCGTTGGGCAGGAGGGTGCGCAGACCGTCGAGGATGCTGATGTGCTGGCCGTTCTTTTCGTCTTCGTAGTCGCCGTAGCGGGCGACGTTGCCGTTGGGGCCGATGAGGGCGATTCGCTGGAGCGTCTTAGAAAGGGGCAGAGTGTGGTTGTTGTTCTTGAGCAGCGTCATGGATTGGCGCGCCGATGTGAGCGAGGTGGCGAGATGTTCGGGGCTGCGCTTGACTCGGGCGCTGAGTGATGGGTCAGTGAACGGGTGATCGAAGAGTCCCAGCCTGAACTTAACTCGCAGGACGGAGCGGACGGCGTCGTCCAGATCATCCGCCGCGAGCGTGCCGTCTTTATAGCCGGCGATAATGGCGTTCTGGAAGGTGGCGTGGTCGAAGTCGTAGAACTGCATGTCTACGCCCGCGGTGATCGCGTCGGTAATGGCCTGCTGCGGAGTGGCGGCCGTGTGGTGGTCCTCTAATAGTCGGCGGATGGCGCCGAGGTCGGAGAGGACGAAACCGCGAAAGCCCCATTCTCCGCGGAGGATCCCTTCAAAGAGCATTTCGTCGGCGGCGACGGGCACGCCGTCGATCTCGTGATAGGCGGCCATGACGCTGGCGGCGTTGCCTTCGCGAAAAGCTGGCTCGAAGGCTTTGAGCATGATGGTGCGAAGTTCGCGTTCGCCCATGTGGACCGGAGATGTGTTCGTGCCGCTCTCGGGCGAGCCGTGGCCTGCGAAGTGTTTTGGTTCGGCCGCGACGGTGTGGTCGGAGGCGAGCGAGTCGCCCTGCGCGCCCTGCACGTAGGCTAGGCCGAGTTGTCCGGTGAGCCAGGGGTCTTCGCCGAAATCCTCTTCGATACGCCCCCAGCGGGGTTCGCGCGCGAGATCGAGAACGGGCGCGAGGATCATGTGGACGCCGGCGGCGCGTGCTTCAGCCGCGATGGCGGCGGCGGTGCGGCGAGCGATGTCAGGGTTCCATGTAGCGGCGAGATTGATGGGCGCGGGGAAGACGGTTCCGTCACTGTAGCCGTGGAGACCCTCTTCGATAAAGAGCGCGGGGATGCCGAGGCGCGAATTCTGGATGACCCACTGCTGGATGTTGTTGGCCAGTTCCGCTCGCGGATAGAGGTCGTGGATGCTGCCTGCCCCCAGCTTTCCGAGAAGCTTTTGAGCTTCGGCCGGCTGAAAGGTTGCGTCCGGGGCCGCGTGGGTCTTGTCGGTTGCCTTGTCGACGAAGTTAGGTATGCCTGCATACATGTCCAGCTGGCGGGCTTTTTCTTCGAGGGTCATGCGGCTGACGAGGTCGTGTACCCGGTCTTCAATGGGCAGATTGGATTGTTTATAGGGTGGCTGGTTGTCCCTGGAGACAGCCGTTTGTGCCGGTAGGATGGGGGCCGCAAAAAATAAAACGAAGAAGATAATTTCGGGGCTAATGGATAAAGGACGCCGACGAGAGAGAGCCGGGGCGGTCGGAATTCCAAGACAAAAAAGTTCTCGTTTGTTTTGTTTCTTCATAAAGGCCCAGGTTATGAGGTGCAGGTTCGGTAGGAGAGGCTTCCAGTATTGCATCCTCGCAGGGAAATTGAATAACAGAATTTTGTTGTTATGCGGTGGTCCCGGAGAGGCCGAGTGCTTCAGCGTTCCTTTGTATTGCAGCAATGCAGAAGGCGATGTGGTCGTCGAGCGGGACGCCGAGTTCTGCCGCGCCTTTGGTTATATCGTCGCGGTGGACGCCTTTGGCGAAGGCTTTGTCCTTCATCTTTTTTCGGACGCCTGCGACTTCGACGTCGTGGATGGATTTGGTCGGCTTGACGAGCGAGCAGGCGGTGAGGAATCCGGCGAGTTCGTCGCAGGCGAAGAGGGTTTTGTCGAGATGCGTGATGCGGGGCACTCCGGAGTATTCGGCATGGCCGAGGATGGCGGTGCGAATCTCTTCGGGCCAGCCCTGCTCGGTGAGGATCTTGTTGCCGACGAAGGGATGGTCTTCGAGCGACGGATATTTTTCGTAGTCGAAATCGTGCAGCAGCGCGGTGACTGAATACTTTTCAATGAAAGCATCGCGTGCTTCGTTTGCGAGGCCCTGCGCGTCGGCTTCGCGCTCACCGTAGGCGCGCACGCACGTCTCAACAGCGAGCGCGTGTTTGATCAGGCTTGCGGACTGCGTGTACTCGTTGAGCAGAGACCATGCGCGTTCGCGTGAGTAACCGTTGTGGTTCGCCATAGTTCGTCCTTTTTCGGGTTTCTTCCTATTATCTTCGGGTTTTTTAGGTCAGAATCACAGTTTTCACTTGACAACAAAGGTACCTTCACTGCATCGTATACGAGAGTTGGCAAGATTCCGGCATACAATGCCGGTTGCTTACCAGCGAGGATGCCTTGCTCTGGCCTCCGTAAACAAATTTATGGCAACAAACCTAGCAACCGTTGAGGCACGCGAGGTACTCCGTTGCGATCACTGCAGTCTGGTTCAGTTCCGCACGACGAACTCACTCTGCAGGCGCTGCCACAAGCCCCTCGAAATAGAAGAGCCGGAACCACTCATTCCACAACTGGTGACAGAGTCGACTCCGTCCGTTACTGGCGGATCGGGTCTGGATGTCGCCAACGCCGTGCGCGATATTCGCCGCTCGCACAGGCTCAGCCAGAGGCAGCTTGCCGGACGCATGCAGGTGCCACGCACTTATATTTCGAAAATTGAGAATGGCAAGGCCATGCCCACGCTTTCTTCACTGGAGCGCCTGGCGCGAGCGCTGGAGATTGATATCTGCGATCTGCTGCGCGACTCGCGCAGTCGCCTGCATGAAGAGGCTACTGCAGTTCTGGCCGATCCGTTTCTGCGGGAGATTGCGCCGTATGTGGGCAAGATGGACGCTTATCAGCGCTCAATCTTTCTGAATCAGGTGCGGGATATGGCGATGGGGCGGCGGAGGCTTGCGTAAGTCTTTTAGCCCCATGGAATTGCAGTATTAAATTTAAGGGAAACTCCGGCGGGGAATTCGGGTTCTTACTAATGTAAGGCGGCATGCCTCTGGTGGATGTCGTAAGGTGAGAACAGAATGATCTCCAGATCGGCGTTTTTCAAATTATGGGCGCAACCAAAGACGCCCGCCCAATTTTTTCAGGCACGCATGTCGCGGTCGTTGATGACCGCGATGGTTGCGGGTGGCCTGCTTTTCTCTGGCAGCGGAAAGCTGCTGGCACAGGATGTTCCGCCGCCTCCGCCGGATGCCTCGCAGCAGGATCAACAGCAGGCTCCGCAGAATAATCAGCAGCTGCCGCAGTATGGCGCGCCTCTGCCGCAGGATCAGCAGAATCAAGCTCCTCAACAGGCATATCCGCAAGATCAGCAGGGCTCTTATCCCCAACAGCAGCAGGCACCTGCTCCTCAGGGGCAGCCGCTTACGGCTGATCAGCTGAGTCAGCTGGTGGCGCCTATTGCTCTGTATCCGGACGCGCTGGTTGCGCAGATTCTGGCGGCGTCGACGTATCCGACGCAGGTTGTAGAAGCGGACCGCTGGGTGCAGGCGCAGGGCAATGCTCCGGCTGACCAGATCGCGGCTGCGGCGAATGCGCAGCAGTGGGATCCCAGCGTGAAGGCGCTGGTGGCGTTTCCTTCGGTGCTGTCGCAGATGGATCGCAACATGCAGTGGACGACCGATCTGGGCAACGCCTACTACAACCAGCCGCAGGATGTGATGGACGGCGTGCAGCATATGCGTCAGCAGGCGCAACAAGCAGGAAGCCTTCAATCGACGCAGCAGCAGACGGTGAGCAACGACAGCGGCCAGATTGCAATTGCGCCCGCGAATCCTGACGTGGTGTATGTGCCGGTGTACAACCCGTGGGCCGTGTATGGCCCGCCGGTGGTTGCATGGCCGGGCTACTACTATGCGCCTCCTCCGGGAATCTTTTTCGGCGTGGGATTTGGCTTCGGTATCGGTTTTGGATGGGGAATTCCGGTTCGGCCGTGGGCTCCGTGGGGCTGGGGATGGCATAGCTGGGGTGTTGGCTGGTATAACCGCACGGTCATCTATAACCGGACGACATACATTACGCGCAGCACTACGGTCATTAACCGCGGCTATAGCCGTCCGGGAGCGCCTCCGATGCAGCTTGCCGGGCAGCGCGGCTCGTTCATGAACCGCCCGGCGTATGCGAGCTATGCCAGCCACGTGGCTGCGGGTGCGCGGCCAGTGCCTGTCCAGAATGGATTTGCGAATCGCGCGGGCTCTAACGCAGGTGGAAACTTTAACAACCGGCCCGTCGCTCAGCCTGGGTATAACAACCATGTACAGCAGCCTGGATATAACAGGCCTGCTCCGACGAACGGATATGTGAACGGCAGCCGTCCTGCTCCGGCTGCTCCCGGGAATTATCAGCAGCGGCCTGCGTATTCGCCAGCGCCGACATACAACCGTCCTGCGCAAGGCGCGCCAGCGTATCATCCTTCGACGCCGCAGAACTCTAGCAGACCAGCTCCGGCGCCGCACCCGTCATCTGCTCCTCACTCAGCACCTGCTCCGCATGGAGAGTCGCACGGAGAGTCGCATGGGGGCGGCGGAGGCGAGCATCACCACTGAGTTCCGTCTTCAGAGATAATTCACGTATGCGCACTACAATGGGCCGTGACTATTGCGTAATTGCGATGGTCACGGCCCTGTGCTACGGTCGGACTAGAGGAATGATTTGAGCCGTATTCATGAGCTACTACCGGAAGAGCTGGCGATCTATCGCCGTCTCGATCCGGAGCGCTTGCCGAAGCATGTCGCCATCATCATGGATGGCAATGGGCGCTGGGCCGGGAAGCGCAGTCTGAAGCGTTTTCTTGGGCATCAGCAGGGCGCTGAGGCGGTTCATTTTGTGGTGGAGACAGCGTCGCGTATCGATCTGCCGTGGCTCACTCTCTACGCTTTCTCACTGGAAAACAATCTGCGCAGGCCCAGGACGGAAGTGAATTTCCTGATGCGCCTGCTGAGCACATACCTGACCAACAACGTGAAGCGCATGAACGACAATAACGTGCGCATTCAGTACATCGGGCGCACGCATGAGCTTCCGAAAGAAGTGCAGGAGCGGATGCAGTGGGCGGCAGAAGCCACACAGCAGAATACCGGGACTACGCTCACTCTGGCTTTGAATTACGGTGCGCGGTCGGAGTTAGTCGATGCTTTCAAGCGGCTGCATGCGGAGATTCGGCAGAAGCACATTCATATGGAAGACCTGACGGAGCAGGACATTCAGCGGCATCTGTATACGGCGCACATGCCCGATCCTGATCTCCTGATTCGGACCTCGGGCGAGATGCGGATCTCGAATTACCTGCTATGGCAGATTGCCTATACCGAGATTTTCGTCACCAATCGGTTGTGGCCCGATTTTAGCGGGCTGCACATGCTGGAGGCGATTGAAGATTTTCAGCGGCGAGAACGCCGCTATGGCGGGCTGTCTGATGGAAGTGAGTCGGATGATGTGGCTTCGCTGCCGGCGAATCAGCTTGTCGGGCGCTAAGAAATACTTGACGTTTCGGTGATGCAGGCGGCATTGCTTCCCACCCTTTCGCAAACTGCGCGAAAGGATGGGGCACCCTTTTTCGTGCACGGGAAAAGCAGATCCCTCACTGCGTTCAGAATGACAACAACTACTGCGATGCGCCGATAGCGACCCTCTGCGGCGCGTCGATGCTTACGTGTGACACGTCTGTTTTTACTTTCAGATCTACAAACTCCTGTTTGGACTTTGCTCTTGCGGTGAAGCCCAGTTCGTATTGGTTCGCGAGGCGCCTGCTCAGATCTTCGAGATACGGCTGGAAGCTGACGGGATTGCCGAGGCCTTCCCAGTAGAGTTTGCCGCCTGTGGACTGTGCTACCTGGGTGAGCAGGCTTTGGCCGGCGTTGGTTTCATAGCCGCTGTTATCGAGATGACCGGTGTCGCGGAAGTAGATGGAGTAGACGATGAGGCCTGCTTTTTGCGAGTCGGTGATGGCGGCCTGTAGATATGGGTCGTCGGGGTCGTAGCGGAGGTTATAGCGGTCGATGCCGTCGGTGACCATGAGCACTTCACGACGGTTCTTTGGGTCTTCCGAGGGCCAGTGTTTGGCGAGATCTGAGAGGCAGAAGTAGGGGCTCGCGTTGCTTCCCGGAGTTCCGCTGGTAAGGCGAAGGGCTTTGGCTGCGAGGGCGTGGTCCGCGGTTGGGTTCTGGGCGAAGGCTGCGCGTCCGTTCTGCATGTAAGCAACGCCGACGAGCGTCGTTGGCGGCATCGACTGGATGAACTTCGACAAGTCGTTGAGCTGGAGGCCGATGCTGGAGCGGGCGGAGCCGTCGATGAGGACGACAAATTCGAGTCCGGCGCGGTCGCCGCGCAGCGGCTGCCATTGGGTGACGTCGCTCTCTTTCCCGTCGGCCCATACCTTGAGGCTTTGCTGAGGCAGGTTGGGGGCTTCGCCGCTCTTCGGGACTACGGTTACGACCGCCTGTGCGGCGACAGTGTCGCCCTGCTGCGCGAATGAAGGAAACGCGCACGCCAGCGCGCCTAAAACAAGGCCGGCGGTGAGGGCTTTCAATTTCATCATCTCTTTTTCTCCTTACCATTTAGACGCTTTGGGAGGGATATTCGACGCTCGTTGAAGCTCTGACCGTGTATTCTGCCCAACAGGGTCTCGTACGAACGATGAAACGTGTTCTCACTGCTGTTATTTTGATCCCTGTTGTTTTGTTGCTTGTTTTCAAGGGTCCGTTCTGGCTTATCACGCTCGCAGCTGCTGCGGTTGCTGCTCTGGCGGCCTGGGAGTTCCTGGTGCTGGCCGACGCTTCCGGCGCAAAGACTCCGCGTATTGCGGTTCTTTGCGGGATCGCCGCGCTCTTTGCCTGTGGTTTCTGGCGTCCCGAATATACGGCTCCGTTGCTCGGATGTCTCAGCTTTGCGCTGTTTATCCTTTGCGCGTTTCGCTCGCCACTGCCGCGTGTACTGCCGGATTCGGCTTATTCTGTTTTCGGGCTGCTGTATGTGGGTTTGTCGCTGATGACGATTCCGCTGCTCAGCGCGCAGGAGAACGGCTCGTCGCTGCTGGTTTTTCTTTTCTTTGTGGTGTGGACAGGCGATGTGGTCGCGCTGTATGTGGGGAAGGCATTTGGGCGCAGGAAGCTGGCTCCTTCGATCAGTCCGAACAAGACTTGGGAGGGCAGCGCTGGGTCTGTTCTGGGCAGCCTGCTGATTACGTTGCTGCTGATTTTTCTTGCGAATGTGCTGGCACGGCATGGTTTTGACTGGATCGCATATCCGGGTTCGGTCTTTCGTTGGATGGGGCTTGCGGTGGTGCTGAATGTGGCGGCACAGGTTGGCGATCTGATTGAATCGGCGATCAAGCGTGGTGCTGGTGTAAAGGATTCAGGCACGCTGTTGCCGGGCCATGGGGGCATTCTCGACCGCATCGATGCGCTTTTGCTGGCGGCTCCAGTGCTGTGGTGGGCGCAGTTGGCTCAGCAGTGGTTTTAGGGCATTGCATGCAGCGGACGCGGCTTGCGGCGCAATGGTTCTTGTGCAAGGTTTTAAAATCATCGAGGGCTGCCGGGAGGAACGATGAAGAAGTTTCTGCTGCTCGGTGTTCTGATTCTAAGTGCGACAACTGCACTTGCTCAAACGAAAGATCAGCTTGAGGGCATATGGGAAGGTTATGACGGAGAGTGGCTGCATGTTTCCCGTCAGCTGGTTTCTCTGGCCGAGGCGATTCCGGCTGACAAGTATGCGTGGCGTCCGGCGCCGGGAGTGCGCTCGGTGAGCGAAGTGTTTATGCACATCGCGATCGCCAATTATTGGCTGTTGAGTGTGACCGGACCTAAGATGCCAGCAGATCTTACCGATGGAATGGAGAAGTCAGTTACGGCGAAAGCAGATGTGATCAGCTGGCTGAAGCGATCGCTGGAGGCAGTGAAAACGGCGCGGGCGCAGCTGAAACCCGGCGATCTCCAGCGCAAGGTGAAGATTGAAGGAAAAGAGACGACGGTCGATGCGATGTACCTGCGCATCATCATTCACGATAATGAACATATGGGACAACTGGTGGCATACGCGCGTATGAATGGCATTGTGCCGCCGTGGTCGCAATAACGTCAGGAGTACGATTCACGTTTTGAAACAGATTGCTATTCTCGGCTCGACTGGCTCGATTGGGCAGAGCACCCTGAGCATCATCGAGAGCTTTCCTGACCGCTTTAGCGTGGCCTCGCTGGCGGCGGGACGCAACATTGATGTGGCATTTGAACAGTGCGTGCGCTGGCGTCCTCGGGTCGTTTCTGTGGCCACGGAAGAGCTTGCCGCGAACCTCACGCAGCGGTTGAAGGCTGCTGGCGTGAGTGGGGTTGAAGTTGTTTACGGAACTGAGGGCACGGTGCACGTGGCCACGCTGCCTGAGGTTGATTTTGTGGTTTCAGCCATTGTTGGGGTGGCCGGGCTCGAGGCTACTTATGCCGCAGTAAAGGCTGGGAAGGTTATTGGTCTCGCCAATAAAGAAGCGATGGTGGCGGCGGGGGAGATTTTGACGGCTGCGGCGCGCGCGAAGAACGTGCCGCTGCTGCCGATCGATTCCGAGCACAATGCAGTGCATCAGTGCATGCGAGCCGGGGCCAAGGAGGAAGTGAAGCGCATCTGGCTGACGGCTTCGGGCGGGCCGTTTCGCACGCTGCCGCTGAGCGCGTTTGAGGGTATTACGGTCGAGCAGGCGCTCAAGCATCCCACGTGGGTGATGGGGCGGCGGATCACGATCGATTCGGCCACGATGCTGAATAAAGGGCTGGAGATTATT
>Ga0209139_10000915_pt1 | contig 10592 bp, 11 predicted proteins | sample BogFormECP14_OM3_FD_188246 | JGI IMG/M metagenome (GOLD analysis project Ga0209139, IMG submission 188246) | Bog forest soil microbial communities from Calvert Island, British Columbia, Canada - ECP14_OM3 (SPAdes) (version 2) | ecosystem: Environmental > Aquatic > Freshwater > Wetlands > Bog ...
CCGATGGCTGCGGCGATTGTCGCGACGCCGATGGTGATGACGGTGGCGGTGCGGATGCCGGCCAGGATGATGCTTAGGGCGAGCGGGAGGCGGACGCGGAGGAGGATCTGCGTGTTGGTCATGCCCATGGCTTCGGCGGCTTCCAGGATGGCGTGGTCGATCGTGGTTAGGCCGACGTAGGTGTTGCGGAGGATGGGGAGGAGGGCGTAGAGGACCAGGGCGACGATGGCGGTGCGGCGTCCGATGCCGCCGATGAAGGGGATGGGGATTAGGAAGCCGAAGAGGGCCAGGCTGGGGATGGTTTGGAAGATGCTGGCGATGCTTAGAGCGATGGTGCGGAGGCGGGGGTGTTGGACGATGAGCATGCCTAGTGGGACCGCGATGGCGATGGCGAAAGCCATGGCGATTAGAACTAGCGTGAGGTGATTGATTGTGGCTTCGAGGATTTCGGCACGATGCGAGATGAAGAAATTCCAGGTGGTCATGACTCGATTCCTGCTGGATTCAGCGAGAGAGGCCGGTGGAGATGCAGAACTAGATGCAGAGCATTATGAACAGAAATGCCTCTGCTGATGGAAGAGCGGAATAGACGGAGACAGACAGGAATGTCTGTCCTACGGTGGGCGAAGAAATTCGAGGTGGTCATCGCGCGGCTCCGTGGTGTTCGTCGAGGCAGGAAGTGAAGGCTTGGACTTCGGGATGATCGTTGCGGAGGAAGTCGTCGGGTTTGGCAAGGGCGATGATGCGGCCATTTTCGAGCAGGGCGATGCGGGAGCCGAGGAGGAGGGCTTCGCGAATGTCGTGGGTGACGAAAACGATGGTCTTGTTTAGGCGGCGGGCGAGGGCGCTGAATTCGCGTTGAAGTTCGGCACGCGTGACGGGATCTAGGGCGCCGAAAGGCTCGTCCATCAGGAGGATGGGCGGGTCGGCGGCTAGAGCGCGGGCTACGCCTACGCGCTGGCGTTGGCCGCCGGAGAGTTCGTGAGGACGGCGGGCGGAGAATTCGGCGGGATCGAGCCCTACTAAGCGCAATAGTTCTGCGACGCGAGCGGCGATGCGCGCGGAGTCCCATTTTTCCAGCGTGGGGACGAGGGCGATGTTTTGAGCGACGGTGAAATGCGGAAAGAGGCCGGCTTCCTGGATGACGTAGCCGATGCCGCGGCGGAGGCGGATCGGATCAGACTCGATCGTGGAGCGGCCTTCGACGAGGACTTGGCCTTCCGAGGGGACGAGCATGCGATTGATCAGTTTGAGAAGAGTGGTTTTTCCGCTGCCGCTGCGGCCCAGGAGGACGAGAGTTTCGCCGGGCGTTACCGTTAACGAGATGTTTGAGACGATGGCGCGATCGGGAAAATCGATTAAGCGGTAGCTGACGCCGCGAAATTCGATGGCAAAATCTGAAATTACTGCGGGTTTCGCATTCATTTCGATTGACAGCCCCAAGGCACAGAGGGACCATCGTACCGCATTAAGCCTCCCCAACGCCGAATCCGGCGCATCCTTCTGGTCCTCAGCGCATCCAAGTAGGGGGGAAAGACGCCATGGGAGCTACCGCGACAGCTGTCCGTATCCGTCACGACCTTCACACCCGCCTGCTAGATGCGCGAGCGCAAACTGACGCGTTGTTTCGCGTGGTGCGCGACGAAGCCATCTATGACCGGCCCATTCCCGAGAGGCATCGGGTTATTTTTTATTTAGGACACGTTGAAGCATTCGATTGGAACCTGCTTGCGCAGCGGGCGTTTGGATTACGGACGCTGCAGCGGACATTTGACGACCTCTTTGCGTTTGGAATCGACCCCGTGGGAGGGGGATTGCCGAGCGATGGTCCGAGCGACTGGCCGAAGCGCGATGAAGTAGACGCATATAACCAGCGGTTGCGGAATGAAATGGATCGCGCCATTGCGAGTGCGCTGGAGCGGCCGGAAGAGGGGCATCCGCAATTAATCGCGATGCTGGAAGTGGCGATCGAGCACCGGTTGATGCACGCGGAGACTTTGGCGTACATGCTGCACCGATTGCCGACGGATAGAAAAGTTCGCGGGCCGGTTGCTGACAAGAGTGCGCGCAGGCCGCATAAATCGCGGCTGGTCGAAATACCCGGAGGACGAGTCACGCTGGGGTTGAAGGCGAGCGGCGGCGATGAGTTCGGGTGGGACAACGAGTTCGAAGCGCAGACCGCTGAGGTGGATGAGTTTTCGATTGAGAGCGGCAACGTCACGAACCAGGACTTTTTGAGGTTTATCCAGGCCGGAGGGTATGAGAACCGTGCGCTGTGGAGCGCAGAGGCTTGGGGGTGGAAAGAAAAAGAAGGCGTGGAGCATCCGGCGTTCTGGAAACGCGCCGGGAATCTGTGGATGTACCGCGCGATGTTCGGGGAAGTTTGTTTGCCTTTGGATTGGCCGGTTTACGTCAGCCACGCGGAAGCGACGGCGTATGCAAAGTGGTTGGGCCGCGAGCTGCCGAGCGAGGAGCAGTTTCACCAAGCTGCTTATGGAACGCGAGATGGCCGGACGGAGCGAGCGTATCCCTGGGGCGATGAAGCGCCGGGCGCGCGACACGGGAATTTTGATTTTCAACAGTGGGATCCTGCGCCTTCGGGAACTTATCCCGAGGGGGCGAGCGCATTTGGCGTTCACGATTTGGTGGGCAACGGCTGGGAGTGGACGAGAACGGAGTTCGCACCCTTCCCCGGATTTGTGGCAATGCCCTTCTATCCTGGATACTCGGCCAATTTCTTCGATGGCAAACATTACGTGATGAAGGGCGGGTCGCCGCGGACGGCAGCATGCATGCTGCGGCGATCCTTCCGGAACTGGTTCCAGCCGCATTACCCGTACGTCTATGCAACATTCCGTTGCGTGGAAGATTAGCAAGAGACAAGCCAGAGCCCTTGGGAGCGCACATGGCAACGCAGACCATTCTGCAAAGAGATGTGTCCGAATTCGCGGCAGACGTGCGCGAAAGCCTGACGAAGAGCGGACAACGAGAGTTGCCGTCGAAATATTTGTATGACGAGGTGGGTTCGGCCCTGTTCGAAACGATCTGCGTTTTGCCGGAATACGGTCTGACGCGGGCGGACGCGCGATTGCTGAAAAGCTATGCGCGGGAGATCGTTGGAATGCTGCCATCGCCACTGAATGTTGCAGAATTGGGAAGCGGGAGCGGGAAAAAGACGCGATGGATTTTGGAAGCGCTGGCGCGGCGGCAGAGAACATATTATTTCCCGATTGAGATTTCGCCTTCAGCGCTCGCGGCATGCGAGAAGGAATTGGGGCAACTCGATTTAGTGAGCATCGTGGGACACGAGCAGCCGTACCTGGAAGGGCTGCGGTCAGTGGCTAACGGGCGCGCGAATGGTGACCATTTGCTGGTGCTGTTTCTGGGGAGCACGATCGGGAATTTCGACCGCGGTGCAGGCGAGGAATTCCTGCGAAGCGTGCGGAACATTCTGCAAGAAGGCGATGCGCTTCTGCTGGGTACGGATCTGGAGAAAAACATCGACGAGCAGTTGCTGGCGTACGACGATCCCGCGGGAGTGACGGCGGCGTTTAATATGAATCTGCTGGCGAGGATTAACCGGGAGTTGCGCGGGAATTTTGATTTGAAGTGCTTCCGGCACGAGGCGCGGTGGAACGCGACCGAGCGGCGCATGGAGATGCATTTGCGCTCGTTGTGCAGGCAACGCGTGGAGATTCCAGCGGCGGGGTTGAATATTTCGTTGGACGAGGATGAGACGATTTGGACGGAGAGTTCGCATAAGTACCGCGTTGGTGAAGCAGCGGAGATGGCGGCGCGGACGGGGTATCGGTGCGAGGGGCGGTGGGTGGATGCGGAGTGGGCGTTTGCCCAAAATCTCTTGATCGCGGAATAGCAGCGGTCCGATTAGTTCCTTCCGGAAGAAAACTCCTGGCACAACGCGCGCCTTTTGAAGGCTGAGGGATTATCTTCAGCGGTCATCCTCAGAAGGATGACCCTACAACTCTGAGCCGGATTGAGTTTTTTAGCTGAAAGTGGCGAGTGGCGAGCGACGACGCCTGGGTGCGGCAGCTAGAAGGATTCGATGCGCCAGACCAGGCGGGCGAACCACGGCTCCTGCGCTACTAATTGCGGGTGCCAGATGGCCAGGATTTGGGAGCCTTGGTAGACACGTTCGAAGCCTTCTTCGGATTCGGAAACCGTTTCAATTGGGGCGACCCAGAATTCTTTTGCGGCGGGGGCGTGAAGCGTGATGCGAACGCGCTGCCAGCCGTCTTCCATGCGAAGTAAGGGGCCGGGTAATACGCCGCTGAAGCGGAGGTTTTGCGGGCCTTTGGGCGCTTCGAAAAAACGGTCGGACTCAGCGGGAGCGAGAAGATTGATGATCGATTCGATTCCTACCGCGATGGGTTTTTCGAGAGAGTGCTTCAGTTTCAAACCAATTTCACAGCCGACTTCGCAGCCATAAGGCGCGGGACCAAACGAAAAGCGTTTTGCGACGGAGAGTTTCGGTGCTGTGGCGCCGGGACTGGCGGCGAACTGCAGTTCGCCTTCGCGAATGAGCTGAGCATCATTGGAGGATGAGGATTTGACCTGGAATGCGCCGCCAGCAAATCCGGCGTCTTCTTGAAGTTCGAGCGTTTCATATTCGGATTGCGTGCGCGCGGGGTCGTAGAGCAAAACGCGGAAAGCGTGGCGTGGCCAGCGGTCGTAGTGGAGAAAACGGTCGAGCCCGGGTTCTTTGACTAGGGTTTGTTCGTGAATCGAAGAGACTGCACCGGGAACGGCGATTTTTGCGGCCTCGCGGAGGCGGGCGTGGTAGGCCTCGGGCCTGCGCTGCATGGAATTAATGAGCGTGGCACCAGCGGGGCGAAAATCGAAAGCGGCGATAGTGCCTCCGTCTGTTGGTTTGAGCAGAGCCTGGTATTCGGACGCGGTGAAGAGGTGCTCGTGGGCGCCGTCGGCGTCGTAGTCGAGCAATTCGACGCGGGGGACGAGCGTGGCGGCGGTTTGGCGATCGGCATAAGATTCGGCGCGGACCAGATTGCGCCAGAGTTCGGTGCGCAGATGCGGGGCGTAGAGGCCGCCGAAAACGCCGTGCCAATAGGCGTCGTTGCATTGAGCGCGAAGGAGCAGGTCTCGGGCTTGCGCGAGCTCGTCGGTGGATTTCAAATGGCCATGACGCACGGGAGCGGCGGCGATGCGCGCAGAAACGCGGAGCATCTTTTTGTGGAGCAAATTGGACTCGGCGTACTTGCGGAAGAAGCCGCGCCAGGAACCGCCGCGAAGGAACGAGAGAATCTCGGGACGGCCGGCGAACTCTTTTTGGACGGCGTGGTAGCGCTGGCGGACGCGCGTGGGCAGAACCCACTCCATCATTTCGGTGTAGGAGGCGGTGGGAAGATCGGCGCGGCCTAGCGGTGAGTGATCGGCGAGATATTCGGCGGGTGTGGAAACGCGCAGCCAGGAGGAATTTTCTTCGAGGGCGGTGAAGAAATTCTCGAGCCAGCCGTCTTTGTAGCAGTGGGCGTTGGTGCCGGGCCAGACGCCGAATTTTTCCATGTCGTCGCCCATGGCCGCTACGCCGCCGGGATGCTGGGCCGCGGTGTCACGCAGATAGGCGATTACATCTTCGACTTTGCCGAATGGGATGAAATAGCGCAGCGCTTTCTGGCCGGGAAAGAGCCAGACGCTTTGGCCACGGTCTTCGGCAATGTAGGCGCCGAAGAGTTCTTCGGGCTCGAAACCGGCGCAGAGGAAATGCATGTCGTCGACGAGCGTGTAGCGGACGGCGGCCGCGGCTAGGGCTGACGGGAGCTGCGGTTCCCAGACGCGCTCGGCGATCCACGCGCCGGTGGGGCGGTGAATGAAATGACGCTCGATGTAGGAGGCGAGGCGGGTGATTTGTTCGCGCTGGTCTTCCGGCGGGATGGAGACGAGAATCGGCTCGTAGAAGCCGCCGCCGATTAGTTCGACCTGACCTTTCGCGACGAGGTTTTTCAGGCGAGTGAAATATTGACGGCGATTGGCTTCGATCCAGAGGAGCAGCGGGCCGGAATAGTGCAGGCCGATGTGGACGGAGGGATGTTTTTCGAGAAGTTCGATGAAGGGGAGATAGGAGTCTTTGAAGGCTCTTTCGAGGACGTGGCCGAAATTGCCGCACGGCTGGTGGGCATGGATCACGAGGACGAGATGAAGGCGTTCTGGCATGGGACAATTTTGCTCTCAAACATCATACCGTGCGGCGCGGAAATTCGAATTCTTGAGATGAGGAAAGTGCGCTGGAGGCGCACTGTGGTTCGAGATTTAAAATTATCTCGGCTGCGGTGGCCACCCGTTGAGACGCGCGCTGAAAAAAGCTAAACAGTTGAATTTATGCCCGCCACGACGAACCAGTCGAAGGCGAGTATCAGCGCGGCGAGAGCCGCTATCCATCTGCGCGTAATCGCAAGATAAATGGCGATAGCGATCGCTGTGAGTATGTTCAGGCCAATGGAAAAGTAGAGACGATCGTCATAATCAGGCCCCAACAGCATCACTTTCACGGGATGCGCGAAGGCCGCGAGTAACAGAAACGCGCTGATTGTGAGAAGGACGTAAGTAATCTTTTCCCTGCTTTTCTGCGTCCAAGCGACGGCAAGGAGCAAGAACGGAAGCGCCAAGGCTATACAACCGATAATGCTTGCTAGCATCGGCCGTCCCAGTCTGAGCGAGTCGAGGCTCAATGCGCTCGGATATTTTGCGGCGCGGCGCGCGCGAAAGATTGACACTCATTCGCACGTGTGAAAGGCTAACCACGGAATAGAGTACACCATGCGAGTCACGGCAAAAGGCGAATACGCGACACAGGCGGTGCTGCACTTGAGTTTGCAGTATCCCGAAGTGGTGACGATTCACGAGATCGCGCAGAGGCATCATATTCCCTTGAAGTATCTGGAGCAGATTTTGCTGGAATTGAAGCGCGGGGGAATTCTGGAGAGCCGGCGAGGTGTGCGCGGAGGGTACACTTTGGCGCGGGCGCCGGAGGAGATTTCGGTGGGAGCGGTCTTGCGCGTGGTGGATGGGGCCTTCGCGGAATCGAGCTGCGTACATAACGAGGCGATGGGCGGGGTGTGCGTAGAGGGAGAGAGTTGCGGTTTGAAGCAGATTTGGAAGGATGTGCAGGGAGCGGTGGAGCGGATTTTGTTCGCGACTTCGTTTGAGGAAGTGCGGCGAAGGACGTTGAAGGGCGCGGGGCGGCCTGCTGAAACAGCGAAGCTCTAGGGTTGACGGCATAAAGAAAACGGCACGCTTTCGCGTGCCGTCGTGACGTCTAAATTTCAATTTTTTGAGAAACGTTGGAGCTACTTCGGGGCGTAGAACTCGGCGTTGACCGGAGTGTAGCTGCCCCACTTTTCCGGCAGATCTTCGAGGGCGAAGATGGCGGTTACCGGGCAGACCGGGACACAGGCGCCGCAATCGATGCATTCGACAGGATTGATGTAGAGCTGGGTAACCTTTTCGTGTTCCGGCTCATCCTTGCGGGGGTGAATGCAATCGACCGGGCAGACATCCACGCAGGCGGTGTCCTTTGTGCCGATGCAGGGCTCAGCAATTACGTAAGCCATTCAAAATCTCCTTTGCTCGGGCAACAAGCCGAGAGTGCTTCCGGGGAACGGAAGCGCCCGGCGGAATTTTCTTATACCACGCCCCTGCCGGGACCAACAACTGATGGGGTAATTGTACTTGGCGGGGGCGGGATTCTCAACTTTCGCGCGGAAAGCTAGAATGAATGGGGAAGGTATAACGATGAAGATACGCACTGCGATTGCTGCAATGATCTTGCTGAGCGCGTGGACCGTCTTTGCCGCACCTCAAGCTAAGGCTCCTGGCGACCCGAAGATGATCGACGCGTCGGGGTTCCAGAAGATATTGGAGGAGAATCGCGGGAAGCCGCTCTTGGTAAATTTTTGGGCGACGTGGTGCGAGCCTTGCCGGGATGAGTATCCGATGTTGAATGAACTGGCGAAGCAGTATGCGCCGCAAGGGCTGCGGGTCGTTGGCGTGAGCATGGATGACGACGGGGATTTGATCTTGATGCGGCGGTTTTTGGCACGGTATAAGCCGATTTTCCCGAATTACCGGAAGACGGCGGGGGCAGAGGCTGCGTTTCGGGAATCAATCTTGCCGGGATGGACGGGGACGATGCCGGTGTCGGTGTTTTATGCGAAGGATGGGCGGCAGGTTGAGCATTTTCTCGGAGAGAAAAGCCGGGAACAGTACGAACAGACGATTCGCGGTTTGCTGTCGGGCAATTGATGTGCCGGGTACTTCGATTGCGGGGTTGGAGATTCATGCGTTGAAGCTGGGAGAGAGCCTGTGATTCGCAGCGAAAATTTGCGCAGCGGTTATATTCAGGACGACGTCGAGCGGTATTTGTATTCTTTGCTGCCGGAGCGAGACGCGGTGGTCAGCGAAATGGAGGCTTACGCGGAGGAGCATCGCGTGCCGATCATCGGCCCGGCGGTGGCGCGCTTGCTGTCGCTGTTCGCACAGGTTTCGGGGGCGAAACGGATTTTTGAGATGGGGTCGGCGATCGGGTATTCGACGATATGGCTGGCGCGGGCGGCAGGGCCGAAGGGAAAAGTGTTTTACACCGACGGGGACGCGGCGAATGCTCGGCGGGCGGGCGAGTATTTTAAGCGAGCGGGGGTGGCGAAACGAATTAACGTGCAGGTGGGCGATGCGCTCGAGTTGTTGAAGAAGACTCCGGGAACATTTGATTTGATTTTCAACGATGTGAACAAAGACCAGTATCCCGACGCGATGCGCGTAGCTTTGCCGAAGCTGAAGCGAGGCGGATTATTCATTACCGACAATACGCTGTGGTCCGGCAAGGCGGCGCGGCCAGCCGCTCCGGACGATAAAGTAACGCTGGGAGTGCAGGAACTGAACCGGCTGGTGTATGCGTCGAGGGAGTTGTATCCGGTTTTGATTCCGCTGCGGGACGGCGTGACGGTCTGCCGCAAACTGTAAAGCCGCGCGAGCGTATTATGAGCGCAAGAAATTTCGCAGCAGGAAGGCGACGTTGGCGGGGCGCTCGGCGAGGCGGCGCATGAAATACGGGAACCAATCGCTGCCGTAGGGGATGTAGACGCGCACGCGGTAGCCGTCTTTGACCAGCATCCGCTGTAGATCCGTACGCACGCCGTAGAGCATCTGAAATTCAAAATCGTCCTTGGAAATTTGTTTGGCGGCGGCCCAGCGAATGGTTTCTGCAATCATGCGCGGGTCGTGCGTGGCGATGCCGTGATAGAAGCCGCTGGGCAGCAGAATCTTCATCAGGCGAACGTAGTTGAAATCGACGTCTCTTTTGTGGGGGTAGGCGACCTCGTGCGACTCTTTATAAGCACCCTTGCAGAGGCGAATGCGGCAGCCGTAGGCCAGTAAATCCTGGATGTCGGTTTCACTGCGATAGAGGTAGGACTGAATCACGGTGCCGACGGCGGGTGTGCTGGAGCGCACGCGCTTGACGAGATCAACCGTACGTTGCGTGTACAAAGAGCTTTCCATATCGATGCGCAGGAAATTGTCGTAAGTCGCGGCGCGTTCGGCGATGGAACGGACCAGTCCCTGGCAAAAATCGACGTTCAGATCCAAACCGAGCTGCGTAAGCTTGCAGGAAACGTTGGCGTGGAGTTTTTCAAGGGCAATGCGTTCGAAGACTTCGAGGTAGGAGTCGCGGGCTTTTTGCGCATCGGACGTTGTCGAGCTGTTTTCACCGAGATAATCGAGGCTGACGAGCATTCCGGCGTTGTTGCAGGCGCGGGCGGCGGCGATGGCTTCGTCGAGCGTTTCGCCGGCGACGAAACGGCGCGCCATGCCGCGCGTGGTGCCGTTGGAGGTAACCCATGTGGCGAAGCCGGGACTTTCGGAGAGCTTGAGGAGCGTCGCGCGAAGCATGCGGTATCAATTATGCCCGCGGAAAAGCTTTGCGACTAGTCAATGTGCTCATCCAGGAACTTTTCGGCGTCGAGGGCGGCCATGCAGCCGGAGCCCGCGGCCGTGACGGCTTGGCGGTAGCGATGATCTTGTACGTCGCCCGCGACAAAAACGCCGGGGATGCCCGTGAGGGTGCCGTGTTTGGGGATGAGGTAGCCGTTGGCGTCCATGTCCAGCTTGCCTTTGAAGACGGTGGAGTTGGGATCGTGGCCGATGGCGACGAAAATGCCGTCGACGGTAATTTCTTTTGTCTCATTGGTCTTGAGGTTGCGTAGGATCGCGCCTTCGACGTGGCCCTGGGGCGAAATAATTTTCTCGACGACATGCGGCGTGACGAATTCGACTTTTTCGTTGGCGCGCGCGCGGTCGATCATGATTTTTGAGGCGCGAAATTCGTTGCGCCGGTGGATGAGGTACACCTTGTTGGCGTGGCGTGTGAGAAAGTTCGCCTCTTCCATCGCAGAATCGCCGCCGCCAACGACGGCGATCGGCTTGTTGCGAAAGAAATAGCCGTCGCAGGTTGCGCACGTGGAAAGACCGCGGCCGATCAGTTCCTTCTCGCCCTCGAGGCCGAGCAAACGCGCGGAGGCTCCGGCGGCAACGATCAGCGTTTTGGTCTCGTAGGTGTCTTT
>Ga0209139_10000916_pt1 | contig 10591 bp, 7 predicted proteins | sample BogFormECP14_OM3_FD_188246 | JGI IMG/M metagenome (GOLD analysis project Ga0209139, IMG submission 188246) | Bog forest soil microbial communities from Calvert Island, British Columbia, Canada - ECP14_OM3 (SPAdes) (version 2) | ecosystem: Environmental > Aquatic > Freshwater > Wetlands > Bog ...
CAGCCTTAGACTGGACGATCGCTTGGTACCGCGCCTGGGAACGCGGCGAGAATATGCGCGAATTTACCTTAGCTCAGATTACAAAATACGAAGACCTGATAAAGAGCTCATGGGGGCTAGAACATTTATTCGAATAGTCTCTGTGGCCCTCCTTGGATCGATAGATTGACCGATAGTGAAAAGTTAGGGACTCAGCGCTTCCTGCCCAAGGCTCCAATAATTGGTGACTTGATCCAGCCGAGGTCCAGTATTTCTGATCGGAGCCCTATTAGCTCAAGGCCGGCCGATTCCATGAGCTTAGTCACCGAAGTAGGTGTATAGCGGTTTATATGTTCGTGAATAGGTAAACCAATGTTGTTATCACCTGCCATTAACCGATCAATAGTCTTACTGTCAATCTCCTCTGGAACCTCGACGTATAGACAGCCCGAAGGCTTTAGATAGGACGCTGCTTTTATCGTCAGAGCGAGTGGGTAAGAAACATGTTCTAAGACATGAGCTAGTTGGATATATGAGTAGAAACTGAGGGATGTTGACTCTTCGATCCGTACAACGTCTGGCAAGGGGGTTACGTCTGAAATTTCGAATACGTACTTTTGACCAGCGAGCTTTGGAAGGAATTTTCCGTCGGCCCCGCCATAGTCCAGCATTGAAAAATCATTTCCAATGTCGAGCTTTGAATCCAACCAATTGGTTAATCCGTTTACGCGACTTTCAACCTCTTGCTCGCATTTTCCGACCTGCTCGGCGATTGCCGCGTACGAAGGTTCATATCGTATCCTTTCTTTGTTATACGTATCTGAACGATAGTTGATATAGAGGTTCATTAGCGATTCTTCTGGGAAGGGATACTTTGTTTGAATAAATGTGCAGTTCCGGCAGAGTTGAAGTTCCGCCAAAATAGAGGCCCCGTAGATTCTTGAGAGCAGATTTCGACCGAGCGTTATCTTTCTTAAGAAACGCTTAATCAAGTTTTGGCTGGGAGCAACGCCAGATTCAAGATTCAAGACCTTCTTTAATACAAAAGGTGCAATCTCACCTGCCGGTCCTAGCTCTTGAGTGTTTGTTGATCCGCAATTTCTACATTCATTCATCAATTATCTCTGCTGTATATTTCGGAAGTTAGCAACGCCGTTCCTAATGAAGCTTAATTCAATGTATGACGGGGAGCAATTCACGCTTTTGATGAGGAATGCGACGGCGATTGAGGGCAGGAGGCGGGGTTGCCTTTCTTCTAGATGTCACTATTCTCCCATAAGGATCGCTATAATCGCTTTGTGAGGAAAGCGTTTCATATAAGACTACGATCGGCTGAAGATTTTGCCCAGATGGGTCAGGGGATTTCCGACAGCCTCTTTCAGGCGACCCTTCGACGCCCAAAGTCTCAACTAGCTGTATCAGAGCGGCCCATAGAATCTAACGACGAAGGAACATTCATTGTTTATCAAGAAGCGAGAGCACTCACAAGCAGACGTAGGTCGGTACAGTCCTGAGGAGCATTGATGCCTCAAGTCTCAGGTGATGTCGCCCCGTCGTCTCAGCGCGGCTTACGAAGTGAGCGTGTTCGTCATTGGTTGCGACACGTCCTCGGGCTCGATCGAGCAATTGCCTTTACCGTCCTTGCAAGAGGCTGGTCGAGCATGGCAGGAGTAGTTACGGTTGCGCTGATCGCGAGGTTTCTTTCTCCAGCAGAACAGGGATATTACTATACGTTTGGTAGCCTTGTTGCTCTGCAAATCGTCTTTGAGCTGGGCTTCTCTTTCGTCATCCTGCAGATGGCTAGCCACGAGCGAGCGCATCTTTCCTTTTCCGCAGATTATGTGATCGAGGGCGATCCGATAGCGCATGCCAGGCTCGCATCGGTCATTCAGAAATCAGTGCGGTGGTACTCCATCGCTGCAGTTCTGATGGCAGCATTATTATTTTCGGTCGGCATACATTTCTTTTCTACTCATCAGCATGCAGGGCAAGTGGTCTCCTGGAGACTTCCATGGTGCTTTGCAACGATCGCTACTACATTGACATTTCAACTCGACCCGATCCTCTCTTTCATGGAGGGGTGCGGATTTGTATCGCATGTTGCGCGTCTTCGATTCGCTCAAGCGGCAGTCGGTAGCGTACTCGCATGGTTGGCCCTGATAACACATCATGGTCTTTTTGCTCCATCGATGATGATTCTCGGCATGGCGTCAGCTGCTATCGTCTGGCTTTTCGGCAGACGCCGGTTACTGCTTGGGCTGTTGCGGTATCAGCCGGGCCCGAACCGCGTTCGCTGGGTGAAAGAGGTCTGGCCCTTCCAGTGGAGAATCGCCATCAGCTGGTTGAGTGGCTATTTCATCTTTCAGCTTTTTAATCCAGTCCTGTTTGCGTTTAAGGGACCAGTCGCGGCAGGACAGATGGGCATGTCGTTGAGCATCGCAACTGCATTGCAATCGATTGCAATATCATGGATTAATACCAAGGCAGCTCCGTTCGGAACTCTGATTGCCCGGAAGGAATATGCTCGATTAGATCAGCTGTTTTTTCAAGCCATTAAACAGTCTGTTTCAGTTTTCGTTTTGGGTGCGTTGATTGTGTGGTTTGGCAGCATGTGCATGAGTTGGGCACATATCCGTTTTGGCCAGAGGATATTAGACCCTACAGCTCTCGGAATTTTGCTTTTAGCTACCGCTTTAAATGTCGTCGTGTTTTCGGAGGCTGTCTATCTCAGAGCCCACAAGGAGGAAAAACTTCTGCCCCATTCGGTCATGGGGGCAGTCCTTGTTGGAATGTCTACATATTTTCTCGGAAAGAATTTTGGTGCAACGGGAATGGTAATAGGATATTTGCTTATTGCGCTGCTTATGGGACTCCCTGCAAGCACATACACTTTCCTGAAGTATCGGAGGGCCTGGCATGCAGCCTGAACTGCCCCTTCTGACAATCGCAATCCCGACTTATAATCGTTGTGTCTTTCTGACGCAGTTGCTCGAAGTGCTTTCGCCGCAGCTTGTCGGAGAGACACGTGTCGAAGTGCTCATTTCGGATAATTCGTCCCCGGACGATACCCCGGCGGTTGTCGGGTCTTTTCGGGAAAAAGGGCTGTCCATAAGGTATAAGCGGAACGAAACCAACATAGGCGCCGATGCAAATTTTTTGCAGTGTTACCAGATGGCACTGGGTGAATATGTTTGGATCATCGGGGATGATGACGTCATCGTTCCGGGTGCCATGCTGCAGGTATTGAGGGTGCTGGAGAAGCGAGAGTACGACCTCGTCGGAGTGTCTGGGTATGGATTCCGGGATATCTACGTACCGCCGGATCCCACCAGGCTCAAGGAGAGAATGACCGTGTTTCCGAATGCGATCGATTACGCTCTCCGGGTTTATACCGGCCTCGCGTTCATCAGCGGAAACATCATCAGGAAGGAAAAGATTGAGTCAAAGCCACATCTGAACTTCGGCGATTTCGTTGGTACCAATCTCATTCATCTTTCTTGGACCTATACTCTGTTGTCCATGGAACCCAAATGCATCCTTCTACGGGACCCGCTGGTCGCCATCAAGAATGAGAACACAGGCGGCTACGGCACCTGCAAGGTCTTCGGGAAAAATATCAGGTTCATGATTCGGCAAGTCCTGGGCGAAGAGAGCCAGATTGGACGGGCGTTGCTGAACCGCAATCTTCAGTCATTTCTTCCATGGGCGACTGTACAGGATCGCTCCGGCAAGAGTGTACGGAATCTCCCGGAGGACACCGAGACCATTCTTCGCGGCCTGTATGGTAACAATTTGCGGTTTTGGTTGTTCCTGTGGCCGGCGCTTAAATTGCCTCTATATCTCGCTAAAGTATGGGTGTTTTTTGTGAAGGTGACAGGTCGAGTGGATCGAGTGTTGGGATATCCTTTGGCGAGGTAAGTAGTCGCCCGTGCTGAATCGATTTTGAGGGGGTAGAGATGGAGCAAGGCTGGACGCAGCCCGGGTTGCGGAGCCTCACCCCGGATATAACCAGATGAGCAAATTGCATTGACGGACAAAACCACACTGGCTACGTGGCGGAGGGATCCATGAAACTCGACCCTTTAAGGGTCCTAAGCCATCGGATACGCTTCGCATCCGTGCTTCTGATGCCCTTATTGCTTGTCTATATCCTGATGACATTCGGGATATTCTCCGAATGGGTTGCTCCATCGCTTGACGGCCGCACGGACCAACATATTGCTGCGGATTCTACCACCTATATTTATTTTGCCGATACCCTGCGGGAGGGCCTCGCGGATCCGTTCGTGATCGGTGCGATGACTACATTTCCAAATAATTTTTGGTGCCCGGTACTACTCGCTTTGATTATCAAGAGCACGCTGGTTATGGTTTTTGTCAATTACATCATGGCTGTGGTGTCCGTCCTGCTGCTCCGAGAAACTCTTTCTGTTTCCACATGGCGATTTCTAGCTCTGCTATTACTGAATGCCACAACAACGGTCAGCTTGCTCGCAGTAAATAAGGAGATCGTTGATGTTTTGGCGGTTTCTATCTTTCTATTTTCCTATCATAGGCGAAATCGGATTTTGCTTCTCCTTGCGTTGGCATTGGCATTATTTAACCGATTCGAAACTTGCCTTGTAATGGCTGTGTTTATCTGTCTTAAGAGCAGGCTGAACCCGATGCGTCGGCGACGAATCCTTACTATTTTTCTACTGACAGTAGGTTTAAGTATTCTTTTGCCCCTTGCCGCTTCTAAAGTACTCGCCCAGCGCTTCGAGGAGGCCAGCTCTGCCGGTTTCGTTAATTTGCTCGATCAGCTTGAGATGCATTATCTCTATGTTTTGGCTGTCATTCCCAAAATTCTGGAGAACTTCTTCGGAGAGCTCCTGAATATTTCGAAATTGAGTTCCTATAGCTTTTCCGACCCAGCTAATTCATATTTTCTTCTCTCGAATGATCTCGCGAGTGCCATCGTCTTTGTAATCCTCGCGTTGAGGCGCAAGTTGAGCCTCAACGCGGACATCATATATTTTGCAGCAATAGGATGCATCATTATGGCGATATCCTTGGTCATCCAGCCGAGATACTTCTACGCTTTCTACGTGCTGTTGTGTCTGCAGGCTGCCCATACAGAGAGCTCTCCAACGTCGGTCTTCTCGCCCACCAGGCAGACGGAGTTTCTGCATGCCTGACCACGGTTTCGGTGAAACCGACCAGGCGCAGCCGAGCATTCTTGCAATCATTGTGTTGTACAAGGTTCAGGCGAAAAAGGCTGTTGCTCTTACTTCTCTTCTCACGGAAACGGAAAAGACTCACCGGCAAGGTGATCGGATTCAGGTTGTGCTATACGACAATTCCGGCGATGCCCAGCTCTGCGAAGATCTTCCACCGTATGTCCTCTACCATGCAGCGGCCCTCAACGAAGGCATCGCAGGCGCGTACAATTACGCGCTTGGCTTCGCTCGCCGCGAAGGCTTCAACTGGATGCTGACTCTTGACCAGGATACGCAGCTTCCGCTGGATTTTCTCGTTCAGATGCGGGACCTCGCGCTCCAGCTGGAACGGAATGAGGAAGTCGCCGCTATCGTCCCGCAACTCTCCCATGCGGGCAAGCTGCTTTCTCCGCTTCGTATTCGGCCTTGGGGGGTAAGCTATCTGCCTCGCGGGTATACAGGCTTGGCGCAAGGAGAAATTCATGCGCTGAACTCGGCATCCCTGTTTCGTGTTCCCGCGCTCAGTGAAATTGGCGGGTTTGACCCTCGATTTTGGCTGGACTACCAGGACTATTACGTGTTTCGGCAACTGCATCGGCATGGCAGGAGGGTGTGGGTTGCCGGAGAGATTCAGGTGGAGCATGATCTTTCCTTGCTTTCTCAGAAGCGGAGCCCTGGACCGGATCGTTTCCGCAATTTCTTGCAGGCAGAGTCCGCATTCTGTGATTTATATCGGGGATCCATCAATGGTTTGGGGCTCACGGGGCGCCTGGCATTCCGCCTGTGGCGCCAGCGCCGGCAGGGAGTCGATGCTGTGATTCGGGAATTGACTCAGAATGCGCTGATACGCCGACTCTTTCTCACCAGAACGGAGCGCATTCGTGACTGGGAGAGCGAAATGCGGCAACGACTGGCCTGCCTGCCAACACAGGATGGCCAGCAGCGACCTTCCATCTCCGTCTGCATGGCTGCCTTTAACGGAGAGGCCTACATCAGGCAGCAGTTGCAGTCGATTCTGAGTCAACTATCTGATCGGGATGAAGTTATTGTGGTGGATGACGCTTCAAGCGATCGGACTTGTGATATTGTCGAGGGCCTTCATGACCTCCGCGTTCGTCTGGAACGGCATGCTTCCAATGTGGGTGTACTGCGAACCTTTGAGGACGCAATTTGCCTGGCAAATGGAGAGATTGTATTTCTTTCGGACCAGGATGATCTTTGGGCGCCGCAAAAGGTTTCTTCCGTACTCCACGCCTTTGCGATCCATCCCGAGGCTGAGATCGTGGTATCCGACGCGGCTTTGATTGATGACAATGACGCTCCGATAGGTGCTTCCTATTATGCGATACGGGGTCCATTCCGGCCGGGTTTCCTGTCCAACTTGCTTCACTGCAGATATCTTGGCTGCACAATGGCCTTTCGCAGCCGTGTAAGAAGTAGAATCCTGCCATTTCCACCAAAAGCCGACATCTTGCACGACTTGTGGATTGGTGCTGCGAACTCGTTTACCGGCGGCAAGTCCGTGTACATCGATAGCCCTTTGGTCCTCTATCGACGACATAGCACGAATGCCACGGGAAGTAAGCGGCTTCCTCTTTCCAGGCAGATTCGAATGCGATGGGACTTGTGCCGGTCACTGGCTCAGTCATGGTTGCGGCTGCAACGCGATAGCGTGCGATAAATGATGCGGCCTTTTATCCAATCTCCATGCTCCGAAACGACAAGGCTGCGGAGTGGCTGCCTCTCGAAAAGCAATTTCATCATTCGTCTGCGCAAGTTTATCCTACATATGGTGGAGATTCTAGAAAGCATGACATAAGGGTACCGACCTCGTGTTCCAGTGAGGCTTTCCTCACGGAAGCCTCAAGAAGTCAGGCTGTATGCTAGCGACGCGGCTCACCACAACACGCGGCGTTGGCGAGCCTGAGCCGCTCTCGCCGGTTGCTATTTCTCATTTGTTTTGCTTCTGGCACGCATTGATTCAATTTCGAAAGACTGATGTCATGAATAAATCTACGTACCGATATCGTGCCGTTCATAGAATATTTGAGAAACTCCTCGCGCTCTCTGCTCCGCTATTTCCAAGGGCAAATGGTCAGCCTCTTCGTGAACTGCCAAGAAAACTCCTCGTGCTTAAGTTTGGCGGTATGGGAGAAGCTGTCCTGGCGCGGTCACTGGTCGAACGCCTTCAGGAGCGTCATCCTTCAATAACCTTTGATTTTCTTGTTGAGAAACGCACAGTCGAAACGATGACCATAGGCCGCTCAGGCAGCGTGTTGATGTATTCACCAGGTACAGACGGCATACCAAAGGCACTATCGATTCTCAAAGAGATCAGAAGCCGCCGTTACGATGCGGTCCTCGATTTTGAGCAACATTCTCTGCTCACAGCGGCGTTTACTAGGGCGACTGCAATCCCCGTTCGCATTGGCTTTTTACCGTCGAAATCCAATGCGCGTAGTCAGATGTTCACTCACTCTATCCAACTTCAGGAGGGTGAACTAATGTGGAGCGCTTTTGTACGACTCGGTCGGGTGTTGGATCCCGAGCTGCCAGTTCCATTAATGACCGTTCCTCTGCCTGTTTCCGAGGAGGCAGAGACGTGGTTCCAAAAATGGTGGAATGCCAATGTTCGCGTCGGCAAAAGAGGCCCGGTTGTGGCGATGCATCTCGGGGTTGGACCTAGTGCTCAATATCGTCGCTGGCCTGCGGAGCGTTTTGCGGACTTGGCAGTAGCGTTGACCAAAATCCATCCGGAAATCATAGTTGTGTTGACAGGTGCAAAGGGCGAGAGGTCGCTCTTCGACGATTTCAGAAGACGGTTCGCCGGAAAGATAATTGACGCTGCGGATCTCGGTGGATTGGATCGCACAGGAGCCCTTTTGCGGCACTGTGATCTTCTGATCAGCGGCGATACAGGAATTATGCATCTTGCGGCGGCGATGGGTACCCCAACCGTAGGTCTGTTTGGCCCAAACACTCCAGCATGCTGGGCCCCGGTCGGGCCGCATGCCGCGTACGTTTATCGGACATATCAGCCTTGCACCCCATGCATTAATAGCTATCGAAGACACATCCCAGAAAAATGCATAGCGACACAGGAAAGTGCCTGCATGTGGGATATCACTATTCACGACGTACTGAACGCCGCGAGATCAGTGGTACAAGGGTCGTGGCTTCTATAACCACGGCCATTTAGGTACTTGACGCGAGAATGGGAAAGTGCAAAGGGCTGCAAGGATCTGAGGATAGCCTGATATTGCAGCCAGCTAGTGTGACGAACCTGCGCACCAAGGCTAGAAATCTAAGCAGAAAGCCCAATGCTTGAATGAACATCTATCCTATGTCTGGAGATTAAGTAGAATCTAATACGAATAGTTATTGGCTCGACAGACACTGTGCATTAAGTCCGAGTGAGTTAGGGGTCGTAGGGTTCGACCACGCCATTGACCTTTATCGAAGGCAGATCTGTCTCTGCCGAGACGTACGGCACCTCATTCACCATCACAGCATCAGGAAACTCCCAGCCTGTCGCCAGTACGCCTGTTCCGGAAACGGACCCTATGATCGAGAATCCACCGGCTGAAGTACATGTCTTGATCTTGCTGCTATCGAGGGAGTTGAGAACCAATTGCCCGATTGATGCCGCCCCGACGTTAAGCAACTCTTGCACCGGAGAGTATGATCCGGCATCCTGTACTGCAAAACCATTGAATGTGAGGTTCTTGATCGTCGAGTTGCTTTCGAGGATCACGGCAGCCAGCTTTGTATCCGAATTTCGGTAAATCCTGCAATTCTCGAAGGACAGACTGGACCCAACATAGGTTATACCCCCGAAGGATGGGGATGGCCGTAAAAAGCCTGGGAGGTGATTTGCCTGAGGGCCGGCCCACCAAACGCTTGACTGGAAGGGTGTAAAGGTGACGTTCTTGAGCGTAATCGTTCCGAAGTTTTCAGCGATTCCGAGTACAGTGGGGGCGGTTAGGTCGCAATCCGAAATGGCTAAAGAGTCAACGGAGTTCGGATTGCTGCCACTGCTCAGTCCGATCAGGAATGCGGCCTCTGAAAAAATGCCGTTACAATTGCTCACACTTACTGTGTCGATCTTGAATTTAGGCCCCCCGCTCGTCGTATAAAGTCGCATCAGCGAGAAGCTATGGAATGTGCAGCCGGAGACTGTGACTCGCGAGATGTTGCCTGAGTAACCTTCCGGGCAGTTCAATGCGATCGAATCGTCACCCGTAGTGAAATCGCAATTTGAAATTGTAATGTCATTTGCCGGTCCGTCGAAATGCAGTCCGTCCGTGTTGACATTGAAGCTCTTCATCACGCATCCGGATACCATGACGTTGCCGACGTTCGAAAACCGTACGTGATATGCGGGGGTATTCACCACAACTACTTTTTCAATTGTAATGTTGTCCAGGTTCATCAGATTGATGCCGAAGTACCATGTCTTGTTGGTACCCTGCCGCATTCCGCTCGTCGAATCCCCGTCAGAACCGTCTCCCTGGTTGCCGTTCAGCGTGAAGTTGCGGAGAGAAACGTTCGTTCCGCGCGCCGGAGCCGGCGGTCCCGGATCAGACGGCACTGCCGCATTGGGCGGCCCATTGTGGATGCCGTCGTTGTTAGTGCCCTTCTTTATGAAGAAACCTGTACCGCAGCCTAGTCCGGCGATGTTCCAATAGCCGCTGGCCGGAAGGAATAGGCCCGAAATCAGCGCGCTTCCGTCGATAACCAGCGTGATCGGATTACTCGCCGTCGCGCCTGCCATCGCCGCATTGATGCGCGGCCCATCATCGGTAGCACCTCCACCAGTATACTTATTGCGTCCGTTTTCGAGATTGCAATCGAGCGCGCACCCGATCTCCGATGCCCGGATGTAGGTCATTCCCGGAACAGGTGCTGGTGGCGTAGCTGGGCCCAGGCAGGGTATGGATGTCTCGATACCGCAACCCATTAATTCGCGACCAAAAGCCGAACCAGCTGCCAGCAAGATCGCCTGCTTAACAAAGCATCGTCGGTCAATCAAACTTGGGCCTGAATCGTGATCTCTTGCCACAGTGTCTTTGCTCTGTTTTAAAGCCCACTTTGTTTAAAACCAGGCTAGTGTCTGCGATTTTACAAATTTCTAGTGGTCGACACGCAGAATAACCTGTCACTGGACAAACCGCAACGCCCATTTTGAAGACTATAGCCGGGTGTTTTTCATGTCGTAGTTATCGATACAGTGAGATGAATTTAGTCAGCAAATGACTTGAACAAACCGCTTTCTGATCACCCCAGCGCAACGACAGTCGTTCGCTGCTGATGCACACCACGACTTTCTTGCGAAAAGTGCATCTAAGTCCTTCGGAGAAGATTTATGAGGAAGTTTTGCAAGTTTGGAGCGTGCGCGACTGTCGCGCTTGTTC
>Ga0209139_10000917_pt1 | contig 10587 bp, 5 predicted proteins | sample BogFormECP14_OM3_FD_188246 | JGI IMG/M metagenome (GOLD analysis project Ga0209139, IMG submission 188246) | Bog forest soil microbial communities from Calvert Island, British Columbia, Canada - ECP14_OM3 (SPAdes) (version 2) | ecosystem: Environmental > Aquatic > Freshwater > Wetlands > Bog ...
GTGCTGATTCTTTCCGTCATCAGCATTCTGGAAATTTACAGCGCTACGCTGCATACCAAGTTCGTTGGTTTTCACAAGATGCAGATTCTCTGGCTGCTCGGCGGTCTGGCGGCGATGTTCGTTTTTTCGGTGATCGACTATCACATCCTGGTGGATTGGGTTCATTGGATTTACGGATTCTGCGTGTTTTCGCTGGTGGCGGTGCTGGCGGTAGGGACGAAGGTGCTGGGCGCGAGGCGCTGGATCAAACTGCCGGGAGGCATCCACTTTCAGCCATCGGAATGGGTGAAACTGGTGCTGATTGTGGCGGTGGCTCGTTATATCGTCGGGCTTTCAGGGAGGGAATTGACCTGGAAGGACATTTTCAAAGCGATGGCGTTGGTCGGCGCACCTATGCTTCTGGTGCTGAAGCAGCCTGATCTGGGCACAGCCCTCACCTACTCGCCGATTCTAATCGTCGGGCTGTTTCTGGGGGACATCGACTGGAGGAAGGCAGGAATCATTCTTCTCGTCGGACTACTGGCGGTGGGGGTGATCTGGAAGAGCGGTAAGGTGTTGAAGCCGTACCAGAAAGCGCGCTTGACCAGCTTTATGAATCCGGATAATGACCCGCAGGGCACGGGGTATCAGATCCGGCAGTCGCTGATAGCCGTGGGCGACGGTGGTGTCACTGGCCGCGGCGCCACGAAGGGAACGCAGACGCAGGGCGACTTTTTGCCGATTCCGTATACGGATTTTATTTTCGCGGCATTTTGCGAGGAGCACGGCTTTGTCGGCGCGATGGTCGTGTTGCTGCTATACTTTTTGATATTGATGCGTTTGATTCAAAACGCTCAAACAGCCGCGGACCTGTCCGGAACGCTCATTGTAATGGGCGTGGTGGCCGTTTTGATCTTTCAGATCGCGGTCAACATCGGTATGGTGATCGGGCTGATGCCAGTCACCGGAATTCCTTTACCGTTAATGAGTTACGGCGGATCTTCGGTGCTGTTCACATTTCTGGCTCTGGGCATGGTAATGAACGTCCGGATGAACCGATTCGTGAACTGAAGGCGAAAAGTTTTGCAGGTTGTTCCGCCTGGAGTGCGGAACGGATTTAGGAAGTTTAAGAAAGTTAACTATTTAGCCGGCCGTGGTGGGTCACCGGGCCGGTCAGGATCAGGAATGAGCGCGCTGAGACGGGTAACGACCCCGCCGATTGTTTTGGTTGAAGCGGTCACAAACTCTTTGCGCCCAGATAGCCTCCCGAAAATATCCCATCCCTTTCATGGATCTCCGCCCCGGTGTGGGCGAATCTCTGAACTCTTGCGGATACCGGCCATCTCTTTGTCATCTCTGGTCTCGTCCGGTATTCCGGTTTGATCTGTCTCGTCCGCTGCCCAAGGCTCTGGTAAGAGCTGCCGGGCAAGAGAGGCAGCATGTCGAAGGAAATATGCATTTCAAGCACGCCGCATGAGACGCGGCTTGCGATTTTAGAAGACGATCAGCTCGCGGAAATCTACTACGAGCGCGAAAACGAATATACCCTCGCGGGTTCCATTTACAAAGGCCGTGTCACGCGCGTCCTGCCAGGCATGCAGTCGGCATTTGTCGACCTAGGCCTCGAGCGCGACGCGTTTCTCTACGTCACCGATTTTCTCGAAGAGCAGGGCGACGCGGCGGATTTCGAGCACATTGGCGGAGGTTCGCATCCCCAGCCAGCTCGGGAACCGCGCCGCGAGGCTCAGCCTGTTCACCAAGAAGAAGCCGAGGTCACGGGCGAAGCGCATGAGCACGACTCCGGCGAGCAAGCTCCGGAGGGGACTCGCCGCTGGCGTGGCCGCCGTGGCCGCCGGGGGCGGGATGGACGGCCGCAGCATCCGCGGGAAGGCAACGGACACATTGAATCGCAGGAGGCGGTCGAGGAGAGCATCTCGGCTGAACCGGTTGCGCTGCCTGAGCACGGCGCGCCGGGCGGGATTCCGGCATCGAGTTTTACCGCTTCGCCTGCACCTGCAAGCACACCGATCATTCTGCCCGGCGAGTCGCTGTCAAAGTACGGCGGCCAGCCAGCGGCGACTGAGCCGAAGGCATCCGCTACGGCGGCTGCTCCGGCAAAGGCAAATTTCACATCGAGGCCCTCCACTCTGATCGAAGGGCCGATTGACTGGGATGGCGGCTCGCTGCTTCCCGGTGAGTCGCGGTCGCGCCGGAGCAATCGCCGAGACGAAGCTGGTGTACCCGCCGGCGAAGCAGCGGCTTTCGTGCCGTCCTTGCCTGCTGTGGAAGAGGCGGAAGCGCGCGAAGCCTTTCCCGAGGCAGTTGAACCTGAGCACGTCATCGAATCCGCAGTAAGCGAACACATTCACGAAGAGGCGTATGAGCCTATTGCGCAAACGATCGTTGAGCCAGAGCACGAAGCTGTGCCGGAGACGGCGGTTGCTCCTGAAATAATTGCTGAGCCAGTGCCGCCGGTGCATGAAGAGGAAGAGCTTCACCAGATAGTCGAGACCGTCGAGGAAGTGCACGAGTATGAACCGGAGCACGCCTCGGCGTCACATCGCGTGGATGCAGCGGCTCCCAGCGAATACCGCATTTCGAGTGTTGTTGAAGAAGCTGAAGAAGTGGAACATGCCGCGCCTGTTGAGGAAACGGCGCATGTTGCAGAGCCTGTTCATGAGACGCACAGCGAACCGATATATGTAACTGAGACGGTTGCAGAAGAGTCGGTGGCCGTTCCAGTGGCTGTGGAGCCTGCTTTTTCTGTGGAGTATGAAGAAGAGGAAGAAGCTGCGCAGCCGGCAGAGGTGATTGCTTCCGAGGTTGTCGAAGTTGAAGCAGACTCTGAAAATGACCGCATGTTCGCTCCGGGTGCGGGGCTTCTTGAAGAAGAGGTCATTGACGAAGAGGAATATGACTTCGAGCCGATCCACGCCCATGCCGACGAGCACGATCTGGAAGATCTGGAAGAGCAGACGCTTGATCAAGCGATCAACGGCGCCGATCTTGGCGCGATGGTACGGGATCTGCACATCAATCAGCGGCTGAACTTTGGCCCTGAAGGCGCGCTCGCCCAGAAGGCCGAAGAAGAAGAACAGGGCTACATAGAGGAACTCGACGAGGACGAAGAAGAACTGGACGAAGAAACAGGCGAAGAGGAAGTCTCCGCGGATGCGCAGGCTTCGCCTGAGCAGGCCGGGCAGACGGACAGCCGTCGCCAGGACTCCCGCGAGCGCCGACGCGGTGGTGGTGGGGGACGCGGACGTCATGGACGCCGCCGTCAGGGTGGTGGAGGCCCGCGTCGCGCTTCGGCGCAGGTCACCGATCTTCCGGTAATCACCGAGTTGCTGAAGCCGGGGCAGGAAATTCTCGTCCAGATTGCCAAGGAGCCGATTGCCAAGAAGGGCGCGCGTATCACCAGTCACATTGCGCTGCCTGGACGCTTCCTGGTCTTTATGCCGACGGTGAACCACGTTGGAGTTTCGCGGAAAATTTCGTCCGATGAAGAGCGCCAGCGCCTGAAGCGGATTCTGATCAGCGAGAAGGGAACAGCTTCCGGCGGCTTTATTGTCCGCACGGCTGCTGCTTCAGCGAGCGAAGACGAACTTCGCGCCGACCTCCGGTTCCTGATCAGCTTGTGGAACGACATCAAGCAGCGGTCGGATGACGGGAAGGCTCCGGCGCTGATCTATCACGATCTCAACCTTGTGGAGCGCGTGCTGCGCGACCAGGTGAGCGACAACTTCTCGACGATCTGGGTCGACAGCGAGACAGAATACGAGCGCGTGGTGCGCTTCCTGAACCGCTTCCAGCCTTCGCTGGTGCGGCGCGTAAAGCTCTACACCAAAGATACGCCGCTCTTCGAGCAATTCGGCATTCAGGACGAAATCACCAAGGCCCTGCGGTCAAAGGTCTGGCTCAAGTCCGGTGGATCGATCGTGATCAACCAAACGGAAGCGCTGGTTGCCATCGACATCAACACTGGCAAATATGTCGGTAAGACGGCGCGCCTGGAAGACACGATTCTGAAGACGAACCTCGACGCGATTCCGGAAATTGTTCGCCAGATTCGCCTGCGCGATCTGGGCGGCATCATCGTGATCGACTTTATCGACATGGATGAGCGCAAGAACCGGCATAAAGTCATGCAGGCTCTGGAAGAAGCGCTGAAGGCTGACCGTGCGCCGTCAAAGGTACTGCAGTTTAATGACTTCGGTTTGGTGGCAATTACTCGTAAGCGTGTGAAGCAGTCGCTGGAGCGGACACTGAGCGTTCCCTGCGAAATCTGCCAGGGTACGGGCATGGTGAAAAGCCCGATGACCGTCTGCAACGAGATTTACACCGAGATGCGCAAGATGCAGAAGCATCTGGAGCGCAACGATGTACTGCTGCGTGTGCATCCTGAGGTAGTCAAAACTCTGAAGGCGAACAATGCACGCTGGCTGAACGAAATCGAGGAGATGATCGGCAAGACGATTATTGTCAAGAGCGATCCTGCGCTGCATCCTGAGCAATTCGACATTCACTAGAATGTCAAAACAGAGCGCCTGCTTCTGTCATGGATGCAGGCGCATTTTCTTTCAAGTGCATCATTTACCGAATCAAAAGCATCCGACTGGGGTTAAAGGTAATAAAGGGGTAAACCCACGCAGCCCCCAAAATTTGCATTTGAGGGAACCATGGTGGTTCGTTGCAATCCTTCGCGCAAGCTGTTGCGTTCTTTCGCCATTGCGGTAGCTGCCCTTGCTTTGGCGTCGCTTCCAATTACTGCTAAGGCCCAGGATGATTCGCACGGGGCTGTCAGCTCATCCGATGACAACAAGTCCTTCCTCGATGGTGAGGATATTGACGGAGCCTCGCTCGCGGCTGCGCCAAATCCATCGCCCAAGCCGCAGTATGGGCAGACGGGCTCGCGCTATCCCGCCTATGAAAGCAAGTGGAGCAAGATTGCCTTTGAGGGAGGTGGTGGATTCAACGCGCCGGTGAGCGACGCGACCACCTATTCAACGTACGGCGGCAACATTACTCTTGGCGCAGGTTGGAACTTTAACAAAGTGCTGGGCGCTTTGCTTGAGTACCAGTTTGTCGATGACAAGATTCCAGGCGCAGCATTGGCCGCTGTGGGCGCACCGGGCGGCTACACACGGATATGGTCATTCACGATCGATCCGGTGGTCAATTTGCCAACCAGGGGAAACTTTGGTGGGTACGTTACTGGCGGCGGCGGTTTTTATCGCAAGGTCGTAACTTTCACAACTCCAGTGCCGGTGCTTTATTGCGACTACTTCGGATACTGCTTCATCGGTACCGAGAATGCTGTGATTGGTCACTTTTCCAGCAACCAGGGCGGCATGAATATTGGCGGTGGAATTACGTGGAGGGCTTTCGGTCCTGATAGCAAGAGCAGGCTCTTTGCCGAGGCGCGCTATCTGTGGGTGGATTCGCCTTCGTCTTCGGCGACAGAGCAAGGCACGGGGACATTTACCACGATTCCGGTCACCTTTGGCATTCGCTGGTGAGAGTGCCGCATCGTTGTGGAAAGGGTGGAAGAGATTCCGCCCTTTTTATTTTTCTACCAGTGAAGGCCGATCTGATGCAGACGCAGAAGTCCCCCACACAACACGGCAAGCGGCGGGATAGTGGTGAGAACAAGAAGGTAGTAGATCGGCTGTTTGCCTTTCATCTGCACGGCAGAGAACGCGCTCAATAGCAATACCGCCAGCGCCAGCATGAGCGCATGAACAAGAGGATTATTCCGCGCGTAGCGTGCAGTGATGTATCCGCCAAGGAGCGAGCAGATCAAACCGATCCCGACATTGACTGCCATGATGAAGGGATCGGGTGGCGCGTCATCGTTGGCGAGATTGGGCGCGAAGCGTTTGAGCAGAGCGGTGACGATCCCCATCAGCCCGACAATGGTGATGAAGCCTGCGAGGATCGCCAGGAAGGAATGCGCAATCTGCATAGATTACTTGCGCATCGCCTTTTCTACAGCATCAGCTTCTTTCGGCAGCGCGCAGGTCAGGCACTCCAGCTTTCCGTCGGGATTCGCATAGAAGACATCTTCAATACGCACGCCGATTTTTTCTTCCGGAATGTAGATGCCAGGCTCGATCGTGAAGACGGTTCCGGGCTTGACTGGCTGCGTGTAGTCATAGGGGTCGTGCACATCAATGCCAACAGAGTGCCCGATACCGTGAATGAAATATTTGCCTAGCGGTTCGCCATGCAGATCTTTGCCGTGCGCATTCATGTAGTTGAAAGCGATGGTGTCGAGAGAGTCTGGGTATTTGTGTGTCGGATCGTTCAGATGTGATTTGCCGGCAACGAACCCGTCCATCGCGGCTTTCTGCGCCTCCAGGACGATGTCGTAAATTTCGCGCTGGCGCTCGCTGAAATGCCCGTTCACGGGAACGGTGCGAGTAATGTCCGATGCGTACATCGAGTATTCACCTGCCGCATCAACAACGACTACATCGCCGGTCTGCATGGTCTGGCTGTTCTCAGAGTAGTGCAGTTCAGTTGATTTCTCTCCGGAACCAACTATCGGCGGATAAGAAGGGCGCTCGCAGCCATTTTCCATCAATTTTTCAACGATGATGCCATTGACAGTTCGCTCTTTCTGTCCGGGATGCACAGACTTCATCATGGCGAATTGTGCCTGTACCGAAGCGTCGGATGCCTTGTGGAGCAGCGTCATCTCGCCTGCGTCTTTGATCTCGCGCAGCTGGGAGACTGGCGTGCGAACGTCCGAGAATGGCGGTGGATCACTTCGGCCGAGAGTCGTTGCGATCCAGAGTGTGAGCGCCTTCGCCTGCTCTGATCCAGATTGCGACCAGAGGCGGTACATGATGGCACGATTTTCGGTTGCTAGCTGATTGATGGTAAGCGGGAGATCGGTCATCGGCTTCACTTCATCCACGCCTGTGATCTGCGGTGCGTTAGGAGTGGCCGCATCGAGCTTGACGCCGGTATAGAGTTCCATCCGCAAATTGCGCGTAGGCAGGAAGAGAATTTCGCGATACGGGCGGGCAGGGTGAGTGCCCTGTGCCGCTACTGGAGCCTGAACCACCAGAGCGGCCCCGGGCTCGTTCCATCCAGTGAGGTAGTAGAAGTCTTCGTCCTGCCGGTACTCCAGGTATTCGATGGAGGGTTCCTCAGCAGCGAAGAGGATGGCGATGCCCCCGTTCAGTTTGCCGGCAAGAGCGACGCGGCGGGCGTGATAATCGGCGGCAGGTTGGCGGTCAAGAGCGTTAATAGAGGCAGAGGCGAACGAGAGCGCAACAACAAACAGTGCGCGACAGAAGGATTTCATAGCAACGAGTGTACTATCGTGCGGCTTCGCACAAAGAAGCTTTAGTTCGGCGTTGATGCGAAGTCGGGAACGGGTGGTACATCCCTCGGATCGTTGAGAAGTTCCCAGCGTTGCAGCGAGAGCGGGACATTGCCATTGGTCCAGACGAAGTCGTGGAAGGCTTGCAGTGAGAAGCTTTCGCTTTGTTTCTGCCGCGCAGCGGCTAGCAGCTCCATGATCTGGATTTTTCCGATCTGGTAGGAGATGGCCTGACCGGGAGTACTGGAAAACATAGCCGCTTCGCCAAGAGCCGTGCCGTGGTCCATGGGGACGGTCTTCGAGAGATAGTCAGCGGCCTGTTCCAGAGTGAAATCGCCCGTTGCCAGCTTTACGTCGACTTCCACCCGCAGTGCACGAAGACGCATGAAGCTGTAGATGATTTCGCGTGTGCGCGGCGAATCATCGAAAAGCCCTGCCTGAAGCATCATCTCTTCGGCGTAGAAGCCGATGCCTTCGTTGGCTCCCGAGTCATAATAGTGACGGCGGATCGGGTCAGCATTCGCCCAGCCAAGACAAAGCTGGAAATAATGTCCGGGCACGCCTTCGTGCACGATGATGGGTCGCGGATCGCGCGCCGTTGAAAGATTAAAGTAGCCGAGCGAGAGGCTGGGCACGCGGATGTAGCTGGTGCCGTCCTGGTCGAGGCGCGTTGGGCCGGTCAGGTCGTCGGTTACACCAAGTTCGAAAGGCGCAACGTATGTTGGCAACGGCAGGTTGCGATAGTGCTTCATCCACGTTGGAACTGTGAGGATGTGGCGCGCGCCGAGAAAGGTGCGGATTTCGGCTTCATCCTTCTTCTCGCGTTCGATCTGCGCTTGCTGACTGGTGAAGATGGGCATGGGCGGCAGGCCCGTATTCCGCGCTTCTTCATATGCTTCAAACGCGACAGTCCGGTCCCACTCCTGGCGGCTCATCGTGAGCAGTTGTTCCGGCATGTAGGGCATCAGCGCCACATTGCGCAGGAAGTAGATGTAGTTGTCACGGCCGATGGCGGTTTCTTCACGCATGCCAGGCAGCTTCTGCTTGAGCCAGTCGCGATACGATTCAAGCGCGTTGATGGCTGCCGGGGCGCTGTCCTGCACGGCTTTCGAGGTTGCCGGATCGAGTTGCGGACTGAGCGCTGTCAGCATGGTGTTGAAGCGCTGCGGAAGGTCATCGAGTGCGTCGATGGCCAGGTGCGCGAAAGGCTTTCGCATGTCGGTGAGGTTTTCGCGAGCCGATGCCAGCGTCGCCGGAAACGACTGCATGCGCGTGACAAGATCGGCCTGGCGCTGTGCACTGAAAGGCGGCGGAGGCAGCAGTAGGATGAAGATGCTGCCAAGCGTCTGGTCCACGTAGAACATGGGATTGCGCTGCCATTCGCGGTTGATGTTCAGCTCCCAGTTGGCGCGGGCAATGGCGGACCCGAGCAGACGATAGTCGACTTGCTGTGCAATTGGCTCGTTCGCTGTGGGTGTCAGGGCTTTCCAGCGCTTCTCAAAGTCGGTCAGCTCTTTGCGACGTGCGGCGACGGTCGCTGGAGTCCAATCGATCTTGAGGTTGGCAGGACGATCGAGGCGGGGAATGTCATCGTTGGTGAAGGGCTGCTCGACGGCGCGCCATGTCCAGAAGCTTTGGCTCAGGTCGGTGATGCTGTCGCCCTTTGCAGGCAGAATGACTGCGCCGAGAAGCATGGGAGCCAGCAGGAGAAACCGTTTGCCGATAGATACACCACGAGCATTCATCGTTGTCATCCAGATTAGGGATAGAGAAAGCGCGCTGCGACCGAGAGTATGCCCATCGTAGCAACGGCTTGAGAATCTGCAAATACGAAAATGAATGTAAGAGGCTTATACGCCCACAGGGAACGGCTTTGGCGAGGATTCTTCAAGATTCGCACCGGTGCGCCAGCGCTCGAAGCGGCCCTGCAGCAGCGAGAGCAAACCCGTGTACCAGTAACCCACAACGAACAGCAGCAGGAATGGCACGGTGAAGTAGTTTTCGTTGCTGATGGCGTACCAGATCGTCACGGCGAAGTAGCAGCCGATCAGAAGCTCGACCCAGGGAACGATGCCGAGGCGTTTGCGATACTTCGCCGCCTTCGATTTTTCACCGCGCTTTTCGACGCGATATTTCGGAGTGCGCTTGAAGGAACTCTTGATGCCGAGCAGGGCTTCGAGGACGGCCCTGGTGTTGGTCACAGTCAGGCCGATACCGAGCGACATGAGAAACGGCAGATAGAGAAAAGTCTTGTACCACTTGCGCGGGAAGAGCTCTTTCTGCGAGACGAGATAAAACGACGAGATCGAGAAGGTCGACGCCATGAAGAGTGGGAAGTCGATGAGCAGCATCTGGAACCATCCCTGATAGAAGCGGATGACCATGGCCGGCATCAGCAGCGTCGAGAGGATCACCATGAGCGGGTAGCTGATGTTTGCCGTGAGGTGGTACCAGGCTTCAAGCTTGGTGTGGAAGGGCGCGTCGCTCTCGAAAACCTTAGGCAGAATCTTTTTCGATGTCTGGATGAGCCCTTTTGCCCAGCGCGCCTGCTGTGTTTTGAAAGCCGTCATCTCGATTGGCACTTCGGCGGGGCATTCGACATCCTGAAGGTATTTGAAGCGCCAACCCTTCAGCTGTGCGCGGTAGCTGAGGTCAGTGTCTTCGGTCAGCGTGTCGTGCTGCCAGCCGCCGGCTTCGGGAATGACGCGTGTGCGCCACATGCCAGCAGTCCCGTTGAAGTTGAAGAAGACACCGGCGCGCGAGCGTCCGCCGTGCTCAAGGACAAAATGTCCGTCGAGCAGGATGGCTTCGACCTGCGTGAGGAAGCTGTAGTCGCGGTTCAGGTGCGTCCAGCGCGTCTGCACCATCCCGACGTCCGGCTCGGCAAAGTGATGGATGACCTGCATTAGCCAGTCGCGCGGCGGGACGAAATCTGCATCGAAGATGGCGACGAATTCGCCGGATGCAGTCTTCAGACCGTGATCGAGCGCCCCAGCTTTGAATCCATACCTATCCGTCCTATGAATGTAGACGATAGGATGGCCCGCAGTCTGATACTGCTCGACGATGTTTCGTGCAACCTCTTTCGTCTCGTCGGTCGAATCGTCGAGTACCTGAATCTCAAGCAGTTCGCGCGGATATTCCAGGTTGCAGCAGGCCTCGATCAGGCGGTCGATGGTGGCAGCAAGCTCCTTGATCTCCGCTGCGCCGCCTCGCTGGCCTGGAGGCGCAGCCTGGACCACGACAACGGCCGAGAACACTGCGGCGAGCAGCCA
>Ga0209139_10000918_pt1 | contig 10587 bp, 7 predicted proteins | sample BogFormECP14_OM3_FD_188246 | JGI IMG/M metagenome (GOLD analysis project Ga0209139, IMG submission 188246) | Bog forest soil microbial communities from Calvert Island, British Columbia, Canada - ECP14_OM3 (SPAdes) (version 2) | ecosystem: Environmental > Aquatic > Freshwater > Wetlands > Bog ...
CGACAAAGGCAACACCGTCGGCTACCACAAAATTCACCTGGTCGCCAAACCCAAAGACCTAACCGTCCAAACCCGCGACGGCTATTACTTCGGCCAGTAGCGCCGCGGCCCAATCTTCCCTCGGCAGCGGCTCACTTCGCGGTAGCTAGCTCAGAACGAACACGACGCGAGTTTTTCCAGAGTCCCCATCCCATGTCTCCTCGACTGCCGAAAGCGGAACTGCCTTTGTATTGATCTTAAGATTTGCAGGGATCACGGCTTGGAAGACACTGCGGACCGCAGCGAGAAAGCCGGTGAAAGGGATGCTGTTGATACCGCTTCCCATGAGGACAATCGCTGAAGAGCGAAGTGCGGCACCCGGTAGTTGAACGTCTTCGCGGCTTGCCCCGCCAACATGAATGAACCGAATAGGGACCGCTTCTTTGCCTGCCTTTGCGGCCGCGATGATCACGGTTTCCGCGCTTTTTCCCCATAAGTAGTCGATCACTACATTCACGCCCATGGAGAATTGCTCCTTGAGTGCCGCCTCGTACTGCTGCGCACCTTCAGGATCTCGAGCCATAAGGCTGAACGGAATGACGGCATCTGCGCCGATGGACTTCAGCTCCTCAAGCGCGCCCCTGTCACGGCCGGTGGCGATTACTTTGCCCGCGCCCATGTATTTCGCGATTTGCACGGCGAGCCGGCCCGCTATGCCTGTCGCACCATTGACCAGGACAGTCTCACCCGGCTTCAGGTGAGCACGCTCCGCCAATGCGGCCCAGGAAGACATTCCGGGATTCGCAATCGCTGCGGCAGTCATGTCATCGACGGCCTCGGGCACCGGGACGCAGTGCGCAGAACGTACCCGCGTCTTCTCCGCCAACGCGCCGAAAGGCGCCTCGGGCAGTACGAAGTAGACTCGTCGTCCATCTTGAGTCCTGCCCACTCCCTCGGCGCCAACAATGGCGGGAAAAACCCGGTCGGAGCTGTAATGTGCACCCGACGCGCGGCCCTTCGTGAAATGGGTGAGCGCCGCGGCACTCACGGTAATGAGTTCTTCTCCTGGCTGCGCCACGGGTTCTTTGAAATCTCCGTATGTTGGACGCTTGCCGGCTTCCGCCATGATCGCTGCCTTCATTGTTCTCTCCTTTGCTTTTGTTGCCAAAATCTAACGTGGTTAGATTAATCTAACAGTGTTCGACTTATAATGCAAGAGCTGCTAAAGTGGACACATGAAGGTCAATCGCGACATGGTTGTGCGCGCCGGTCTGGCGCTGCTGAATGACGTGGGGCTGGAGCAGCTCACGCTGCGAAAGTTGGCATTCGAGCTGAAGATTCAAGCTCCTACCCTCTATTGGCACTTCAAAAGCAAGGAAGACCTTATCGACGAAATGGCTACGATGGTCCTCGCAGGCGGTGCCCCTGCACTCTTGCCGGGAAAGATGTCCGCGGATTGGAAGGAGTGGGCCACGGCTTTCGGAATGGGTTTGAGGCAAACGCTCCTCAGGTATCGCGACGGCGCCCGCATGGTAGCGGGAACCCGCCTCACCAATACGATTTACATGGAAACGGCTGAGCGGATTGGAGCCCATATCGTGAGCACCGGGTTCACGGTTCGGGAGACAGTCATACTCCTAAGTACAATCTATGGGTACACATTGAGCTTCGTGACCGAAGAACAGGCTGTTTTCCCCAAGCCGGGTGAGCGATCACCGCGATACAACATCGAGAAACGTAATGCCCGCCTTGATCCAGTCAAGTTTCCACTGCTTCGCAAAAGTGGCAAAATCCTGTTTGATCGTTTTGATCGCAGATTCAAAGAAGGCCTCGACCTTATTCTCAACGGGGCCGCCAAAGGTCGATTCGCGCGTTGACTTGTTTTTGACACGGCCGGCGTCGTTAGAGATGACCCACTACCCCACAACGAAACCCGATGCAGCTCGGCCGCGCCGTAGGGTATGATAGAGTGTTCAGAAATTACTCACTTAGGATAACGATGCAGACTGCCACAAATGGAAAGGTTTTGCTGAGAGTAAGGCCGCGAGGATTCTGCGCGGGCGTAGTGCGAGCGGTCGATATCGTCGAACTAGCTCTGCAAGCCTATGGCGCTCCTGTCTACGTCCATCACGAAATCGTGCATAACACCTACGTGGTCGAGCAACTGCGCCGCCGCGGAGCGATTTTCGTCGAATCCATCGAAGACGTCCCGCACGGCGCGGTGCTGGTCTTCAGCGCCCACGGCGTGCCGCCAACGGTCCGCCAGGAAGCCAAAGACCGCGCGCTCAAAGTGATCGACGCAACGTGCCCGCTGGTCACGAAAGTCCATCTGGAAGCCCTGAAATTCGCCCGCGAAAAGCGCACCATCATCTTGATTGGCCACAAAGACCACCAGGAAATCGTCGGCACCTCAGGCGAAGCCCCCGACCGCACTATCGTCGTAGATTCGGTTGCAGCGGTCGATGCCCTCGAAGTTGCCGAGCCGGACAAGCTTTCGTTCCTCACGCAAACCACGCTGAGCCTGTACGACACGCAGGAAATCGTAGCCCGCCTCCGCCAAAAGTTCCCGCTCATCAAAGGCCCCGCCAGCGATGATATCTGCTACGCCACACAAAACCGCCAGGAAGCCGTCGAACAAGTTGCCAAAGACGTCGACTTTCTTCTGGTGGTCGGTTCGCCGAACAGTTCGAACTCAAACCGGCTCGTCGAAGTGGCGAAACGCAGCGGCGTGAAAGCCCAACTCATCGACTCCGCCAAAGACATCGACGTGAACTGGCTCGAGGGCATAAAGCGCGTAGGCTTGACTGCAGGCGCGTCCGCTCCCGAAGTCCTCGTCGAGCAAGTCAGCGAGCGCCTCGCGGAATTCGGCTTTACGGATCAGCGCGACCTCGATTTGATTCGCGAGGACGTGCGCTTCACGCTGCCGCCAGAACTGGCGACCATCGCGCCTGCACCGCGCAGGTAAGAACGACGGGCAAGAGGCGCAGATAATCGCGGCAAAAGGCGTCGGAATAAATTTGTAGCGGCATCAGTAGGAAGTAAGCAGGGGCGGCCCTTTTGGGCCGCGTAGCGCGATGTCGGCCAGTCCCGGTTGGCGGGGATACACAAAACAAGGAGCTTAACCTTGGCGGTCAAAATCGTCCGTCAGCCGAAGAAGATTGCCTTGATTGGCGCGCCATCGAGCGCCGCCGCATTCCTGCCCGGCAGCGAAAAAGCGCCCGCCGCGCTGCGAGCCGCGGGGCTCGTCGAGCGCCTGCAAAACGCCGGCTACGAAGTGATCGATCACGGCGACTGCGCCCCGCGTCTCTTTGCCGACGACGATGAACACAAACGCGCCCGCAACCTTCCCGCGATTGTCGCTGGCCTCAACGATTTGAAACTTCGCGCCGAACTCGCCATAAAGAGCGGCGCCTTAGTTCTAGTGCTAGGTGGCGATTGCGCCCAAATTATCGGGCTGTTAGCCGGCGCCCGCCGCTACTACAAGCACGTCAACCTGTTGTGGTTCGATCGCGACGCCGACTTGAACACGCCCGCCTCCACGCCCTCCGGCCGCATCGATGGAATGGTCGTAGCGCACGTGATCGGCAGAGGCGCCCCCGAACTGGTCCGCTTTTTCGGCGAATCCGCCCTGGTGCGTGAACCGGACGTAACGCTCTTCGGCCTCGAACGCCTCGATCCCCCCGAGCAGGAATTCCTAAGCAGATCACCGATGCGCCACATCGATGCTGCCGACATTCAAGCCAAAGGCGGAAGTGCCGCCGCCCAGGACGGCCTAGCCTACGTCCACGCCGACGCCCACGAATTCGTCCTCCATCTCGATACTGACGTAATCGCCGCGGACGAATTTCCCGCGGTAAACGTTCCCGGCACTGCCGGATTGCCTCTAGCCGAAGTGCAAGCCGCCCTCGCTGAATTCGCAAAACACAAAAATCTCCTCGGTCTAGTCGTCGCTCAATACAACCCCGAGAAAGATCCCGACGGCAGCGGCGCAAAAAAGCTGGTCGATTTGCTGGTCGAAGCCCTCGCCGCGCGCCTCGAAGCCCCGCCCGCCCCCGCTGCCGAGCCGCCTTCCACCGCAATCGAATTCCCCTCGCCAGAAACCGCCGCTTAGCTTTCCCAAACCCCGCCGGCGCAAACGGGCGCATCCCAGCTCCCCGAATTGATTCGGCTTGCTAAAACTCCATCCTCGTTGAAACGCTTGCGGCTTTCGATGCACTACTACGGTACTAGGTCCAGCTTTACTCGCGGAGCCGCGGACGGAACCGGATCTTCTGACTCAGAGACCCCTTCAAACGTTCTGCGTCCGGAGTTCTCGCTGCGCATCGCACGGGTGAATTATGAAAAGAGGCGGTCTGTTCTTCGCGGCTTTCCTGCTAATCAGCGGAATGCTGCGCATTGCCGGTCCCGGTGCGGCGGCATCTTCATCCCAGGAAGAGCAAACTCAGAAAAAAGCAAAGGACGCAAACGCGGAGAAAAACATTCCGAAAATCCCTTACCTCGGGAAACTTGCCGGGAAGCTGAACGAGTTTTGCGGAATTCCCGAGGTCTCAAGCGGCAAGGACGCCGATCTCACCTCGTATTTCCAGTCCTTGCAAACCTCTTCCAACAGTTGCCAGGGAAAGCGGGCGCAATTCGTCATCGCCCTCCTCCCGGATCCCATACACACGCGCCTCGGTCTTTCTTTCGACCGCGGCGTCGAGGCTCTTCAGCAGGCCGCGCAGATGAAACACTACGTCTTTGACAGCGCGATCATGCCGTGGGACCACACTCTGCACGGCGAAGCGTCGGATTTAAAAGCGCGCCGCGAAGAGCAGGAGGAACAAGCGCAAAGAGAATCGTACCCAGGCCTGATGATCTTCCGCAGAAGCGAGCCGCCCGTTGCGCCCTCCATGCCTAGCGATCCGCAAAATTCCCAAAATACCGTGCAAGCAACTCCTCCTGCATCCGAAAGCGCCATCGCCGCCGCAGGACCGCTATTCGTTCTGGTCGTAGGCGAGACGCCGACCGCCGGCCTGAACAAAGTGCAATTCCGCAACGCGTTGAAGACGGTAAGCGCGATTCGTGGGGCCCTCGCTCCTCCCGATCCGTTGAAAACACCCCTGCTCATTCTCGGCCCTTCTTTCTCAGGATCATTGGAATCGCTCAGCGCGGAAATGAACCGCAAGGACGCGCAAGGAATCTCCGAGGAAACATTTGTTTATAGCGGCACGGTCACCGCGACCGACAGCATGCTGTGGTTCCAGCAACATCTCAGCCCTCGCTCGTATTTTGCTTCCTTGCAGGAAAACGACGAATACGCCCGCGATGCATTCCTCCAGTTCGCGTCCGACCGCGGCTATCATCCCTACGAGATTGCCGTCCTTTCCGAAGATGAAACCGTTTTCGGCGCGCCCGGCCGCATTCACGCCCAAGGCAAAGCCGAAACAAGGCCGGATGCAGAAGCGGGCGCAGTTCCAAAAGATGCGCCGGCGGACTCCAAGGATTCCAAGGACAAAGACGCAACTCCTCCACTCGATCAAAGCGTCCTCAAGCTGCACTTCCCGCGAGAGATCTCTTATTTTCGTTCGGCGTATCAGAAAGAAGCCGCCTCGCCGCAGCCTCCGGTATCCAATCCGTCCGGCGTTTCGACCCTTCCACTGGATCTCGGAGAAACCGGAGGCGACGACGATACCGTGCGGCCCTACGCCGTGCCGCAAACCTCCCTGTCCCAGGAAGCGGTCATGCTCGGCATCGTCAGCGAGCTGCAGAAACATCACATCAAATTCACGTTGCTCCTCGCGTCCGACCCGCTCGACGAACTGTTTCTGGCCACCTATCTGCGCAAAGCCTACGCGCAGGGCCGCGTCGTCGTCACTGCTCCAGACCTCCTTCTCCCTCGCGCAGGCGATCCCGCTTTGGCGGGCGTGCTCGGCTTGAACTCCTATGCCCTGATTTCCGGCTTAGGCGACAGGCTTTGTAGGCAGAAGAGTTCCATCCTTTGGCACGAAGACCGGCTCTTCGTCAGCAGTCTGAGCCAGGGCACCTTCAACGCTATGGTCGGGCTGCTATCCGTTCGCGAGGAGGAGCAGAAAGGGTGGGTTCCGGTTTCCTGGGCAAATGCGACAACGTCCGCAGCCCAAGCCGGTGAGAAATCCAGTCCAGCTTCGATAGGCGCTACTATTCCGTACGCCCCTTATGCCGAGTTTGGCTCGCCAAGTCTCGAGAACTCAGCCTCAGATACGACCTACTGCGAGGAACGCCCGCTCTTGTGGCTGACGATTCTCGGGCACGACGCTTTCTGGCCCATTGTTGGACTCGATGATAGGGGATTGAAGTCCGCGGACGGACAAATTCCGCTCGCCCCGCTCGATTCCGACGGCAAGCCTCCCAGCACTCTCCTGACCGCCTACGATTCTCCCAATAGGTACGGCGTTCTTTCCCTCGAGGACAAATGGGAAACGAAACTCCGGACGCCGCCCGCCTGGAACCTCGCTTACTGTCTTTGTTTGATCTTGCTGATCATTCACGCTCTTTTCAGCTGGACAGGTTCCATCCTCGCGGACTCCGAAGATCGCGCGCAATTCACCAGAACCACGGACTGCCGTGGCGCTATCATTCTCGCTCTCGGCGCGTTTGTCCTCGCGTCCGCCTTTGTCCTGGTCCTATGTACCAGGAGTCCGCATACCGACTGGCATTGGGGTCCGGTATTCACCCTCTTGCTATGGGCGCCATATCCTCTTTTTGTAGCCGTCACCTGCTGGGATCTGGCGAAATTACGAGAGCAACCCGTTGTTGCTCTCGCGTTCATCGGCATGACCTGTGCGATGACCGTATTCCAGTTCGTACTTACGTGGATTCCTTTCGGGCCTTTGCACGTGTACTGGTCAACGCGCATGCTGCACATCACTTCCGGCGTGTCGCCGGTGCTGCCCGTGTTGCTCATCATGGCGGCGGCGTATTGGTGGATGTGGATGAGTCTGCGCGGAGTGTGCCTCGTCGATTTAAGACGGCCCAGGTTGCCGCAAAAAAAGGATCTTCCCCCCGAGGCATTTCGCATCAGCGATACCGAAGGGGAAGACCTTCGCAAGACTGCTCATCCGCTCTATTTCATTTGGCAAATCGTAATTCCTGTCCTGGGCCTGTGCGTCGTGGCGTTGCTCGCCCTTGGCCGTGACTTCCCGGTGCAGTCGGTCGAGGGCAGTGCGTTCGACATTGGATACACGTTGATTTTGTGCCTGGCCGTAGCCGCCTTTCTCGGCTGCCTCATGAAACTCGTGCAGACCTGGCAGAAGTGCCACCAGGTTCTCGCCGGACTCGACCGCTTTCCCCTGCGTTCCGCCTTTGGCCGGATGAAGGATCTGTCCTGGCACTCCTTCTGGAATCCCGGCGGAAGCACGCTGCGGGAAACCTACAAGGTGATGAACCACGCTATGGAAAATCTCAACCGTCTCCTCGCCCTCGTGGAAAACTGGAATACCCCCATGAAAGAAAGCACGCGCTACTGGGCCCGCGATCAAATCAGGAAGACACTCGATTTGCAGCAACGCACCTTCAAAATTTACTCGCGGATCCTGTCGCGAGACAAAAAGAAAATAAACAAGCGATATCCCTGGTACAAAAAAATCCTGGTGTGGCTCCGCAAGGATTCCGGCAAGGGCCAGCGGCTGCAGAAACTGATGAAGGGCGTCGAACTGCTCCAGAAAGAAATGGCCAGAACCGCAGCGATTATGATGTCTGGCTTGTTGAAGCCCCTCTGGAACGAGGAAGAATCTCCCGTGGTTTCCTCGGACGAAAAAATTGAAAAGGCACCCCCCTTGCCGCTATATCGCGCGATGGCGGAAGAATATGTAGCCCTGGTTTATGTGAATTTTCTGGTCACCGTTTTGCTTCGCATCCGCACGCTGGTTATTTCTGCCGGAGGAATGTACGTGTTCATTGTCGTCTCGATGAACACCTATCCCTTCGAGCCGCACCTCGCCTTGCAGACGCTCTCGGTGGTCCTGCTGCTGGTGATGGGCGCGGCCGTTGGCTTCGTCTACGCCGAGATGCACCGCGAGTCGATCCTCAGCCGGCTCACCTCCACGTCGCCGGGAGAGTTGGGGCTGGACTTCTGGATAAAATTTCTATCCGCCGGAGCCATCCCTGTTTTCAGCCTCCTCGCAGCGCAGTTTCCCGGCATCAACCAGTTCCTTTTTTCATGGCTGGAGCCTGCGCTCCAAGCAATGAAATAAGAAGCGGCGCGCCCGCATGCACGCAAGGGCCGAGGCAGTTCACGCGTAAGCGATCTTCCCTGCATCCGCTTGAGCGACCATCGCGACCCAGTGAGTTGCTTTCAGTCGGCTCTTGCGGTGCCCGCCTCGGCGCGTTTGCGGTGGTAGCGTGCAAGTCCGAACCACGACACATTCAAGCCAGAGTTAAAAACGTAGTGCTCGGCTTCCGCGCCGGTGACGCGTTGTCCAATCTCAGCGCTGCTTGCGGCGACGAACGCTTCGAGCCCCGTGCGTTCATCTGTTGCACTGCGCAAAATCTCCGCCGCGCGCTCCGACCATCGCTGCAAATTCTTGCGATATTCCGCGATGTGCGCCGCAGGATCCTTCGCGTAACCAAAGTGAGTAAGAAAAAGCCGCGACGGATGCCACGCATCGATCGCGTCGAGCGAAGCGTTCCATATCTCTAGATCGATATCGGGCGGCGGCGCCAGCGGAACCACAAAAGATTCTCCTTCGATGTGGAAACCGGTCGCGTCGCCCACAAACGCCGTCCCATCCGACGAATCAAAATACGAAACGTGATGCGAAGCGTGTCCCGGCGTGTGCACCACGTCGAGTTTCCGGCTTCCCAGACTCAGAGTTTCGCCGCCCTTGAGCATGCGCAAATTCCCAAACGGCACAGGCAGCATCTCGCCAAACAAGTGCTGCAACTCTCCCGGCCAAAGCCGCTCCGCGCTGGCCAACAACTTCGCCGGATCGGCCATGTGCAGCATCCCCGCCTTGTGCACATAAACTTCAATGTTCGGGTTCTCTTTGATCAGCGCGCCGGTTGCCCCCGCGTGATCCAAATGAATATGCGTCAGCAAAATGGCATTCAGATCCGAGATCGCGATCCCGCGCGAATCGAGATGCTGTCGCAGCACCGGCAACGTTGAAGCCGGCCCCGGATCCACAATCGCCCGGTGCCCATCCGACTCCAGCAATGCCGCGGCAATCGACCGCGGCCGCCCCATCCAATTCGTGTCCAACAAAGTCGTACTCAGCATCGCGCCAGTAGTGTAACGCGACTCGGCGTTTCAAAAGCGAGACCAGGGCTCCCGCACTCCAAATTAGGACGGCATCCCCGTCTTTAGCTCTTGAAGCTTGCACTCTTCAACTTTCCCTACCGCTGCTAAACTAAAGCATGCCCTTCGTGTCGATCACCCGCCTGCGCGTGCGTTCGTGGCGGTTTATGCCCATGTTTGCCGTTTACGCGATACGTTCCTCGCGACAGGCTGCGCGCGCGGAAGGAAATCTCGGAATCAAATTGCTGCGCGATCGGCGTAACACCTTCTGGACGGCTACACTTTGGACCTCCGACGCCGCCATGAAGCGATTCATGATGGCGGGGGCGCACGGCCGCGCTATGCGTAAACTTCTTCATTGGTGCGATGAAGCGGCGCTCGTTCATTGGACGCAGGAAGGCGCGGTTTTGCCATCGTGGGGCGAAGCCCATGCTCGGCTGCACAGTGAAGGACGCGCCTCCAAAGTCAACCACCCTTCGCCGGTCCACCTCGCGCACAAATTCCCCGAACCCCACGTTGGCCGTACCTCCGAAGCTATTTTCAAGTGAGGGGTGGAGGGTTAGAAGGTTTGATAGTTTAAAGATTCAAGAGTTTTGAAACAGTCGCGCAAACAGACTAAGTACCCGTGGGAACAGACGCGGTTTAACGAGGAATCGCGAGTGGAACCCGTCAACTTGAAAAGCTCAAAACCTTCGGCGCCGCCAGGCGGGCTGTCGAATCGCGAATCACAAACTCGGGCTCGATCGCGATCTCGGGAACATATTCGTTGCGGTCTTCGATTTGGCTGACGAGCGTTTGCGCTGCGATCTCGCCCATGCGCAGTAGCGGCTGGCGTACCGTCGTCAACCCCGGATTGGCGAACGCCGCGCCGGGAATATCGTCGAAGCCGATGATGGACACGTCCTGCGGCACGCGCAGACCGGCTTCGCGCAACGCCCATATCGCGCCAATCGCGGAAATATCGTTGTACGCAAAGAGCGCCGTGAACGGCACGCGCCGCGCGAGCAGCGCCTTCGTTACCGGAAAGCCCACTTCCGGCGTGGAATCCTTGCTCTCGATGCGAATCGTAAGCTCCGGCCGGATGCGAACGCTCAACTCCGACGCCACTTCGCAAATCGCGCGCCAGCGCGCTTCGGAGTCCGAGCTGAAAATCTGCCCTTGCAGAAACGCAATGTCCTTGTGCCCCAAGTCCTTCAAATGTTCGAGCGCCAAGCGCGCCGCGCGTTTGTGGTCCAACACGATATTCGTCACACCGGCGATTTGCGTGTGCCCGGCGACAGCGACCGTCGGGAGCGAAGGCTGGGCCGAGATCGAAGTGTCCACCGTGATGACGCCCTCGACGCCGCGCTCGGCGA
>Ga0209139_10000920_pt1 | contig 10573 bp, 13 predicted proteins | sample BogFormECP14_OM3_FD_188246 | JGI IMG/M metagenome (GOLD analysis project Ga0209139, IMG submission 188246) | Bog forest soil microbial communities from Calvert Island, British Columbia, Canada - ECP14_OM3 (SPAdes) (version 2) | ecosystem: Environmental > Aquatic > Freshwater > Wetlands > Bog ...
ACCCCTTGACACCCATCCGTTCCTCCTCCCACTCGACCCCTAGAAACCGCACTTCCTCCGGTAGCGGTCGTTGTGAAATTTTCACCTCTAGTGAATGCCGATACATCTCCTTCTGTAAACTTTGATGGCGAGACACTAAGGCGGGAGCAACGGATGTGGAAGGCAGGACATGTCGGAGAACTAACTCTGTAGCAGAGGGACGATGTTCGAGTCCCCGACGGAGACGAGTGGTGATTAGTTGGCGGTGAAGTTTGCGGGATAGATCGTATTGGCGGGCATGTAAGTGGGGGGAAATCATGATGTTACGACATATTAGATCGTAAATTGCCGGGCGGAGGGGGAGAAAAGAGTTGATACGTTCGGGACAATATTGATGGAGTCTGATTTCATGGAGATATGGATCTGTAGCGAGACGACGAAGACGATGACATGTCTGTAAAAGTGAAACGCGGTCAGTATCATCCTTGCCAAGATTTTTTTGGGGGGCGATACCATTGAGAGGGAGTGTAGCTCTGGAATATCGAGACGGAGAAGAATGTCAAAGAGAATTTCATCCGGAAGAAGTTCCAGAGACGATATCTCATCAATATAATCGATGTCCATGTATGCAGGAGTCGAGAGGAATGCAACGGGAGACTGTTTTGAGGTTGGGACGATGTTGATGTCACCTCAGAAACAAGGGGTCGACGCATTCGGAACAGGCAATAGTTGGTCATCCAAACTTCCATTTTGGGAATACTGTGGGGAAGCCCGGAAGACAGCTCGGGAGTCGGGTTCCTCCGCAATCCACTCCGGGAAGCGCCGTACTCCATTGGGAGCTGATATCCACAACTTCAATTCCAGGCGTCGAATGGAGGACTGAACGGAATTGTATATAAAGTCATGCCTTGGCACCCTTAATACACTCAGGGTTCAATACGTACGCAATATGGATGCGAAAATATCGGTTGGATATGTCGTCTGGCAGGGATCGCAATTCGCCGCCGCGATTCTTGCGTTGTGCGGAATCGGCTATGTCGTTTACATGCGCTACTTGCATCCTCTCGCCAAATATCCTGGACCGTTCACAGCGAGCTTGACGAATCTGTGGAAAGCATACACCATGTACCAGGGACACATGGAATACGTTATTCGCGATCTCCACGACAAACACGGTGCGATCGTACGAATTGGTCCAAACGACCTAGTATTCTCTCACCCCGACGCAGTAAAACAAATCTACCTCTCCGGAAGTTCTTTTCTTAAAGTTATTCCCTTCGGCAATGTAACTTATCGTAGACGAAATTCTACAACGGGTTTCCTGCGGGAGGACTGCGTCCTAATGTCTTTGCCACTCAAGATGAATCCTTTCACGCGATTCGAAGACGTCAATTGTCCTACAGTTTCTCACAAGTTTCAATCTCACAGATGGAGGGGTATATTGACGGCTGTTTATCTCAACTGGTTGATGCACTCGATAATTTCGCTCGAAGAGGCGAGACATTTGATCTGAAACTTTGGATTAAATTGTACATTTACGATGTCCTTGGGGAACTAGCATTCAGTCAATCCTACGGAGCGTTGAAAGCTGGAAATGATGACATTCTTCCGCCAATCGGGGAACACGTTCGATTGGGAACTGTCGCAGGGCAAATCCCTCAATATGCGACTGAAATCACAAAATACGCCAGTCGCCTACCAATTGATTGGATTCGAGTTGCGGGTCGAAGTCGAGCAGTCATGAGAGATGTGACACCATTAGATAGACTTGCGCTGATCGTTAGTTGACAATCAGTTGCGTCGATAAACGAGTTGCGGATAAAGACTCCAAGAGGACAGATTTGCTTACTCGGTTAATCGAAGCGAAAGATCCAGTAACCGGAGAAACGCTCGATATCTCTGAGATCCGGCAAGAAGCCTTTGGAATGATCGTGGCAGGAAGTCATACCACTGCGACCACCATGACCTTCCTCTTTTATCATCTCCTACATTGTCCTCAGGCCATGGACAAACTGGAGCGAGAACTCGTCGAGTCGAGCCCAGGAACACGACTCTCCGCTGTCGACAGATTGACCGATTGTAAGTATCTTCAAGCTTGTATCAAGGAGAATTTCAGATACACGCCGACGTTTGTTATGCCATTACCACGACATGTTCCGGAAGGTGGACGTGAGATTGCTGGGGAATTAATTCCAAGAGGGGTATGTTCCTTTTTCCAACCGCTTCTAACCTACTTGATATAGACCACGGTATCGATTGTGAATCATGCACTTCATCGGAACAAGTTTATTTTTGGCGAGGATGCAGATGAGTATATACCCGAGCGATGGATGGACGCTGCTTATGCCGCTGAAATGGATAAATATGTTATTCCCTTCAGCGCAGGGCATAGAAGTTGTCTCGGTAGAAAGTAATCGTTCCATTGACACCAACTGACAATAGTATGGCGACGACTAATATCAAGAAGGTCGTTGCAACTGTACTACGGAGATATCATATCGAAGCTGTAGATGAGAAAGAAGAGTTGAAAACATTCAGTGTTGGCATAACCGAGATGGAAGGACCACTTTTCTGCAAAGTACGTTTCCGTAAGCCTCAATAGACGAGATCTAGTAGAATGCAGTTTCCATTACTCAACGCCCTATTTAATCTTGCATTGCGTCCACATCTTTCTTCTCAGCAAGCTCATTCTCCTCTAGGAACTTATCAATCTCGGCAGCATTCCATAAACGAATAACAATCTCCCCCTTCTCATCTTTCCCCACCGTAGCAAATTCAACTGCACATTAGACGCCACAAATAAACTGAGAGATACCTTTCTCACTGCTGAGAGTTGTACTGTCCATAGTCTTACTTAGGACTTTGACTGCAAGAGTACAAGCTTCTTTCAACGTCATCTCATCCTTGTAATCCTGTTTCAATAAACTCTGCGCGGAAGCATTATTTGCGCCTACAGACGTCGCTTTCCATCCACCGTAGTTGCCAGACGGGTTTGATTGATATAATTGGAATCCATGGATAGTATCGTATCCGGCGTAGATAAACGATACTCCAAAGGGACGAAGACCTCCTGTTTGTGTGTAGCCTTGTTTGAGATCGCAAAGACGTTTTACTAGTTGTTCGCAGGGGATATTATCGTCGTAGGTGTATAGGTATTGTTGAGCGTACACACGAGCTGTGTTGATCAGGATATTCGCATCTGCAGTCATTCCGGCGACTGCACAAATCGTTGTACTTAAATTAGCGTGAATCGGGATAAGGAGAGATCACTCATTGAGGACGTAGAGTTTTTCTGCCGAACTGTCTTGTTCAAGGAGTTTGCTGGTGACTTTTTTTTCTGCAGCAAGGACGATTCCATCGGTTGCGAGCACTCCAATTGCAGTCCCTGCGTGGGAAATTGCTTCCATTGCATATTCCACTTGATATAATCGACCCTCTGGACTGAATATGGTTACACTAGCATCAGTAAACTTCAAAAACGTCCAAAAACCGGCTATCATATCGGCGGGACATGTTTGGAAAAGATCAGTTACTGAGGCGGATTTCCAGATTGCAAGGTGACAGACGTACGTATTTCTATAGGGACGGGTTTTGGTCCGGCTGAGGGAAGAAGATTCTTTGGCGATCTAGGCTGTCGAGGGGTCCGGGACTTGGCTACTCGACCCGCGGACAAGATGGGGGAACGTGGACGGGGGGAAGTCGTGCGGGAGAATCTTCGTGGAAACTTAAAAGGACGCGCAAGCGGCAGCGCAACCAAGAAAGTTCCAATTCGACCCAATTCATTAAACCGGATACATGTCTCAAATTCCCCCAAAATGGTGTTGAGATGCGGATCATCTCAGGCACAAGAACGTGTGAGAGAAGATATACATCACATTATAATAATCCACGACAAAGAAAGACATGTTAAAAGCACCAAATACACAAGTCAATAACAGAGTCGCTAATTATCGAATGCACAATTCAGTAATATAATCCCCCAAATACCACATACAGAAGTCGGTAACATAATACCCAAATACGAAGTCGATAATCAACTCACATGAGGTCCGAAAGTGTCTTTCAATCTCTACCCGAGTCAACTCCGCAACATGATTATCGTCCTTGGTAGGATAATAAAAGTACATGACCTTGATGGGATAGTCCTCTCTGTATCGCTTCCTCTTTCACTGCTTCAACGATTGTATCTCGCAAGAAGTCGAACTTGTCCTCAAAAGTGACATGTTGAGATCATATTATCCCCTGTTGATTCTCCATACTCTGGGTTAAAGTGAATACACAATATAACTCTGGCGGCCAACTGGCATTGCCTTGATCGACTAGCATTTGGAGTATAACTTTGAAAGTTGACATAGAGTTACAGTTACATTCGAGGGTTATGCTACAGGATTTATCACATAGGATACAATGTTACACTTGATGATTATAAGGTCTCCGACTCATTTCTCCCTTACATGGCTTGTCCAGCAACTAATCTCCCCTGAACCCAAACCTTCTGGATATTCCGATCATCTCTACACCAATTAGCAATATCCGATGAGGGGACGTGCCCATTGAAAGCCCATTTACTCAAAACACGATCCCAATCATGAGCGTCCTCTTCAAAAATATCGACATTTCCACCTTTAACGCCAGGATCAATCAACAAAGCATCAAATTCCTTTCCAACAACAAAATTCCCAACCTTATCCTGCAACGCACAGACCTGTGCTCCACCCATCGTCGCCAAGTACAAAATCTCAGCCAATGCAAGTTGTGGAGTCTCTTTTGTCTCAACAGTAGACTTCATACACACGTGTCTGGAAACATTCGAAGCTTGTCGAGCAGACTCGAGAATGGAGGGGGAATATCCTCCTGAACAATCGGTTCCGAGTCCGACTTTGACACCTCCCTCGAGCATCCAACGGACTTTGGCTTCTCCTGAAGTAAGGCCCGTATTACTTATTGGACAATGTGCTATTCCGACACCCTTTTCCGCACAGAGTTTGACTTCGTCGGCGGAGATGTGGACGCAATGGGCCACGATGGTGCGATCGGTGAGGAGACCGTGAGCGTCGTAGACCGCCGCGTAGGAGGTTTGGTCTGGGAACAGTTCTTTGACCAAAGCGACTTCTGCGAGATTTTCACTCATGTGGGTTTGGATTGGTAACTTTTCATCTTTGGCGAGTTTGCCGAGTCGTTTGAGAAGGTCCGACGTGCATGAAGGAGCAAAACGAGGGGTGATGATGGGACAGACAAGGGAATAGTGAGGATCGATTTTGCGGATGTAGTCGATCGAGGCTTGTGTATTCGCCATAGACTGATCTGCTGTTTCGTCGCGATAATAATCTGGAGACAGCTGGTTCATGCAAACCTAATGTTAGACATCTCATAGAGGGGAGGTACCTTTCCAATGAAAGCGCGCTGACCGATCTCCAAACAGATGTCTGCGAGTGTATTTGTGGCGTCTACATGAATTGTTCCGTAGTAAGAGGCTGTGGTCGTTCCATGGGCTAATGTTCGCTGGACGCACTTTGTGTAAACTTGCTTCGCTTTCGCCGAGTCTTTGAAAGAACTTTCAAGAGGGAAGGTATACTTTTGAAGCCAGTCTAGAAGAGGCAGATCCCGTCCAATACCGGCATTCGGGTATTGTGAAGCGTGCTATCAAAGTTAGCTCTAGAATGAATTGCGCTTACGATGTGGCAGTCGATGAATCCAGGGGTGAGAAACTGACACCCAGATAATTGCGTCGTCTATTCAATTGTCAGTCAGTGACCTTGGAACTCGTTGAGGACGGGTTACCTTTGCGCCCTCAAAGTTGTGGGCTTTCTTGACAGCTTCCAAGTCCTTGACGTTCTTCTCGACAAAGGCGATTTTACCGTCCTCGACACCGATAACGCCGTTTTCGCCAATTTCTAGTTGATTGAGGCTCAACGAGTGAACAAATGTCCCAACATACAATTCCTTGCCCATACCAACCGTTATTACTTCGTCGGTGCTAATATCGAATGAATGTTCCTGATCGACTCGTCCCTGGGGCCTTCGACTGATAAGTCTATTTATTTTTGACGCTCGCAGTGAAAGAGGCGTCCGGATGACTACCGCGGATCATCCGGATCCAGCGGGCGGCAAGATAAGGAACAATTGTTAGTCGGAATAGCCTTCGGAGAGCTATAGAACGACCGCGGAGGAAATAAACGCAATTCTAGGCGAGGGGAACTTTTAGAGTAATTGAAACCATCCCATAAACTTTAGAGAATAAATCAAACTTGAGCCAGTCCTTCAAACTCCATCCGAAAACAGAAATCGCACCCATCAGGCCTCGCGTAAATACAGTTCAAGGTCGTAATCACTATGCAACAAAGGCAAACGCAACGCCCTACATACGGTCCAAGCAACCAAGCTACAAGAAAAACCTCCAATAATAAATTACTGACTTTGTAACAAAGTTTGAAGAGCAGAGAGATATCCTTGTTTCTTGACAAGTCCATCCAAACCTTCTTCCCCTCCAATATTGCGCCATGCTTCGGATTTGGGTTTGTGGAATTGTCGTTCCGTGTATTCTCTATCTGATCCTTCCCCAACGGCAAGTTCGGCGAGATGCGCGAGACGACCGATTCCGTTGGAGTCGTTGTACTGTGATTCGGATTCACGACGGTCACGGTGGGGATGAAGGGACATTTCGCTGTGTCTTCGTGCAGTATAGGGATCTGTCGTAAACTTTTTGGCAATGATATCATAGCCATCGACAAGAGCCGATTTATCTGAATCGAATTGAGGTGCTTTTCGTTCTTCGATGAGATCGCGGAGCATCCGATGTGCTTCGTCGCGGGTATCGTTCATCGCTGTAAGTCGAACCAGAACAACAGTTGCAAAGCCGATAACGTGGTGTATTAGTGGCGTATTCGAGTTGAGAACTCGCGCTTGGAGGAGATCGACCACTTTTCTTGTCGACGAGAGTAGGGCATGATATACATTAACCGGCGATTGATATATTTCCGATGTATGGGAAAGTATAAGCAACTTCGAATGCCTACAGTAAGTAGAGCTAAGAAGTGATCCTTACCAGAATGCAATATTGAGGACAGCGTCCTGGGTCAACGTCCGCTCAGCAGTCTCTCGCACACGATCTACTTCTCCATTTAATAATCGGGAAATCTGGGCTAGATGCAGTGGTGTCTCGGCGGGTATGGCCGAATTCGGGACTTCCGCAATATGTCCGAATACACACGAGATTCGTACCAGGTGGAACAATCCCTCTCCTAAAACAGCTCTATCACTCTCCTTGAGATATATTTGGTCGTCGGAAATCAGCGGCATCGAGGATGTTGACGCCGATCGCCATCGATCCAGTATAACGAGAATCCACCACGCTCTTCGCAATAGAGATTCCTCATTATCGAGATCATCCACCGAATCTCCTGGCGATTCCATTGTTTCGTGACTTCGTTTTCGATTCATTCCATTACTTTCACTTAGTTTCAATTCATTTGCACATCCCCAGGCTGCACCAACCATACTTCCAACAAACCGAGAGGTATATATTCGCTCGTTGATTAGGTGTGGTGGGATTGTGTAGGAATTATTCGCTGGAGGGGCTGCAAAAGCTCGTTTATCCGCATTCAAGGCGAGTAATAACAGAATCTGCATATGCAGTAGATTCCGAGATAGACTCAAAGGATTTCTATCGTCGGCAACGAATGCTTCCATGCCGAGTAAGTCACACGCTTTCCGAGTGTGCTCGATATGTGCTGGTGGAGGAAGGGGGGAGTTCGGAGATGACGGGGTCGACGGATGTGAGTCAATGGTCGTAATAGCATATACGGAATGCAACAAAGCATTGCGTAAATGGACGGGAGCCGCAGCCAGGTAGCCATGGAGTCGTTTGGCATTATGGGGAAGAACTGGGAGGGTTTGGTGATATATTTCATAGTACCTGTAATCAGAGATCGCAACGAGGAAGAATACCGATTCAGTGCCGCTTCATCTACGGGGATAGCACCCGGAGCCGCAGTGGTCGTCATGCCTAGCTTGTCAAAGAGACTCGCTCTCCGGCCAATAGGATCATTGAATGATGACGACCGTTCATGCACCACTGGGTGGGAGGGAAAAGACATTTTCCGTTGTGATTGGTCTATACTTTCCCGTCGATCTGAAGGTGCATGATGATGATCATGTTGATTCTGATGGAATGAATTGTGCGGCATCATAGGTTCATGGCGAGGAGCAGGGGTGTGGAAAGGTCGTAAAAAGTCAGTAGAATGTCGCTTTTCGTTGCTGATCGGCGGAGATCCATGAATCGCCTCGATGGGCGGCAGTCGGTCCACAGTGTTCCGCGAATGCGAACTTAACACGGGGTTGAGCTTTACGGGCTCATTCTGATGTGGGTGAGGTTTGCTGTAGATCTGCTGTGGAGGAGTAGTTCCGCCACTGCCATATTCGGCTCTATGTCGTGGCGGTGGCGAGTGCTCTCGGCCACGGACTTGACCCTTGGTTACTGAATATTCCAGAGATACAAGTCGATCTTCCAGTTCCCTTATATACCTTGAGGTCAGTATCCTAGACTACCTGAGGGTGGTACTGTGCTTCCAGCCCTTTAGTAGGGCCTCGTTTCATGGGAACCCGACTAAAGGAACAGTTGACGCCGGCTCTCTTACAGGAAGAACATTGTTCCACATTTGCTTCTGAGGTTGCATCGCACCGGATCTATACACTAAGCGGCGACACTGGAATAGTACTACCTTCTTCCGTCGACATTCATCGCAAGCACGTGAAGTCTTGTGTCGCTTTTTCGGTCTTATCATGGCATCATAATCCTGGTTCGCAAAAAGGTTGTGATCCGAAGCACGCATCGCCATGTGTTGCCCGTTATGGTAAGGTGTCCCTCCAAGACTGGAATGTTGTTGCTGTGGTGAGGATTCCGGAGAAGAGCCTAGTGTGTGGAGATTCTCAGATGATCGTGTCCGTCGCGATTCCGGAGATAAATTCCTATTTGAGGGCTGAAAAGACGGAGGCGAGAGTATAGCGTTAGAGGACAGGAATGGCGGAAGATTGCCTGCCGAATCTGTCCGTTTCGGAGGAGGGGAAACAGGTCGGGTCATGGGAGTCAAATGCGATCTGGCGTTCTCTTCACTCTCGCTGACTCCAGAATCCCGTCTTTCATAGGCCGGCGCAGTCGAGGGTTGCGGCGCAAACATGGCTGGAGGTGCGGACGGCGAGGGCGGTCGCACAGTCGGCGTTTCTGACTTGGCCGGACGTTCGCCGTCCGAAGACACCAGATGAGGCAAACCTATTACGGCACTAGCCATTTCCGTCTGTTGGATCCAGTATTTGCTGCGGCTCAAGATCCGGACGAGTTTTCCCGCTTATCGATGTCTCAGACGGAGCGAAACCTTGCGTTCCGGTATTTGCGTTGACAGGGAAAATAAAAACGAGGCTCTACGCGGAAAATAAGATGATCATTCGGCAACTTGTAGCTCCGACTCTGACCAATGGGCGTGTGCGAGTATAAATTCCTCGCTTTCGTATTGTCAATGTCTCGCAAACCTTTTTTTATTTAGGAATATCCGTTTTAAAAGCGCAAATGTGGAGAATACGCTTCAAGGCGGGGGAGGAAGTTGAAGAGAGGGGGTGGTGGAGCAAAAAAAGCGTGCGAAAAAAAAATAGAGTCTTTGTTTGAGAGCGCTAATACATACTAGTGCGCACCGGCAAATGGAATGGACCAAAGGCTGCTTCACTACACGAGATTCGGATGTATCGGAATCGCCTCCGTCAGGGAGCGGGCGCCAAGCTCTAAGCCAAGGATGCTCATTGGCCGACTTTAATTTCTTGGTGCGGGTGCAATTTTGGAGCCACTTTGGCAACGGACAACTCTTATTCCCAGGTATCCATGCTCCGCCCCAAAAGATAGCCCTTCCCCCACGCAGTTTCCCGGTGCATCTTTCTCCGAGAGCTCATAGCTTAGTAACCACATGTAAACCATTCGGGGCTCTCCGAAAGCTAGCCCTTCAGGGAGTCATCTATCCACCAGTTAGGTATCAGTTCTTAGACAAAATCCCCACAATAGAAATTCAAAAAACCCCGGCATCGGATCTTCAGTTTCTTCGCTGGCGGCTTGCCGGTCTCTCCTGCGATTCGTCCACACGGGCCGTAAGGAAAAATTATATGCGAATGATGTCATTCCACTTTCGTAAAAACTGCTTAGAAACTACCTAAATCACGACATACTACATGTTCCGCAGAACCGGATCAATATTAACCGGAACTCGTTCGACCTTCCGGCGACTTAAGGACAAGCTCCAGTTCCCCGAAACTCAAAAAGAAAGGACCAGAACCAAGGCACGTGTAGGGACCGGCGGCCGGCGGAGCGAGCTGAAAGTTTAAAATCAGCAACTCGGTAGTCATACGCCAATCAGAACGTTCCGTTGATCGGCTATATGACCCCCGTTCCCACAGGGGTCCGAAGAAACTCACAATAAGATCCGTGCCATGTTGCTTTTAATTAAATTAATTTTGGAGTGAACACCAAGATCGGGAAAAAACTTCGCCACTCCCCACCACCAAACACATGCAAATCCCACCCCGCCTATGCTAAAGCCATTAAAAAGACCGATAT
>Ga0209139_10000921_pt1 | contig 10569 bp, 7 predicted proteins | sample BogFormECP14_OM3_FD_188246 | JGI IMG/M metagenome (GOLD analysis project Ga0209139, IMG submission 188246) | Bog forest soil microbial communities from Calvert Island, British Columbia, Canada - ECP14_OM3 (SPAdes) (version 2) | ecosystem: Environmental > Aquatic > Freshwater > Wetlands > Bog ...
GAGGGCGTCGGCTCGGTCGAATCGATCGACACCGCGATGCGGCTGGGCGCCAACCACCCCATGGGTCCGTTGCAGCTCGCCGATTTCATCGGCCTCGACACCTGTCTTTCCGTGATGCAGGTGCTGCACGAGGGGCTCGCGGATTCGAAATACCGGCCCTGCCCGCTGCTTGTGAAATACGTCGAGGCGGGCTGGCTCGGCAGAAAAACGCAGCGCGGGTTCTACGATTACCGCGGGGAGCATCCCGTCCCGACGCGGTAGCGCTACCCCAGCTCCGCCAAAAACGCGCGGGCGTCACGCACGTCGCGTGTGTCCTCACCGCCTTGGACGGCGGCGACGAGCGGCTCCAGCAACGCGCGAAGCTCGGCGGCCGGCCTCGATTCGCGCCAGAGGCGAGCGAGTTCGGTCGCGGCTCGCAATTCGTAGAGCGGGACCTCCTGCTTGCGCGCGAACTCGATCGCCTGCCGAAAGCATTCCTCGGCTCGGACGCGATCCGGCGCCGGTCCCGCGAGCGCGATCCGTCCTTCGATACGGCGCACGTTCGCCAGCTGATAGTGTTCGCCCGATCTCTCAATGAAGGAAAGGCATTCGGCCATTTCGTTTTGGGCCCCTTCCAGATCGCCCGCCATCAGCGAGACTTCGGCGAGCCAGGATATGAAGCTGGAATCGGCGATATGACTGCCAAAGCGATGCATCGCTTCCAGCGCGGCGCGCGCCTGGCCGACGTTGTGGAGATTGGGTTCGCGCGAAGCGCGCGCCAACGAGCGATAGAGGATGCCGAGTAGGCGGAACTGCTCGACCTTCTTCTCCTCGCAATAGGCGATGAGTTCATCGCAGCGATTTTCGCAGCGCTCGTAGTCGTCGGACACGTGGAGCGGGTAGACGAAGGCGAAGAAATTACAGAACGCGACGGTGGGCGCGTGGGGATGTTCGTCCACCTCGGCCTGCACCTGCTCGGCCACTCGCGCGGCTTCGTCGAAGCGGCCCAAGGCGGACAGCGTCCAGATCTTGTAGCAGAGGATCGCGAGGCCGGGATCGTTGGCGAACCGATAGCTCAACAGTCGGTGTCGGGACGGATCGCGATAGGCCTCGGCGCGCTCCAGATTTTCCAGCGCCTCGCGGTTGCGCGCCATCAGGACCAGCGTCGTGCCGAGCAGGCGGTGGCCGACGAGCTTGTAAGTCGCATCTTCCTGCTTCTCCGCGAATTCGACGATCTGCCGCGCGAGCGCATGCGCGGGCTCGAGCCGCGCCGCAAAGAAATTGGCCGCGCACAGGCCATAGAGCACGGAGAACCGCTGCAGATCGTCGCCGACGCCGGAATCGAGCAGCCGCTTGGCTTCGGTCAGGGCGGCCATCGTCTCCGGCGCGTCATAGCCCCTCAGCGGCAGCAGAGCGTTGGCGCGCGCGAGCTGCAGCGCGAGCTCCAGCGATTGCCGCGCCGGCCCTTCGTCGAGCGTGGGAAGCTGCGCAAGTCCCGAATCGACGTAGCGATTGGCTTCGCGATACGCCGAGCGCGACAGCGCCTGCTCGGTCGCCTTCAGCCAATAGCGGGCGGCTGGCTCGCGCAGGCCCGCTTCGGTGAAATGATGGGCGATCAACGCCGGCGCCGATTCGACCGTATCGGCGGGCCGCTCGCAGAGAGCGCGCGCGATATCGGCGTGAATGGTCTGTCGGCCGCTGCGCAGCAGAGAGCCATAGGCCGTGTCCTGCACCAACGCGTGCTTGAAGACGTAGGCCACATCCGGCGGCTCGCCGCGGCGGTAGATCAGTTCCGAAGCCACGAGTTGATCGAGTGCGATCTGCAGGGCCGGACCCGAGATCGGCGCTACCGCTTCGATCAGGCGATGGGAAAATTCGCGTCCGATCGCGGCGCCGATCTGCGCGATGTCCCGCACGGCCGCCAGGCGGTCGAGTCGCGACATCAGCGAATCTTGCAAGGTCGACGGAATCGCCAGCGGCGAAAGCGCGGCGCGAAGCACGTAACCGCTCGCCTCTTCTCGCAGCAGGTCGGATTCGAGCACCGTTTTGGTGAGTTCTTCGACAAAGAGCGGCACGCCGTCGGTCTTGGCGACGATCTGCTGCAACACTTCGTCCGGCAACGGCTTGTCTGCCGTCAGGCGACGGATCATCTCGAGCGAATGGCGTCGTCCGAGACGGTTCAGCGTATGCGCGGTGACGTTCGGACGGCCGACCCAGGGCGGCGAGAATTCAGGACGAAAGGAAATCACCAGCAGCACGGGCAGCTCGAGCGCCCGCTCGACGAGTCGGCCGAACAGGTCGAGCGAGGATGGGTCGATCCAGTGCGCATCTTCCACCAAGGCCAGAACCGGCGCATGCGCGGCCAGACCTTCGAACAGCGCCATCAGGGCGCCGATCGTCCGCTGTTTGGCTTCGTTAGGCGGCATGTCGAACGCAGGATATCGCGCGGCGGTCGGAATCGAGAACAGCGCCGCGAGCACCGGCGCGAAGTCCGATCTCGCCAGACCGGCGAGCGCGATGAACGCTTCCAGCTTGTCGAGCCGCTGCTCGGCGGCCTCGTCGCTCACGAACCCCGCCGCGCGCCAAATCGGGCCGAGCACGGGATAAAACGGCTCGTTGACGTGATGAGCGGAACTCTGAAAGCTCATCGCGACATGATTTCCTTCGCCAATATGTTCGCGCAAGTTGGCGAGAATGCGCGATTTGCCGATGCCGGCCTCGCCCGAGAGCAGCACGACCTGCCCGTCACCCTCGTTTGCGTCGCGCCAGCGCTCCGCGAGCAGCGCGACCTCCTGCTCGCGGCCGACAAAGGGGGTCATCGCCTTCGTCAGCGCGGCCTCGAAGCGATTGAGGCTCATGCTCTCGCGGCGAACCACCCAGGCGTGGACCGGCAACGGCAGCCCTCGAATCGCCTGCGGTCCGAGCGCTTCGAGCTCGAAGGTTCCGCCGAGCGGGCGGCGCGTCGATTCCGAGACGACGACCTGTCCCGGCTCCGCGACACCCTGCAATCGCGCCGCCAGATTCGGCGTTTCGCCGACGACGCCGCGCTCGCGCGCCTCGCCTTCGCCCACGAGTTCGTGGACCACGACGAGGCCGGTGGCAATTCCCACCCTTATTTCCAGAGCCATGGCGTACGCGTCACGCAACACACGGACGGCCGGCGCCAAGGCGAGGCCCGCACGCACGGCGCGTTCCGCATCATCTTCGTGCGCGCGAGGATAGCCGAAATAGATCAGCGCGCCGTCGCCCAGCCACTTGGCGACCAGCCCGTCGAATTTCGCGATGGCCGTGGACACCGCGCCCTGAAACTCGTGGATCAGTTCGGCCATGTCCTCGGGATCGAGCCGGGCGGCGAGGGCTGTCGAGCCGACGAGATCGCAGAACATGAGGGTCAACTGCCGTCGCTCGCCGGCGGCGACCCATGGGCGCGGCGTCGCAGGGGAAGGCGGCGGCGCTTCGACCGGGGCGGCGCCGAGCTTGGCGATCGCCCGCAGCAACCTCTTGCGGTGCCCCATCGGCACGCCGAGCCTTTCGAGGTCGAAGTCGGTCAGGTCGGGCAGGACGTCCCAATCGATTTCGTTGTCGCGGAACGCGGCCTCATATCGGCTGAGGTTTAGGCCGCGCAGCCATTCGGCGATGTCCATGCTCGAATTCCCGTCGTTCGCCGCGTCCGGCGCGCGTCCGGCGCTCCGTCGAAAAGCAGACCGTCGCGGGACCGCGCTCGGGCCGGAGTCCGCGGGCGGCAAGACGGCGAAGGAAAGTTGATCATTGTCGAACAGGACCGGCGCAGCCTCGCCTAGCTCCCGCTTTGCCTTGCTTTTCGCATAACATAGGTCAGATATTGCGTCGAGCCGCGCGCCAGCGCCGCGGGCACGCGGGTGCCCGCGACGCCGACGAATGCGTCGGTCGGCGCGCGGGCCAGGGGTGGGGCGTTGCGGGCGCTCCAAATCCGGCGCCGATCGCTGTCCAGGGCGAGCGCGGCCGCGACCCCGGCGCTGATGTCGGCGCGCTCGATCACCCGCAGCCCACTCGAGCTCACGGCGCGCGCGAATTCGGCCGCGGTGTCGGTGTTGTGGAGGTCGGCGTAGAGCAGATGCCCGCCAGGCCGCAGCACACGCCGCACTTCGCCGAGAAAGCGGTCGATCGAGGCATAGCAATGCGCGGACTCGACGTTGACCACCGCGTCGAAGGAGCCGTCAGGAACGGGAAGGGCGAGCGCGTCACCTTGACGAAACCGCAGTCCGTCGAGCTTGTAGCGTCGCCGGCAGAGCTCGACCGCGGGCTTGGCGATGTCGACGCCCAGCACGTGCCGCGCCCCGAGGTAGCGCTTGACATAGGAAGCGCCGCCGCCGCGGCCGCTGCCGACCTCCAGAACATCGCGGCCGCGGAGGTCGACCCGCGCCGCGACGCGATGGTAGAGGTAGATCGGATAGCGCTCTTCCTGGTCGTCGGACGTCAGCTCTGGACGGGACCCCGGGTTCTCGTCGACATAGCCGTAGTTCATGAATGTCCAATATTCGGCGCGCCGGGAATAGGCCGCGAGCGCACGATAGAAGCTGCGCCACAGAGTCGGACGCAGTTGCGGAAACCGTTCGACGGTCCACATGAAACCTTCTACGATCACGCTCCTGTCCCCCAATCGTCAGAATCGCGTCGCGTTTGCACTGGCACGCGCGCCTCGCGAGTTCAATCCCATCTCCGCGGCGCTCGCGAAAAATCCCTCACATTCGAGGCCGTTGCTATGGCCATCAGCGTGTTTTGGTGTTGTATCTCTGGTCGGCCGGGGCGGCTGGGCGGAAGGGGCGATGTCACGAGCTTACGAAAAGCGGTCGCCGGCGCTTCGCCCGCGATGGCGCTCGCTTTCGGGCTGGGTTCGGCAGGGGCGGAGGAGCCGGTCGATCTCGCTCGAGCAAAACGCGGAAATGGTTTGATCGCCTATCTCGAGACTTTGTAGGGGCGGGCACGTGTCACGATCATGACGCGTCTGGCCTTGAAAATGCACGAAGCGCTCGCAGATTCACGGGCATCGCCAGTTGGGACATTTGAAAGGGGAAAGTCATGTCTGTCATAAGCATTCGTCCTTTGGATCACCCTCACGTCAGAGGGTTCGCCCTGGCGGCCGCGGTCGCTGGCGCCGTGCTGGCCTGGCCGCAGGCCAGCATCGCGCGCCATCATGAAGGTGGTGCGTTCGCCAGGTTCGCTGGAGACTGGCGGGGCGCGGGCCAGGTCGTGTCCACCGGCGGCGGGGCGGAGACGATCAATTGCCGCGCGCGCGGTGACGTACCCGAAGGCGGCGAGAGCTTGTCGGAAGCCCTCGTGTGCGCCAGCGCCAGCGCCCGTTTCGATATCAGGATCAATGCCGCCGCCGAGGGGGAAAGCGTCACGGGCACTTGGCAGGAGACGACGCGCGGTGTCGGAGGAAACCTATCGGGTCAGATCGGAAACGGCTCGTTCGAGGGCTCCGTCCAAGGTCCCGGGTTTACCGCCTCGGTTTCATATAGATCAAACGGACGCACGCAAACTATCGTTATCAACCCCAATAATGCCGGGGGCATAGCAAGGGTGGAGGCCACCCTGAGGCGCGGAGGCTGACTGCGATCGTCGCTGGCCAATCTTAGAGTCCAACGTGGATCGCTAGCCAGATAGTCGCGCCGCTCGAATCGGTCCATTCGACCCGGTGACGCGCACGAGCGGGGATCAGCAACCAATCGCCGGGCTCGAGCGTCCGAAGGCTCGGTTCGCCTTCGATCTGGATGGCCGCCGCCCCCGCGACAAGCGTGACCCACTCGGCCCAATCTTGCTCGAGCCATTCCGAGGCCGGGGTGGCTTGGCCCGTCGAAACGATGCGTTCGATCTTGATCCCGGGTGCGGAAAAGAGATCGAGGAATTGCTCATTCTCCAAGGCCTCGGGAATGTCGGCGAAGAGGTTTCCGGACCCGATCATCGTTTCCCTTCCGTGGCTGCCCCGCCAGCCAGGCCGACGCTGCCGGAGCGGGCGGAATGGTGGCGGCCTCCAAAGCTTTTTTGCAAGCTTTTCCAAATCTCGCTTGTTTTCCTCCAAGGATTTCCAAAGAAAGCTTTGGCGGTTTTGTGGGATTTCAAGGGGTTACAAGGGTCAAAAACCCAAAGTGTCCATCTCCAAATTTTTTCGCGGCACCAGCCTCTTTTTGGTCACATTGCCGGCGCCATCGGGCCACGTTCCGCTGACCCGCGCCGCGGGTCGAGCGCGTTCAGCCGACAGTCGAGAGGGTTTACGTCGCACGTTGGCGGAGGGCGGGTTCATGGTGAAGCATCGGTACGGGTCGCGAGAAGTTTCAACCTAGCATGAATTCAGATTATCGGAAAACAAATGTCCGTCAAATTCACCCGCGACGGCACCCTCAGGCGACACATGACTCAAACCGCGATGCTTGCGTGAATGCCCCGCACGGACTTGCGCGACGCGGTCATCCTAGATCCGACGATCACCGAACCATGTTGCGGCCGACCGTATAGAGGTTCATTCGCTGGGGGGCTTCCCGCCCCTCCCTCGAGATCAAAACTCCAACTCCCGCCTCAAACCGTGCAGCATCGACGTAGTTGTCGTCGACAATCGTCAGCGCATGTTGCTCGAGATCGTAGCCGCAGCGGTTGGCGTCGTCCACAAATTGCTGGGACAGCAATATATCTCCGGGTCTCGCGAGGGGTTCTATTCGAGCGGCGACGCCGACGATGTCGGAGATCTCGGGTTGAGCGATTCCTTCCAACTCTTGATTCAGTCGCCAAAAGCCGCTGTGGGCTCCGATTCGCATTTGCAAATGGTATCCCGAGTTCTCGAGTTGGCCGAGCAACCCCTGCGCTGCGCGCAACAATAAAGATGGACTTCTGTCGGCGATTATCAAGCGATCGCCGGAACTTGTGATTGCGTAATCCAAGTTTGACGTCAGTTGTCGAAACACTTCATTCCAATATTTATCGAACGTTTGCGCGCCTCCAACATTTTGCATTATAGACTCTCGAAATCCTCGTATATCGCCGATAGCGACAAATCTGAGTTCTTCTTCTGCTCTCCACTCCAGTCCGTCGCCTATAACGTTGTTTCTGCTCATTGCCTTCAGGAAACCAACATTCCTCCGTATGATGAAATCGCTCAGCGAAGGATGAACTACGTAGGTTTCCGCTTCAGGCAGAGCGCTTCCGGGCCCAAATGGAACTTCACCAACGGCGGCGAAACTTTGTACGAGCATTCGAGGATCGTCCCGGCTCTGCTGAACAATACCAATCAGACCCATCGCATAGAGCGCGGAGAACGGCTGATCGACATCGGGAACTGTTTCATACTGCTCCGAAGCGATACTGGCATAGGCTTGCGAGGCCTCGAGTATCGCCCTTTGATTCAAAACGTTTGATTTGAGGACACGTGGAAATATGTCGGGGTATAGCGCAGAGAAAAACGGGGCCACTTCACTGAAGAGCGCCTCCACTCTTTCGGCGGCCGCTGCATTGATCGCCGATCTGATCGACTGCTGCGAACGCTCGCTCGGGCGAATGAGGCTGATCTCCCGCCCCACGGCGACAGCGTCTCTTGGACGGGTCGAGCAATGCCGGATCCAATAATCGATCGCCGTCTCCTGTTTTGCCGTGCCCGAATTTGATATGAATTCGTTCTTCGAGCCCAAGAATTTCAAGATCGGACTGCGATTATTCTTCTCGACCAATTTACTTGCCGATTCTGCAGAAACGTTGTTCTCGATAATTTGCCTGATATCGTCGCGCTTATACGTCAGTTCGCGCCTGAAGGACCTGAGGTTTGCAAAATCCGGCTCATGCCCTTGAGCGTAATGATAGGCCTCCTTTCGGATCGAAATGAATATGCGTATGTGGGGATTGATGCCCTGCAACCGCCGAAGCGCCAGCCAAGCGCCGATTTGCCCCGCATGCCAGATACGTACGAAATTTTCATGAATAGCGCTTTGCCTTACGTAAGCAAAATTTATGTAATGAACCAAATATTCATCTATATTGTCGACGAAAATTGCAGCTTTCTTATGGATTGTCGAAAATATTCTGGTGAAATTTTGCGCCAGGCTCATTGTAGAAAATATCTCGCTGCGCTGCGCTGAGATACAATCATGAAGCACATCAAAGGGGTTGCTGATATAAGGGTGTGAAATTATAGTGCTCAATGTTGGATTTAAGTCACGAGCATCCAGAAGATGTGAAATTTGTTTTTTGACGTCAGGCTCCTCCTGAAAGGCTTTTATTATACAGATACAGAAGGAGATCTGCCACAAAATCTCCCAGTTATCCGAATTCTCCAAGAGATTTATTATCTCAGTCGGAAGAATTGGAGGTCGATTGCTCGGCCTATCGACTATCGGTGACAGCGGAAAGCAACGATAGCCATTGTCTTGCAAAGAGACACGCTTCAGTTTCAGAACGAACGTTTTACCGAACCCCTTCGGAGCGACAACCGCATGCGAGGACAAATGGACATTTTCCAGAAATTCCTGCACCGCGGTCGTGCGAAGAAGAACAGAGTGCTCGGACCGATTCAGCTCCCGTACTTCTGTTAGTACTTGAGCATCTTCGATCCACGCCGACATCGCGATCCCCGAAACAAATATCAGCAGGCAGTCGTTCGATAGACGATAATAGGGTGAACCATCTCGTCAAGGCTTTTGTTTTGACGCAGCGTTCCGATCGGAGCCCTAAATATCGCAATTTATATATAATTATGCGCGAGACGGCAGAGCCTCCGCGTGTGGTCCTCCCGTGACTGCGCCGTCGTACGTTCACGCCCGCCGCTCGGTGAATCGCGCACGCGCCTTGACGGCTTCGGCTTCGCGATCGCGAGGCTGCTGGTTCGTATGCAGCGAGGCGATGAGTAGACTGGCGCTCGAGGAAATCTCCTCGACCGCAGATGCAAAGGCGGCCTCGTTGGCGCGCGAGGGATGCGCAAATCCGCTGATCTTGCGGACGAATTGCAGCGCCGCGGCGCGGACTTCCTCGTCCGTGGCCGGCGGCTCGAAGTTGAACAGCGGACGAATGCTGCGACACATGGCGAACTCCCTGGGCGATGCTCCCACGACGCTCAGTTTAATCCGATCCACCGGCAGCGGCAAAATTCCGGGTGCTGCCGTAGACGCGGTCGCCAACCGCGTGGGTTCCGCTTGGTTGCTGCTTGGAAAATGAGGCGCTCTACGAAATCCGCGCTCGCCAAGCGCGGCTACATTTTCGAGAGCGCCCCGAATTTGCCGCTCTTGGGCGACGCCCAAAAATCAATGACGCGATTGACGAGGTCGAGGTGCTCCGAGCGTTCCCATTACCATGCGCGCTCCCCGTCATTGCGAGTTCCCCACCGGCCTCCGGCCGACCCCCGTGGATGAAACGCGATGCGTACAATTCACGGCGCCCGACTGTCATGGCCGGGCTTGTCCCGGCCATCCACGTCGTCCAACCGCACCGCTGTTTCAGATATAGTCGGCACCCGAGGGGGACGATAGCAATATAACGAGACAGTTGATTATTTTATTATCCTCCAGTTATAGGCTATTTTGACCCCATCGGATGCGCCGCGCTTGCGGATCGGTCTTGCGCGAAATTCCCTGCCATTCCCTGCGGGCGCGAATTATTCCCTGCGCTGACGAAAAAATTCCCTGCCCTGTCTGCGTAGGGAAGTCATCCGCAAACACCTGAATTCGCAGAGGTTTTCTAGGCAGATTTTCGCAAAAAACGGCTGAATCGAAAAAATTCCCTGCGTTTTTCCCTGCCGCCAGGGAATTCGGCGCGTCAGGGAACCGTGAGTTAATCCGCGGCAAGCCGCCCACGAGCCGATCCTCGGGGAACCGAGCACGCTCGAAAGACATGCATCATGCCCGCGGCCGCCATGCCCAATCAATCCGCGGACCGGAGCAGAAGGGGACCCGATCTCACGACGACGCTCGTTTCTCTACTGCCCGCGCTTCGCGCTTGTAGCGAACCGCACCGCTTCCTCCGCCGCGCGGAACAGCGCCTGCGCCTTGTTGACGCATTCGCGGTGCTCGTAGGCCGGATCGGAATCGTAGACGATTCCGGCGCCGGCCTGGACATGCATGAGGCCGTCTTTCACCACCGAGGCGCGGAGCACGATGCAGGTGTCCATTTCGCCGCCAGCGCCGAAATAGCCGATGCAGCCGGCGTAGATGCCCCGCTTGTCCTTCTCGAGTTCGTCGATGATCTCCATCGCGCGCACTTTGGGCGCGCCCGAAACGGTCCCCGCGGGAAAGCCGGCCGACAGCGCGGCGACGACATCGAGGTCGGGCCGCAGCTCGCCTTCGACGTTGGAGACGATGTGCATGACGTGGCTGTAGCGCTCGATGAAGAAGCTGTCGGTCACCTTCACGGTTCCGATCTTCGCGACGCGGCCGACGTCGTTGCGGCCGAGATCAAGCAGCATCAGATGCTCCGCGCGCTCCTTCGGGTCGGCGAGCAACTCGGCGCCGAGCGCGGCGTCCTCTTCGGGCGTCTTGCCGCGCCAGCGCGTGCCGGCGATCGGACGGATCACCACCTTGCCGTCGCGCAGGCGCACAAGGATTTCCGGGCTGGAGACGACGATCTGGAAGCCGCCGA
>Ga0209139_10000922_pt1 | contig 10569 bp, 14 predicted proteins | sample BogFormECP14_OM3_FD_188246 | JGI IMG/M metagenome (GOLD analysis project Ga0209139, IMG submission 188246) | Bog forest soil microbial communities from Calvert Island, British Columbia, Canada - ECP14_OM3 (SPAdes) (version 2) | ecosystem: Environmental > Aquatic > Freshwater > Wetlands > Bog ...
ATGTTCCTCGCCGAGGCGCGCACGATGTCCTGACCGGTCTCGAACGAGCCGGTGAAGGTGATCTTGTCGACGTCGGGGTGGGCGGCGAGCGCGGCACCGGCCTCCGGCCCCGTCCCGGTAACGATGTTGACGACCCCGTCGGGGATTCCGGCTTCAAGGCAGAGCTCGCCGAGCCGCAGCGCCGAAAGGGATGACTCTTCGGACGGCTTGAGGACGACGGTGCAACCGGTGGCCAGCACCGGACCGATCTTCCAAATAGCCGCTGAGATCGGGCCGTTCCACGGGGTGATGGCGCCAACGACACCGACCGGCTCTCGTAGCGTCCAGCTCAGCAATGCGCCGGGTGCGGAATTGGGGATCGTTGCACCGTGCATTGTCACGGCTTGGGCGGCATACCAGTGCAGCAGCGCCACGGCCCGGCCGGAGTCTCGCCACCGGCTCCACGGCACGCCCATTTCCAGCGTGTCGAGCATGCTCAGTTCGTCGTAGTTTTGCTCGACGAGTTCAGCCAGCCGGATGATCGCCCGTTGCCGCGCGAACGGCTTCCACCGGCTCCAGGGCCCCTCGAAGGCCGCACGCGCCGCAGCCACGGCGGTGTCGATGTCGGTGGCGCTACCGGCAGCCAATTCGGTGAGGGGTTCGCCGTCGGCGGGATTTACCGTCGATAGCGTCCGCCCCTGGGCGGCCTCGACCCATCCGCCCCCGACGAGAAGACGTTTCGCGGCGCCCTTGAGGAAGGCGGGCAAACCGGGAACTGAGGATTCAGCGGCAGTCACGTGAGCGGTTCTCCAGCGTACGACATGCTGACCCGAAGCTTTATGTCTCGGGCCAATTTCAAAGTCTGCCCGATGATCCGGGCGACCTGGTCGGGCGCCACCGACGCGACGGCATCGTCCACCATCGAATGATATGCGACCGAGTTTGCGCGGTCAAGCGGGCGCCCGGTAGATCGCGTGCACACGATCACGTAATGACGACTCGTCGGCCAACCGAGGCGGTTGGGGGTTGCCGGTCATGGAGCGGCTGAAAAATTACTCTGTCGCGCGCGTGGTCGTGATGCTGATCCGACTGGCGATCGGGTTGCGCCTGCTGGTAGGCGTTACCGAGAGGTTCGGCAGGATGCTGAGTCGGTTGTGCGCCTTTGAATTTGAGTCGTGGTAATTCGATGCATTAACGGAACGTCATCCACGGCCGCTGGCCGATGTCGGTTGCCGTCTCGAGGTGGGCGTGCTCATTCACCGATACCACGGAAACGCCTGCCCGTCCCACGATCAGCTTAGTGATAGACGCGTTGAGCATTGTGCGGGCCGTGCGAATCCAGTTCTGATCGTCGAGGCCCCAGAGTTGGGCGACGACCTGGGCGATGGTCCCTGCGGAGGACACCACCAGCGCAGCCTTCCCTGGCCCAGCGAGCTCGCGTACAGACTCAAACGCGTCAGTGCAGCGTTTCTGGTACTCAACGTATGTTTCGAGCGGTTGGCGAACCATGCTGTCTGCGGCGATCCAACGCACAAGCGCCTCATCAAGCATCGTCTGAAGAGCCCGGCCGGTCGTCGTCACCGCCCGCCCACCACCGCCGAGGATGGCATCGATGTCGTACTCGTTCCATCGCGCGTCCAAGCGGTGCCCCATCCCGGCGACGAACGACTCCATGGCAATGCTGAGCGTTTGCCGTTGGCGCGCCAGGTCACCCGAGATCACAAGGTCGAAACCATCGACGCGGGCGGCCAATGCTGCCCCCGCGCGGCGCGCTTGTTCGCGGCCAAGAGCGCTCAACCCCTCCTGCGCCACTGCCGCGCCGGGCGGTCCGCCATAGGCCTCGGCGGGCGCCTGAGCGTGGCGCAGTAGATAAATCACTCCCATGGGAACATCATGACGACTCGTGACGACGCTGGGCCAACGTAGCCGAGATTGCGCAGTTGTCGCCGCTCGGCCGTCGACACGCGCACTGCACCAGCGGACATGATTCCAAGGTAATTCCCGCCGCACGTGGAAAAGTCAGCAGACGTCGTTTGTCAGCTCCTTCGAACTCGACCGGCCCAAGTGCGGCGGTCGATCAGCTCAAGCCACACCCCGGCCAGTCAGACGAAAACCATTGCGGGTTGGGCGATTTCAGGTCCAAAACAGCGACGGGTCCGGTGCGCGGCGTTCGCCGAACGCGCTGCTCATTTCCTTTGCTTCGCGGGTAGTCAGATACAGCGTCAGCTGCTGGTCGTGGGCCATGCGCGCCTGACCCGACACCCCGTTGTGCCTGGCTGAAAACGCAGCTTTGAGCGCGCCCAACGCAAGCGGGCTGCGGGTCAACAACTCTGAGGCCACCTCACGAGCACGGGCGACAAGCTCGCCCGCCGGGACCACCTCGTTGACCAACCCCATCGAAAGCGCCTGCACGGCTGTGTATTTGCGGTTGAGGTACCACATTTCCTTCGCACGCTTGCGTCCGATCGTGTCTTCGAGGTACCACGTGCCAAAGCCCGCGTCGAAGCTGCCCACCATCGGACCAACCTGGCGGAACACGGCGTTGTCGGCTGCGATCGTCAAATCACACATCGTGTGCAAGACGTTGCCGCCGCCGACCGCGAACCCGTTGACCGCGGCGACAATTGGCTTGGCGATGGTATCGATGGCTTGGTAGACATCGATGATCGGCAAAACGTTGGAGTAGTCCAGGCCGTGGAGTTCGTCGTGCTCGCCGCCGATGCAGAAGAACTTCTCCCCGGCGCCGGTCAAAATAGCCGCCCGCAGGTCAGGCGCAGTCCGGAATCGCTGCAACGCATCGAGCAGTTCCACGCAGGTGACATCGCGGAACTTGTTGCCCGCTTCTGGGCGGTTCAAGGTGATCGTTCGGATGCCCTCGGCGTCGGATACCAGAATGTCCCGGTAGCTCATCGGGTCGTCCCTTCAATGCCGCCACCGACGCGAAATCCACGACCGCTCTTGTTGCCGAGATAGCCCCCAGCCACCATGCGAGACAACAGCGGTGGTGGTGCGTATTGCGGGTCGAGGGTCTGTTCGTAGGCGCTCAGCGTCGCATGGTGATGGGTGTCCAGGCCGATCACGTCGAGCAACCGCATCGGGCCCATGCGGTAACCCAGCCCCAGTTCCAGCGCGGTGTCGAGGTCCTCGGCGGAGGCAAGTCCGCTGTCGTAGCCGTCGATTACGTCGTTGAGATAGGGCATCAGCAGCCGGTTGACCAGAAAGCCCGGCCGGTCTTTGACCTCGACTGGCGTCTTATTCAGTGACACGCAAAATTCGTGGAGTGCGGCAACGACTTCCGGAGTTGTCTGCAGGGCTCTGACCACTTCGATCAGCGGCATCAACGGCGCCGGGTTGAAGAAGTGCAGGCCGGCGAACCGGCCAGGGTCGGGCACGCCGCTGGCCAGCTGGGTGACCGACAGAGCAGAGGTGTTGGTGGTCAACACCGCCTTGGACCCGACCACAGCCGCGACCGCCGACCACAATTTGGCTTTGAGGTCATAGTCCTCGACGACCGCTTCGATCACCAACTCACAACCGGCCAATTCGGCGACGTCGGTGGTTTCGGTGATGTGGCTCAGCACCGAATCACGGTGCGTGGTCGACACTTTGCCGCGACGGATACCCTCATCGAGGAAATCGGTCACACGCTGGCGGCCCGAGTCGATCCGAGCCTGATCGGTTTCCAAAACCATCACGTGGCGGGCCGACTGGGCGACGACTTGGGCGATTCCGGCACCCATGGTGCCGTATCCCAGCACCGCGACTGGTGAATAGCTTGACATGGCGATTTCTCCTCACGCTCCAAACAGCCGAGAATCGTTGTAGGTGTAAAACCCGCGCCCGGTCTTACGGCCCAGATCACCGGCCGCGATCATCCGATCCACCAGCGGAGGCGGCGCGAACCGCGGATCAAGGAATTGCTCGTAGAGGCGCATCGCGACTTCCTTGTGGATGTCCATTCCGACGATGTCGAGCAAGCGAAAAGGCCCCATCGGGTGCCCGAGTGCCTTAACGACGGCAAGATCGATTGACTCCACGGTGCCCAGGCCCGCTTCCAGTGCCCTGATGACGTTGTTCTCCCACGGAATCAGGAATCGGTTCACGATGAACCCTGGCCGGTCCTTGACCGTCACGGTCACCTTGCCCAGGCTCTTGATAAAGGCCGAGGTGCGCCGATAGGCGTCCTCATCCGTGTAGCGGCCGCGGGCCACCTCGACCAATTTCATCAGTGGTGCCGGATTGCAGTAGTGGGTACCCACCACCCTGTTGGGGCGCTTGGATCCGGCGGCGATGCCGGTGACCGGCAGTGTCGACGTATTGGTGTGAAAGAGAGTCTCCGGTGCAACCACCGCATCGAGGTCCGACCACAGTTGCTGCTTGGCCGAGAGATCCTCGAAGACCGCCTCGATGACCACATCGGCATCCGCCAAACCGGCCAACGCGGTCGTCCCGCACAGATTGGCGATGGCAGCTTGCCCTTCTTCTTCGGGCAGCTTGCCTTTCTCCATGCTCTTGTGCAGAAAGCTGCGCGCGGTATCCAGTCCGCGTTTGAGGTTCTTCTCGTCGAGATCGCAAACAATGGTCCGATAACCGGCCCGGGCTGTGACCACAGCGATGCCCGAACCCATTGTGCCCGCGCCCACCACTCCTACCGTCTTGATCGGTGGGCTCACTGCAGCCAGTCCCTGACTGGACTCGACAGTGACGCTCATATGCCTTCTCCTCCATTAACAACCACGGATGCGGTTATGAAATCCGATGCTCGACAGGCCAACTGGCTTAGCCACGGCAGGACTTGGTCCGGTTCACTCATCTACCGAGCCGAAACGCCGTTCGAAACTCGTCGATACATCTCGAAATCAGCACCGGCCGCGGCAGTGAGTACGGGCGCCAGACGTCCCCACGCCACGGCTTGAGCTCGCGGCCGGATATGCGGCCCAGACTTCTTCCATGACCGTCACATAGTCGACGGTGCCGTTGTCGGAGCTGCCTTGTTGGCCGGGAACGATCAGAGTGGTCAAGCCTGCCTGGGTAGGATCGGGAAAGCTGCTGTGCGACAAGAACGCCCAAATGTCCACGGTTGCCGAGCAGGCCGTTGCTGACGAGTTGGCCAAGCGCGGTGTGCACAAGGTAGGCCTCGGGTTCGCGGCCGATGCGAGGCCATTCCGCGGCGGGTGCACTGCGTCGAGTCACCTGACTTCCCCGTCAAGATCGGCGAAAACCGCAGGGCGCTTGTGCCGGAACGCATCTATGCCCTCGGCGGCCTCGGCGGCGCCGGTGGTGACCGCGGCCAGTGCCGACTCTGTTCTCAGGCCCGCATCGAGCGGTTGGTCGAGTGCGGCTGCTGTGGCAGCGAGGATCGAGCGCACGGCGCGCGGACCTCGTTCGGCAATGCGGTGTGCCAAATCGAGTGTGGCGTCGAGCAAGTCGGGGCCGGGGACTGGCTCGACCGGTGTCAGACCAAGTTCATAAGCACGTGCGGCGGATAGCCGAGAGCCCGTCAACATGGTGTGGATCGCGGCTTGACGACCGATCGCCCGGGTAAGCCGCTGCGTCCCTCCATAGCCAGGCATCAGACCCAACCCCGCCTCAGGCAGACCCAGAGTGGCGTGCTCGGCCAGTACCGGGAATGTTGTTGCCAGGACCAATTCGAATCCTCCGCCCAACGCCAATCCGTTGACTGCCGCGACGACTGGGATCGGGCACAACTCGATCCGACGGAACACCGCCTGCCCCCGGGAAAGCACGTCGTGCGCGGCGGCGGCGTCTAGTCCAGCGAGCTCATCCAGGTCGGCGCCGGCGCTAAAGGCTCTGTCCCCAGTCCCGGTCACGACGATGACCCGCGTCGACGGCCGCGTCGACAGATCGGCGACGACACCGTCCAGTTCGCCCAGCATTTCGCTGTTGAGCGCACCAAGCGCGCGCGGCCGATCGAGTCGCACTAGTGCGACACGGCCGTGGCTCTCAGCCACTACCGCCGGACTGGTCATTACTACACCTGTCGTCGATTAACTTCACCGAGCAGGAAGAAGCATATACCATTTGGCTGCCGGGCGCCCGGTTGGGTGATCGGTCGTATGCTCGGAAAGGGAGATCACGTGATGACGGCGTCGCCCCAGATTGAAGCGTTGGCGGAGAACCCGGTCTGGGTGGGTGACTTGCGGACGACCCTCGGCCCAACGACCAAAAGGATCGATGGGTGCACCCTCGCCGACGAGCATGTCGCCGGCGAGGCAACCGCCGCCAGACGGACCCGGGCCGGCCGGCCGGCCGGCGACACATCGTCGGACAGACGATAGCGATTACCTAACGGGCCAGGTGGGACCGTATCGGCATTGACCACTCCGTGTGGGCGCCGGTGTATGACGATGGCCTCCGCGAGGGCGTCGATGAATTCGACGTCGCAGGCCTCGTGTCCCCAAAAATGGAGGTCGAGGTCGTCCTGAGCTTCGAGCGCCCGGTACCGGTCGGTGCCGGCCGGCAGCAGATCGCCTCCGCGGTGGGTTGGGCTGCCCTCGGCTACGAGATCTTCGATTGCCACTATCCGGGTTGGGCTTTGACACCACCGGACATGGTGGCCGACTTCGGCTGTCACGCCGCTCTGGTCATTGGCACACGTCGTCGTACTACTGTCGAGGAGGTGCTTGCGCTCTCGGACTTGACGATCACGTTGCGATGTGACGGCGAAGATGTCGCGACCGGCAGTGGCACCGACGTACTCGGTGGTCCCGTCGACGCCGTGTGCGCAGTAGCTCGCGAGCCCCGAGACGGCGCCGATTCGCGCGGGAGACGTGATCACGACGGGCGCGCTGACTCGGAGGGCCCCGCGTCGGACCGTGGCACCTGTTGGACCGCGCAGGCGCAAGCCAGTCTCTCGTTCGATCCAATAACGGTGCGGCTCACGTGAATCCCCGCATCGAGCCAGTTGAACACCCCACCCCCGAGGGGCGGAGATTCTCGCCAAAGGCTGGACATATGCGGGAAAGCCGTTCAACGCCGCAAGAACGATGGCCCACCACCCCAAGCTGCTGAACCGATTCACGGTTTTCACCGGCACGTTCCTGACCGACAGCACGCTGCCGCACCGGGATCGGGAACTCCTGACGCTGAGGGCCTGGGACCGTACCGGCACCGACTACTACTTCGGCCATCACGTGCGGCTAGGGGAAGCAGCCGGCATCGACGGCGAGCTGGCCCTCGCCGTGGCCGACCCCGACTTTCATTGGAGTGCCGAGGACGCGTTGCTGCTCCGTGCGGCAGACAAGCTGACGGCGCAGAACGGATTGTCCGACCCGAGGTGAAACGCCCTCGCCGAACGCTACGAGAACGACCAGCTCATCGAGCTTCTGTTCGTTGTCGGCTTCTACCGGATGGTCTGCTGCTACGTGAACACCCTGCGCGTACAACGCGAACCGGGCGTTCCACCTATCCCCCGTCGCAAGACGTGGACGACGCCGGGTGATCAGTTCGGGCGTGGTACGCCCAGGAAGGCGGCCCAGCCACCCAATACAGGACCCACTTCCTTTATAACCGGCATACCGGTTCCCAATGCCGGGCTGACGCGCGACGCTGGCGGGATTTGGCGGCGCAGTGGGGTGTATTCCGCCGTGGAGGCGGATGAAGCGCACGGTTAGGCTGTCTTGTCGATCACTCGCTCGCTGAACCTGCCGAGCCTGAGCTTCAGGAGCTCGAGGTCCAGATTGGGCGGGCCGCTGGGCATGATGGCGTGGGTGACGCCCATGTCTTCCAGCCGAGCTGTCCATCCGGGCAAGGTCGTTGTCGGGCCGAGCAGCTCGATCGCGTCGGTCGACCGCCCGACGTTGCCGGCTTCGTTGCGCACCGCCTCATACAACGGGGCCAGCGTCTCCGGGTCGACCGTGACGGGGAAAAAGCCGTCACCGCGCCGAGCCGCACGGCGGGCGGCAGCCACGCTGTGACCGCCAATGATGACAGCCACACCCCCGGGCCGAACGGGGCGGGGTTGGAGTTCAAACGTCCCGTCGAGCCGGATGTGCTTGCCGTGGTAGTGGGGCGCAGCCTGGGTCCACAGTGAACGCATGGCGTCGATGTACTCGTCGGTCCGAGCGCCGCGATCCTCAAACGGCGCGCCGAGCGCCTCGAACTCCTCGCGCAGCCAGCCAACGCCGATGCCGAGTCGCACCCGACCTCGAGCAAAGGCATCGAGGGTGGCGACTTGCTTGGCGAGCAGGATGGGGTTCCGCTGCGGCAACACCAGCACTCCGGTTGCGAGCTCGATTCGCTCGGTCAAGCCAGCGAGCAGGGCGAGCGAGATCAACGGCTCGGGGAACCGTTCAACCGGCACCCGGCCTGCGGCATTGTAGGGATAAACAGAAGCGTACCGGGATGGCACCACGACGTGGTCCGCGAGCCAGAGAGAGTCGAACCCGAGTTGCTCCACTAGCTGGCCGGCCCCCGCTAGGAACTCCGGTTCGCTCAGACGCTCGTACATCAGCTGAACACCGAACCTCATCACATCACCTCAGTGGACGAGTCAGTTAGACGGGCTGCGATCAACACCGACTTTCGTACTTTTCCGGCATCATCCCGCAGTGGATGGTCGACCAACTCGTACGAGCGGGGCGTCTTGTACCGGGCTAGGTGGCCCTCTATATGAGCCCGTAGATCGTCCTCGGTCAAACCGGGATCGACTTCGACGATCGCGTGCACCCGTCGACCGAGATCAGCATCGGGCAGTCCGATCACAACGGAGGATCGCACGCCGGGGTGCGATCCCAGCGCCGCCTCAACCTCGGCGGTGTAAATGTTCTCCCCACCGCTGAGCACCATGTCAGTGCGCCGGTCGGAGATATAGAGGTAGCCGTCGTCGTCCATCCATCCGAGGTCGCCGACCGAGGTCCACCCGTCGCGGTGGCGGGCGTCGCTGCCCACGATTTCCGCCCGCATGGGCTGGCCCGGGGCCGGCCGCGTCCAGATCTCGCCTACGACGCTCGGCGCCACTGGTTGACCATCGTCATCGGTAATCACCACTAGTCCCGGCTGGGGCCGTCCCACCGAGCCTCGGTGCTCAAGCCACTCGGTGCCGGTGATGATCGTGTAGCCGGGCGAGTCCGATGCGCCGTACAGCTCGTAAACCCGGTCCGCACCCAGCCAGTCGATCCAGGCCTCTTTCAGCCACGGCGCGCACGGTGCGGCCATGTGGAAGACCACCTGCAATGACGACATGTCCACATCGCGGACCTCGTCGGGCAACCGAATGATCCGGTGCATCATCGTCGGAACCAGCAGCAGGTACGTCGGCCGGAACTTGGCGATCAACTCGAGGGTGTAGGCGGGGTCGAATCGACGCTCGAGCACGACGTGGTTTCCGTGAACAAGGCCCAGAATGGTGTCGGTGTACGGGGCCGTGTGGTATAGCGGCCCTGGCACCAGCACGACCTTCCGCTTAGGCAGCATGTACTCCGGCGCCGCGGCGCCGTCGATCGTGGCCGGCACGGTGCCGCGAATGAGCTTCGGCCGCCCGGTGCTGCCGCCCGATGTCGTGGCACGCCACCCAGGGCTGACTCGCACCCCCAGCGGAAGGGCCATGTCCGACAAACTTGGCTCCGGCACAAGCGGCACACAACGTCGACCGGGATGGTCGGCGGGCTCGACGCCCACCACCAGCCGTGGATCCGCCAGCTCGATGATGGCCTGGCGCTCGGCCTGTGGGAGCCGGTTCGAGACCGGCAGCGCGGTGGCTCCGACCTTGAGGACGGCAAGTGTGGTCTCTACGAACTCGATCGAGTTCGGCAAGGCTATGCAGACCAGATCACCGACCGCGATACCCATGCCAAGCAGGGTGTGGGCAAGTCGCTGCGACCGAAGCTCAAGCTCGCGAAAGGTCAGCGTCTCATCCTCGATGGTCAGGGCCGGCTGGTCGGGCACGTCTCGGGCCCATCGACGGAAAGCTTCCACCATGCTGATGACAGCCATCAACGCCCTTTCCAGTCACCATTTACGTGAGATTGAACCGTGCACCAAGATCATTCGTGGCCCATCGGATCGCGGCCCAAAGGCGCCCGCAAGATCCGCCGGGGCGTCGACGTCGATGCAGGCCAGGTCATAGGCTTCACAGAGCCGCCCGAACTCGGGGTTCCACAGGTCGATGCCGAGCCCTTGGCTGCCCCCGATGGCGGAGCTGTTGTCGCGCAGCAGCCCGTATGCGTGGTCGACGATCACCACGAGTGTGACCGGCAGACCTAGCTCAGCTAATGTGGCCAGCTCAGCGAGGCTCATCTGGAGGCCGCCGTCGCCCAGCACCGCCATCACGGGCATCCCGCTAGCCGCGGCCATGCCCACCGCCATGGGAAGGGCCGATCCCATAGCCAAATAGCCGGACATGATGTGCGCAGCCTGCCCGGTAACGTCGAGGAATTTCATGACCCAGAAGCCGGCTTTCGCCGTCTCACACGCGACGAGAACCGGTGCGTTCGGGCTGCTCATCGCCTCGACGAAGGCCATGTCCGCCGGTGCACGCTCGCGTGCGGCTGCCAGCACCGCCTCACGGATGCCCGCGATCGACTTGCTCGCCCACCCCTCGCGGCGCGGGCGAACGAGCGCCGTCAAAGC
>Ga0209139_10000924_pt1 | contig 10558 bp, 10 predicted proteins | sample BogFormECP14_OM3_FD_188246 | JGI IMG/M metagenome (GOLD analysis project Ga0209139, IMG submission 188246) | Bog forest soil microbial communities from Calvert Island, British Columbia, Canada - ECP14_OM3 (SPAdes) (version 2) | ecosystem: Environmental > Aquatic > Freshwater > Wetlands > Bog ...
AGAGCGATGCGCAGTCACTTTCGAGTGTACGAACAGCTTCTCGTCCTGGTGGAATTGCGTTACATCCCGATCTCGAAGGTCTAGGATTCAACATATCCATCCTCGAATCTCTAAGTGCGATCCTCTCTGATAACAAAGTCCAGAAAGTCTTTGTTACCGGCGAAATCGCCTTGTCTAGCAACGAAACCCGAGCAGGTGGAATCAGTATTGGCAATCCTACGAGACTCGAACAAGTCGTCGTCAACAAAGCTCTACTCCACGATTCCGGTAACGGACACTACGCCCTCACAACGGAAAATCTTCCTTCAAAGGGAGCCATTGCCCTCAAATATAAAGCAGCCTTGACGGATGACCCCCAGTCGATTGTCCCCTTACTCATCCGGACAATGTGGAAAGTCGAAGAAGGAAGCGTGTCTCTGATGGTTGGATATCAAGTAAACCCCGCCTTTCCGTACTTGCAAACTCTCTCCAACGTCGTCATCTCAGCGACTCTCTCTCCCGAACCACGTATCACAGGATGTCAATCCAAACCACAAGGTCAATTCTCCAAAGAACGCGGTCAGCTACTATGGCATATCCCCACGGTCGAGGCAACTGAGCAAATCGTTATCGCCAAGTTCTCAGTCGAAGGACTGAGTAAAGGACCTGGTACGGTGGAAGCGAGGTGGGAATGTAAGGGTATTACGGTGAGTGGCATTGAAGTCGCCGGCGTGGGTGCAAAAGACCCATTTGCGGATGCGGAGGATCTCTTTTTTCATGCTAATGTATTACGAAATTTGATCAGTGGAAAATACTGTTGTCAGTCATAGGGATCATTGTTAGAGGAATTAATTATTCGACTCAATAATTCTGTGCTATGAAAACTTGTGTTTGACTATAGCTTGTTGTAGCACTTTCCGTAACTCTGCCTTCCGTTCCTCTTCACAGAATGATGCTTCTATTCCATTTATGCAAAGAGTTTCCCAAACTTTCCACTCCCAATTGAATTCTCTCTGTAACGCCAACATGTTTTCGAGTAGGTAACCGCCAAAGTAAGCCGGGTCGTCCGAGTTTATCGTGACGTGCATTCCCATCTCTAGGAACAATGGAATTGGAGAATGTGCCATCGATGGAACGCATTGTAACTTGACATTTGACAGCGGACAAACTGTAAGGGGTATCTTTCGTCGAGCTAACTCCCGGCACAACTCGAGATCATCGATCGCACGAATCCCATGGTCAACTCGATGGACGTTGAGTTCGTCGATAGCTGTCCGAATGTATGCCGGTGGACCCTCTTCTCCTGCATGAGCACATTTCCGTAGTCCCTTCTTATCCGCTAACTCATACAGCTTCGCAAACATCTCTGGCGGATACGGTACTTCCGCCGAATCCATTCCAATTCCAATGATATCTCCCGAGTCAAAATACTTTTCCAGAGCAGAGAACTCGTCGAGTGCAAAATCTAAGGATTCATGTCGAACGAAACACACGATCAGATCGCTGGTAATACCGAATGATTGTTTCGCACGTTTCGAGCCTTTTAGAAGGCCGTTGACGACTGTACTTTGTGGTATCGATCGAACCGTGTGAGTTTGGATGTCGAAGAAGATTTCAGCGTGGTGGATTCCGTCGGCATGGGCTTGACGAAAGTATTCGAAAGCCAACTCTTCATAATCCGATTCATCTTGTAGCACGGCAATTCCTTGGTAGTAGAAGTTGAGAAAATCTTGCAGGTCCGAGAACTTTTCGTATCGATCTTTGAGGGCCGTTAGGGACGAGTAAATCTCTGGTAACGCAATTTTGTTTTTCCGGGCGAGCCGCAATAGAAGCTCGGGAGACAAGGTCCCTCCATGTCAGCTACGGGATGATAGTGGAGGTAAACCTTCGATATGCAAATGCAGCTCGCATTTTGGAATGTCCTGAAATGAAGTGGTGAATTGGATCCATGGCGATAAGATTGGCGAACGACAAATTTTATCTCTTGTGTCCGGCAGCGCCGCGGCTCGCTTATCGCTGATCCCTCAATTGCGGAACCTTTTTGAGTCACGTAACACAGGAAATATTCAAACAATTCATAGAAAACATGCTGTGAGGTGACTTATACTACCCAGTCCTAAACGCCTAAGTATGACTATACATATGCGGCCTATCCATAATACACAGTGATCAATCCTATCCACCGGAAGCAGTATTCGAACCCTTCCAGACCGACAGTACATTCGCAGCAACTTCACCAGCAACAAGACTCGCCTTCAACCGTTTATCCTTCGAGATACTATCTAATCCACCCTTCGCCAGAGCCGAGAACCCCAATTCGTCAAGGAGTTTCGCTTGTGTGTAATTCGCAACCCCATCGGCACCGAATTCGGGATCTGAAGTAGCGGTACATAAAATAGACTCAATGGTCTCGAGTAACGGGACGCTCGAGGTTGTACTGAGTACCTGTGCCATTCGTGGGATCATTTCCTCGTACCTATCTATTAGCATATTTCTAGGTCGGGAAACATACACGTATGGGAATGTGCTTCGAGTGTTTGGTGCTGCTTCGGCGAAGAAGGTGTAAAGTAATAGCAATTCTTTCTCTCGATCGCAGGAAGCAAGAATTGCAGCGGTGAGACTCAACAATAACAACGAGGTTTCATTATCCAACATTTCTTCCACACTTCCATCATTGAATAGTTGTTTCCACACACTCTCCAATGGCAAATTTCGATATTCTTCGCCGTTTAAGCCCGTCAGAGATAGATAGTTGGCCAATTCGTTGCTAGTCGAAATATTCGGGATGAGGATCGCGAGATACGGAAGGACTTCGAAAGAAATGGTGGGCTTGACCGACTCGAGACCATTTGTCAATTCGTTGATCTTCATCTGATGTTTGGAAGACATTTCGAGCAACACACCAGCGGCCGACCGAACGATGTCCCTCGAACCTTGGGACTTCATCCCTTTCGCGAGAAGCGCTGCCATTGCGAAAGCGAATGAGCGATTGAAATTGATACCGATCATTTCGTCAAGCGTATTGACCGCCGGCTCGAGTGGGATTCGGCTACGCGAGAGATACGTCGGGAGATGTTGGCGTTGTATTCCATCTGCTAGAGCAAGGGCTCTCAAACATGTCTCGACGAATGTGACAGCTAAGGGATACGTGATACCATCCGCGATTTCTAGGACCGCCACGGCAATCCAGAACAGTTCGTGAAGATACGCCGATTCCGGGCCCGAATAGCCAGATTTCAATCGCGCTCCCACCAGTTTCGTGCACGCGAAAATGAGACTATTGAGAATCATCTCATTGCCTTCTCTAAGAGGTAGATCTTCAAGCGTGTTGCGAAGAGCGTTGACAAGCTGATATAATAATGCATCATCAACCTCAGAGTCCGCGAGACATCCAAGTGCCACCAAGAGCCTTGGTTGAATTGCCGGATTGCTTCGGAACGCACCGGCGGTCACGAGAGCTAACCATCGGGAGCGCCAAGCATTTGATTGATCTATATCAGCTCAAATTTCGCCGAGAAAATACCTGTCGACGCAGTCAAAGTTGTGATTTGAATCAACAGGCTAATAATCGTTTCGAGTCCACTAATACTCAACGCGTCCACGGCATCGTTTGCCGAGTTCGCCGAGGCGGAGAACGCAGTGTCTGGCGTCGAACCTTGTAATCCGAACAATAAGGTATACTTCGCAGTTGACAGATCGCTTAAGATTACTTCAAGCTTTTGTCGGTCGAACAAAAGGAGCGGGAAATGGGTGAGGAGGGACTGCACTGTATTTACAAGGAATGCGTGAGTCGAAGATCGAATAACAGCCGGTCCACAGGCGACAGTGACTGTAACTATGTACATGATCTCTGGCAAATACTGATGAGAGAGTTGCCAATTATCGAATGACAGAGTCAAACATAGACGTAACAGTACTGCCACTTCTTTCCACGCTGGATGGTCGACTAACGTTTTCGCAGGCCTGGGAATAATCTTTTGAATCGACTATGATCAGCCTTGTCGACGAAGACAATACCTCTCGCAGACGAGTAATAACTTGACCTTGCACATCGATCGTAGAGCACGCCAGAAGGATTCTCGCGGCCGTATTCGTCTGTTCCGTCCCAAAGCCAAAGTCGACTGCGTAATGGAAGAGTTCGACAAGTAAGAGGCGAGCCAATTCAGTAACTTTGCCTACAGCCGGCCAAATGTACGTGTACCATCCCAACTACAAAATCAGTCAGAAAAGAAAACAATTATACCTGCGGCCTTTCGTAAGTCAAACGCACAAAAGCGCGAAGAATGGTTTTGATCTCCTTTAAGGTCTCGGCATAGTCAACAGAGCCAGATCTTAATTGTGTTTCGATCTGTGATATCCACGGCGAAATAAATAATAGCCCGTACTCCTTCTGCTCTGGTTTATAGGACTGGAAATGCTCCAGAAAGGCGCCGATGAGGTCTAAGCTGAGATGTGGGACTTTGAGAGACGTTTGTCGGCTCAACGCTGTGAGAAGATCGATGTTGTGGGGAGGCACATACAGACCTGTATATCAATAATATGTTTTTCACTGGGGATACCAGGCGCAGGACGAAGTTGCGATGTCGATTCAATATGGTAAGCTTTGTTGATCGCGCAAAGAAGATTCCAAGATGCCAGGCGAACAGATTGATCTTCGCTCGGCAGGTTCAGAAACACTGAGTTTAAGAGTGTTCCAGGGAGACTGCCTGGTCGTACGCCTCTTTGAGTAAGTGGTACTGGATTCCGATCTTGAGTTGCCGCACGGACAGCTTGGATAGCCTGAATGATGTCGTGTCGCCGAGGACTTGAGAATACCAAACGAATCCCCTTTCCTTTCAGAACGAATTCATTCTCATCGCTGACATAGGACGACACATTGATCTCATCGATGTCGCTAGCAAAGATGACGTCGCACAACGGTGTATGACTCGTGGATGTGACTTGTTGCTCATCTGCGTAGATGACCTGGACTGATTCCTGACCGACTTTGATACTTACAGAGGAACGTTTCTCTCGCGTAATGATCCGCCAGACGGGTTCGAATTCGATCGCCTTTTGCATGTCCAACGCAATCGTATTATCCGACAGATGGACATCCGTCAAGTCCAAAAATCGCTGCACATCTTCTAAACCTCGAAGGAACCGACTGCGACTTTCCATATCGTAGCCAACGTGCTTGGCATTCCTGAAAATGGTTCGTAATTGCCTTCTATACGGCGTGTTGACATTGTAATGGTACAAAAGGGCGCAATTCTCGACTTTGTTTCGAGGCAAACCTTTCAAGAGATTGGTAACCCACTCGACTGGAACCTCATTCGCAGAAGTTTCAGCGGTAACATCGATGAAGACTTCGAATGGACTGCTCCAGACAGACTCCAACACCTATGATCAGCGTAAAAGGTAGTCGTCCATACATGGCAGATATAGTAAGTGAACAATTCCAGGTCCATTGTAGCAAAGTCGAAGCGTCGTGTGACGAAACATAACACAGGGCGATGTTGCTAGGATTAGGCTTCTCATCGAGAGTAGTTACCTTGGAGACACCAGCCAAATAGAATATACCCGCAGAATTGAATGCCTCAATATTCCGACCTTTCGATCTCTCCATAAACTCAGTATAATCGCCTATATTGACGCTCGATGTGATCTGTACAGGGTGCCGCTCCTGGTCAGTCGAGGTCTGCTTTCTCGCAGAACTCCCTAGGTGGGTAGTCATCGAAGTTAGTTGTTGTACTCGTAAGTCCGGAGTATCGTGCAGTTGTTGAATTTGTCGTAAGGCTTTCTTGACGTCGGATAAATTATTGTACACAAAGTCATAAAGTCGTAGCACATCCGCGTCGGATACCTCGTTGAGATGGTTCGGCACAGCCGGTGTATCTGGGGGAGCCGCCTTCCATTAGTCTACTTCCTGAGATTTACGTACCGAGATAGTTCGAATGAATTCCAATATTCGTTTGATGTTGGATTCGAGGAACGGATTGAGCGATATGACATTTTGTTCAGTGAACATGGCGTTGCTAGCAAGATTCTGAATAACTTTGGTGACCAATACCAATGCACGCTTGACTCCAGGAGCAAGCTCTCCATTCGGCTGCATTGACGACGCCGGGATTGAAATAGCCGGTCCGATGAATCGAAGGAAGACTATACTCCCGACACCAATGTGAGGGGCAGTCGCATTTCCGGGGAATCTTTTCGCCGTGCACACCGCGATGTGATGGAAGACTTCTCGCAAAGGTCTGAATGTCAGCTTGGCGATTGAAGGGACATACGGAGGAAACGATCCCGTGGAATCTACGATCGCATCCAGGAAACCCTTTGCAATTGTCTGAATATGACGCAGATTCTGTTCTCTTTCTTCAGGGGGAATATTAGAGGCCACAGAAAACTCTTGAACTCGAGGGTCTTGAATCACATCTCTGAGGAGAGTCCCTAACGTGTCGTTCAAATACGAACCCGCTTGAGAATGAATAAAGGTGGTCAGAATTCGAGGAGGCGCATTGTTACCGCGGAATAGGATAGCTGGGTTGTCAGTTTTATTGATTTCGTCTTCGGCGAGGTTTTTGACAAATGCCATCATCATTCCTCGAGCGTCGTATAGGTGCAGCAATGCCGGAGCGATGACATCGACATAATTTGCCTGACACGCAGTCGATATAGCAAGTCCATAACTTGTATCGGATGTTAATACCTAATATCAACCAAATTCAAAGATCGAATACCTCAACAATCCTTTCGATCCTGTCCATCGGCAATGTTTCATCGAGGTCTTCGAGATCAACCCGTTGTTCCAGCATCTTTGTGAACAACTGGAGAAACGATGTCTTCGTCCTCAAATCCTCTGTATACGCCATTGGTAGACAATATCTCAATCCCGCCTCAACGTTGGCATTTACGAGATTCGAAATGATCGTAACAGTTGACTGTCGCAATGGTCCCAAATCCTTGACAGCATCCTTCGACTTTAGCAGCAATGTCTGCAACTCTGTATTGACATTTATTGTTTCTCGTCGATCGTCAAGTCCATCGAGCACACGACATTTCTTGAGGATAATCGCGAAATAGTCGAAATACTTTTTGAACAACTTGGATTTCGCTTCCAGTGGATCGGTGTCGGGTTCAGATGTTACCAGTAAAGGAAGATTAACGCTGATATTTGCCATTGCACGTAGCGATTGTCGTTGGAGTGCGCGATCCTCTTCCGTTATGACACGGACATCGGCCTTTGAGAGAGCGTCGGTCTCCACAGACCATTTATGAATATATCCGAGGAGATTATTCATTAACCTCACTTCCTGTTTCAAATTGAGCACGTCTCGTTTTGCGGCGACGAGTTCACATAGTGAACACATTTTGATTTTGATTTGCAACTTAGCGGGATCCCGACCACCAAGCCGTTCGAGATACTCGCAGAAGGATTGTAGTATTCCGCCAAAGTCGACATATGGAGGGATATTGACAGGTTCGGTGATTCGATCGACTAGTCCTTTGAGGAGGCCGACCGATTGATCGACGAAAATGGTGTTGCTGTCTTTGCAGAGAGGTTGGCCTTTGGTATCGAATAGACCCGAAGTAATCTCATCCAATTGTTCGAATAACAGTCCAAATAGTCGAGGACTCAAATCCCCACTCAACGTTCTGGTCACCTTCTCCCGAAGAACAGTCGACTCCGAAGCCAAATACCGACATTCATCTTTCAGAAACGCTTTAAGCCGATTCAAAGATTCGATAGCAGATTTACTCAACGATTCCGGTCGTCGTGGCAGGCCCCTCTCATTCGCAAAATCCGGATACCAAGACCCTCCCAACGAAGCCAAAAATCCCGAATAATTAATCCACTCGTTAACAATCATCTCCGCTTCCATCGACCTGCTTCCCACCATCTTTCGTGTCCCCGCGGCAGCACTAGTCAAATGCTTCGACAGTCGATCCCGTTCTTCAAATGCCGTCCCCATCGCAGCGGTGATAGACTGAGTTGGTTCCCGGATTTGACTTAGTGCTTTGCGGAACGCTTTTTGGATTGCGAGACGGGAGGACACGACGAAAGATACAGAGGAGAGACGTTCGCATAGGTCGAAGTGGGGTTTGAGGGAGGCAACTTCTTCGCCGCAGATTTCGGAGGCAATGGTAGACATTTCGTGGAGTTGTTGGAAGAGGGCGACAGCGACTTTGGAGATGTTCATGTTGGAGGAGCAGAGTGAGATGAGGAGGGAGGTTTCGATGCTGTTGAGATATTCGATGCTTTCGGGGGAGAAGAGACCTTGTCGGATTAATTCCTTGTTGGTTCTCAGGATCTGTAAGAGTTTATCGTAGCAAGAATGCAGTCGCTGCATGGCTTGCAGAGCAATCTCCGGTTCCACGTTCGTGTCGATAACTTTTTGTGCCATCACAAATGTCAATGGATACCTAAAATCAACTTGATCCTTCAACAGCTATACGTATGCTGCCAAAACATTTGTCCGTCATCGGGATTGGCCTTGGCATAATTCGTCCATCTCCATGCATTCTCCGAAGAGTAAAGCAACTCCACGAGATCCGCTCCAGCTTCAGCAATATTGGTATTCGCACTCGCAACCGTCTCATCAATAATATAGTCCAGTATCTCCGTCTCGATATAAACTTTGCGATCGTCACCATTGTTCAACGTATCATCCAACTTCGTCCCCACAAGAGCACAATGCAGATTCACCATGTAATCCTTCAAGATCTCGATAATCAGATCGACTTTGTCGACCGGTGTAGCTCCCTTTGTCGGCATACGATCTGGAGATGCTGGTGAAGTCGGTACAAACGATTGTAATAAAAGTTGCAATTGTCGTCGAATTCTCGGGGCGACGATGGGATATAATTCCATAAATTCATTCTTATCTGGTTTCACGGGCATCCGTTTTACGAATTCTCGGCAAAATCGTGCCATGTTGAAGGTGATATAAGTATTCGACGTGGACAGGTATGATTTATTGAGGCCGATCTCGAAGAATTCTTTCTTATCGGCACGATACACCGCAATCAATTTATCCAGGACCAATTGAGATAACCGACTTCTGTCGCGATTGTTCTTGTATAGCCGACTCGAGGAATCGAGTATCAATGAACTCATCTCCTTTTCATAACCATTCGCATAACGAATCAAGTCGAACGAATTGTCCTTGGGAAACAAATATACCGCCTTTGCGAAATCAGTCATACAAATGGCAGAGATCTCGCAAAGAGCATCGATCCGTGTACATTGTCGGACATTATCGAGGTAGACGACTTTCTTACTGATTCGCACGTAATGGTATTCCTTCTTGTTTCGTACGTCGAGGAGGATAGCACGCACGGCGAGGACGAGGGTTTCTGGACAGAGGAGGACAAGAGACATTGCTAATGGCCAGAGTGTGTCGCGTCGGTTATTGAGATCGGGGATACTCATTACGATGTCGAACATTTTCTCTGCGTGGTAGGAGATGGTTTCGTCTTTCGAATAGAGTTTGATGAACTCATTTGGATTCTCGTCGATCCATGTCATGATTGTTTTTCGTAACGACACAGCAACCACATCCTGTGCTCGTTTGGGCAGAAATCCAAATACACAGACATCTACAATCAATCCCCCACCACTCATATGAGATGGCTAACCTTTAATAATAGACGTTAAACTCTCGAAGTCCAAGTTCATGTTATCGATCATTCGTAAAGGTCTCGTTTCCGCACGTTGTTCTGCGTTACTACAACTCTGCAAATGTTGTTTCCAAATCCCATGGCATATGGCCCAATTACTCGCACTGATATACCGAATGATATATGTCGAAGGTTTCACCATCGACGACACCTGTTCTCCCAATCGTCCAAGATCATCTGGATTACTCTCTTGATCGAGAGATTGATAGGCGTAAAAGATTGAGATTCGAAGAGTGTTTTGAGCGACTGTGGGATCGAGACCTGGCTCGGCAATGTCGACTAGTGGATAGTTTTCTTTACAGTACGTCCAGTGAGATTCCATGCATCGCGCCAGGATTTTGAGGATAAGTAACGCGTCCCTGACGAGTTCTGAGGGGGCTGAAACTTGAGGTCCGTCTTTCGATGGGGGTCGTCTCTACAACATTACAATCGAAGAGATGTTATAGGGATACAGCAGAAATTTCATCGAGAAGATTAATGAGTTCAAGAACAATTGAATTGATTCGGAATCGTGAGAGTTGTTCAAGGGTATGTGTAGTCTGTTTCAACACATCATCCTGTTCCGGCCGATCCGTAAGAGGATCGGTTCCAAACGATAACTAAAACAGTTAGTATAACGGCCCAGAATTCCCCCCCAGTGAAATACTTTAGATAAGATGCGTTTGACGAGTGCACGAATCAATTGACCGTCCGCATTCCCTACAGGAGCAATTCCCTTGACACTCAAATCGGAAGTCAAGCTGCCACTCCTCGATTCTTTACTCATAGTCGATGGTCGTTCATGCATCATACACAGATCATACTGTTACACACACACACCCTAAAACGCGATCAGTCCCCGAACCGTTACGCTGCCAATCCCGAGGGTCGGAGTCCGTTACCTCTTATCCGTGTGCGTCCAAGTACCAGGGGTTGG
>Ga0209139_10000927_pt1 | contig 10546 bp, 5 predicted proteins | sample BogFormECP14_OM3_FD_188246 | JGI IMG/M metagenome (GOLD analysis project Ga0209139, IMG submission 188246) | Bog forest soil microbial communities from Calvert Island, British Columbia, Canada - ECP14_OM3 (SPAdes) (version 2) | ecosystem: Environmental > Aquatic > Freshwater > Wetlands > Bog ...
GCGCGAGATGGGATGGAGCAGGAACCCTACGAGTTCTGGATTTGCTGGATGAATCCGGAATCAAAGGGTAAGGCGACGTACGGAGCAGTCCGCGAGCACGCCTTTCCTCGCTTCACAAAAATTTTGAGCAATTTTTTGAGCCGCGAGCATGTCGATCTCCGCGCACATAGAGTGCAAGGATCGCGCTCTTCGGCACGGAGCCTCGGCTAAGGGAGAATTCATGGGCGAAAAAGAAGACGCAGGCGTAGCGCCGCAAGCCGGACACAAGTACGACGCCAAATCGATCAAAGTGCTCGGCGGCCTGGAAGCTGTACGCCTGCGACCGGCGATGTACATCGGCTCGACGGGCGACATGGGCCTGCATCATCTCGTCTGGGAAGTGGTCGACAATTCCGTCGACGAAGCCATGGCTGGCCACGCAGACGAAATCAACGTCACGGTGCACGCCGATGATTCAGTCACTGTAGTCGACAACGGGCGCGGCATTCCCGTCGACATGCATGCAACGGAAAAGCGTCCCGCCGCGGAAGTTGTACTCACCGTTTTGCACGCGGGCGGAAAGTTCGACAGCGACACCTACAAAGTTTCCGGCGGTTTGCACGGCGTCGGCGTTTCCGTCGTCAACGCTCTCTCGGACCGGCTCGAACTGGAAATCTCGCGCGATGGCGCGGTGTGGGAACAGTCCTACGAAAAAGGCAAGCCCACCACGAAACTGAAACAAACCGGCAAAACGCGAAAGACCGGAACGAGTGTAACGTTTCATCCCGATCCAACAATTTTTGACAAGACGGTTTTCAGCTTCGATACGCTTTCTCAACGCTTGCGCGAACTGGCCTTCCTGAACAAAGGCCTGAAAATCACGCTCACCGACGAACGTTCCGAAAAAACCGCCGAGTTTCGCTTCACGGGAGGAATCGGCGAGTTCGTAAAGCACCTGAACCGCGGCAAAACCACGCTGCACGATTCGCCGGTCTACATCGAAGGAAAGCGTGGCAACGTCGAAATAGAAATCGCGCTGCAATACAACGACACTTATGGCGAAAACGTTTTTGCCTTCGCGAACACCATCAACACGGTGGACGGCGGCACGCACCTTTCCGGTTTTCGCTCTGCGCTAACGCGCACGATCAACAACTTCGCTTCGTCGGCGGGCATGCTCAAAGAACAAAAAGACGAAGTCACTATCACGGGCGACGACGTTCGCGAAGGCCTCGTCGCAGTCGTTTCTGTGCGTCTTCCGCAACCGCAATTTGAAGGACAAACCAAGGGCAAACTGAACAGCGACATCAAGGGCGACGTCGAGCAACTCGTGAACGAAAAGCTCGGCGAATGGTTCGACAAGCATTCCACGGTAGCCCGCCGCATTATTTCCAAGTGTATCGATGCCGCGCGCGCTCGCGAAGCCGCCCGCAAAGCCCGCGAACTGACGCGCCGCAAGTCCGCCATGGATTCAAGCGGCCTGCCCGGAAAACTTGCGGACTGCCAGGAGCGCGATCCTTCTCGCTGCGAACTGTTCGTAGTCGAAGGCGAATCCGCCGGCGGTTCGGCGAAAATGGGCCGCGACCGTAAATTCCAGGCGATCCTGCCGCTCAAAGGGAAAATTCTTAACGTCGAAAAGGCGCGCTACGACAAGATGCTGGGGCACGAAGAAATTCGCGCCATCATCACTGCCCTTGGCACCGGCATTGGAAAAGACGACTTCGACGCCGGGAAACTCCGCTATCACAAAGTGATTCTGATGACCGACGCGGATGTCGACGGCTCGCACATCCGCACTCTGCTGCTCACATTTTTCTTCCGCCACATGAAAGAATTAATTGATCGCGGCCACATTTATATCGCGCAGCCGCCGCTCTATCGCGTGAAGCGCGGCAAAACGGAAAAATATATCCGCGATGAACGAGAATTCGCGCACGAATTGATGAAGCGCGCCACCGAAGACCACGTCGTTAAGGCGAAAGAAGGTGTATCGCTCGAAGGCGCCGGCCTGACGAAATTTCTCCTGAACGTGCAGGAGTACGAAGCCGCCGCGGCGAAACTGGGCCGGCGTTTGCGCGAACACGGTCTGGTCGAATTGCTCGCGGAGAGCGGCCTCGAGAAAAAGACGGATTTCGAGGACAAGAAAGCGCTCGACAAACTTTTGAAAGAAGTGGACAAGGCCAAACTCAAGCTCGAAGGCAAAGTGGCTTTCGACGAAGAGCACAGCCTTTACGAAATTCAGTTTGGTTTGCCGCACAATCAAAAAGTGAATTGGGCGCTGGCCTCGACGGCGGACTACAAACGTCTGCGCGGATTGGCCAAGCAAATCGAGGAGTACAACAAGCCGCCATTCACCGTGGCCCGCAACGGCGACAAAGCGAGCATGGAAAATGTGCACGACGTTCTCAACTACGTCGTGGAAGACGCGAAGAAAGATTTCACGATCACGCGATTCAAAGGCCTCGGCGAAATGAATGCAGAGCAGTTGTGGGATACCACAATGAACGCCGACACACGGACTCTACTCCAGGTAAAACTGGAAGACGCCGTCGCCGCCGAGGATATTTTCTCCACGTTGATGGGCGAAAACGTCGAAGCTCGGCGCAAGTTCATCGAGGAAAACGCGCTCGAAGTCGTGAACCTGGATATTTAATCCGTGGCCGCGCAGGACAACGCGGATGCGGGTTCCATTCGAAACGCTATCCGCTGGGGTTTGCTGTTGGCAGCGATTGCCACTGCCACATTTCGGTTGCCGCGGCTGGTGAATGAATTCCGAGCGTGGCGAGGTGCTCTTGTTCTTGGGGATCCCGCCGCAGCAGAAGGCTGGCACAGGGTTCTCAACGTCGAGCTGATCGGCGTGCTGGTGGTGCTGGCCATTGGCATCGCCGCTTTCTATGTATTGCGGCCGAAAGTGAAAGCCGCGGAATGATGTGTCAGTTGGGTTGGACAACGTTGCCGGGGTTGCGCGGATTGAGCGTCAGCGAATTCCGCGCAACCCCAACGAATGCCCCGAACAACGAAGCTGGCGTGGCAATCGAGTTTGCGAGCGATGTCGAACGCGACAGTTTTCTGAAGCAGCTTGAAGAGCATTTTGCGGCACGGCGTTTTACGAACTCAGCCGATGCGTTCGACACGGTAAAGTCTTACGTTCTGGAGTTCGCAGCAAAACGATAGATATTGCTTGCGGGGGCGGGGCTTGCCCCGCCCTGCAACGAAGAATTAGAGCAACAGCGAGGATAAATGGCGGACGAAACAAACAAGTCGATACTCCTTCCGGTCGATATCGAAGCCGAGATGAAGAAGTCTTATCTCGACTATGCGATGAGCGTCATCATCGCGCGCGCGCTGCCCGACGTGCGCGACGGCCTCAAGCCCGTTCAGCGCCGTATCCTCGTGGCCATGAACGACCTCGGCCTCGCCTCGAATCGCGGCTACCGCAAATGCGCGAAGATTTGCGGCGACACTTCCGGCAACTACCACCCGCACGGCGAAGCCGTCATCTATCCCGCGCTCGTCCGCCTGGCGCAGGACTTCAACATGCGTTACCCGTTGATCGACGGCCAGGGAAATTTCGGATCCGTCGACGGCGATCCACCGGCGGCCATGCGGTACACCGAAGCACGCCTTGCGAAGATCAGCGAAGACATTCTGGCCGACCTCGAAAAAGAAACCGTCGATTTCGTTCCCAACTTTGATCAGACGCGCGAGGAGCCGTTCGTTCTTCCTTCACGCATCCCGAATTTGCTGGTCAATGGCGCAAGCGGTATCGCCGTCGGCATGGCCACGAACATTCCGCCGCACAATCTGCGCGAGATTGTGGAAGCCGCGATCATTCTGCTCGACAAGCCGGATACGCCGCTGAAAGAAATCATGAAGATCGTGCCTGGTCCGGATTTTCCGACCGGCGCGTACATCGCCGGCCGCGAGGGAATCGAAGCCGCCTACAAAACGGGACGCGGCAGTTTCATGATGCGCGCCAAGGCCGCCATCGAGGAAGTTGGTAAGGACCGCGAAAATATCGTGGTCACGGAAATCCCCTACCAGGTCAACAAATCGCGGCTGATCGAGCGCATCGCCGAACTGGTGCAGACCAAAAAAATCGAAGGCATCTCCGACGTTCGCGACGAATCTTCGCGCGAAGGGATGCGCATCGTCATCGAAATCAAGCGCGGCGAGGAATCGCAGTTCATCCTCAACAATCTCTTCAAATTCACGCAGATGCAGGAATCGTTCGGCATGATCCTGCTGTCCATCGTGGCGGGCCAACCGCGCGAATTGGGCCTGATTCCGCTGATCAAGCTGTTTCTCGAACACCGCCGCGACGTTGTGCTGCGCCGCACGCGCTTCGAACTGCGCAAGGCCGAGGAACGCGAGCACATCCTCGTCGGTTATCAAGTCGCTCTCGATCATTTGGACGCCGTCATTCGTATCATCCGCGGTTCCTCCGGCCGCGCCGATGCCAAGCAAAACTTGCTCAACTATTTTTCCGAGCAAGACGTCACCATCACGGAAAACGGAAAGTCCAGGAAGATCGAAGGCGTCAAGCTGGATGGCAGGAAGTATCGAGTCGCCGCACTCGAAGGCGAAATCACGCGGTCAGTGTCCGATGGACTGACCCCGATTCAAGTCGACGCCATTCTCGAACTGCAACTCCATCGCCTCACGCAGCTCTCGGTCGATGAAATTCTCAAGGAATTGAAGTCCATTCGCGAGCAGATTGCCGAGCTTAGGGAAATTCTCTCGAGCGAGAAAAAGCTGAAGCAGGTCATCACCGCGGAACTGCGCGAAGTCCAAAAGGCTTACGGTGACGACCGGCGCACCCAAATTGTCGATAAGGTCGACGAGATCAAGCTCGAAGATCTAATCGCTGACACGGAGATGCTCATCACCGTAAGTCACGCCGGCTACATCAAGCGTACGGCGGCGGACACGTACAGGCATCAGTCGCGCGGCGGCAAAGGCCGCATCGGCGCGCGCACGAAGGAAGAAGACTTCGTCGAGCACATGTTCATCGCTTCGGCGCACAGTTACATTTTGCTCTTCACTTCAAAAGGCCGCGTCTATTGGCTCAAAGTGTACGAACTGCCGGAAGCCGCCGCAGCCACCAGGGGCAAAGCGATTTCCAGCCTCGTGAAATTCCAGGAAGACGAAAAGCTGACCGCTCTTGTTGCAGCACAAAATCTCGAGGAAGAGGGTCGCTTCGTATTTATGGCCACGAAGAGCGGCACGGTAAAGAAATCGACACTGACCGAGTTTTCAAATCCGCGCTCCACGGGGATCATAGCCATCAATCTCGATGGCAAGGATGAACTGATCGGCGCGAAACTTACCGACGGCAAGCAGATGATTTTCCTTGCCAGCCATGAAGGCCAAGCGATCCTCTTCCGCGAAACGGACGTTCGGCCCATGGGGCGCAACGCCGGCGGCGTGAACGGAATGGACCTCGACAAGGACGACTACGTCGTCAGCATGGACGCTGTCCAACCCGATTTCGAAATCATTGCCAAGGAACACAAGACCACCACGCAAAATCTTGAAGAACTCGAAAACGAGCAGATCAAGGATTCGCTGGTAACCCTGATGCTCACGGTTGCCGAAAAGGGCTTTGGCAAGCGCACACCGCTGGCGGAATACCGCATCACTTCGCGCGGCGGCAAGGGCGTCGTCAACATGAAGACCACCGACCGCAACGGCTCTGTCGTGGCGACGCTTCAAGTGACGGAAGAGTCCGACGTGATGATTATTACGCACGACGGAAAAGTGATCCGCGTCCACTCGAACGAAATTCGCGAAGCGGGCCGCTCCACGCAGGGTGTTCGCCTGTTGCGCCTCGAAGAAGACGATTCCGTGGCTGCTGCCGCTGTCCTGCAGGAAGAGCAGGAAGAGGAAAAGAAATAGCCGCCCCTCTGACTCTGCCTTTGTAGGGGAGCAGCTTTATCCTGAGCGCGAACGAAGGGACGCTGCATCCCTACAACTTCGACTGTTAGTGTTAGAATCTTTTCCCTTATGACAACTACGCGACGGTTCTTTGCAGTCCTATTCCTTCTCTCTGCGCCCCTGCTTTTGCTTTCTCGGGCGCAAACGCCGGCAAAACCTGCCGCGGCGGGCCAGTACATCGCCTACGTCGGCACCTACACATCAAAAACAAACAGCAAAGGGATTTACGCCTTCCGGTTCGATTCAGAGAAGGGCCAGCTTACCTCCATCGGCGTGGCCGCGGAGACCACCGATCCTTCGTTTTTGGCCGTGCATCCCAACGGAAAGTATCTCTATGCCGTGAATGAAATCGGCAATTTCAACGGAGGCACCAGCGGCGCGGTCAGTGCGTTTGCCATCGATGCGAAAACCGGCGCGCTCAAGTTTCTGAATCAAGTGCCCACGCGGGGCGCCGGACCTTGCTACGTTTCCCTCGACAAAACTGGCGCATTCGTTCTGGTTGCGAATTACGACAGCGGCAGCATCGCCTCGTTTCCCGTACAAGCTGATGGCAGTCTCGGCACCACCAGCGGCTTCGTCCAGCATTCGGGCTCCGGCCCTGATAAAGAGCGCCAGGAAGGCCCGCACGCGCACTGGATTGGCACCTCGCCCGACAATCGCTTTGCTCTCGCCGTCGATTTGGGGCTCGATCAAGTAATCGTCTACGGATTCGACTCCAGCAAAGGAATTTTCACGCCGATGCTCTCCGGATTCGCAAAGGTGAAGCCCGGCGCTGGCCCCCGCCACCTCGCGTTTCATCCCGACGGCAAGTTTGCTTACGTGTTGAGTGAAGTAGAGTCGTCGGTGACGGTCTTTTCCTACCAGCCAAAGACTGGCGCACTTACGTCGCTGCAAACCATCTCCGCGATTCCGAAGGATTTTTCCGGTCACAAAGAAGCCGCCGAAATCGCCGTCCACCCTTCCGGCAAATTTCTCTACACTTCGAACCGCGGCCACGACAGCATCGCGGTTTTCGCCATCGACGAAAAAAAGGGAACACTGAGATCTCTTGGACAGGTCCTGACCGGCGGCAAAACGCCCCGCCATTTCGCCATCGATCCCACGGGCTCATACCTTCTCGCCGAGAATGAAGAGTCGAACAACATCGTCATCTTCCACATCGACGCTGCAACCGGCAGCCTCACGCCGACGGGACAGACGGTCGAAGTACCTTCGCCGGTGTGCTTAACATTTGTCGCCGCACCATAGCAGCGATACAATCCGCCTTCCACTTCATAACTTCGGGGGAACCAAATGATTCGCAATGAAGAAATTCGCATGCACATCCTGCGTTGTCTGGCCCTGTTGCTGTTTCTTTCCGTGGCAGGAACCGCGACGCTAGGTGACGGCGAAACCGCCCCCGCTCGCGACGCCAAGCAGCCAGTCGACGACGCGTACACGGCGAAAATCAAAAAGTATACGACGCAGCCGTTCTTCACTTCGCCGCTCGTCGACTATCTCCCCGCTTCAAAAACGGTTCCGACTCCCGAAGCCGTTCTTGGCGACGTAGCCGGCGCGCCAGGAATCCTGCCCTATGCGGAAGACGTGTACAAATACATGCGCCTGCTCGAAAAAGCCAGCCCGCGCGTAAAGGTCTTCTCTATTGGCAAGACGGAAGAAGGCCGCGAGATGATCGCCGTGGCTGTTTCTTCTCCGGAAAATCTTAAAAATCTGGAAGGGAACCGCGCGCAGCTGGCGAAACTCGCTGACCCCCGCACCATCAAACTCAATGACGAGGAAGCCGACCGCATCGTCGCGCAAGCCGTGCCCGTTTACTACATCACCGGAACCATTCACTCGCCCGAAACCGGCGCGCCAACGGCATTGATGGAACTCGCCTATCGCCTCGCCGTAGATGAAAGCCCCTACATCCGCGAAATCCGCGACGGCATGATCACGCTCATCACGCCGGTCGTCGAAGTCGACGGCCGCGATCGCATGGTCGACATCTACCACTGGCACCTCTCCCACCCGAAGGATTTCTATCCGCCGCTTATTTACTGGGGCAAATACGTAGCCCACGACAACAATCGCGATGCCATGGGTGTAACGCTCAAGCTCACCGAAAATGTCCTCAACACCTACGTTGACTGGAAAGCCCAGGTTCTTCACGACCTCCACGAATCCGTCCCCTATCTCTACGACAACACCGCCGGCGACGGCCCCTTTAACGCCTGGGTCGATCCGATTCTCACCGACGAATGGGAAATGATCGGCTGGCGCAACGTTTCCGACATGACCAAATTCGGCATGCCTGGCGTTTTCACGCACGGAGTTTTTGATACGTGGTCGCCCGGCTATCTGATGTTTATCGCCGCGATGCACAACGGCATCAGCCGCCTCTACGAAACTTTCGGCAACGGCGGCGCCGACACTTTGCCCCGGACGCTCGACGCCGATGAATATTCGCGCACGTGGTACCGCCAAAATCCGCCACTTCCCAAGGTGCTCTGGTCGCAGCGCGACAACAATAACTACGAGCAGACCGGCCTGCTCACCTCACTCCACTATTTCAACGAAAACAAACGCCTCTTCCTGAAGAATTTTTATCTCAAAGCAAAACGGTCCGTCACCAAACCTGGCGCGGAAGGCCCCTCGGCCTACGTTTTGCCTGCGGACGATCCGCGATTGGCTTCGCAAGCCGAGCTTCTGCGAGTCCTGCAAAAGCAGGCGGTCGAAATTTCACGCGCGACAGCCGCATTCTCTGTAACGCTTCCAGCGAAAAAATCCGCAAAACCTAAAAAAGACGCAAAAGATGTAAAGGATGCGCCGCCTGCTCCCACAACTCGCGAATTTCCCGCCGGCAGCTACATCGTCCGCATGGATCAGCCTTACTCGCGCATCGCCGACGCGCTCCTCGACTACCAATACTGGAGCCCCGACGATCCTCAGAAAACGCCCTATGACGACACAGGATGGACGTTCGGCGAACTCTTTGGGGTGCAAGTCACTCGTGTCGTCGACCCGAAAGTGCTCGACGTCGCGATGGAGCGCGTAAAGGAAATTAACGCCCCGTCAGGCGTAAGCGGCGAAGCCGCAATCTACGCGATCAACAACAACGCCGAGCCCTCTCTAGCCACGTTGCGCTACAAATTGCACGATGCTTCAATCGAAGCTGCCGAGGAACCCTTCGAAAGCGGCGGCAAAAAATTCAGCCGCGGTTCTTTCCTGATTCGCAACGCCACCCGCGCGCAGCTCAACGACGCCATCTCCAATCTGGGCTTGCAGGCCACGCCCGTCTCGGCCATGCCCAGCGTCAAAACGCATCCGGTCCGTGCCGCGCGCATCGCCTTCGTCCACACCTGGCTCAGCACGCAAGCCGAAGGCTGGTGGCGCATCGCGCTCGATAATCTGGGCATCCCCTACGACTACATCAGCACGCAAACAATTTCCAAGGCCAGCGACCTCAATGCCAAGTACGACGTCATCCTCTTTCCCCCGGTCGGCTTTTTTTCGGGTCCGACAGCCATCATCAACGGACTTCCAAGCGCCTGGGGTAATCCTCTCCCGTGGAAGAACACCCCCGAAACGCCAAACCTCGTTGGCAAAAATGATTCGACCGACGACATGCGGCCGGGCCTCGGCTGGGAAGGCGTAGCCAATCTCCAAAATTTCGTGGCGAAGGGCGGCGTTCTTCTGACGGCGACCGACACTTCGCGATTTGCTCTTGCCATCGGCCTCGCCGATGGCGTCAGCGTTGGCAACGCGCAAAAAATGAAAATTGTCGGTTCCGTGGTTGGCACGAGACTCGTTGACGGCGCAAGCCCTATCGCCTACGGCTACGACGAAAAACTCTCCGCTTACTGCGACAATGGCCCGATTTTTTCTCTCAGCAGCGTTTCTGGCGCACGCGGCGGGCGCCGCTTGGGTGCCGAGTCGCACACGCGTCCCACCGGTCGCGGGACCATGGACGATCCGGATTTTACGATCGGTCGCCCCGGAGCGGAAGTTCCTGACGAACCGAAGTCCGAAATCTGGGAAAACCCCTTTCTCAATGACGAGCAATTGCACAACAACTTCCGCGCCATTCCTCCCGCCAACCGGGCTCGAGTCATCTTCCGCTACGCCGATAGCAAGGATCTTCTTATCTCAGGCCTCGTCGAAGGCGGCGATGAAATCGCGCAGCATCCTGCGGTCGTGGACGTGCCCACCGGCAACGGCCACGTTGTCCTTTTTTCCATCAACCCCGTCTATCGCGGCGAAACACGAGGCACATACTCTCTGGTGCTCAACACCATTCTGAATTTTGACAGCCTCAACGCCGGCCGAAAGCTGGCTGAGAAATAGCAAAGAGGGCTGCCGCCCCTCAATTCCTGAACGGGGACGCCATTCTAGCGCGTCCCTTCGGATTGGGATTTTTCGCCCATGTTGGAGTAGAATCCCGCCCACTATGGCGAAGCCCAAGAAAAAGAAAAAACTAGCCCGTTCCCTCAAATCCAGAAAGGCCACGAGCACGAAGCTTCCCAAAGACGCGGTAACCCTCGTCGTGCAATTGCGTCCCCGGGAAGGACAGGAAACCTTGTTGGAGGCAGAGCTGCGCGCCCTGGTAGGGCCCACGCGCAAAGAAGACGGCTGCCTAACCTATGATTTG
>Ga0209139_10000929_pt1 | contig 10540 bp, 5 predicted proteins | sample BogFormECP14_OM3_FD_188246 | JGI IMG/M metagenome (GOLD analysis project Ga0209139, IMG submission 188246) | Bog forest soil microbial communities from Calvert Island, British Columbia, Canada - ECP14_OM3 (SPAdes) (version 2) | ecosystem: Environmental > Aquatic > Freshwater > Wetlands > Bog ...
ATGAGCGGTTTCGAGCGGGAAAGATGGCTCCGCATGATTACTTAGCCCAGAAACGCTCAAGTGCCGCCGGCCAATACCCAGCCGCGGTGGTTCTTGGCTGCATAGACTCACGAGTTCCTGCCGAGATCGTGTTTGACGCCGGCATCGGCGATACGTTCAACGCGCGCGTCGCAGGCAACGTGGTAAACGACGACCTCCTCGGCAGCATGGAGTTTGCCTGCGCGGTTGCGGGCGCAAAACTTGTCCTGGTTCTTGGACACACTGCCTGCGGTGCGGTCAAAGGCGCAATCGACGATGTCGTGCTCGGCAATCTGACTGGATTGCTGGCCCGCATCAAGCCTGCCATCCCGGCGACGAAGTTTGACGGCGAGAAATCGAGCAAGAACGCTCCCTATGTCGACGCCGTTGCGCGAACGAATGTTGTTCTTACACTGGAAAACATCCGAGGACGAAGCCCCATATTGGCTGAGCTGGAAAAAAAGAACTCCATTCAGATTACGGGCGCGATGTACGACGTCGCTACCGGCATGGTCGAGTTCTTAGCCTAACGAATCCACTAAATCTTTTGTGATTTGCCGCAGATTCCTGGATGCACAGGAAGCTTTTCCGTGCGTGGATATGGAAAATTTAAAGCGGAGTATTTTGCTAATCGAGAATGACTCAAACCTTAAAAATCGGCAAATAGCCCCGAACTCTCGCGGCAAGGAAGCTTCTGTTAAATCTCTAGGCGCGCCCTCTAATTTCGTTCCTCGCTCCAGCCTGCCGAAGCAAAACGATGCTTCCACAGATCCCGGCTGCCAGAGAGGCCGCCATGGTTCCGATTTTTGCCATGCCCAGCAAGGCTCCGTCATCGAAAGCCAGACCCGCGATGAACAACGACATCGTGAAACCAATCCCGCTCAGCCACGCCGCTCCAAAGATCCTTCCCCACGACAGTTCTGCTGGTTGAGTTGCCAATCCGGTTCTTGCCGCTATCCATGCGAAGAACCATATTCCGATGGGTTTCCCGATGAACAGTCCGAGAACCACACCCAGGCTCACGGGGTGTGTTGCGGCGGCCAAACCGTTGCCCAGTATTCGCACACCCGCATTAGCAAACGCGAACAGCGGCATTACAAGAAAGCTGATCCACGGGTGAAGGAAGTGCTCGATACGGTGCAACGGTGATTCGACCAACTCACATTGGGTTTCCAGCGAATGAATCGCCGCATGCGCCTCAGGGGAATTTGGAACCGAAGTTTCAAATCGATTGAGCAACCAACGGCTGCGCTTCAGGAAAAAGTCGCGATCAATATACGTCTGGGCCGGAATCGTGAAGGCCAGCAGAACCCCAGCCACGGTGGCATGCACTCCCGATTTAAGCACCGCATACCAGACAAAAATCCCAATGACCGCGTAGACTACCGGCTTGCGGACACCCAACAGGTTTGCTCCGAAAGACAGAGCCACTCCGGCAAGTCCAAGCGCAAGACTTAAAACGTGAATTCGTTCGGTATAGAAGAGAGCGATTACCATCACCGCGATAATGTCGTCCGCGATGGCCAGTGCCGTGACAAAAATCTTAAGTGAAACAGGTATGCGACTCCCAAGCACGGCGAGCACACCCAGTGCGAAGGCGATGTCCGTGGCCATCGGAATGCCCCAGCCTCTTTGTCCCTGGCTGCCATAAGTGACCGACATATAGAGCAGTGCCGGGACAATTGCTCCTCCAACGGCTGCAATGAGAGGAAATGCCGCCTTTCGAAGCGAAGAGAGCTCTCCGACAAGCACCTCCCGCTTAATCTCCAGCCCCACCAGGAAAAAGAAGACCGCCATCAGCCCATCGTTGACCCATTCGTGTCGGCTTTCCGACAAGACGAATTTGCCGAACCCGACAGAGACTTGTGCGCTCCAGATCGCGTGGTAGCTCTGCTCCCACGGTGAGTTGGCCCAGACCAGCGCAGCAATTGTTCCGGCCAGAAGCAGAACGCCGCTGGACGCTTCCATCTTTGCAAAGCGCACAAAGGGACTGGTGAGCACCTCGATCGGCGAGCTTGTGGTTCGCGAAGGCTGGAGGTCGTCGGACATGGTGGTTTTGGTCTAAGCGCCAATCGTTAGAGCTTTTCCGCGGACTTGCAAACTCTTCCCGGCCAATTCTCCCTCCACGCCTAGCTGGGAGCATCTGCTAGTTTTGACAGTTCTTATATCTTCTGGAGGTCCTACCATCAAGCACTACAATAAAATCGTTGACGTTTGGGCTGCTGACACCTTGTCTGCACATCCTTGATCCGGTCGGCCAAAGAGAACCATTAATGTCATCCACGCCTCTCGACACTCACCAAAAAGCTCTGGCAATCAATTTAGATCAAACCATTTTCGGCTCGTTCGCGGAGATCGGCGCCGGGCAGGAAGTAGCCCGGTGGTTTCTTCAGGTTGGAGCGGCTTCTGGCACTGTCGCCAAGACGGTATCGGCCTACGACAAAGAAGTCAGCGACGATCTTTATGGATCCGGAACTCGCTATGTTTCCATGCAACGGCTGGAATCCATGCTCGATTGCGAATGGAACCAACTGCTGGCGCAACTCCGCGAGAGTCGCGGTCCAACGACGCGTTTTTTTTCCTTCGCAGATACTATTTCTGCGCGGAACTTCGCAGGCACGAACGAATGTCACGGCTGGATGGGCATCCGATTTCAAGACCGCCCCGGGGGCGACCCACACGACGTCTTCATGCACGTCAATCTGAGAGATACCTCAAATTTGGCACAGCAGGAAGTCGTCGGCATTCTGGGCGTCGGTCTAATCTATGCTGCCTTTCACCAGCGCGAGACCCAGGAAAGTTTCCTGAGAGCCCTTCGGGAGCATCGCAACATGCAGCGCGTGGAAATCGATTTCATGGAAGTGCGTGGCCCTGCGTTTGAAAGTTGGAATTCCCGAGGCTTGCTGCTCGCGCTCGTTCAGCAAGGGCTAGCCGAAGCGATCGTTCTCCCTGCGGGCAGCCGAAGCGGGCCGCCTTCGGAGATTCTGCGCAAGCGACCAATCGTGCTGGCACCACTCACCGTCGAAGATCCTCAGCTCATCCACTCGGGGATTTTGTCCCGTGCCATGAACGCGCTGACCGCAGAAGCAGGAGAGGCGGCACGCGAACCGCTCGGTCTTGTGGCCGTTTCCGCTGCGCCACCTGAACCTTTGGAACTCTCACGCAGCCTCGAACTGTTGCACAACCTCGGTGCCGACGTGCTCGTTTCGAGCTACAGCGAGTTTTATCGCATGACGTCGTTCGTTAACCGCTATACACAAGCTCCCGTACGTTTCGCGCTTGGACTTCCCGCATTGATACACATTTTCTCGGAAGCGCACGGGCAACTTGAAGGCAGATTGCTCGAGGGGCTATCGAGACTCTTCACACAAAACGTCCGCGCTTATGTCTTTCCCCTGGCAGTCGCCGCACTAAAGGACTTGTTGAATTCCACTTTAGCTCCAGCCTGGCAGTGGGAGGCAACGGATGGCTGGGTCTCTGCCGATCAACTACAACCTCCGCCCCCATTGGGTCACCTCTATGCCTACCTCATAGCCAGCAGATTCATCGTGCCCATGCCGCCCGCATCTTAGTTGCTTGGCCAATTTCTCTTCTTCTCTTTACCTAACGCTATTCTTTTCAGTATGTTGATCGACCCTCACCCAGTCTCACATCGTCTTCTGCCCACGCTGCGACAAGATTCGAGCCCCTGCTAGTTTTGACAGTTCCTTGCACGCGGGCGTGTCGCTAGCATCACCGCCAACCGAGCGCCTATCGCGCCTTGGCGGCGCCAGACTTCGTGTTCTGGTGCTCGCAGGTCTTGGAACTTTTCGGTTGAGCAGCGTGAGCCACGCGGAGCGTGCGTCATGAAGAAAAAACAATTGGCCTTTGCAGCGTCCTTTCTCGGCGCTGCTTCACTGATGTTAACCGGCTGCGGAAATCTGGCTACGCCTGCGGCAGGACCTGCCTCTGTCGAAGTCGTCGATGTCGTTCAAAAGGATGTGCCCATCACGAAAGAATGGGTGGCCACACTTAATGGGTACGTCAACGCACAGATTCGCGCCCAAGTGACTGGCATTCTGTTAAAGCAAAACTACGCGAACGGTTCATACATCAGAAAGGGTACGCCGCTATTTGAGATTGACCCCAGACCTTTCCAGGCTGTCCTCGACCAGGCCAACGGAAACTTGGCGCAAGCCACCGCGAATCTTCAGCAGGCCGAGGCGCAACACGGTAAGACGCAGTTAGACGTCACCCGTTATACGCCGCTAGCCAAACAGAGCGCGATCAGTCAGCAGGAGTTGGACGATGCCGTCCAGGCTAATCTTGCCACTAAAGCTCAGGTTGAACAGAGCAGGGCCGCCATCGAGTCGGCTCGTGCAGCAGTGGATTCCGCCAAATTGAACCTGGGCTTCACCCAAATTGTCTCCCCCATCGATGGAGTGTCGTCGATCTCCACAGCTCAAGTCGGCGATTTCGTTGGTCCTCAAAGCGGCATTCTCACGACAATTTCCACTGTGGATCCAATCCTTGCGAGCATTACACCCAGTGAGCAGGAATATCTCAAGACCATGACCTTCGCTATGCAGCAAGGCCTTACCGAAAATGCGGTGCTGCGCAAACTTGAGTGGCAATTAAAACTCGCTGATGGGGCTGTATTTCCAAGCAAAGGACGTTTTGAGGCCATCGACCGGCAGGTGGACGTGGGAACGGGAGCGATTCTCCTCAGAATCCAATTCCCAAACCCTGGCAACATTCTGCGTCCCGGCGGCTACGGCATCGTGAGCACGGTCGCAACAATTCAGAAAGGCGCCCTGCTGATACCACAACGCTCCGTGAGTGAAATGCAAGGGGGCTATCTCGTCGCGGTTATCGGCCAGGACAACAAGGCCAGCATCCGGCCGGTCAAAATGGGCCAAAAGGTTGGCAGCTGGTGGATTGTTGACGACGGTCTCAAAAAGGGCGAACGCGTCGTAGCGGAAGGCATACAGCAGGTGCAAGAGGGCGCACAAGTGAACCCCAAACCCTTCCAGGAACCTGCCTCAACGGCAGAGAAGCAACCCGGAGGCAACGCTTCCTAGGCGCCCGCCATGGCTAAATTTTTCATCAACCATCCTGTCATGTCCATGGTGATCTCGATCGTCATGGTCATTGTTGGTGCTGTCGCTTTGCTGAGCTTGCCCACGGCGTTGTTTCCCGACATCGCCGACCCTCAAATCCAGGTCATAGCCATGTATCCCGGCGCGGATGCCGTCACCCTCGATCAGTCCGTGGCCACCCCCATCGAGCAGAAGATGAGCGGCGTGGACAACATGGAATACATGTTTTCCACGAACCCCAACAATGGCGGCTCACGCTTGACGGTCGATTTCAATATCAACACCGACGCCAACACCGACTTGATTCTTACCCAGATGCGCCAGGCTCAGGCGGCTTCCCAGCTGCCAGCGGAAGTCAATGCGCAAGGCGTCGTCGTACAGAAGTCGACGATGGCACCGCTGATGCTCTTCGACCTTTTTTCCCCCGATGGAAGGTACGACGCGCAGTTCCTGGCCAACTACGCCTACATCAATCTTCTCGACCAGCTCACCCGGTCCTACGGGATTGCCAGCGTAACCATTTTTGGCGCTGGGCAATATGCCATGCGCTTCTGGGTTAACCCAGATCAACTCGCCAAACTGCAGATCACTGTTCCGGAAATCATCAATGCCATTAAAGCGCAGAATAACGTCAATCCGGCGGGGCAGATTGGAGGCGAACCGGTACCGCAGGGTCAGGAATTCACCTTTGCGGTCATTTCGCAGGGCCGCTTGGTCACCGAAGAGGAATTTGCGCAAATTGTAGTACGCGCCAATCCGGACGGTTCCATCGTGCGGCTGAAAGACGTGGCTCGGGTCGAGCTCGGCGCGCAAGTTTATAACATGCAGGGTCGGCTGGATGGCAAGCCATCCGCGGTACTGGCCATTTACCAGCTTCCCGGCTCCAACGCCATTAAGGCGGCCCAAGGCCTGAAGGACTTGATGGCGGCTTCGAAGAGCCGTTTTCCGCCGGGCCTGGAGTATGCGACGGCACTTGACACCACACTTCCCGTGACTGAGGGCATCAACGAAATCGTACACACACTTCTTGAGGCCATCGTCCTCGTCATCGTGGTAGTTTACATTTTCTTGCAGGGCTGGCGCGCCACTTTGATTCCCCTGCTGGCCGTCCCTGTATCTCTTATCGGTACCTTTGTACTTTTTCCTTTACTTGGCTTCTCCATCAACACGCTTTCCCTCTTCGGCCTGGTGTTGGCCATCGGCTTGGTCGTGGACGATGCCATCGTGGTCGTCGAAGCCGTTGAACATCACATTGAACACGGATTATCACCGAAGGACGCCGCGTTCAAAGCGATGGAGGAAGTTTCTGGTCCCGTAATCGGCATCGCGGTTGTCCTGTCCGCGGTATTCATTCCTACAGCCTTCATCCCCGGCATTACGGGACGCCTCTATCAGCAATTCGCCGTTACCATCGCAGTCTCCGTCATCTTCTCGGCCTTCAATGCCCTCACGCTGAGTCCTGCATTGAGCGCCCTGCTGCTCCGACCCAAGAAGCCAACGCGCGGGCCGCTGGGAAAATTCTTTGCGTGGTTCAACAAGTGGTTTGGCCGCTTGACGACCGGATACGTGGGTTGGTGCAGTTTTCTGATTCGCAGGATGAGCGTGACCATCGCCATGCTGGTTGTTTCCGTCGTTTTGATATGGTTTTTTGGCGGCAAGCTTCCCAAGAGCTTCTTGCCAGAGGAAGACCAGGGTTACTTGTTCGGCGCTCTGCAATTGCCCGATGCCTCTTCCTTGCAGCGCACCAGCACCGCCGCTGTTACGGTTGAAGACATATTGAAGAAGACGCCGGGCATCGATCACGTTACCACCGTCGTTGGCTACAACATGTTGAGCGGAGTCCAGAATACCTACAGCGCCTTTTTCTGGATCACTTTAAAAGAATGGAAAGAACGTAAGGAAAAGGAAGAGCAGTACTGGCCAATCAAGATTCACCTCGCCGAGACTCTTCGGAAGGTTTCACAGGGCAACGCTCTGGCCTTTCCGCCGCCCTCCATCCCTGGAGTAGGAGCTTCCGGCGGCGCGACTTTCATCCTCGAAGATCGGTCCGCTCGCGGCCTGGATTTTCTCAGAGACAACCAGGAAAAATTCATGGCTGCAGCCAGGAAGCGGCCTGAATTTAGCACTGTTTTCACCACGGATCTCCCTAAAGTTCCTCAACTCGCGGTCAAGGTGGATCGCGACAAAGTCCTCAAACAGGGTGTCGCGCTTACCGACGTCTACCAGACTTTGCAAGCCTTCATGGGTGGCGCGTTTATCAATTTCTTCAACCGCTTCGGGCGTGTGTGGCAAGTCTATGTACAAGCGGAAGGTGACTTTCGCACGCAGGCGGAGAACGTAGGTAAGTTCTACGTGCGCAATACCACCGGCCAGATGGTGCCCCTATCCGCCGTGACTTCCATTCAACCTCGCCTGGGCCCTGAATTCACCATGCACTACAACATGTATCCGTGCGTTCAGATCAACGCTATTAGCAAACCAGGTTTCAGTTCCGAACAAGCCATGAGGGCTCTTGAGGAAGTCTATGCCCAGACTATGCCCACCGGAATGGGTTACGACTACATGGGCATGTCCTTTCAGGAGCAAAAAGCTCAGCAAGGCCTCCCGCCTGCGGTGATCTTCGGCTTCTCCGTACTTTTCGTCTTCCTTATTCTGGCCGCCATGTATGAAAGCTGGACACTGCCGTTCAGCGTCCTCTTGAGCACGCCGGTGGCGGTTTTCGGCGCTCTAGGGGTCCTCTACGCCCGCCGGGTTATCGGTCTCCTTGTTTTTAAGGATTACGCGAATTTGGGCCTCGAGAACAACGTCTACGCGCAGATTGGTCTGGTCATGCTGATTGGTCTCGCAGCCAAGAACGCCATCTTGATTGTGGAATTTGCCAAATTGGAATTCGAAAAAGGTAAGCCGCTTGTAGACGCGGCACTGGAAGGCGCCAAGCTTCGTCTCCGCCCAATCCTTATGACTTCCCTCGCATTCATCCTCGGTTGCGTGCCCCTCTGGCGTTCCAGCGGCGCTGGCTCGGTATCCCGCCAAGTCATGGGCACGGCCGTCATCGGAGGAATGACGGCGGCCAGCGGCATTGCGATTTTCATTATTCCGGCTCTGTTTTACATAGTCGAAAAACTCGGCGGTGCTAAACATGAGGCTTCAAAGATAGGTCTTGCCTCAACACCGGCGCCGGGAACAGCTGCATCCGATGACTAGCGTCTTAAATTGCAGCGTTAGGGAATGAGAGACCCCCGATGCCTATGAAGACTCTGACGTCCCTTCTCTTCGCGCGCCCGGAAGAAACAAAAACCGTGCATGCAGGATTTTTGGCTCGGTCAGTCTCCTTGACTCTGGCGCTTTCCATCTTGCTGTCCGGATGCGCGCTTGGTCCAAACTACCAGCGCCCCAAGGTGACCGTGCCAACGGAATACCGCAGCGCCGAAGCAGCGGCTCAACAAGCCTCTCTTGCCGACCTGCCGTGGTGGGAAGTCTTCAAAGACGAGCAGCTAAAAACTCTTGAACAGACAGCGCTTGCCAATAACTACGACCTGCGCATCGCTATAACGCGCATCGAACAGTCACGCCAAATCGCGGCCCAAGCCCGGGCGCAATACTTCCCTTTTCTGAACTACTCCGCCGGCAGCAGCTACGGTAAGGGGGAGTTCCTCGGCACAATCACTTCCACTGGGAAGGAACAAGGTTCATTTGCGGCCGTTGCGAGCGCCGCCTGGGAGGCCGATGTTTGGGGACGCCTCCGCCGCCTGAATGAGGGTGCACGTGCGCAGTATCTCGCCAGCGAAGAAGCCCGGCGCGGAGTCATGCTCTCTCTCGTGAGCGACCTTGCGCAAGCTTACTTCGAGCTTCTTGGCCTTGACCTTCAACTCGAGATAGCAAAACGCACATCGGATTCCTTCGGTCAAACTCTGAAGCTTTTCAATCAGCGGCTTGAGGGCGGCGTCGCATCAAAACTAGATACATCCCGAGCTGAGGCCGCGGAGGCCACTGCCGCTGCAAGCATCCCGGAACTTGAACGTCAGATTGCAATTAAGGAAAACCAGATCAGCGTGCTGCTTGGGAACAACCCTAGTCCCATCGCCCACACGGCCAAACTTCTCGATCAAATTTTTCCTCCTGATATTCCTTCTGGCTTGCCCTCCGCGCTGCTCGAGCGACGCCCTGATGTGCTGGCGGCAGAAGAACAAATGAGGTCTGCCAACGCGCAAGTCGGCGTCGCGATCGCCAATTTTTTCCCTCAAATCGGTCTCACCGCTCTGTTTGGTCGCGCCAGCTCCCCTCTCTCCTCACTGTCTTTAGGTCAATCCACCGTATGGAGCCTCGCGGGCAACATTGCCGGACCAATTTATCAAGGTGGTACCCTGAGAGCGCAGAAGCGCCAAGCCGTGGCATTCTGGGAAGAGACCAAGCTGCAATACCAGCAAACCGCTCAGCTGGCCTTCCAGGATGTGTCGAACGCTCTCATCTCCCGTCAAAAATACGAGGAAATTCGTGCAGAAGAGGCCCGTGCCGTGCAGGCTTACCAGGAGTCTGTCAAGGTTTCCCTTCAGCGCTACGTTGCAGGTAAAGCCAGCTACTTTGAGGTTCTGGACGCCCAGCTGCAGCTTTTCCCCGCGGAGAATTCCCTCGCTATCACGGAACTCAATCGCCGTGTTGTTATCGTGCAGCTCTACAAGGCCCTCGGCGGTGGTTGGAATCTGAAGGACCCAGACTGGGCCGGGCCCAAGTCCTAGCTTCGACAACTAAACGACTCTCGCAGCCTACTTGTCGTCAGCCTCGACGAGAGTGAATTCCACGGGTAGAGCCCCCCGAGCAACTAAGATCGGTTTCTCCGCAAATAGAAATTAAGAGTTTGCTCTGGATAGAAGTGAATGGGTAGTCTGCACGACAGTGTGAATGCAGACTGTCGAAAATAAGCGGGCGAGCCTGTAAGCCGGATTCTTCGAGCACATTCTTGTTTTCAATAACTTCCGTAGAATCAATAAGCGCGATCCGTCAATGACGTCAGTTTTGACAGAGAAAACAGGTTCTATGGCACAGTTACGACACAGTCGAGCGTGAGCCGACTGCTCACCGAAAACTCCAGAACGATTCACGCGCTTTGAATTTCTGTGGGCGCGCCTATCTTGTGCGCACGCAACTCGACTCCGACAACTCCTTCCATTACTTCTAACTACTAACGTTTCCAACAAATCGGGGAATCTGCTTTTCGCTCAAAAGTAACCCGAATGGAATGAAAACATTGGATTCGTGCACAGTTCGTGCACAGTCTGCCACCATGCATGTCGTCATTTTGATTCCAGGAGTTCCGGGGCGCGATTCCACTGACTCGCTGGATATTTGCCTCAGTGATCACCCAAAACCGGCCAATGAAGGTCACCTGAAAACCGGCCAACGATAAAACCCGGGACATTGACTGTGGCGAGAGGGCCTATAGCCTC
>Ga0209139_10000931_pt1 | contig 10531 bp, 8 predicted proteins | sample BogFormECP14_OM3_FD_188246 | JGI IMG/M metagenome (GOLD analysis project Ga0209139, IMG submission 188246) | Bog forest soil microbial communities from Calvert Island, British Columbia, Canada - ECP14_OM3 (SPAdes) (version 2) | ecosystem: Environmental > Aquatic > Freshwater > Wetlands > Bog ...
AGGATTCGGGAGTCAAACTCCTGAGCTCTCTATTTAACTGGCCGCGAACCGGTGATGAGGATATCCACGAGTCTCTTGGCGCTTTGCTGCCAGTCAGGGCTGGACGCCACGTTGGAGACGCCAATGAGCGCCCGCAGTAGATCGAAGGGGTCGAGGTCCTTGCGTATATCGCCGCTCTTGATTGCGCGCTTCACGAGCGCATCGATCGCTCCTTGGATGTGAGCGCGGGAACCTTCATACAGTTTCGAGGGGCCTCCGACAAACGTATTCAGTGCCGGGGCGATGATCTGCTTTGTCGCGATGTAATCCACGAACAACAGCATCCAGGCGCGCAACGCCTCCATTGGAGGCATGGCCTCCGCGAATTTCCGCTCTGCTGCAGCTAGCTTTCCCACCTCAGTGTGATAGACCGCCTCGATCAGTGCATCACGGGTCGGAAAGTGACGATACAGAGTTCCGGCTCCCACACCTGCATCTTTGGCGATGTCATCCAGGCTCGCGTTTGCACCAGCCCGGGTAAACGCTTCCTTGGCAGCTTCCAGAATGCGCTCGCGATTGCGCTGCGCGTCAGTGCGTGGCTTTCGCCGGGCGAGTTGTGAAGGTTTTATGGCCATGCTCGAAAATAGTCAAAAAATACGTGTAACCGGAGACAGTCTCCGGTCATCCTACCCCATTGCGGAGACACTCTCCGTTTTAGTCGAACCGCCGCCGCTTGTCAATATCGAAGAGGCTGGTTCAAAGGAGAATGGATATGAAAATGGTGGACGTATTTGGGGCGGCCTCGACGACAGATGAAGTTTTGTCCGGGGTCGATCTGCACGGCAAACGAATCCTCGTTACAGGCGTTTCGGCCGGGCTCGGTGTGGAGACGGCGCGATCACTGGTCGCTCACGGAGCAAAAGTGGTGGGAGCGGCGCGGGATCTGACGAAGGCTGAAATCGCGACCGCTCAGGTGCGTAAGGATGCCTCGGTCAACGGTGGGACCTTCGAGTTGGTTGGGCTCGATCTAGGCAGTCTTAGGAGCGTGCGCGCCTGCGCCGATGCGCTGTTGGCAAAGGGCGAAATCTTCGATGTGGTCATCGCCAATGCCGGAGTGATGGCCACACCCTTTTGCTGCACGAGTGACGGTTTCGAGATGCAGTTCGGCACGAATCATTTGGGCCACTTTGTCTTGGTGAACCGGATTGCGTCTCTTATCCGTCCAGGAGGGCGGCTGATCAATTTGTCTTCCGCAGGTCACCGCTTCTCGAAAGTTGACCTCGAGGATCCCAATTTTGAGAAGACAACCTATGATCCCTTCGTCGCGTACGGCCGATCGAAGACGGCAAATATTCTCTTCGCTGTTGCTTTCGATGAAAAACACCGCGACCGTGGCGTGCGCGCCGCGGCTGTGCATCCAGGAGTGATACAGACCGAACTGGGCCGGCACATGGACCGGACACGCTTAGAAGGCATGATCAAACAGATGAACGAGCAACTCTCCGCGGAGGGCAAGGGGCCTTTTCAGTGGAAGACGATCCCGCAAGGCGCGGCAACGTCGGTATGGGCCGGTGTGGTCGCGCTAGCCGAGGAGATTGGCGGCAAATATTGCGAGAACTGCCATGTCGGGGAAGTCGTGCCTGACAACGCGACGATCAGTGGCGTGAGCGAAGGCGTGCGCGGATATGCGGTCGATTCAAGAGCCGCTGAGGCTCTCTGGAAGAAAAGCGAAGAGCTTGTTGGAGAATCTTTTAGCCTTCGGAAGGAGCAACCATGAAGATATTTGTTACGGGAGCAACGGGCTTTATCGGTTCCGCTATCCTTCTGGAGCTCATCAACGTGGGCCATCAGGTCCTCGGTCTCACTCGCTCCGATGCGGGCGCTAAGTCTCTCATCGCCGCCGGCGCTGAGGCGCATCGCGGTGATCTTGAAGACCTCGAGAGTCTCCGCAGCGGGGCGGCCAAGTCGGATGGCGTAATTCACTGCGGCTTCAACCACGACTTCTCGAAATTCGCGGCGAATTGCGACATGGACAAGCGGGCCATCGAGGTCCTCGGCTCTGCGCTCGCCGGTTCTGACCGTCCCCTGATCGTCAGCTCCGGGTTTCCGCTGGATTCGCCGAAGCGCCCCGTGACGGAAGACGTTGATCCTGCGGCCCATTCGCCCATGCCCCGTGTTTCAGAACAGTCTGCGATGTCGCTGCGCTCGAAGGGCGTAAAAGCGGCGGTGATGCGCCTTCCTCAGGTCCACGATCCAGTCAAGCAAGGTCTCGTCACTTACCTGATCGCGGTAGCGCGCGAGAAGGGCGTCTCCGCGTATGTGGGCGAAGGACTCAACCGCTGGTCGGCGGCGCATGTCCTCGACGTTGCCCGTCTCTACAGGCTCGCTCTGGAGAAGCACGAGTCTGGAGCGAGGTATCACGCGGTCGGCGAAGAGGGCGTACCGCTCCGGGACATCGCCGAAGTCATTGGCAAGGGCCTGAAGGTGCCGGCGATCTCCATTTCATCGGAAGAGGCACGCACTCACTTTGGCTTTCTCGGGATGTTCGTTGGTCTTGACCTTTCGGCTTCAAGCTCGCAAACGCAGGAACGGCTGGGATGGCACCCGACCGGGCCTGGGCTGATTTCCGATCTCGAACAAATGCGCTATTTCGAAGCCTGAACAGTGGGCCGGTATTTCCGAGATTGAGACGGCGAGCGTTAGCACTGGCTGTCGCCGCGGCCAACGCTTCCCTTAAAATCCCTTAGTTGTGATTGGCGTGCTCGCGGCTTTGTAGACGATTTGGCCGTCGAAGATGGTCATTTCGCATTTCATATCTTTTAGGTCGGCGGTGGGGACGGCGTAGAGGTCACGGTCCCAGATGCCTAGGTCTGCGCGTTTGCCTAGTTCGATGGAGCCGATCTTGTCTTCGAGGAAGAGTTGGCGGGCGGCCCATGAGGTGTAGGAGCGCAGGGCGGTGTGGACGTCGACGGATTCGGCGGTGCCAAAGGGATGGAAGCCGTAGACGCCTTTGAGCGTTTCGCGGGCGATCGACGACCAAATGCCGTAGCGGGCTGGAAACGGTGTGACGAAGAAGTCTGAGCCGCCGCCCCAGAGGATTCCTTTGCTTAGATATGTTTTGTAAGGATTGAGGCGGGCTGCGCGTTCGGGGCCGTAATTTCCGGCGTAGGTGTCACCAATCCACCAGACGAAAGGGGCTTGCGTTTCTGGATAGGCGGCGTCGTATTGCTTTTGGAGCGCGGCCATTGTTTCGATGGCGTGATCGGTGGGGATGTTTGCGTGAATGATGCTGTGACGGAGTCCGGGCGTGGGAGTTTCTTTCAGGACTTGTGCGTAGGTGTCGACGACCCAATCGATGGCGCGGTCTCCTACTGCGTGTGTGCCCACGTGAATGCCGGCTTGATGGAACAGGCGCACCATCTGGCGGTAAGTTTCCGGATCGAGCGCTGGGTATCCTTTGTTGCCGGTGTCCGTTTCTTTGCCGTTTTTGTTCCAGTCTTTGTAGACCCAGGCGGTGCGGGCGCCGCCGCTGCCGTCCATGAAGAGTTTCACGCCTCCGGAGAGGAGGCGGTCGTCGCCGAGCGATTGTGGGGGTTTGGGAAGCGGAGCGATGTGCGCGATTACTTTGTGGGCGGATTCGGTGGTGGTCCCGCCTAGCCAAAGTGCGAAGACGCGAACGGTCAGCTTTCCGTCTTGAAGCACTTGGCGATATGCGGCCCACGTTGACTCTTCGATGCCGGGATCTTTGACTGCGGTCATGCCTTCTTCGTGAAAGCCGTCGATCATTTTCAGAATGCCGTTGCGGGTTTGTTCTGGCGTTTCGGGTGGAATCAGTTTTGTGACTAGTTGCATTGCCGATTCTTTGAGGACGCCGGTGGGGGCGCCCTGGGCGTCGCGGTCGATGGTGCCGGCGGTGGGATTTTTTGTGTCGGCGGTGATCTTGGCTAGCTTTAGCGCGTAGGTGTTCGCTGCGCCGTAGTGGCCGGTGGTGTGCGTGAGCCAGACGGGATTGTTGGGAGCGACTTTGTCGAGATCGGAGGCGTAGACGTAGCGGAGTTCGGCGAGTTTGCCTTCGTCCCAGCCTTCGCCTTGGAGCCACTCGCCGGGCTTGAGTGTGGCGACTTTTTCGCGGACTTTGCGCAGGACGTCGTCGATGCTCGCGGCGTCGCTGAGCGAGACGTGGTAGAGGAGGCCGACGCCTCCCATTGCGAAGTGGTTGTGGGTGTCGATCAGTCCGGGTGTGACGGTGCGGCCGTGCAGATCGATTACGCGCGTTGCGCTCGTCGCCTGCTGCATCACGTCTTTGTTGGTGCCAACCGTGGTGATTTTTCCGCCGGTAATCGCTACGGCTTCCGCGATGGAGTCTTTGGCGTCCACGGTTAAGACTTTGCCGTTGATCAAAATCAGGTCGGCGGGTTTTGCTGTGCTGTTTTTTTCTTGCGCGGCCAACGGAGGTTCTGTGGAAGCGCAGATGGCGGCGGAGAGCAGAACTCCAAGGCACAGCCCGAACTTGGACAAGCACGATAGTTGTGTCATGAGAGCCTTCCGGTTTATTCGGATCTCAGTCGTGGTTTAGACCGGCATCTTATACTGAGAATTGTTTCGTTGGATTTTTCATTTTGAGTTTGATGGACAACCATCGCATAGGCAGTCTATTTTCCTCTACACGAAATTTCCTCTTCAAACGTAGTTATTAGTGAAGGCCTGAAGACATGAGCGAGAGCGAGGTCGGCGGCGCATCCGCAACCAGGACGACCATCGAGCGGACGTATCGCGAGCGTGGGCGAGGTTTTCTCGCTTGGGCTCGGCGGCATGCGCCGGATGCGGAGACGGCTGAGGACGTCCTTCAGGACGCGTTTATTCGTGCGCTTGCCAATGCCGACGCTTTGTCTCCGGTCGAGGATCTGGCGGGTTGGATTTTCTCGGCGATGCGCAACCGGCTCATTGACCTATGGAGGGGCGAGGGCGCGAAACGGAGGGCTGGCGCGACGGAGCTTCCGGAAGGTGTTCTTGAGGCGGTAGCTTCCGAGGCTGGACTTGACCCGGAAGATGAGTTGGTGCGGCGCGAGATGTTAGCGGCGCTTCGAGTGGCTATCGAAGCTTTGCCCGCGCCGCAGCGCGAAGTGATTCGCGCCCAGGCGTTGGGTGGGGTTGGGTTCCGGGAGTTGGCCGCGTCGACGGGAGTGTCGATCGATACGCTCATGGCGCGCAAGCGTTACGCCATGTGCAAGCTGGCGGACGCGCTCGAATATTGGATGGACGATTGATTTGATAAGGAGGCTTACGATGTCACAACAAGAAGACGGCTATCGGCGTCACAGGAGATGGTGCGAGTTACCACGAGGGGCGAGAATCGCGCTCATGGTGTTGGCGGGAGTTGTTTTGGTTCCCGCATTCTTCGCGCTTTTCGGGGCTGTAACGATGTGGCTGTGGAACTGGCTCATGCCGGCGATCTTCAAGCTGCCGGTGATTGGATTCTGGCAGGCGATCGGGCTGGTCATCCTTTCGCATATCCTTTTCAAGGGCAACAAGTTCGGGAGGTCGGGCAAAAGGCAGTGGAAAAAGGAGAAGATCCGGGAGCGGATGGGGGAAGAAGGACCGGAAGCGACGGCCGGATAGGCCCCTCACGCAGCGATTTTGATCGGACCGCCACGGCGAAACCGCATCGCTGTGGCGGTCTTTTTTTTGTGGGTTTTCTTGGTGGATTTGTGGCTCGTGGTGAGTCTCGTGAATGTTCAATGATGGAAAGCAGACCAGAGCGGCAGGGGAAGCGCGAAGCATCCTGGCGTCTCTGATTGCGCTCGATTCGTTGGTGGGAAGGGCTGGAAAGGGCGCTTGAATTTTACTACAGATAGCTAATACCGAGGTGAGCACACTTCCGTAGGGTTGCACTTGCCCGCCTGAACACCCTGCTTCAATCTAGCACAGCGAGTACTGTACTTTGGAGTAGTACCGGAGCGGCGAGTTAAAGCTTGATCCATTGCGGCTTGTCGCGCCACCGAGAATCTCCGAGCACATGCAGGCATTAGCAGGTGAATGCTTGCCCCCGCCAAGGAATCAGGCGTCCGGGGGAACCTAAGGAGAAACAACAGTGAAATTCGCTGCCAAACCGATTTTTGTTGCGAAGCTGGTCATCCTTTCCATGATTCTGGCTGGGTGCAGCAGTCTACCCGCGGGGTCCGGAGGTGGCGGCACGGGTACGAAGTTTACGATTGGCGGGACGGTCACCGGATTGAGCGGCACCGGTCTGGTTCTCGCGGACAACGCTACAGACACTCTTCCGGTCACCGGGACCGGAACTGTTGCTTTCACTTTCAAGGTCTCGACCTCCACTTATGCCGTTACCGTGGTCACGCAGCCCACCAACCCGGCGCAGACTTGCGCGGTCACTGGGAGCACGGGCGCGGGCACAGCGACCGCGAACGTAACTACGGTCGCGGTAGCATGCACGACGAACCCTGTGACTGCGACGATCGGCGGCAATGTGTCGGGCCTGGCTGCCAACTCCAGCGTAATCTTGCAGAACAACGGCGGCGACAGCCTCACGATTACGACGAACGGGCCTTTTGTGTTCAAGACGCCTGTGATGGGGCCGACGGACGCGTACGCGGTCACGGTGCTTACGCAGCCTTCCAGTCCCAACCAGATTTGCACGGTTGCGAATGGCAGCGGAACGGCTACGGTTAGTGCCGTCACCACCGTTGCAGTTACTTGCGTATCGAGCTACACCATCGGCGGCAACGTGAGCGGGCTGGTCGGCACTGGGTTGATTCTCGAAAACAGCGCCACGACCGAACTGCTCCCGATCAGCCCCTCAAACGGAAATGCGGCTTTCACGTTCAAACAACTTGTCGCGACCGGGACGGCGTATACGGTTACGATCTCCTCGCAGCCGACGGGACCGACGCAGACTTGCGTCGTCACTCCCAGCACGGCCAGCGGCACTGCCACCTCGAACGTTACTAGCGTCGCGGTTGTTTGTCCGGCGGTGACCTATAGCGTTGGGGGAGTCGTGGTTGGGCTGGAGGGCAAGACTCCCACGCCGCCTACCCAGATCAATCTTCCGCTGACGGACGGCAGCTTCCAGATACAGAACAACTTGGGCAACACGCAGGTGGTTACGCAGAACGGGCCGTTCACTTTCGCGACACCGGAAGCTTTGAACGACCAATATGAAATCTCGGTGTTCCATGGGGCCAGCACGCAGACTCAGGGATGCACTTTGTGGAATTACAAGGGTGTGGTGACGGCTAATGTTACGAACATCGTAGTCGATTGCGCCCATAACGACTGGACGTGGATCGATGGAACGAAAACGGCCGGCACGATTGCCGCACCTCAATATGGGTCATTTCCTGCAACCGCCCCGCCCAGCGTTCCGGATCCTCTTACGAATACGCCTGGAGCGCGATACGGTGGCGCTGGATGGACCGACAAGTTCGGGAATCTGTTCCTCTTCGGCGGCAACGGCTGGGAATTGAGCGGGAACCCGCAGCCCAACATCTATGGTGGAGCGATGAGTGACATGTGGGTTTGCGTCATGATCGGCGGAGACTGGTGCGAATGGCAGTTGGTGGGAGGATATGATACTACGCCGTTTGTGCCCACGCCCCCCGCGACGAGCCCAACCACCGTGGGCGGGGCCATTTACCTCGACGCTCAGTTCGGCGTTGGCTACGGTCTCGTTCCTGAACCACGATTGGGCGCAGCCACGTGGACCGATACATCAAGAAATTTCTGGCTGTTCGGCGGTTCCGATGGCACGCACTTTCAAAGTGATCTGTGGAAGTACAACACCAGCGCCTTTAACGGGGGCAACTATACGACTATCGAGGGTCAGTGGTCGGGGTTTGGAGGTGCCGGACAGGATCAAGGGGGCACTTATTCGGGAGGAACGCCGGTTCCCGGCGCCCGTACAAACGCCGTCAGCTGGACGGACGCTGCGGGCAATTTCTGGCTGTTCGGTGGTTATGGGTACGATGGCCAGGCTCCGACACCAGTCCTTGGATTCCTGAATGATCTGTGGGAGTACAAGAGTGGCGCGTGGATTTTCGTCTCTGGCGGAACGACGAACATCGCGAATCAGAATGGAAACTACGGCACCCCAGGCACTTCGGCAACGACCAATATGCCCGGCGGACGACAGGAGGCGGCCGGTTGGGCCGATGGTCTTGGAAATCTGTGGCTCTTTGGCGGAGAGGGTTTGGATTCCGTCGGTACGGCGAACGGCATCCTCAACGATCTCTGGGTGTATAACATCTCCAGCAACAAATGGACGTTCGTGACCGGGTCCGTCATGGCAGACCAGACGGGCGCTTACCCAGCTCTGGCTGTGACAGGCCCCGCGAATACGACGACTGCAGCAGGCACCTGCGGCCTACCTGTAGGTGACGCGCCTCTCGGAGTCTCCTGTCAGGCTGTATCGCTAACGAGCGCCCTACCTGGCTCGCGTTGGGGAGCTAGCAGCTGGATTGACGAAAACGGGAATCTCTGGCTCTTCGGAGGATGGGGTCTGGATTCGACCGGAACGAATGGCAACGGCGCTCTGAGCGACCTGTGGGTCTATACTCCGAATGCCACTGCAGGACAGGCGGGCACGTGGGCCTGGATCAAGGGCTCGAACACCGGCAGCCAGAACGGCATCTATGGTCCCCAAGTAATCCCCTATCTCACCTACGAAATCTGGAATCCCGGCGGTCGCAGCAATGGGACGCACTGGGTGGACCAAAACAACCAACTGTGGCTCTTCGGCGGAGAGGGGTACGACTCCACGAGCACAACCGGGAACGGATCCCTCAACGACATGTGGCGGTACCTGCCGTTTCCGTGATGAATCGACCGCAGTTCGATAAAATTCCAACAGAAGGGGCGGGAGCGATCCCGCCCCTTTTTGTTTTTTCGGGGAGTTTTGCCACTGACCCCGCTCGGGCGATGGAACCCTCTTGACAGATATATATAGCACTGTATATATATATTGGCATGACTGAGAATGCTTCGCGAAGGTTTCTACCCCTTAAGACGCAGTGGTTTCACATCCTGCTTTCCCTGGCGGGCGGGGAGCAGCATGGGTACGGGATTATGCAGGAAGTGCTGCAACGGACGGAGGGGAAAGTGCGGTTGTGGCCTGCGACGCTGTATGGATCGATCAAGCGGCTCATCGAGGCGGAGTTGATCGAGGAGTCGGACGAACGGCCCGCGCCGGAATTGGATGATGCGCGGCGGCGTTATTACCGGGTGACGAGGCTTGGCCGGCGAGTGTTGGATGCGGAATGTGACCGGTTGCAGGAATTGGTTCGTATTATTCGAGTGAAGCAGGGCATGGTGACGGAATGAACTTCGCATGGCGGATTTACCAATGGCTGGCGCGGGCGTTTCCACACGAGTTCAAAGTGGCGTATGGGCCGGAGGTGACGCAACTCGGGGAGGACGTCGTGGAAGAGATTGCACGGCGGCATGGGACCGTTGGGTTGATTCGCCTGATTGCGGACATTGCCATGCGCGTGCCGATGGAATACTTGAGCGAAATGCGCGGGGATATGCGGTATGCGTGGCGTGCATTGGTCAAGTCGCCCGGGTTTGCACTGGTAGGCATTATTTCGATGGGATTGGGAATTGGGCTGACGACGAACGTGTATGGCTCGAAATGGTCGATGCTATTTCGGGAATTGCCGGGAGCGGCGAATGCGAAACATTTGGTGATGTTTCAGGAGTCGGAGGACGGCGATATAGCGCCAGTTTCGTATTACTACATCGAGCGGTATCGCGAGCAGAAGGATCTTTTTACTGGGGCAGCGGCGCTTCAGACGGCGGTGCCGTTCAACACGACATTTCAGGGTGGTGCTACCGCGAAACCGCAGCGCATCTTTGGGCAGCTCGTGTCGGCGGATTATTTTTCGGTGCTGGGCGTGCAGCCTCAGCGTGGACGATTACTTAGCCCTGAACTGGACAAGACTGGCGATGCGCCGGTGGTGGTGATCACTGATCGTTTCTGGCGCAACCGGCTCAATTCATCTCCGGATGCTGTGGGGCAGGTGCTTCGGTTGAATGGCCAGCCCGCGACGATTGTAGGAATCACACCGAAAGATTTTAACGGGGCGCTGGCGATCAATCCGTCTGAGCTGTTTGTGCCGATCACTGCACCGGCCTCGCTTGCTCCGGAACTGGCGAAAGACATCCTGCACCAGCGCAATGCCAAGGAGTTTCTGGCCCTTTTGTGTTTGGCTCCGGGGGTTAGCATGGAATCGGCGGAGGCGGCGCTTGACGCCATCAACCGGCGTCTGGACGATGAGGATACATCGTCGCTGATGCGAACGGACAAGGGCAGGCGCGTCACATTGCTTTCGGCGGGGACGAACATACCGATGCCGCGGAAATTGAAGCCCGCGGTGATTGGATTTTTTGTGGCGTTGATGGGGCTGGTGATCACGCTGGCGTGCATGAATCTGGCGAATATGCTGATGGTGCGCGGAGCGAATCGCCGAAAGGAGCTGGCGATTCGACTGGCGGTGGGGGCAAGCCGTTTCCGGCTGATCCGGCAGATGATGAGCGAAGG
>Ga0209139_10000932_pt1 | contig 10528 bp, 13 predicted proteins | sample BogFormECP14_OM3_FD_188246 | JGI IMG/M metagenome (GOLD analysis project Ga0209139, IMG submission 188246) | Bog forest soil microbial communities from Calvert Island, British Columbia, Canada - ECP14_OM3 (SPAdes) (version 2) | ecosystem: Environmental > Aquatic > Freshwater > Wetlands > Bog ...
ATGTGGACGTGTTCCATGCAGACTCCTTTGGACCATACCAGTGTTTCGTGTGCGGCGCGAGGAGTCCAATTTATAATTCTTGCATGTAGGATAAATCTCTCTTATACAAGGAAGTGGGATAGGAGGCTGACCGCATGGATTTGGCGGCATTGCAGATGTTTCAGATGGTTGCCAACGAGCGCAGCTATTCGCGCGCCGCGGCAAAACTCTTTCGCACGCAGCCGGCGATCAGCATCGCCATGCGCAAGCTGGAAGATTGGGTGGGCCAGCCGCTTTTCGTGCGCGGCTCCGGCGCCCGCACCCTCACCGATGCCGGCACCCTGCTGCTGGAGTACGCCGAGCGCATGTTGAATATGCGCGAGGAAATTCGCAAGGGCTTGCAGGAATTGCGCGGCCTCGAACGCGGTCAGCTTTCTCTGGGAGTAAATGAAAGCTCCATTCACGCGCTGCTGCCCGCGCTCGAGCGCTACCGGCGTCTGCATCCCGGAATTCACATTCGCGTGCATCGCGTGTTCTCACGCGAAGTCCCGCGGGAGCTGCTGAATCATCAGCTCGATATCGGCGTGATTTCCTATCTACCCGAAGAACGCGAGCTCACCACGGCGGAATTCTATCGCGACGCGCTGGTGCTGGTGGTCTGGCCCGGGCATCGCCTGGCGAAACGCCGCGACGTGGACATCACCGCGCTGGGCGAGGAAACCTTCGTCGCGCATATCGTGGAATCGCCCTATCGCCATCGCGTGGTCCAATTGTTTGCCAAACACAAAGTCCCGCTGCGCATGGAAGTGGAGCTGCCCACCATCGAAAGCATCAAGCGCTTCGTCGAAATGAAAAAGGGCGTGGCCATCGTGCCGCGTATGTGCGTCGAGGGAGAATTGGCGCGCGGAGATTTGAAGGAATTGCGAATCAAACAGATGCGCTTCGAGCGGCGGCTCTACTTAGTGTACCGGCAAGATCGCCCGCTGACCGCCGCCGCGCAGGCGCTGGTGGACATCATCCTTCCGCGCAAGAAGGCGCAGTCGAAAGCCAAGGGCGCTGCCAACCAGCGTTAGCCCTTCGCGGCCAGCTCATCCAGCGCTGCGCCCATCCGCGCCAGGCCTTCGCGCACGTCCTCCGTCTTCCCGCCGATCCCGATGCGAAAATGTTCCGGCGCTTCGAAAAAACGGCCGGGCACCACGCTGGTGTCGTATTTATCGCGCAGCAACTGGCAGAAAGCGTCGGCGTGGCCGCTGGTGAGCTGCGGAAAGGCGATGGTTCCGGCTTCCGGCCAGATCGCCAGCAGGTCCCTGCGGCTCTTGAAGAATTCTTTCAGCAGAGCGCGATTCGTTGTCAGCAATTGCTTCGCGCGCGCGGCAATCTCCGGCAGATGCTCGAAAGCCAGCACGCTCAGCAGCTCGATCGGATGCGGCGCCACCACGCCGAACAGATCGTTCAATCTCCACATGCGCTCCGCCAGCGGTTTCGCCGCAAAAATCCAGCCGCAGCGCAATCCCGTTAAGCCATAGGCCTTCGTCAAACTGCTGGTGGTCACAAAATTCGGGCCCAGCAGGAAAGCGCTCTGCCACGGCGAATCGAAGCAGGCTTCCAGGTACACCTCATCCACCAGCACGTGCGCGCCCATGCTGCGCGCGATTTCCCCTACCATGCGCAACTTGGAATCAGTCGTGCGCACGCCGCTGGGATTATGCAAATTTGTAATCACGATCAGCCGCGTGCGCGCAGAAATATTGCGTTCTACTTCGCGCGGGTCCACCTGAAATCCTGATTCAAACGTGCGCGGGAAGCGCCGTATCTTCGCGCCCAGATATTCCGCCGTGGAAAGAATCGCCCCGTAAGAAGGCTCTTCGATCAGAACCTCATCACCCGGCTCCACCAGCGCGGCCATCGCCAGGTGATTGGCCATCGAGGTGCCCTGCGCCTGCACAATGCTCTCCACCGGCACCCCGGATTTCGCCGAGAGCTTCTGCAGCAACGGTTGGTAGCCATATCCGTCGGCGCCGGAAAGCTCCAGATCCGAAATGCTTGGGTGCAAGTCCGCCAGCGGAAAATGCACCACGTCGCTGATCGCCAGATTGTAGCGGCCTTTCGAGCGCAGCTTCGCCCATTCAATATAGGCCGAACGAATTTCTCGTCGTTGTGGACTCATTCAGTGCACTCAGTGGATTCTTATTCAGAGCCGGGCGGACGCACTGCGCGACCGCGAAACAGGAAATAGACGGGAACCCCGCCAAAAAGAATACACAGAGCAATACCTGCATTGCGAGGATATTTGTAGATCGTGTTGAGTACCACCAACCACGCGATCGCCACAAAAACGCCAGTGGTCCACGGATGCCCGGGCACGCGGTAGCCGGATTCCTCTGCTGCCGCGCCGCCGCGCCGGGCATCGCGCGCGCGAAAAACAAATAAGCAGCTGGCCGACAGTCCGAAAAACAGCCAGTCCATCACCACCACGTAGCTCAAAATTTGCTCGTACGTACCCAGCAGCACGGTAGCGCTGATCAACACGCCCAGCAGCGCGATCGCCGCCACCGGCGCGCGGCTGCGCGCTCCCAACTTCGCAAAAATTCCCGGCAGCACCCCATCTTCAGCCATCGCAAACGCCACGCGCGGGTAACTAAGCATCGCCTGGCTCAAAAATCCCAGCGTAGAAATCGCAATCGCCATCGCGATCAATGAGCCTCCCAGCGAGCCGAGCGCGCGGCTCATTACCGAGGACGCTGGAGTAGATGTGGCTGCGAGGCCCGCGGGAGAAAGCGCCTGGACGTAGACGAAATTCGCCGCAACGTACAGAACGATCACGCCGATCACGCCCAGCAGCAGCGCCTGCGGCAGATTCTTCCGCGGCTCGCGAATTTCTCCGGCTACGTAGTTCGACGTCTGAAAGCCGCCGTACGCAAAAAGCACCGGAATCATCGTTGCGCCGAACACGGTCAGCAGATCGAAAGAGGGCGGCCGGTCCAGCAGCGGAAACCATTCTGTATGCGGGGAGTTTGCCGGCGGCCACCAAATCAGTCGCGCACCGCACACGACGATCATGGCAATCGCCACAATCCGCAGCAGCATAAACACGCTTTGCACACCGCCACCCGCGCGCACGCCCAGACAATTCACCACCGTAAAAACCAGCACCACCGCGACCGCGATGAATTTTTCCGGAATCGCTCCGGGCCAGAATACGTGGAAATATTTCGCGAACGTCACGGCCACTGCAGCACTTCCGCCGGCGTGAATCACCAGCAGGCTGATCCAGCCGTACAGAAACCCGAGCAGCGGATGGTAAGCCTCGCGTATGTACGCGTACTGGCCGCCGACTTTCGGCATGCGGTCGGCCAGCTCGGCGTAAATGAACGCCCCCGCCAGCGCAATCGCGCCTCCGGCCAGCCACGCGCCCAGAATTAGCGCGGGCGTGTGCACCAGTCCGGCGACCACGTAGGGGTTGATGAATATCCCGGAGCCCACGATGCCGCCCATCACCAGCATCGTGGCGTCAAATAATCCTAGCCGCGCCGCGAGAGTCGGGCGCGAATCCGTTTGCGGAGAGCTTGCCGGTGCGTCGCGAGATGGATCGTCGGCTGACAAGAAGGGGCGCGCCTGCGACGGTTGCCAGGTTCCCCGAAGCAGGCGGCGCGAATCTATCACCCTTGTCGCCGCGGGCCAAGGGCGCTGCCACCAGCTGCCCCAGGCCACCTCAGCCGTCTGCAGTTACGGCTTTTGCGGTTGCTCCGCATTCATCTGCTTCAGTTTCTCCTCCAGCAACCCTTTCTCCTGCTCCTTGGTCAGCTTGGGGAACAGCAATACGAACTGTAACCGCAGGCCCCACGGCGAAGTGTTCGCCGGACGCGTGGGGTTGGCGTAAAACTGCGCGGTGATGTTCACCGGCTGGAATCCCAGCTTCATGATTCTTCCCACGCCTCCGCCCCACGGTACCGTCCACACGTCACCGCTCGGCGCTCTCCAATTGGCGGTGATGATCGGCGAGGTGGTCAGGTACCAGCCCTTCTTCATGTTGTAGTTGACGAACCACTGCAGCAGGAACTGGTTCACGGGAGGCTTGTCTATATCGGAATGACCGGCCACTGACCAGACATTGTTCGCAAGAAACCCGATCGTCCATGGTTTGGGCTGCACCAGCACTACTACCGAGGGCCCCATGCTGAATTTCCCCTGCCCCAGATATGTTGTGTTCGTCGCCGTCGGCAATACGAAGGTCGGCCCAAGTCCCCAGATCACCTTGCTCTTCTTCGGCGAGATGAAAAATGTAGGGTTCATGTCCCCTAACCCATAGACGCCGCTATTCTGCGTCGTCGGCCCCTCATCCTGTGGTACGCCAATCGGTTGATACACGATCGGCGTAATCCAGCGCACGATCAGGTTCCAGTTCTTATTCAAAGTGATCGGAATTACCGGCTGTATATTCAAAACATTCTGGGTGCGGTCCGATGGCCCGATATTGAAGTTGAAATTGTCCTGGATCGGCACGCTGATCAGGCTGGCCACAGGGTTTTGCGCGGCATTTCTCAATGCGTCGGTATTGACGGCCGCCGCCTGCGTCTGGTCCGTGCCAACTTGCGTTCCCTCCGGAGCCACCGGCGCATCCTGTGCGACGAGCGGCACCGCTGACACAGCAAACAGTCCCAGTACTCCCAAAGCAAAGCCCGCTCGAAACATCCGCTTCATAAAAGCCTCCTGGCCTGTTGTTCTGATGGACGAGCCACGCCGCCAACGCCCCATTCGCTGGCATCGCAAGTTCACTTCGCCCAGAGGACAATCTTGCCCGCGCGTATTACGGTGTGTAATTGTCACTACTGACAGTCAACCAAACTCGGGCAGCAATCCGCCGCCAACTCGCTGCGCCGGGCGACCGGGAATCCCTGTAACCGATTGACAACAATCGGCCTACCGCTAGCCAATTGAATGTGACCTCAAGGTAACCCCCCCATCACAAATGTCCTTGCGGCTCACGTTGCTTCGGAGCAATCCTCTCGTGGGGTGCGTGTGGGTTTGGTGAGGGTTTTCTCCTGGATTGGGGGCACGCGCGGCCGCCGATTTCTCCAGAAGGCGGGCAAAAAAATGGTCGGGTTGCTGCAGGACCAACGCCGGGCGCAGCGTTTGCCGATTTACCTGCCAGTTCAGGTATACGGCAAGCTGGACGGCGTGCCATTTTCCGAAGCCACGGAAACCATTAACGTCAGCGCTTGCGGCGGCCTGGTGCCCATTTCCGCCGGGGTCGTGCGCTCGCAAAAATTGATTTTGACCAACCTGCAAACCAACCAGGACCTGCCCTGCCGCGTCGCGCGCCTCATCCGCAGCGAACGGGGCCAATTGCTGGCAGGCTTGGAATTTCTGCAATCCGCCCCGGGGTTTTGGCGCTCCTCCCCCGCCGCCGCTAACGATTGACCTCGGCCTGAATTCCTCCACACCTGCCTCTGCCCGCTTTTCATTTCATTCCCCGATTTGTTATCCAACAACGGAATCCTTAGGATGTAGACTTGTCTGCGTGCGAATGTTTAATTTTTCTAAGACTACTGCGATAGGAACGAGGTGACGGGATGGTGAAGCGCTCCACACGCGTGACAACCGGCGTGAAAACGTCGTCGAATGTTGCCCGTTGCCTCATTCTCGCGGCTTTCCTGCTGACAATATTCGTCCCGCCGCCCGCGCAATCGCAGCAAGCCACCAAGGCGCCGGCACCCTCACCCGCAGCAGCCGCGTCCTCCGGCCCCACGCAAGACTATCTCGTCTACGTGGTCTGCGAATCCGCGGACAAGCTCGTGCTCCTGCGCTTCGGCCCGCACGGCATTCAGATCGAGCACGAAACGCACATCGGCTTGCTACCCGTGGAGATCAATGGTCCGCACGGAATCGCCGTATCCCCAGACAAGCAATTCGTTTACGTCTCCGTAGGCCACGGCCGCCCGGACGGCTCCGCCTGGAAATTGAAGGCCGGCTCCGACGAAGTAGTGAAGTACACCCCGCTCGGTTTATTTCCCGCGACCGCGGACATCTCCAAGGACGGCGAATTTCTCTACGTCGCCAACGCCAACTTCCACGGCGATATGGTGCCGTCCTCCATTTCCGTCGTAGCCACCGAAGCGATGCTCGAAGTGAAGCGCATCACCACCTGCACCATGCCGCATGGCTCGCGCCTCAGCCCCGACGGCACTAAACATTACTCCGCCTGCATGATGGACGACATGCTCGCCGAAATTGACACGCAGAAGTTCGCTGTTTCGCGTTACTTCATGCTTGGCGTGGGGAAGGAAATGGGCATGCAAGGCGCGCCCGACTCGCAGATGAAAATGGCCGACCTCTCCTGCGTTCCCACCTGGGCGCAGCCTTCCAACGACGGCTCGGAAATTTACGTCGCCTGCAACAAATCCAACGACATCGTGGTGGTGGACGCCGCCTCCTGGAAAATGCTGAAGCGCTTCCCCGCCGCCAATGGCGTTTACAACCTGGCCATGACCAAGGACGGCCGCCTCATCGCCACCAACAAGCGCGACCAGTCCGTCTCCATCTTCGATCCAAAGTCTGGCAAAGAATTGGCGAAGCTGCCGACCAAGCGCAAAGTAGTCCACGGCGCCGTGGTCTCCCCGGACAATCGCTACGCGTTCATTTCGGTGGAAGGCATCGGCTCCGATCCCGGCACGGTCGAGGTAATTGATCTCGACGCGCTCAAGATCGTCGCAACTCTCGACGTTCCCACCCAAGCCGCCGGGATCGATTTCTGGAAGACGGAGCCGAGCAAACCCTAGAGCTCTTCGGCGCTGCGGTCTGCTCATAATTCAAGCCACGCAGCGAACTTCCTGAAACGTTGTGTAGGCCGCCTGCTAAAACAGCGCCTCTGTGGAATTCTGGCAAGATTTAGTGTCAAAAATGCGTGACCGCAGCGCCCGGCTTATCCTCTAAACCACTGAAAACACAGTGATTACTGTAAATCAGGAACAAATCCTCACATCCGCTCTTAAATTCACAGGGTCGCCCTGGAATTCACAGGATGAGGCTACCCCCGCGCTCCCGGAAATTGTATAATGTACCTTCCTACCCGATACTATTTAACTTCGAATTGAGGTGTCCCGTGAACCAAGTAATCGCAACGCAGCAATACTCTGGAGTCTATTGCCGCGCCTGTGGCGAGCCGAGTTCATTGCCGGCCAGGGCGGAAAAGGCTTTGCTGGCGCAGCAGACCGAAGCTCCCGATTCGGGAGCCGAAAGCCAGCCTGTCGTATTCAATTTGCGCTGCAAGGCTTGCGAGAAGGAAAATTTTTACGGCGCGAAAGATGTGGTGAAGATCCTCGGCACTCCGCGGGCGGCGAGGCCTCGCGCACGTGCGGCGGCGTCACTCATTCGTCCGGAGATCAAGATCGCGCGAACCGCGAACGCCTAGAATCTCTCGCAGCGGCAGTTCTTGGCGCGACTGCCATTTCAATACCCGCTATTCCAATTCGTCAGCGTTCTCAGCCGTTCCCAGAATCCGTTTGAATCTGCGGAATCCGGCAGGATTGGAAACCCGGTAAGTGTCGCCTCACCGGGTCCCAGCCCTGCCAAACTCCAAATACTCCAGCAAGTCCCAAGCGGCTACTTATTTCCCGCGGATTCCTTCGATTCGTTGTACGGTGAATTCTTCTGCAACACCCTCACCAGATGGCGGCCAGAGGGAGGAACTCCCACTGCTCCGCCAAGCACGATTTCCCGGGCAGTGAGCTTGCGGCCATAAACATCCGCCGTGGCGTCATCGTCCGGGCGAAGCGTGGAGCCTTCCAGAGAAATTCCCGCAAAAAGACCACGCGTGCGCGAATAGCTCAGAATCTCCGAACGCATGTACGCATCGGTATCCGCAGAAGCGTCGCGGCCCACGGGACCTGCGGCGATTGACGCATCTCCGCCGAGCTTCACCTTGCTGCTCAGAATCGACTGCGCCCCTCTGTCATTCATCACCAGCAGAACCAGATCCGTGGCTTGTCCGCCGATTTGGAATCCAAAGCTGCCGCCTTCCAAAGCCATCATCGCCGGCGCGCCCCACGGTCCGTGAAATTCCTTGCCCGTGCGGCAAACCATTGCGCCGCGGCCATAGCTGGCGCCCACCACGAAAGCCGCCTTCAGAACCGACGGAAACACGATCACGCATTCCGCTTTTTCCATCACATCGTGCGGGATGCTGTCTGGAATGCCCATAATTTCCTGCATCACCACGCCGGAATTTTCCAGCCGCTTTTGTTCCTTGTTCTGAGCCTGCAGCGTAGTCGTCGCGAACAGCCCCAAACACACCACCAGTATTAAATTGCGTATCATTGTTGACCTCCATGATCAGAAGAGTTGTGGCCGCGGAGCTTGTGCTCTCCGAAACCTTTGTGAGGGCGCTTGAACCCACGCCGTAAGCCGGAGCGGGCGTTGCGTGAAAATTATTCGCCCGCTCTCCCCGGCCGGAACCTTCCGCTAAGATTTTTGCTTTGCGCCCGCGACGAGCAGAACCACTCCTCCCAAGAGCGCCAGACCCCCGATGATCGGTGGCAGAGGTATCTGCTCTTGGGTGTCTTTCGTCGCGTGGATCGGTCCCACATCGATGACTTTTTCTCGGTGCGTGTAAGTGATGCCCTGGTAGGCCAGCGCCAGCGCGCCCAGAACCACCAGCAGAATCCCCACTAGTGAAATTGATTTCATAACGTTAGCTCCGTGCTCAGGAGACCACGCTCCGGCCCTGGAACAACCGAATCACAAGGACCACCACGGCCAGCACCAACAGCAGGTGGATAAATCCACCCATCGTGTACGAAGTGACGATCCCCAAGAGCCATAAAACAACTAGAACCACAAAAATTGTCCAAAGCATGTTGACCCCTTACTCCTTTTTCCCTGTGCAGCTTCGCATTCAGGAGTTTGTGCCCTAATCCGCCTTCTTGAGCTCATGGATAAGTTTCGTCGCTTCTTTCACTCTTTCTTTGTAAAACGAGGGGCTAGTCAGGGCCTGATTCACGCCCGCGCCCAGCTGCTTGCGGATGCGCTTCTTAGCCAGGAACAGAGACAAAGCCGTGTACGTCTTGACCTCTTTCTCCAGAAACCTCACAACTTGTTGCTGCGAGCCATCCATCGTCCACCTCCTGCCCCACAGACCCCCGCGAGCCGCGCCGAGCGCGCTCACGCCGGCGCACGGCGCAGAACTTAAATGCGACCGAGAATCACCAGAATCACCACAACCAGCAGCACCAATCCCAAACCGCCCGTCGGGAAATAGCCCCACTGACGGCTGTGTGACCAGCGCGGGAAAGCGCCTACCAGCGCCAAAATCAAAAAAATAATCAGAATCGTTCCGAGCATTGTCGTCTCCTGCTTTCTGTTTGATGGATGTAGGGACCGAACTCTGTGCTTCTGCCGGTGCTGCAGAGGCGACGCGATCCGTAGGGATCACCATCGCCCCGCAGTCTGGGTTGCAAACACGGGTTGCAAGAACCGTTAGATCACGACGCTAATCGAAACACGCGCGCCGGGATAATACGGGTTGTACAGGTAATACCCGCCGTCAATGTAATCAACGTAGACGTCGTCGGTGTAATACCAGCCCACCGGCCACGGCTGCACAAATCCGAACCAATATCCGCCGTACTGAAAGCGCGAATATCCTCCCACCATCACCGGCTGGCTGATCACGAACACGTGCTCGTGCCCAAAATTGGAATGGAAGCGATCATCAGGAATTCGACCGCTGCCCCGGGCGCTCAGTCGCAGCGCCGGCGCGTCATGTTGCCGCTGCACTTCGGCCGGAGTCCTCTGCGCGTGCTGCTGGCTATTGGATTTGGTCTGCTGTTGCTGGCTCTTGGCTTGTTGTTGTTGAGGCTTGGCCTGTTCCTGCTTCACAGCTTTGGCTTGCTGCTGTTGTTTTGCGGGTGCCGCCTGTTCCTGCTTCGCAGGTTTGGCTTCCTGCTGCTTTACTGGCTTCGCTGCTTCCTGTTTCGCCGGCTGGGCCTGTTCTTGTTTTGCAGGTTTGGCTTCCTGTTGTTTTTCAGGTTTCGCCTCTTGTTGCTTTTCGGGCTTGGCTTCCTGCTGTTGTTCAGGCTTGGCTTCCTGTTCGTGCTGCTCCTGACGTGCGTAAGCACTCGCTGTGCTGCCCAGTAGCAGGAGCAATGCCGCCGTGCTGAGAACTCCGAATCGTTTCATAAGTCGTGCCTCCATTAGTCCAGATAAAGCAAATCTCCGCGCAGCCGCTCTTCGCGTCCGCCACGGTAGTTCCTTCGCCGCGTCGCGCATCGTCGCCCATCGTTGTCGCGCTTATCCGCTGATGCAACGACGCGCCGCAGCTCATTCCCCCACAATAAATTCAGGATTGCTTACGCCCCAACCCGCATGTGGGACAGTGAGTGAAACAATCCAAAAATGTTCAGCAGCCACAACACCGTCGCAATCACCACCACCGCGTTCAAAATGGACTTGATCGACCCCGCCATCGGTATGAAGTTGTTCACCAGCCACAGCAGCACTCCCACCACAATCAGCACCATCAATACTTGTAGTAACGGCATAACTTTTTTGA
>Ga0209139_10000933_pt1 | contig 10524 bp, 9 predicted proteins | sample BogFormECP14_OM3_FD_188246 | JGI IMG/M metagenome (GOLD analysis project Ga0209139, IMG submission 188246) | Bog forest soil microbial communities from Calvert Island, British Columbia, Canada - ECP14_OM3 (SPAdes) (version 2) | ecosystem: Environmental > Aquatic > Freshwater > Wetlands > Bog ...
TGAAGGATGAGAGCGAGGCGGAAGACGTTACGCAGGAAGCGATGATGAAGGCGTTTCGGGCGTTGCGGTCGTTCCATGCGGAGTCAAAGTTCAGCACTTGGCTGGTGGCGATCGCGCTGAACGAGGGGCGAAGGCGATTGCGGAACGCCGGGCGGGCTCCGCTGGAGAGCCTGGAGGAGCAGACGGCAGAGCCGGAGGGAGACTTCACTCCGGTGGTTTTGACGGACTGGAGAGAAATTCCGCTCGAGGCGCTGGAACGGAAAGAGGTTCGGCATGCGCTGGCGCACGCGGTGGGAGAGCTGCCGGCGATTTACCGGCAGGTGTTCACGCTGCGCGACATTGAAGGATTGGACGTGCGGGAGACGGCGGAGGCGCTGGAAATCAGCGCGAATGTGGTGAAGGTGAGATTGCATCGAGCCAGGATGATGCTGCAAAAGAGGCTTGCTCCACTGCTGAAGGCGGCGATGCCGGGACGAAAGCGCTTTTTCTGGAGCACGACATGAAACTAAAGTGCGAACACGTGTGGAGCTATATTTCGGAGTACATCGACGATTCGGTGGACGCGGAGCTGCGCGAAGAAATTGAAGCGCACTTGGAACACTGCGAGATTTGCTCGGCGGTGCTGGATTCGACGCGGAATATTTTGGTGTTGACGGCGGATGAACGAACCTTTGAGCTACCGGTGGGATTCAGCGAGCGGCTACACGCGCGGCTGGCGAAAGAACTGCTTACGGCGAAAATCGATGATGTTGGGCCGGGAAGGCTTGGTCTGGAACAATAGAAGGGCGGCCGAAGCGGGGAATGCGGAAATGACGGAAGGGTTAGGAAACGCGGTGAGTCAAACGTGGTGAATTAAGGCGTGGATGATCCCTTCGGCGGCGAGGAGCACCAAGGTCACCAGGGAAAGAATGAGTTGCAATCGTTCGGAGGCTTTTTTCCTGGGGGTAAGCGCGGCGCGGCGCCATTGCGCTGAAGGGCGATTACGGAGCCTGCGGGCGTTCCACAACAGGTAGAGATTCAGCAGCGAGCCGACGAGCGCCAAGGCCATCATGGGGATGCGGATGGCGTTGGAATGAAAACCGGTGGCGGGAGCATGGATTCCGGCGGCAGCGGCCAAGGCGCTCAGGCCGATGGCCACGCGAATGCCGCTGATGGCGACCACGGCGGTGCAAAAGCTCTGCAACAGCGCGAAAACGAAACTCGACCAGGTGATTAATTTAGTGCGTGCGCCGGTTTCGCTCGCGGCCGATGGAGCGGAGGCGGCGTCCGTGCGGGTTCGTTCGAGCGCTGGTGTGGCGTTGCTCATCTAGAACAAAGCTAACAGATTTTGAGTTTTCTCGCAGCGTAAGGAGCTTTACGAGCCGCGGCCGCTCCGAAATGTTGGCGGGCGAAATTTCGGTGAGTGAAATTCCCATAGGCGGAATTTTGTTTAACGGGCTACGCAGCGGTGCTAGGCGGCGGTTGAGGAGACGGGCGCGCGATCGAGAACCTCACGCACCAGGCGCGCCAAAGCCGTAGGACTGTAGGGTTTTTGCAAGTAGTGCTCCTCGGACGCGAGGCCGGCGACTTCATTATTTTCTTTCGAATAGCCACTGGTGAAGATAACCGGCAGGTGCTCGAAACGCTTTGACAACGCGGAAGCCGTAGCCGGACCGTTCATTTTGGGCATAACCACGTCGAGGACGGCCAAGTCCGGCGCGTCCGTTTCGCAGAGACGCAGGGCTTCTTCTCCGTCGCAAGCGGCGAGCACGCGATAGCCGAGCGCGAGCAAAGTGTGGCGCGCCATTTCGCGGATGGATTCGTGATCCTCGGCGAGCAAAATGGTCTCGCTGCCGCGAGTTCCGCCGTTCGATGTTTCCGAGGTTCCCCTGGACAATGCCGCGGCCCTGGGATGCTCCGCAAGAGGAAAATAAGCGCGGAAGAGACTGCCTTGACCGGGCTCGCTATATACGTGGATGAAGCCGCCATGCTGCTTCACGATGCCGTAAACGGTGGCCAAGGCCATGCCACGGGTGCGGCCGTCCTCGCCATCCATGAAGAAGGGTTCGAAGATGTGCTCGCGGGTCTCGGAGTCCATGCCGATTCCGGTATCGGCCACGGAAAGCACGGCGTAAGAGCCTGGCGAAACGTAGGGATAGAAACGGCAGAAGGAATCATCAAGCTCCGCAGTTTCGGTTTCAATGCGCAAGAAGCCGCCGTTGGGCATGCAGTCCCGGGCGTGGAGACACAGGTTCATGAGCACGTGCTCGATCTGCGCGGGATCGGCCTTGATGGGTTGGAGGGCAGTGGTGGTCAGCTTCACTTCGATATTCTTGCCGAGAACTTTATCCAGAAATCCGATCACGCCACTGGCGACGGTGTTCAAATCGACGGAGCGAGGTTGCAACACCTGACGGCGAGCGAAAGCCAGGAGTTCGCGGGTGAGACTGGCAGCGCGATCCGCCTGTTCGCGAATTCGCGTGAAGCGCTCGGCGACCTGGGGTTCGCTTTGACTCAGTTCGAGGCCCAACTCCGCCCAGCCCAAGATTGCACTGATCACGTTATTGAAATCATGCGCAATGCCGCCAGCGAGCTGGCCAACGGCTTCGAATTTTTGCGATTGGCGCAACTGACGTTCCATGGCGCGAAACTCGGAAACGTCCTCGACGATTACTTCAACGGACCCCGGGGGATCCGGCGGTGACAGTGAACGCAAGTGCAGACGCACGGCGATAATACCGCCGTCGGGACGACGCCATTCCGCGTCGGCACCATGCACCTGACCGAATTCGCGGCAGGAATTCATGAGCTGAGCGTACTGTTCGGGGAAGCGAAAAATGTCCTGCAAGCTCGCTGGGTGGTGGTCCGAGCCATGCACGTTGAGAATACGCAGCAATGCGGGATTGGTGTCGATGAAGGCGCCATCGGCCTGAGCGCGCAAGATGCCGTAGATAGAATACAGAACCAAATCGCGATTGCGCTGTTCGGAGAGGCGCAAAGCTTCTTGTGAGGCGGTGTGTTCGCGGCGCAACGCTTGTTCCGCGACGGCCCGTTGCACGGCCTGGGGCAGCCGTGACAGATGATCTTTAAGAATGTAGTCGTCTGCGCCGCGCTTGATGCAGTCGGCGGCGGCTTCGTCGCCGAGAATGCCGGTCACCAGAATGAAGGGCAGTTGGCTATCGCGGGCGCGTACGGCGGCGAGAGCATCCATGCCGGTCCAGCCGGGAAAGCGATAGTCGGAAATGACGGCATCGAAGGTTTCGGTGGAGATGGCCTGTTGGAACTGGATTCTATTTTCGACGTGAGTGCTGGTGTAGGACAGACCAGCGCGCGAAAGCTCGAGCAACAGCAAAGCCAGATCACTCGGAGAGTCCTCGGCGATGAGCAGGCGGAGAACGGACTCGGCGTTGCCAGGCGATGGCGCGCTGATGGCGTCCTTGATCATGCGGGTACCAGATCGCCGTCCGAGCCAACGCGCAGACCCGACTCGACAGAATCAAGAAGCTCAGAAAATACGGGAGTTCCGGAACTATCCCAGGTTTCACCGGTGACGGAGAAGCTCACGGTGCCGGGATATTCAAAGCGTTGCAGGAGCTTGGCCAGCCGCCGCTCCAGGCGTTGCCGCACGATGGCCGCGCCCGATACGGTGCTATCGACGGCCAGGATGGCAAACTGTGCGTCGCCAATGCGCGCGAGAGTGTCGCTGCGGCGAAAGCAATCGGTCAGTGTGGCGGTCAATTCCTGAAGAAGCTTGTCCGCCACCCCATTGCCGTGTTTTTCACGCAAGGACGAAAGGTTTTGCACCAGGACGCAGAAGAGGGCCAGGGTTCCCTCGTTGCGATGGGTGATATCCAGAGTGCGGGAACCGACGGTCAGGAAACCATCGCGGGTGTACAGGCCGGTGGCGTGGTCGCGGAGCAGATCGGCGAGCCCTGCAAAGGTGTTGCGCTGCATGGCGCCGCGGAAGATGCGGGTCAGCGTGGCGGAGTCCATGAACTCGCGCAGGATGTAATCGATAGCACCCTCGGAAAGCGCTTGTTTTGCGCCCTCCTTCTGGCCTTCGTCCGCCAACACAACCAGGGGGATACCGGGGGCCGCGCGATGGACGCGCCGCACCGTTTCTCGCGGGCCAGGGTGAGCCAGATCGAGGTCTAGCACGATGACCTCCGGACTCACGACGCCCAAGGTAGCGAGCAGCGTGGCGACGGTGGAGACGGCGGTCAGTTCGAGCAAATGTTCGGGCGGGGCAAAGAGGGCGCGAAAAGACTGCGCGGCTTTTCCGTTGCGATCCCCGGCGAGCAGGATGCAAATCCTCTGAGGAGGCACCAGCGGCGATTCGCCTTGCGCCGTCGCCACAGTCGTCGCCACAGCCGTCGGCATGGGCGTCGGCATGGGCGTCGGCATGGGCGCCGTAGGTACGGGCACGTCGGAATGCACACTCGAAGCGGTAGATTCAGCCATCGCGATTTAGACCTAGGGCACGAGACTGGGGAGGACAGTCCTCTGGAAAACGATGGGGGAGCAGGGGGTGAAACTATTGTGACGCGAGGATGCGCGGAGTCAATAGGACTGCGAAGGGTGAGTTGCGCAGGGCGCGTAGGTACTTAATTGGGACTCGAACCGTTTCCCTGGTGCTTACGAGCCGAAGATTTCGTTGATGCGGACGGCCAGCTCAAAATCGAGATTGCTGACACCGCCCAAGTCGTGGCTATTCAGATCAATCACCACCTTGTTCCACACGTTGAACCATTCCGGATGATGACCCATGGATTCGGCCACGAGCGCCACCCGAGTCATGTTGCCGAAGGCGGCGACGAAATCCTTGCATTCAAAGGCACGGTGCAGTTTGCCGTTGACGAGGCTCCAGCCTTTGGCGAGATTCATGCTTTCCTTGATTTCGGCTTCGCTGAGTTTTTTTGGCTGCATGGCGCCCTCCCCCGCAGAGTTCTTCGGTAAAACTGCCGCACCATTATGCGTGCGGGATGGAGGTTCGTGCAATGTGGCGGCAACGTCGCGGCCACGTGGGCGGAGCTGAATGCGTGGGCGTTTTGCATTGCGAGAGCTCGCGAGTTCCTTTATCGTAGAGGGCTCGCCGCAGGGAAAAGCGGGCGGTGTGCGAGGCCGCGAGAGCGCCGGTACAGATAATGGGACCGTGAGCAAGGTGCTCACGGCGCCAAGCAACAAAACGGAGACAGACTTGAAGAAGAAAATTCGCGCCATACAGTTTGGTGTCGGTCCCATCGGTGCGTCCATTGCGCGGCTGATGCGGGAGAAGCAAGCCATTGAGATTGTGGGAGCTATTGATAGCGATCCGGAGAAGGCCGGACGGGATTTGGGTGAGGTAGTTGGGGCGACGGACGCACCCTGGGGCGTAACCATTTCCGCGGACGCGCAAGAGGTGCTGGGACTCTCGGCGGACGTGGTGATTCACGCGACGTCGTCATCGCTGCCCGCGGTGATGGAACAGTTGCTGATGTGCCTGGAGGCGGAGGCGTGCATCGTCTCGACGTGCGAAGAATTGTCTTATCCCTATCGCACGTACCCGGAGTTGGCCGCGCAGTTGGACAAGGCGGCGAAAGATTGGGGCGTGGCGCTGGTGGGGACCGGCGTGAACCCGGGATTTGCCATGGATAAGCTGTTGATCACGCTGGCCGCCGTTTCGCAGCAGATCGAGCACGCCAAGGCGGTGCGCATCGTGGATGCCGCGACGCGACGGCTGCCTTTGCAAAAGAAAATTGGCGCGGGCCTGAGCGTGGAAGAGTTTCGCGCGCAGGTGCTGGCGGGAACGATCAAGCATGTGGGCTTGCCGGAATCCGTGGCCATGGTGGCGGACAGCCTGAATTTTGCCGTGGATGAGATCACCGAGAGCATTGAGCCGGTGGTGGCTGCCGCCAGCGTGAAGACGGAATTTCTTTCCGTGGAGGCTGGCCAGGTGGCCGGCGTACATCAGATCGCGCGAGGTCTGAAAGACGGACGGGAGATTATTTACCTTGAATTGCAGATGTATGTTGGCGCAAAGTCACCCGCGGACACTGTGGAACTGCGCGGACAGCCGAACATTTCACTGGTGATCCCGGGTGGATCGCCGGGGGACACGGCTACAGCATCGGTGGTGGTGAATACGATTCCGGTGATTTTGGATGCTCCCGCTGGGTTGCGTACGGCGCGGGATTTGCCGATAGGGTTTTTCTCGCCGAACGCGCGACCGTAAAGCTAGCAGGGCGCTGGAAGAGTCGATCCCGACGATAATAGGGTCGGTCACCGGCGCTTCTTGCTGAATCCATCGCCTTTATCTTCGGCGCACAGCCAGGATTGGCTGTGCCACAAGGCGTTTTCAGCAGCATGGGCAAGGCAGCTATTTTTGCCAGTACTTCATGACACCTGAGTAGTCGAGATCTTCTTTGGCGGCGTTTTTGACTTGCGCGTAGGTACCGTGTGCGGCGGTGGTAGCGGGTAGCGGCACGTCTAATTGCTTTGCTAGATCGAGAGCCAAACCCAAGTCCTTCAGCATGAGGCGCAGGGGAAAGCTGGGCGTGTAGTCGTTCTTCAATAGGTTTTGGGACTTGACGTCGAGCAGGCCCGAGCGGCCCATACTGGATTGCAAGACTTCGACGAGTTTAGCGCCTTCGAGGCCGGCTTTCGTGACCAACGCCATCGCTTCCGCTAGAGCCTCTACCTCCAACGCCAAAATTGCGTTCATGGCCAATTTAATGGTCTGTCCGGCGCCGTTCGGCCCCAGGTGAAACCACTTCTTGCCCAGCACGCCGAGGATGGCTTCGGCTTGTTTTAGGGTGTCGGCGTCGCCGCCGATCATAAACACCAACTCGCCCTTCTTGGCACCCCAATCACCGCCAGTTACCGGAGCATCGAGAAAGTGCACCTGTTGTTTCGCGCAGTGTTCGGCGATTTTGCGGGCCAGCACGGGAGAGACGGTGCTTGAGTCCATGTAAGTGCTGCCCGCTTTGAGGGCTGGCAGGGCGCCGCCTTGCGGGCCGCCCCAGAGGACTTCTTCAAGTGCTGGTGGGTCGCTGACGATGGTGATCAGGAAGTCGGAATTTTCCGCGACTTCGCGGGGAGATTTCGCCCGCGTGGCGCCGGCAGCCACCAGTTCATCGGCGCGAGAAGCCGTGCGGTTCCAGACGGTCAATGGATAACCCGCTTTCAAGAGGTTCATGCTCATGGGCTTGCCCATGAGGCCCAGACCGATAAATCCAATGGCAGGTTTCACTTAAAGACTCCTTGGAGGCGGCGGCGATGAAACGTGGCTGCACGTGGCCGCAAGCCTTGGCGAAACGCCGAGCTCACCAAAAATTTTCTAGCGAAGCCATTGTAACGGAAAGCCGATGGCAAGTTCACCAGCTTGCGGAAGCCGCCTTGCGGAAGCTAGCTAAGACACAAAATTTGCCGAGAGGGTTTGCCGCGCGAACGTACTTGCGGAGCTTCTAGGCGGTTTTCGAGCGGTTGGCCAGTGGAAGCACCGCGGCGACCAGCCCCATGCCGACGGCCGCGCCGACGGCGAGTTTTTCTTTTGGCGGGGTGTGTGGCGGCGGATCGGGCGCGGCGGTTTCAACCCCGGAGGACGACGAATCGTTCGCGGCTGGGCCGCGATCCAGAGCCTTTTCGGATGCGGTGCGAGTGGTATCGGACTTTCCGCCCGGCAAGCTGCGCTCTTCTTCGTCTTCCACGATCAGAGCGATGCGGACCAAGTGCTGATAGGGAATTTCCCAGCGAAAATGGCGATGCTGGCCGCGCTGTTCGAAGCTCTGTTCGAGGAAAATCGAGCGGCCGGAGTCCGCCACGAAGACGCCCGAGGCCGGGAGCAGAGTGTCACTGGCGCGGTATTGGACTTCGACGCGACGACCGAGGAATGAAGAGAAGCGTGCCATGCACACACAGTTTCTAGGCCACTAGTAATAGGGTCAATAGTACGGACGATTGTTTGGGGAGTAGAGCCATGTGGAAAAGTGCGGAAAAGTTTTTGTGGAGAAATCCGAGGCGCTCAGTGCTTTGATGAGCGCTTGGCGGGTGGCGAGATTCCGGTGGTTGAGGGGTTCGTTTAGCGGGCCAGATCGTCGAGGACGGCCTCTGCGGCGCGGCGGCCGCTGAGCATGGCGCCGTTGATGGAGGCGTTGTCACGGTGGTCGCCGGTGACGTAGACGCCGGGGCGAACACGCACTGGGCGCATGGGGGGCTCGAGTGCGCCGGGGTATTGCTGGGGCTGCGCGTGCGGGATGCGGTAGCTCTTGAGAAAGCGCCAGGAGCGCGCCACGGGACCGAACCAGTTTTTCATCTGCGCGATGATGAAGCCGCCGAGTTGCACGTCAGTGAGCTGCTGGATGCCCAGGACGGTGACGGAAATAAGGTGTTGGCCTGCCGGAGCGTAGGAGGGCGCGACTTGCGTCATGACGGCGAAATTGTTGACGGGGCCGGCGCCGTCGCCATTGAGCAGGAGCATGGGTTGCGGGACGGGCGATTCGTCGGCGGCATAATAAAAGCAGGTGACGCTGCGCGAGCTGGGCTCGGCCTCACCGACCAGGTGAGCTGCCGCGGGGCCGTCCGCGGCCACGACGATGGCGCGGGCTTGGAGGGTTTCGCCGCCTTGCAGGGTGATTTCGTTTTCGTGCAGGGACTCTACTTTGGCGTTGAGCCGCAGGGAATTGGACGGAAGCTTGGCGGCGAGTTGCGCGGGGATGGCGCCCATTCCTGCGGCGGGGACTACAGTGTCGCCTTCAGAGAGCATCTTGAAGACGAATTCGAACATGCGGCTGGAGGATTTTAGTTCACCGTCCAGAAGGATGCCGCCGAGGAAGGGGCGAAAGAAGCGGTGGATCATGTCTTGAGAAAATCCTTCGGCCGGCAAAGCGTCCTTTGTGGCGCGGTCCGGGCGGCGGAAGATCTCTTCGATGGAGGTGCGCTTCAGGCGAGAGCGGAGGCGTGCGACGCGTAGTTTGTCGCCCAGAGTGCCGAAGTCTGAGCGCAGCGCGGTGCGCCACATTCCGGGCATGCGCCACGGATCGACGAGTTGGTTCATGCGCCCGGCAAACCAGGAAAAAGCGCCTGGGGCGAAGGCTTTCAGGTTGAGCGAAGAGTAGTCCAGAACTTTTCGAGCTTCCGGGTAAGCGGAAAGCAAAACCTGGAAGCCGCGGTCGAGCAGGTAGCCGTCAACATTGTCGGTTCGCACGCGGCCGCCGACGCCGTCGGAGGCTTCGACAATTCGAAAGCTTGCGCCGGCCTCAGCGAGACGGCGCGCGCAACACAAGCCAGCTAGACCTGCACCAACGATCAATACGTCTGGACTGGGCGACATGCTTCGCGAATTCTCCCAAGAAAATAGAAGTGGAGCGGCGTTCCAGCCGCCGCAAGGCCCCTGAAGCCCTGCAGCGAATCAACTATCCTGAGGCATGGCGGCAACGTCGCGCAAGTGGGATGTGCCGGTTGGGATGTGTCTGGGCAACGCATCGGGGAAATGAGTCGGGGCGGAGTAGGAGGTCCGCGGCGTATTTGCTATTCTCGGCGGACCGATGAATTTGCGCGATGACGTGGGCAAACATGCTGGCGATGCGCGGTCGACGAAGGGACCGGCATCTTTGCCGGCACCGGCCGCGGAGGCACTCGAGCGCGGGCTAGGGCTGAAGGAAGCCGTAGCGCTGAACATGATTGAGATTGTGGGCATCGGTCCGTTCGTCGTGAGCGCGATCGTGATTCGCCAGATGGGCGGCCCGCAATGCTTGCTGGCGTGGCTGGCTGGCGCGCTGCTGGCCACCTTAGATGCCTTTGTCTGGTCGGAGCTGGGCGCGGCCATGCCCAAGGCCGGCGGAACGTACGTGTTTCTGAGCGAAGCGTATGGCCCGCGAAAATGGGGCCGGCTGATGTCGTTTTTGTTTGTTTGGCAGACATTTGTTCAGGCGCCGCTTTCCGTTTCTTCGGCAGCCATCGGATTTTCACGTTACGCGGGCTATTTGTATCCGCTGACCAAGTGGGAGGGCAAGGCCGTCTCCGGCGGACTGGTGCTGCTGCTGGTGGTGCTGCTCTACCGGCGCATTACCACTATCGGCAAAATTTCCGTGCTGCTGTGGGCGGGAGTGATTGCCACCATGCTGTGGCTGATTTGGGGCGGGATTACGCATTTCGATGCGCGCAAGGCGTTTGATTTTCCTCCGGGGGCGTTTCACCTGTCTTGGGCATTTTTTGCGGCGCTCGGCGCGGCGATGGTGAACACGATTTACAGCTATTGGGGCTACTATAATATTTGCCATTTGGGCGGGGAGATTCGCGATCCGCAGCGCAACATTCCGCGCGGCATTTTTCTTTCGATTATCGGGATTACGGCGCTGTATCTGGCGATGCAGACCAGCATTCTGGGCGTGTTGCCGTGGCGCGAGGCGCAGTATTCGCCGTTTATCGTGAGCACCTTTGTAGAGCGGCTTTACGGGCCTTCGGCGGCGCACTTTGTGACCTGGATGGTTTTGTGGATTGCGCTGGCGTCGATTTTTTCGCTGCTGCTTGGGTATTCGCGGGTGCCGTATTCGGCCGCGCTGGATGGGA
>Ga0209139_10000935_pt1 | contig 10518 bp, 7 predicted proteins | sample BogFormECP14_OM3_FD_188246 | JGI IMG/M metagenome (GOLD analysis project Ga0209139, IMG submission 188246) | Bog forest soil microbial communities from Calvert Island, British Columbia, Canada - ECP14_OM3 (SPAdes) (version 2) | ecosystem: Environmental > Aquatic > Freshwater > Wetlands > Bog ...
CAACATGTCGACCGGCAGCGGCTCGCCGCTGTCGATGTGCGCCGAAATGAGCGGCAACACTTCCGCCCGCCAGACGAAGTTTTCCATGAACTGACTCGGCAGTTCGACCGCATCCCAGGCAACGCCGTTGATACCGGCGATGCTGGGATAAGCCACGCGCGTCAGCATGTGGTGCAGCCCGTGACCGAACTCATGAAACATCGTGGTGACGTCGTCAAAGCTGATCAGCGCAGGTTCGCCGGGTGCCGGCTTCGGCAGGTTCGCGACATTGTAGACGACCGGCAGAGTGCCAAGCAGCGTCGACTGATCGACGAATTGTGACATCCAAGCGCCGCCGTTCTTGTTGTCGCGCTTGAAATAATCGCAATAGAACAGCGCCAGCGCCTTGCCATCCGCGTCGGAGACTTCGAAAACCCGCACATCGGGTTCGTATACGGGAATGTCCTTGCGTTCCTTGAAGGTGATGCCGTACAGCTGGTTGGCCGCAAAGAACACGCCCGCCTCCAGTACGGTATTGAGTTCGAAGTAGGGCTTGACTTCGGCTTCATCGAGGTCGAATTTGGCTTTGCGTACCTGCTCGCTGTAGAAAGCCCAATCCCAGGCTTGCAGCGTGAATCCGCCATGCTGCGCGTCGATTACCGCCTGAATGTCCTTGGCTTCGCCTAGCGCAGTGGCGCTCGCCACGGGCACCAGAGCAGACATGAATTCAAGCGCAGCCTCCGGAGTCTTTGCCATTTGGTCTTTCAGTTTCCACGCGGCGTGGCTCGGGAAGCCGAGCAATTGGGCGCGCTGTGCGCGGATCTGCGCCAAGCGCGCGAACGTACTGCGCGTATCGTTCTCATCGCCGCGCTCCGCGCGTTCCCATGAATTGTGAAAAATCTTTTCCCGCGTCGCGCGGACGCTCAGAGAAGCAAGTACCGGCTGTCGCGTCGTGTTCTGCAACGGAATCAAGTAGCCCTCGGCATTGCGGCTCTTGGCGTCCTGCGCCGCGGCGGCAAGCTGCGCTTCAGCGAGGCCGGCGAGCTCGGCTCTATCGGCCGTCAAGTAGCGCCCGGCCTTGGCGGCACCAAGCAATTTTTTGGAGAATTCATCCGCCAGAGCCGACTCTTCCTTATTCAGTTTTTTGAGCTGCTCCTTGTTCGCGGCCGAGAGGTTCGCGCCCGAATGCACGAATTCGTCGTAAGTTATCTCGACCAGCCGCAGCGACTCCGCATCGAGTTTGAGCGTGGCGCGCTTTGCATAGACGGCGGACAGGCGTGCGAACAGCTTGCTATTCAGATAGATCGAATCGCGGTATGCGGCCAGCGCCGGCGCCAGTGCAGTCTTGGCCGCCTGCAGCACCGGGTTGGTATTCGCTTCGCTCACGCAGTTGAACGCCGCCAGCGCTCGGTTCAAAAGCCGCCCGGATCGTTCCATCGCCACAAATGTGTTCTCGAAGGTCGGCGCGGCCGGGTCGTCCGCTATGCGCTTGATCTCCGCAAGGTTCTGCGCCATTCCCGCCTCGATTGCCGGTTGATAATCCTGGTCCTTGATCCGGTCGAATGGCGGCGCGTTGAACGGCAGCTTGCTCGGCGCGTAGAAAGGATTGGCCGGACCAAAGTCCGCGGCGAAGGCGCCTGACAGCGCGCCGAATGCCTGTGCAACCGCGCCGACCACCATCAAGCGATTTCGATGCTTCACTTATGCCGTACCTTTGGGCGAGCGGCCCCTATTTCGGATGCCGAACTTTATACCAAGTTCTGAGGGATTGGCATCAGCTGCGCGTCAATTGCAGGTGAAGTTGAGGCGCTGATCACGCAGCCTGCGTTCGTTCCGTTTTGTCATTCGAGCAATTGCCTTCCGTCTGCTTCCGGAAGCGCGCAGGAGGCTTCTGGAATCGCCTTTCGAAGGCACGGGCAAAGCTGGAAGTGTGTTCATATCCCACAGTATGCGTAATTTCCTTGACGCTCAGGTAACTGTTCGAGAGTAGATATGCTGCTCTTTGCAGTCTTTGCTCGCTCAACCAAACTCCCAGGCAAACGCCGGTCTCATGCTTGAAGAGCCGCTGCAAATACGCGGGGCTCAGATGAAATTCAGCCGCTAGGTCACGAATAACGAAGGTCGCTCCGGATTCGACCATCTCGAAAACTCTTTGCACGCGCCTCTCCAGCCCTGTGTCTTTCAACAGATACGCATCGGGAACCACCGTATGTGTAACGTCCACCTTCCGATTCATGGTCGTCCTTCCTGTGGTCACAAATTACACCTGCACACAGGCCGGGAAGCAATGTCGTCCGCGGGCGACATTGACTGTGTGACACGGGTGAGGCGATGCAGCGAACCTTCAAGCGCTGCGGCTACCGACGGGCTGACGCGGTGGAATGCGGCTCACGGCCGAAAACAATGCCCGTCTCAACTTCGACGCTGCGGCCGTCCAGTACGTACGGCTTGAATCGCCACTGCGACAGGGCATCTGAAATGCTGTTTACCTGCTCGGGGAAAGCGCTCAGGAAGTGAATGTGCTTTACACGCCCTTGTGTATCGATGACGATCCGGACCGGCACTGGGTTGAACCGCGGCTCCGAAAAAACAGGATCTGCTCGCTCAATTAAATTTTCAGCGTTTGCGAAATTCTCGATGCACACGGGGGTGGGGCCGGCCTCGTTGGGCAGCTTCATCGTCTTCATGTTTTCCATGAGGCTTTCAATTTGCCTGACACTGCCGCTGGTAAAGATGAACTGCACGATGTGGCAACGAATTTCGGTCGCCAGCAGGCGCCAATGCAGCTTCGCAACCGGCGACGCGTAGTCGAAACGGACAAAGGAATGGCCAGCGAAGCGAGCTTCGGCCGGGGCCGATTCGATCCGATAGTCAACGTCCAGATGCTCTTTGTAGAAGTTTATCAATTCGAGCGCGTTCTTGGCCGGTATTGACGCGAAGAACATATCTTGAGCGGCAATCAAAACGTGCCCGCGAGAGTTCTGCGATAATCCTGCCGGCTCGAGTTGCGCCAACACATAGTAGCCGCGGTCGGAGGGCGGTGGGCCGTCGTACAGCTGGGTCCAATCGCGGGATAGGCTGTACTCCAGATCAAAATATGCGTTGCGGTATGCCTGGTCAGTCAACGTCCCGCGTTCCGGAACCGCGCTCAGCGAATCGCTGGTGCTCGACCAGGCCCCCTTGACCACAATGCCTGCTACTGGCAGTGCGGCGCCCGCAGAAGCGCCCTGCACACACGCAATCGACAGCATGCAGGAGCCAAGAAGCGCCGCGAGACGCGAGCAAACCGGTTCCATGTTGCCTTGCGGCGAACTACAGCGAACGCAGGAAGTTCAGGATTTCCTGCTGCTGGCCGGCTTTCAGGGAAGCGAAGTTCTCCTCCACCTGGGTCGCTTCTGAACCGCTGCTGCGATGAGCCGCAATTGCGGTCAAGAGATTCGTGGTGCGGCCATCGTGCAAGAGGAATATACGCTGCCCGAGGCCCCACAACGGCGCCGTGCGAAACTGATCGCCGCCGGCGCCCCCTTGAGAGATATTGTCCGCAAGACCCGTGCCCATGTGATGAATCTCAAAATCAGAAAAGGCTCTTACCACAGCGTTGCCAAGCGATGCGCTAACGTTTGAAGGCTGCGTGGAGCGAATCGCCGGCGTGTGGCAGGTCGAACAACCGATTGATTTGAACAATGCGAAACCGTTGGAGATCGACTCTTCCCCGCCGGGGGTGTTCATCGAGGGCACCGGCGGCGCGAGCAGACGCATGAACTCCGCGAAAAGAACGATGTCCGATGGGACCTGCGCGTTCTGGGCTCCTTGGTCCGAATTGGCTGACACTTGGAAATTGGTCGCATCCTCCGGATAGCCGTTCCCTGACAGGTTCAGGCAATTCGCCGGCAGTCCGCCTGCCTGCTCTTCCTGTGGAAGTGGCCGCTCTTGGGCGAAGATTTCATTGGTGATGCCCATTTCCACGTTGTAGGCCTCAGCGGCGAACAGTAATAGCGACTTGTTCTGCGCTTTCCAACCAAAGCGCGCGATGGTGCCGTCATTGCCGTTGCGGTTGAACGTACCGTTGATCCCGAAATTGTTGCCGGCCTGGCCCGCCTGATTCGCAATCAGCGTTGAATCATCGATGTTTTCTATCAGGCCCGCGCCAAAGGTGGGCGTTGGGACGCGGAAAATGATGTTGTTGTTTTGCTGGGCTTGTTCGAAATTTGGCTGCTGCAGACTGCAACTACCTGCGTCGGACCGGCCGGAAACCGTAAAGATGTTCTCTACTCCGCCGTTGGGAGCGCTTGTGTTGGGCGCGCCGTTTGAGTTGGTGAAGAACGGGAAGCGCGCCTCGACCGTCGGGCCGTGAGCCGTGATGAAGGATGGGAGAGTATTGGTAGCCCCAGAGGCAATGCCGGCGCTGATCGCCTGGAATTCGGGATTATTTGGCGGGCCGCTTCCGCCAACTGACGGCTGCGCGTGGCATCCAGAACAACTATTGAGGTTGAATCGCGGGCCCAGACCGTTGTTCGCACCGCCAGAAACGACTTCCTGCTCCTGGAAGCGGCCGAGACCGTTGTCGAAGAAATCCAGAATACCGGTCGGGCTATTTGAACCCACAGAGGCGAGAGGCAGCGGGCTTGTCGGGCTGGCGCCCGGCTGGCCGTTGATCGGCCCCGGCCGGATACCAGGATCCGCTTGCGACAGTGCAGCGAGCGGAAAAATGAATGCTGTCGATAACACGAGAGCTGAAGCGAATTCTACTGGCTTTTTCATCCCCATCTCCTGCGCCTGGGCCTGGGCCTCAGGTGGTATTAGCTGCTCGCGGAACTGACTCAGCAACTTAAAATGATTAGCATAATTGGCCATTTATTAGCATTTGCTGCAAACCGGCGGTGCGCAAACAATCCCCGCGGTCTCGCGTAGAATGGTTGCAAAGAGCAATTGTCCCCGGGGGGTGTTCTATGCCTGCGAAAAGGCGCGCACAGCGCATGGCGCCGGATAAGCGGCGCGAACAAATTTTGGACAGCGCCGTGGCGCTCATCATCGATCGCGGGCTTTCGAGCTGCACGCTCGAAGCGGTGTCGGTGCAGGCGCGCATCAGCAAGCCGCTCATCTATAAATATTTTCTGCGGCTCGAGGATTTATTCAAAGCGCTGGTGGAGCGCGAATATCGCTATTTGCGCGGGCGGGGGCTCAACGTGCTGCCGCTGGATGTGCCATTCGAAGAGATCATCCGCCGCTCGAATCTGCGCGCCATGGAATATCTCTATGAGCGGGGTCCCATCATGCGGCTGCTGGCCAGCGATCGCTCCATTGCCGGCCTGGTGAAACGCCAGGACCACGATGAACGCACGATCATCATCGACTACTTCACGAGACGCTGCAGGGAGGTCTACGGGTTTCCGGAAGACGTCGCAACGGTTTGCTCGATCATGTCCATCAACGCGCCAATTCTGTCGGCGCGCGCGCTGCGGCGCAGCGGCATTTCAGCGCAGCGAGCCGCGGAGATTTGGAGCGAATTCACCATCGGCGGCAACAATGCCCTACAGGCCAGGTTCGGCAAGCCCACCAAGGTTGTGGCCGGGCGTCCCGCCGCAAAGGCGCGCCCGCGCCGGCGGTTGCCGTCATGACGCTGCATTCTTGACTTAACCGCGTGGTAATTATAACTTGAGTCTACTAAGCACCCGTCGAGGACTGCCCCCATGACCTACGCGACCGATCGGCTTTACTGCGACGCTGACAGCCACATCTTGGAAACCAAGGATTGGATTTCCAAATTCACCGATCCCGACATTGCCGCGAAGCTGCCGGAAATGAGCTTGGTGAAATCCGGCACCAAGAGTTTCGAGGTCATCAACGACGCGGTTGCGAAACAGCGGCAACGCGCCGCCAGCGGAGTTGTGGCCATCGATGTGGTCAGGGGGATCAAGGGATGGAATGCGCCCGGCGCATTTGACGCAACCGAGAGAAAGGCCGCATTGGACGATTTGGGCTTCCAGCGACAATTGGTGTTTTCGACCTTTTCCGCCACCCAGTATCTGCATCACGATGATTTGGATGTGCGCTACGGCGGGATTCGCGCTCACAACCGTGCGATGGCCGCGTTTTGCAATCAAGACCCGCGCCTCATCGCCGTTGGTCAACTGTCGCTGGTTGATCCGGCGCGCTGCGTGACGGAAATGATCGAAGGGGTACGCCTGGGGTGCGGTGCATTTTGGATTCCAGGCATGCCGGTGGCGGACAAATCGCCGGGCCACCCGGATTTTGACGTCGTGTGGCAGGCGTTCTGCGACCTGAATGTGCCGTTCATGTTGCATGTGGGGCCCAACAGACCGACCAAGGCGGCGGAATACGAAAACAACGGCCAGCCGCGGCCGAAGGACATCACTGGAGCGGAAGGCGGCGAAAATCTGCGGGTGCGGGATTTCATGCTGCTGTCCATTGGCCCGCAACAATTCCTTACAGCGCTGGTGTTCGACGGAGTGTTCGAACGCTTTCCCAGATTGCGCGGCGGCGTCATCGAGCTCGGCGCCGGCTGGGTGCCGGAATATTTACGCGCGCTCGATCTTAGCCAGAAGATATTCAAACGCACCGATCCATCGGTAGCGCGGCTGGCCATCAAGGCCTCCGAGTATATTCGCCGCGCGGTGAAATTTACCCCATTCCCGGGCGAGAACGTCGGGCGGCTGATCAAGGATGCCGGCGCTGAATTGTTCATGTTTTCCAGCGACTATCCGCATCCCGAAGGCACCGATGATCCCATCGGCCGCTTCGAGCGTACCTTCCATGACATTTCGGAACAGGACAAGAACAAATTCTACAGCGGTAATTTTCAGGAAATGATGGCCGCGCCGCCCTAGCGCGGCGCGCTACATGTGCGCATCGGCGGGGACCGCATCCTTGGGAGGGACCCGCGAGCGTTCGCGCATCGGCAGTTCCGGAATCATCAGGGTGGCGAGCAGCGCGATCACGACCACGATGATGCTGAGCAGAAACACGTGCGTCACCGACTCCGCGATCAGAACTCGTATGCCCTCGGGAATGTTCATGACGCCGGCGTGAACCTGGGCATCGATGGACAGGCTGCGAAGCTTCGACAGGTCGATGGGCGGCAATCCCTTGGAGGCGGCCCAGGCGGAAAGCTTGCTGTTGAGATTGTTGGTCAATAACGTGCCGAAAATGGCGACGCCGACCGTCGACCCAATCTGGCGGAAGAACTGGTTGGCGCTGGTCACGACGCCGATTCTGTTGAGCGGCACCGCATTCTGAATGGCCACGCCATACAAGCTCTGCAAGGGACCTAGGCCGATGCCGAGAATCGCCATGCGCCAGCCGAGATCGAGCCTGCTGGTGTGGTAGCTCATTTGGCTCATCAGAAAGGTACCGATCAGCAGCACCGTCATCCCGGTCAACATGAAGGGCTTGTAGCGGCCGGTGCGCGTGACCAGCCGGCCGCTGATGGTGGCCGCGACAATCAAGCCCAACATGAGCGGCATCGTCGATAAGCCGCTGGTCGTGGCCTGCACGCCCTGTCCGAGCTGCATGAACAAGGGCAGGAACGCAACCACGCTCAAAAACGACATCGACGAGAAGAAGCCGGCGGTATTGGCCCAGGTGAATACTCTGTTGTTGAACAGCTCCATGTGGATGATGGGGTCCTTGAGCCGTCTTTCCACCAGCACGAACAAAACCGTGCAAATGAGGAACATCGCCAGCAGTCCTAAAACCACGGGCGAACTCCACGCATACTTCTGACCGCCGAAGGTCAGCGCCAGCAGCAGCGGCACGCATGCCGCCACGATCAGGACCGCGCCCAGATAGTCGATGCTGCCCTTTGCCGCATGCGACAGCTTCGGCATCTTGGCGATCACCATGAACAGGGCAATCAGCCCCATGGGTAGATTCAGATAAAACACCCATCTCCAGCCTTCGATGACATGGCCGCCCACGGTTACCGTGCCGTGATCGGTGAAATAGCCGCCCAGCAGCGGGCCAATGGCGCTGGCAATGCCAAAAACACCGCCGAAAAGGCCGGCGAATTTGCCGCGCTCCCGCGGCGGGTACAGGTCCGCGATGATGGCGAAGGCGGTTGTAAAAAGCGCGCCGCCGCCCAATCCCTGCACCGCCCGGAATACGACGAGCTGCACCATGCCGCCGCCCAACAACGGCAGGTCGCCAAACTCGCCGGCAAGCCCGGCGAGCCACGAGCCGAACAGAAACAGCCCTATTCCAGCAAGCAATATCGGCTTGCGGCCGTAAAGATCCCCCAGCTTGCCCCAAATCGGCACCATCACCGTGGAGCTCAAAAGATATGCCGTGGTCACCCAGGCATACAGCTCAAGTCCATGCAGTTGACTGATGATCACCGGCATGGCGGTGGACACGATGGTCTGGTCCAAAGCCGACAGCAGGAAGACGATCATCACTCCAATGAGTGTGATCCTGCGCTCGGCGTCGGTGAAATGCGCTGTGCTCAAGCCCTAAGCCCTAGAATCCGCTCATTGCCGCATTATCGCAGCCTGCTTGCCGCGCAACACGAATTTCTGAATTTTTCCGGTCGCCGTCTTCGGCAATTCCTTCACAAAATGAAACGCGCTCGGCACTTTGAAGTGCGCCAATGCGCCGCGCGCGAAATCGTGCAGCTCAGCGGCAGTTGCGGACATCCCGGCGCGCAAGATGACGAACGCGTGCGGCGATTCGCCCCATTTCTCGTGCGGCATGCCGACCACGGCAACCTCGAGCACCGACGGGTGCCGCAAAAGAGCGCCTTCAACTTCGATTGAGGAAATATTTTCGCCGCCGCTGATGATCACGTCTTTGAAGCGGTCGCGGATTTCAACATAACCATCGGCATGAACTACGGCGCCATCGCCCGAGTGGAACCAGCCGCCGGCGAAGGCCGTATTGGTGGCCTGCACATCGTTGTAATAGCCGCGCATTATCACGTTGCCGCGGGCGACTATTTCGCCCATGGTCGTCCCGTCATGCGGCACGTCTTTCATATCGTGGTCCACGACGCGCAGTTCCCCGGACGTGATGAGCTCAACGCCCTGGCGGGCTTTGACGATCGCGCGGTCTGCGCTGGAAAGCGACGCGTGTTCGGGCATGGGTTCGCAAATGGAAATGAACGGCGCCGTCTCGGTCAAGCCGTAGACGTGCGTTACCTCCCAGCCGAGATCGGATTCCATGCGCTCAATCGTCGCCGCCGCGGGAGGCGCCCCGGCGGTGAACAGCCGTACGCCGCGAGGCAGGTGTTCACGCTGTGCTTCAGGTCCGTTGGCGATGCCGATCAGGACGGTGGGCGCCGCGCAAAGATGCGTCACCCGTTCGCGCCGCACCAGTTCGTAAATTGCCGCGGCTTCGACGGCGCGCAAGCACACGTGCGCCGCACCCGCCGCGGTCACGGTCCAGGTGAATGTCCAGCCGTTGGCATGAAACATCGGCAGCGTCCACAGGTAGCGATCGGCCGGGGTCATCGGCCAATGCACCAGCGTGCCGACCGAATTGATCCACGCATTGCGATGCGTGATCATCACGCCCTTCGGGCGCGAAGTCGTACCGCTGGTGTAGTTGATCGCCAGCAGATCGGTTTCGGCAATTTCCGGGACCTCGAACGATTCGCCACTGCCGTGAAGCAGCGCTTCATATTCGAGCCAACCGGGCTTGTTGCCTTCGAGGGCAACGAAGTGACGGACCGCAGGCATGCGGTCGCGAACGCTGTCGACCGCGTCGAGGTAGTCGGCGTGCACGCACAGGACCTTCGCGCCGCTGTGGGTTGCGACGTACACAAAGTCGTCGGCTGAGAGCCGGTAGTTGATCGGCACGATGACCGCCGCCAGCTGCGGTATCGCGTAGAATTGTTCAAGATGCTGGTGCGTATTGGGCGCAATGGTCGCGACCCGATCGCCCTTGCCGACGGCCAGCTTGGCGAGCGCGGCGCTCCAGCGGTTGCAGCGCTGCGCGAATTGCGCGTAAGTGAACCGCAAATCGCCGTCTATCACCGCCTCGCGCCCGCCATGCAATTTGCGCGCGCGGCGCAAAAATTCCAGAGGCGTCAGCGGGGTTTCCATGCGCTAAAGAGTACCAGACGGAGGCTTTCGCTCGCCAATCCGGACGCCACCTGCCTCGACGAGAATGGCCCGCAAGTCATTGACGTTGGTCAGCGTGGGCCCGGTAATCACCGAATCGCCGAGCGCGCTGAAGAAACTGTGGGCGTCATTGTCCTGCAGCGAGTTCTCTGGCTTCAATCCCAGAGCCCTTGCGCGTGCCAGCGAATCGGGTCCGAGGCAGGCGCCGGCGATTTCCTCCTGACCATCGACGCCGTCGGTGTCGCCGGCAAGCGCGTATATGCGCATGTGACCGTCGAGCGCGATCGCGAGCGACAACAAGAATTCCACGTTGCGACCGCCCTGCCCGCTGCCGCGTACGGTCACCGTGGTTTCACCGCCCGAAAGCAATACACAGGGAGCTGCGACAGGCTGATCCCGCTTCGCCACCTGCAGCGCGACGCCGGCCAGCACCTTGCCCACATCACGCGCCTCGCCTTCGATG
>Ga0209139_10000937_pt1 | contig 10517 bp, 8 predicted proteins | sample BogFormECP14_OM3_FD_188246 | JGI IMG/M metagenome (GOLD analysis project Ga0209139, IMG submission 188246) | Bog forest soil microbial communities from Calvert Island, British Columbia, Canada - ECP14_OM3 (SPAdes) (version 2) | ecosystem: Environmental > Aquatic > Freshwater > Wetlands > Bog ...
AAGCATTTGCCCGGCGAGGTTGCTGAGCGCGACTCCCTGGCCGGTGTAGCCTCCGGCAAAACCAATGCGCGATTTCTGATCGAAGCGCACGGAGGGCATCCAGTCAATCGGCATGCCTACCGGACCACCCCACGCGTGCGTGAAACGGATGCCGTCAAGCATCGGGAACCACTCGATCAACGAGCGCTGAATCATCGCAACCGTCTCGGCATGGCGGTCCTGCGCATCGCTGATCTGGGAACCAAAGACATAGGGCGCACCGCGGCTTCCGAAGAGGATGCGTCCGTCTGGTGTTTTCGTCAGATAGACAACTGTGTTGCGGGTTGAGGCCATATTCTCGCCTTTCTCCCATCCAACCTGCGACCATTGCGCTGGAGTTAGTGGTTCGGTCAGGCAGATCAGCGAGTAGGCAGGCAGCAAGGCGCGATGCATCTGCTTGAGTCGCGTCAGGTATGCCTCTCCTGCAAGCACGATGGCCTTTCGCGCACGCACTTCGCCCGCCGGAGTCATGAAGCGAGGGCTCTCGCCGCCACGAAAGTCAGTCACGGCGGTCTGCTCGTAGATTGTGCAACCGCGCGATTCGACGGCGCGGGCGAGGCCCCGCACAAGACGGCCCGGATGCAGGCTGGCTCCATCCGGTGTATACAAGCCGCCGTGAACATCCGTCACCCGGATGATCTGCGCTACTTCATCCGGGTTCAGCAGTCGGTACTTCTCCGCGAAACCGAGACGTTGATAGGCAGCATAAGAGGCATGGAGCGCCGGAAGCTGATGCGCGCCGCGCGCAAGGCTCAGTGTCCCGCTTGCGCGAAAGCAGGCGTCGATCGATTCCTCATCGCATACATTGCGAATCGACTCGACCGCCGCCTGCAGCGCGAGCAACAGTTTGCGGGCCGTGTCTGCGCCGAATCTGCGAGTCAGTTCGCCTGCGGTAACAGGAAAGCGCGGCGAGCACCAGCCGCCATTTCTGCCCGAAGCGCCGTAACCGGCAATCTCGCGCTCGATGATGGCGATTCTCCATTCCGGGCGGGCGCGTAGCAGGTAATAGGCGGTCCAAAGACCGGTGTAACCAGCTCCGAGGATCGCAACATCGACATCGATGGAACGCTCAAGCGCAGGCCGCGGCGTCAAATCCTCTCCCGCGTCTTCGAGCCAGAAACTGTAGTCCTCGTAGCGCTTCATCATCCGGCGAGAAGCCATCCAGCCGCCAACGCCAGCGCGATTCCGAAGCCTTCGCGACGCGTGATTCTTTCATGCAGAAGAAGAATGCTGAAGACAATCGTCACCACTGGATAAAGCGATGACAGGGAAATCACGGTTGAGACTTTGCCCTTTTCTACAGCGGCAAAGAAGGTGAGAAACCCGATGAAGTTGACGAAGCCCGCAGCGAATGACCATCCGAATGCCGCCGGTGACCAGTCAACGCGAAAGCGCTCGAAGGTGAGCACGACCACAGCGAAGGCGATTGCGCCGACTGCCTGAAAGAGCAGGATCTGACGCGGGCGCCCATGGTTTGACGCGAACTTGCTGAAGACGCCCCACATTCCCCACGCTGCCAGTGTCATGGCTGCATATGCTACCCAAGGCTTCATCGAGCCTCCTTGTGGACTGAGATCAATACCAGCCAATCGGCTTTTCGTTCAGGTTGATGTAGACCTGCTTCGTTTCGAGATACTCCTCAATGCCCCACGGCCCAAGCTCGCGGCCCACGCCTGACTGCTTGTATCCGCCCCACGGAGCCTCCACGCAGGTGGGCTGCATGTGGTTCACCCAGACGATGCCTGCGCGCAGCGATTTGACAACGCGAAATGCCTTGTAGATATCGCGCGACCACACGGCCGCGGCCAGGCCATAATGCGTGTCGTTGGCGATACGTATGGCTTCAGCTTCGCCCTCAAAGGGAATTACCGCCGCGACCGGGCCGAAGATCTCTTCGCGTGCGATGCGTGCGTTGTTGTCGACGTCATAGAAGATCGTCGGCTCGATGTAGTAGCCCTTTTCAAACTGCGCGGGACGCCCGCCCCCGACGGCGATCTTGGCTTCCTTACGCCCAATTTCAAGATAGGAGCTGACGCGCTCGTACTGCTCCTTGCTGACGACCGGACCCATTTTCGTCTCGCGATCGAGCGGCGCGCCCAGTCGGATGGTCTTCGCCTTTGCCGCCATTGCCTCGACAAATTTCGGATAGATTTTCTTCTCGACGAGAATCCGACTGCCTGCCGAGCACACCTCGCCCTGATTGATGAAGATACCGAAGAGCGCGCCGTCTACGGAGGCCTCCCAATCGGCGTCTGCGAAAAAGATGTTGGGCGACTTGCCGCCTAACTCCAATGTGACGCGCTTCAGCGTGTCGGCTCCCCGCCGCACGATGCTCTTACCGACTTCCGTGCTGCCGGTAAAGGCGATCTTGTCGACCAGCGGGTGCTCAACGATGGGCGCGCCGCAGGTCTCGCCAAAACCGTTGACGATATTCACGACTCCGGGCGGCAGACCAACTTCGGTAAACCAATCCGCAAGCATGAGCGTGGTCAGCGGCGTTTGCTCCGCTGGCTTCAACACGCAGGTGCAACCGGCGGCGATAGCGGGCGCGAGCTTCCAGGCAGCCATCAGCAGCGGATAATTCCAGGGAACAATCAGCCCGGCCACCCCAACGGGTTCGCGCAGCGAAAGGCTGAGCGCGTTCGCCGAAACCGGATTCACCTGTCCGGGAATCTTGGTCGCGAGTCCGGCGTAGTATTCAAAGACCTCCGCGACTGCCCCGATGTCCCCTTCCGCTTCGACGATCGGCTTGCCGGTATTGCGCGCTTCCATTTCTGCAAGCGGCGCCAACTGCTCGCGAACTTTGGCCGCAAGCCTGTAGAGAATCTGCGCCCGGTCCTGATGCGTTTTTGTCGACCACGGTCCGAAATCGAAGGCGCGACGCGCAGCGCGTACAGCCTGGTCGACTTCTGCAGCGCCGGCCTCGATCACATGGGCCATCACTTCTTCCGTCGACGGATCGTAAACGGGGAACGACTTGCCCGAGCTGTTTCCGACCCACTCGCCATTGATGTAGAGCTGATACACGCCTTCTGCCGATTGCATCTGCGCCTCTAATCTTTGTTGTGATGGAAAGAATTACGATGAAATTTCCAGCTGCTGTACTACTGTATTTCCAGATACCGAATCGCTGGCGGGTCGTTGGATTTCCGAGACTTCGCCGCCGTACTCACTAGATATCATCGTTGTCTCCGATTTCCAACGGGAATCTGCATCGGATTTTCATCGGTGAATTGAAGGGGCGGCTATGCGTATGTGAGAGTATGTCTAATTACAAAGAAGTGATAGGCAGCATCCTCGGCCCCGGCTAGTGTCATCAGCAGGACGAAGTTCATCTCGTCCGAACTTTTCCCAAAGGAGCCTTCTATGAATGCCACTCTCAGTTCGCCTGAATCATCACCGGTTCACTACAACACAATTCGTATTAATGACGTTGACATCTTCTACCGCGACGCCGGCGCCAGGACCGCTCCCGTGCTTCTTCTCTTACATGGCTTCCCAACATCGTCGAATATGTTTCGCAATCTGATACCTCGTCTTGCAGCGTCGTTCCGCGTGATTGCTCCCGACTATCCCGGATATGGCTTTAGCGGCATGCCGGATCGAGCCAGCTTCTCTTACACCTTTGAAAACATGACGAACATCGTTGAAGGGCTCACCAAAAAGCTGGAACTCAGCAAATACTCCATGTACGTTATGGACTACGGCGCGCCGATCGGATACCGGCTCGCGCTTCGGCACCCGGACCGCGTGGCAGGGCTTATCGTGCAGAACGGCAACGCGTACGACGAGGGACTTCTGGAGTTCTGGGACCCGATCAAGAAGTATTGGAATGACGCCACGCCGGAAAACCGTGCGGCACTGAATTTCCTGGTGTCTCCGGACGCAACGAAGTGGCAGTATCAGAACGGAGTGAGCGATCTCACGCTTCTCGATCCCACGACGTGGGCGCTGGATCAACTTGGACTCGATCGCCCGGGCAACGGGGATATCCAGTTGGACATGTTGTACGACTATCGGACGAACGTGCCCCTCTATCCTGACTTTCAGGCTTTCTTTCGCAAGTACCAGCCGCCAACCCTGATTGTCTGGGGCAAGAACGACTTCATCTTCCCGGCAGAGGGTGCAGCTCCCTACAAACGCGACCTTCCGAACGTGGAAACCCACCTGCTTGACACGGGTCACTTCGCGCTGGAGACTCACGGTGAAGAGATTGCTTCCCGCATCGAGAAGTTTTTCTCGCACGGTGCTTGACTGTCTTGTAACGGACTGGCAATCGGGTCGGTCCGTCCGCAACCTTCAATCGAAGGAGACTCTATGAGCTTTGGCTCGCTTGTCTTCACGCCCCTCGTGAAAGAGCTGCAGGAGCGCTACGGCAGCCGTCGGCAGTATGAGCGCATGGAGAAATCCAGCCCGCCAGAGAGCCTCGGAGCCTTCGAATCGGAATTTCTCGCTGGGCGCGACTCCTTCTACTGGGCAACGATAGGAGCAACGGGATGGCCTTACGTTCAGCATCGCGGCGGCCCAAAGGGATTTCTGAAAGTGATCGACGACCGCACGCTGGCGTTCGCAGACTTTCGCGGAAACAAGCAATTTATCAGCACAGGCAATCTGCTTAGCGACAATCGTGTTGCTCTCATCATGGTCGACTATCCGCGGCAAGCCCGGCTTAAGATGCTCGGCCGCGTCGAGATCTTCGAAGGCGAGAAGGCGGCTGACTGGATGAAGCGTGTTCGTGTGCCCGGATACCAGGCAATCATCGAAAGGGTATTCGTGATCCATGTGGAAGCGCACGACTGGAACTGCCCGCAACACATCACGCCACGTTATACGACGGAAGAGATCCGCGATGCGATGCATGCGACTGAAAAGCGCATGCGCAGCCTGGAGCTGGAAAATGAACAGTTGCGGAAGGAACTCGCACAATTGCGCGCCAGCTAAGCTGAGAACGATTGGGCTAGTTGGGAAAGGAAGCTATTACCATGACTTCACGTCCACCACTGCCTCCCTTCACGGAAGAGACGGCCATTCAAAAGGTTCGCCTCGCTGAAGACGGTTGGAATACGCGTGACCCCGAGAAGGTCTCTCTCGCCTACACTGTCGATTCACGTTGGCGGAACCGCGCCGAATTCCCGAACGGGAGAGAGCAGATTGTCGCATTTCTTTCGCGAAAGTGGACGAGAGAACTGGACTACCGGCTCATCAAAGAGCTGTGGGCATTCCAGGGCAATCGAATCGCAGTGCGGTTCGCATACGAATACCACGATGACTCGGGAAACTGGTTCCGCGCTTACGGCAATGAGAATTGGGAGTTCGACGAACAGGGTTTGATGTATGCACGACATGCGAGCATCAATGAGTTGCCGATCATAGAGGCTGATCGTAAGTTCCATTGGCAGCTTGGAAGACGGCCCGACGAACATCCGGGATTGAGCGCTCTGGGTCTTTAGCCCGTCTGCAAACTGTCAGAGATCCAATTCGACCGCCGTCAGCGGAGACGAGCAACAGATCAAAATGTTACCCTCGGCAGGCCGATCAAGAGGCTCGGGTGCGTAGCTGATCTTTCCGTCAATTAACCCTGACTCGCACATGTGGCAGACACCGGTCCGGCAAGACCATCGGACAGGAACATCGCATACCTCTGCGAACTCGAGGAGACTTCCGTACCGCGAGTCCCACGGCACGGTAAGACCACTGCGCGTGAAGGAAACCTTGGGGCCAGTTCCAATACTTCCAGCGGGTGGATGTGGGGGCACAGGTGCGGTGCTCGCGATTCCAGGCGTGATCGACGATTCAGCACCGAATGTCTCTGAGTGGATGCGGGAACCAGGGACACCCCAGATCTTCAACTCTGCAGTGAGATCTGCAAGAAATGCAGCCGGCCCACAGAGATAGAAGTCCGCGTTCTGCGGCACTCCAAACTGTCGTAATGACGAGAGGTTCAGCTGCCCGGAGGCGTCGTAGTTCTGATCTCCATCCTCTGGCTTGCTATAGGCAACGTAAGAGTGACTCAGCGGAAGGCTGTCGAGCAGCGTTCGCGCTTCTGCCGCGAATGGGTGCTCCCTGCCATTGCGAGCGCCGTAGCACCACCAGATTTCTCGAGTCGAATCTGCGCCGATTGCCGCAAGCGAGTGCAGCATGGCGAGCACCGGCGTCGCGCCGATTCCCGCGCTGAGCAATACAACCGGATTGCTGCCCGGCGCAAGCGTGAAGCTGCCTCTCGGCGCGCTTACCTCAAGCATGTCACCAGCCCGAACGTGGTCATGAAAGTAGCGGCTCCCAGCGCCTGAGGCTCGTTTCACGCTGACGCGATAAGTTCCCGCGCGCGGCGGACCGGACATCGAGTAGCTTCGCAGGATTGGAGCGGAGTCCTTTTCCAGCTGAAGCTTGAAGACGAGAAATTGGCCGGGAAGAGGCGCAGGCAACGGGCTGCGGTCTTCCGACTCGAGAACGAAGGAGACCACATCAACACTTTCTCGCTGCACTGCCGCAACTCGCAGTGACCGAAAACCGCGCCACGCAGGCGGTGGCGCTGAAGACGGGGCAAGACCCGCATTGCCACCCTGCCCGTGCTTCTCCTCGGCCGCAACCAGAGCTTCGAGCGATCCCTTCCAGCCCGCGCTGAGTGATGGGATGCGCAACGCACGTTGCAGTTGATCCAGCGAGTGGCCGGGCAGATAAAGCAGTCCATCGACTTCCTGGACAGTGACCCGCTCCGGACCGTCGGCGACTCTCACGATCTCGTCTCCCGCGCCAATCTCCCCTTCTTCAATCACGCGGCAATAGAAGCCCGGTCGCTTATGCGAGACCAGGAGCGCCGCCATCGCTGGATTGTTCATCCGGATGCCGACGCGATAGCAGGTGACGCGCGGCTGCGTCACTTCAAAGAGCGCGCCACCGATCCGGTAGCGATCTCCGATGCAGACCTCATTATCCGGCAGACCTTCGACCGTCAGGTTTTCGCCAAACTGGCCATACTCGAAGTCGCGTCGCTGAAGGTAGGTCTCCCAGTAACGATAAGAGTCGAGTTGATACACCATCACGGCGCGGTGCTCTCCGCCGTGTCCAGCGAGATCGCCCTGCCCATCGCCGTCAAGGTTGAGACGGCGCGCCATTACCCTGACCGCAACCGATCGCTTCCAAACAGCGGTGTGCACGATCTTGCCTTGCCACTCGACATCGCGTGGAAGGCCGACATTCACTGAGATAAGCGAATTCACATGTGCTTCTCCTCGCGTCGAGAATACAGCGATTTTGTATCCAGAGAACTATTTGGTTTCTATATCGTCCGGTAGCCTCTCGACTTTTCCTGCGCGGATAGAGACACGTTGGTATGCTGTCAACGCATCGATATCATGACGTCCAAGGGCCTCGAAGAAAAATCCTAAAAATCTGGAATCAGGAAAGAGAACTATGAACTTCGACAAGAACGATACCGCAGTGGTGTTTATCGACCCTCAGAATGATGTATTGAGTGAAACAGGCCTCGCGTGGCCACTGCTCCACGAAAGTCTTAAGGAAAACAACACGATTGAGAACATGGAGCGCATCTTCAAATCCGCGAAGACACACGGATACGAGGTCTTCATCTCCCCTCACTACTTTTACCCCACGGACAAGGGATGGAAGTTCAACGGTCCTCTCGAAACCGATGAGGCTGTCAATGGTCTGTTCGCTCGTAAAGGAGTCTTGAATCTCGATGGCCTCATAGGGTCCGGCGCAGACTGGCTGGAGCGATTCAAGCCATACATTGAGGATGGCAAGACCATCGTCGTTTCGCCGCACCGCGTATGGGGTCCGGAGACCAATGACCTCGTTCTTCAGCTGCGCAAACGGAGGATCAGCAAAATCATCCTGGGCGGAATGTTGGCCAACATGTGCGTCGAGTCCCACTTGCGAGAGTTGCTGGAGCAGGGCTTCGAGGTAGCCGTCGTGAAAGACGCTACGGCCGGGCCGAAACATCCGGAATGGGGCTATGGTTATACGGCCGCGCTTATTAACTACGCGTTTCTCGCCCATGCTGTCCTGACAACAGATGAAACGGTCAAGGCGATGGAGGGTGGTCAGTGATTATGGGCAAAGAGGATTCCTGTAGGAATGAATGAGCAGTGATGTCTCTGAATCGAAGAGTTGGTTCACCGCGTCATATCGGCTAGCGATCAATCCGGGTCGTCAAAAAGCACCTCGAAAGAGAAAATCGCATGTCGAAAAAACTCGAAGGAAAGATCGCACTTGTCACCGGTGGCACAACCGGTATCGGATTCGCCACCGCAAAACGCTTCGTTGCAGAGGGCGCGAAAGTCATCATCACCGGCCGTCGCAAGGATGTGCTCGACGCCGCGGTTAAAGAGATCGGCTCCAGTGCGACCGGCGTTCAGGCGGACGCCGGCAGCCTCGCAGACCTCGACAAGCTCTACGCACAGATCAAAGAGCAGCATGGCCGTATCGATATCCTCTTTGCCAATGCCGGGGGCGGCGAATTTGCCACCATCGACAGAGTGACCGAAGAGCATTTCGACAAGACCTTCGACACGAATGTCAAAGGCGTCTTCTTCACCGTGCAGAAAGCGCTTCCACTTATGCCCGATGGCGGGACCGTCGTGCTCAACGCATCCATTGTTTCCGTTAAAGGAATGCCTGCGTTCGGCGTGTATAGCGCGACGAAGGCAGCCGTCCGCTCCTTCGCCCGCACCTGGACCAACGAACTGAAAGACCGCCAGATTCGCGTCAATGTCGTCAGCCCCGGCCCCATCGACACTCCCGGGGTCACGGGCCTTGTCGGGAATGAGGAGCAGGCGAAACAGCTGAGGGCGGGCCTAGCATCCCAGGTTCCTCTCGGCCGCATGGGGCATCCCGACGAGATTGCCAAAGCGGTCGTCTTCCTCGCCTCCGATGACTCCAGCTACGTTGCGGGTATCGAACTCTTCGTAGACGGTGGAATGGTCCAGGTTTGAGCGATAGAGAGCGACGGAAGGGAAGGAGCCTACATTCAAAAATAGATAAAACTTTCGCGAGGAGGCATCCTCATGGCAGGCCAGAATCGACGCGATGGACAGTTAAGGTTTGGTACAATTAATTACGGAACAGTGACTAGTTCTCCCGGCTCTGAAGTCTTGCTCTCATACATCTGATTCAGTTTTTGCTGGCTGTTCATTTCTGCTGGGAAATCAGTTTCAGGACTGGAAACGAGAGACGCTGGAGACAAAGGGCACAGTAAACGTCGGCGAGTAAAATCAGTGGTTTAGATCAACTCGTTGAAAACGAAGCAGGCGCGTAGCTCAGTTGGTTAGAGCGCTACCTTGACACGGTAGAGGTCAGGAGTTCGAGTCTCCTCGTGCCTACCATCTTTTCAATCACTTACAGCAATCCTGCCATTCTCCACGGTACGCAACGGTACTGAACCCGTCAACAATTCAACGTGTTTCTGACTTGCCTGACGCTTGTCAGCGGATACCGCCTGCGTGTAAATGTCCAAGGTTGTTCGGCTGTTGGCGTGCCGGAGCAGTTCCTGTGCGACTTTTACATCGACACCGAGACTGCGGAGATTGGTTGCCAGACTGTGCCGGAACGAGTGCCAGCCGATGACTTTGTTGACTCTTGCCCGCAGCAGGGCCGGGCGTACAGTCTTCTTTAGCACCATGTCCGGCTGAAGAGGTTGGCTTCCATTCTTCCGGATTGATGGGAACAGAAAGTCCTCATCACGGTTGTAGGGGGATTGCGATCTCCATTCCAGCAATCCGTGACAGACCGCTTGGTTCAACGGAACGGGCCTCCTGCTGGCTGTCGTCTTCGTGTCACCGAAGTGGTTCCAGACGTATGACCGGGTGATCGCAATTTCCATTTTGAAGAAGTTGATATCACACCAACGGAGTGCGAACAGTTCCGAGCGTCGAAGCCCCGTTGAACCTGCCAGCATAACCATGACACGTTCACGGAGTTCCAGTTCCTTTAGCAGGGCTTGAAACTCGCCAGGGGCGAGCACATCAGGTTCACGCAGGCGCTTTGATGAGCAGCGCACCTTGGAGATGGGATTAAAGGTGATCCATTCGTACCTGATGCCATGACTGTAGACCGCGGACATGAGGTTGCGAATCTTTGTTCTCGTAGCAGGTGCAAGGTCGAGCCCCTCAAGCCATTTCTCGACAGCAACGGTCTTGACGTCCGATAGCTTGTGGTCCTTCCACTTTGGCAGCACATACAGATTCAGGAATGACTTGTGAACCTGTACTGTTGCGTATGCCTTACGCTCCAGCGTCAGTTCGTGCTGCACATAGTGGGTTACGAGGTCGCTTACCGTCTCCGGCGAACGTGCCCCGGTGTTGATCTTTGCGCGAAGAGCAAGGACTGCTTTCTCAGCGTCACGACGGCGAGGTAGCTCCTTTACCGTCCCGATTTTGAGATTGCGATGAACGCGCCTTCCGTCCACGTCTTCGTAGAATCGGAATAACCAGCTATCATCGGTCGTTTTGTTCTTCACA
>Ga0209139_10000938_pt1 | contig 10515 bp, 7 predicted proteins | sample BogFormECP14_OM3_FD_188246 | JGI IMG/M metagenome (GOLD analysis project Ga0209139, IMG submission 188246) | Bog forest soil microbial communities from Calvert Island, British Columbia, Canada - ECP14_OM3 (SPAdes) (version 2) | ecosystem: Environmental > Aquatic > Freshwater > Wetlands > Bog ...
TCGAAGACGGTAAGGGCGAATGCGGCCTGGCCGACTATCAGGCGCTGGGATGGCGATCATGGCATCACCACGTCACGATGGTGATGTTGGCGATGCTGCTGGCTTCAGGGATTTCCCGACCAAGCCTTTTGGATGGCCCAGAGCAGCTTCGCCGAGGCTCGACGCGGGGACAGTGCAATCTTGGTGTGTTTCGCGCTGGCTTGGGCCGTATTTCCCGTGGCGTCGCTGAACGGCGATCTTTCTGCGGCGGAAGATGCTGTGTCGATGTTGCTCGATGTCTCCGCCAAGTGCGGGACGGGCGCCTACCACGCCTGGGGTCGCCGCCAGGAGGCTATGCTTCTCGTCAAGCGAGGCGATGAGGTCGGCGGCGCGACAAAGCTTCGCGCCGTGCTCGGCGAATATCGTGAGCGGCGGCTCATGGTGTCTTACACTTATGATCTGTGCGATCTGGCGGAAGCGCTAGGTCTTGCTGGGCAAGTGGTCGAGGGTCTCGCCGCAATCGACGAAGCGCTCGAACGATCCGAACACGAGGAGGAACGTTGGTGTATGGCCGAGTTGCTTCGGGTCAAAGGTGAACTCATGCGATTGCAAGGGGGCGACCACTGGCGACCACGCCATATCGACGGCAGAGGAGCTTTTTGCTCAGTCCCTCGACTGGGCGCGGCGCCAAGCGGTTCTGTCTTGGGAACTCCGGACCTCGATCAGCGCAGTCAGGCTGCTCTGTAGCCAAGGACGAGCTCTCGAGGCACATGGTCTCGTCGCCTCCATTTACGGTCGCTTCTCGGAAGGGTTCGAGACCGCGGATCTGCTTACAGCGAGGCAATTTCTGGATACAAAGCGAGCGTGAGCAATCATGTTGCATGGATGCAATTCAAGCCACATTGACGCGTCGGCCGCGATTCCAAATCGCGAAAGGCGCGCCCGATAGCAGCACCTCGAGATAGCCCGCGTTCTGCCAGAGGCCGTTTACCGAAACGCGCGGCAGCGCGGTGAGATGCCGCGCGTGGGCGGGGAACAGCATGCCCGGACGGGTCGTCACCGCGCAATGGAATCCGACTTCGCGCGCGAGGTCGAACTCGCGAGGACCCGCGCTCGTGGGATCGCCGACGGGATAGGCGAAGGACTCGACGGGACGCCCCAGCCGTGCCTCGAGGGCGCCCCTGGAGCCCGCCATCTCCTCGCGCGCGTCCGCGACCGGCCATTGCGCCAGCCGGCGGTGGGTAAGGCTGTGCGCGCCGACACTGACGAGGGGATGCCGCGAAAAGGCGACGACCTCGTCCCAGTCCATGAAGAGCTGGTCGGCGAGCGCCACGGTGGAAACGCCCGCGCGCCGCGCGAGTTCTCCGACGACGTCGAGCAGTTCCCCCTCCGGGCGCGCCCGCAGCGACCAATAGACACGGTCGTAGGCGATCGACTTTTCCGCCGGCGTGCGCGCGTCGAGACGCCAACGCAACCCCTCGCGCTGGATTTCGACGGTCTCCAGGCGGCGCACCGCCTCCTCCAGTTCGAGCCACCACAGCCGCGCGGTCCGCTCGATGAAGCCGGTGGCGAAAAAGACCGTGAACGGCGCCCTGTGGCGCTCGAGGATCGGCAGCGCGAAGTCGCGCGCGTCGCGATAGCCGTCGTCGAAAGTCAGGGCGGCGAAAGGCGCGTCCTTCCCGGCGCGCAAGCGTCGCGCGGCCTCGTCGAGCGAGACGAGTTCGAAGCCGGTCGCGCGCACGACGCCGAGCGCCTCGTCGAGAAACTCCGGCGTGATCTCCAGCAATCGGTTCGGCGCGAACCCCGGGGTCGCCGGCCGCCAGGGCCGGACGTGATGCAACGTGAGGATCACGCCGGTCCCGCGCGTCGCCGCCCCGATCGCCTTGTGCAGACCGCTGGCGCGGAACGTTGCGAAACCCGCGCCGATCAGCTGATGTTTCAATGCCAAGCGCTACGTCCTCGAAAGGCGCGCCGATCCGCCGGCGCTCCGATCGCATCTCTTTAGCGCAATGATCTTTCCGAGCCGTTGCCGCCACCGCGTTTACGATATTGGCGATTTTTAAATGAAACCTTGACGCATTCGTCGCTAAGATTTCCCATCTCGCTCCCTGGATGTCTGCTTGCCTCCCGCGACCGCCCGCGCCCGCCGCCCGCCGCCCGCCGCGGATAGTAGGGACCCGCGCGCGCGAGCCGACCGTCGCCCGTACGCCAGCGTCGAAGTCCTGACCGACCTCGAATTGGCGCGACAGGCCTGGGTCGAGATCAGCGCCCACGCCCGCGCGAGCCCTTATCAGTCGTTTGAATTCGCATTGCATTGGTCGCAGACGATCGGCGCCGCGGGCGGCGTCACGCCGTGGATCGTGGTCGCACGCGACGAGCGGGGCGCCGTCCGCGCGCTGCTGCCGCTGGGGCGACTTCGGCGCGGCCCGATCCGTTGGGCGGCGTTTCTCGGTGGTCGGCTCGCCAATTTCCAGATGGGCTTGTTCCGCGCGGGCGTCGAATGGACACAGGCCGACCTCGTGGCGCTGCTCCGCGAGGCGGCGTCGCGGGCGAATCCGCGGATCGACGCCTACATGCTCGCCAATCAGCCGTTTGTTTGGGGCGGCGCGCGGAATCCGTTGGCGTCGCTGGGCGCTCGGCCCAGCCCGAGCTGTGCTTATTCGAGCGCCCTGCCCGATTCCTTTCCGGTCTGGCGCGACGCGCATTTTTCCAAGGCGACGCAGAAAAAACTGCGCAAGAAGGCCCGGCGGCTCGAGCTGATCGGACCGCTCGCGCATCTGCGGGCAGGCGGCGCAGATGAGGCCCGCGCCGTGATCGACGCCTTCCTGCCGCAAAAACGCGCGCGAATGCGAGCTCTCGGCCTGCCAAACGAGTTCGACGGCGAGCCGACGACCGCCCTGTTGACGCGGCTTTCAGGCGGAGATCCGCCGCTCCTCGAACTGCACGCGCTGCGCGTCGGCGAACGCATCGTCGCGACCTTCGTGGGCTTCTCGGATGGCGTCCGGCTATCGGGACTGTTCCTTTCGCACGATATGGATCCGGCGGTCGCGGCGTCGAGCCCGGGCGAATTGCTGATCGTGGAAGTCGTGCGCGACGCGATCGAGCGCGGCCTCGCCGCTTTCGATCTGGGCGTCGGCGAGGCTCGCTACAAGAACGAATGCTGCGAAACGACGGAAGCCCTGTTCGACAGCGTCCTGGCGGTCTCCTTCTCCGGCCGCGCGGTCGCGGCCGCGTTCCTGGCGGGGCGGCGCGTAAAGCAGCGCATCAAGCAGTCGCCGCGGCTTTTTCGCCTCGCGCTCCGCGCCCGACGATTTGTGGCCTGGCCGACCCTCGTCTGAGGGCTCCGACCGAGCCGGCGGTTCGAGCCGAGAGCGCTCACGAGCGCATCGGCTAGCCGGGGGAACGCGGCCTTTGATCGTCGCAGGATAGATCGTTCTCGATCGCGATTTTCTCATAAAGCGGCGCAGCGTCGATTTTTTGTCGATTTGGTTTTCTGAAAAACAAGATTTGTGCTAACGTCCTTTTACGTCTCTCAAGTGAAATCCCACCAAATCGTTAATGACAACGCGAGTTTAATGCTAGGTTAATGCCCTGGATATGAAATCAATCGAGGCATCCGTCACGAGCACTCTAGGAGCTATTGGGGAGGCCATTATCAGCGCGCTGGAGCCCGCTAGTCCGTCGGCCGCTACGCCGAGCAACGCGCTGACGCCAATGGTTCCCAGCGCCCCCGCCAGTCTTCCAGCGACGATATCGCCAGCGCCTTGCCGGGCCTTTCCGCGATTATCGCCGGGTTGGCCAAGAACGCATCCGCAATCCAGGCTGGCGCGACGATCGCCGAGAGATTCGCCGGTTTAGCTGCGCTGTTCAATATCCCCGGCGCGGCCGACGCGGAGCTCGGAATCGAACTCGCCGTCACGGACATTCCGACGATCATCGCTGTGGGGCAGAAGGTGCTGCCGCTGTTATCGACGCTGGCGTCATTGGCCGAGCCAGGGAAGCCAGATGATCCGGTATCGACGGACGATCGACAGAAATTTAGCCACGGCCGGTAGCCGAGTCGGCGCCGTGGCCGTGCTGTCTAGGCGACGCGGTCGAGCGGCGCCCGATCAGGTAGGGCGACGCCGACGGTCACGATCGTAGGATCAGCGAACCCCTGTTGCAACCGGCCCTTCGCGGCCTCGAGGCGCGCCGCGGGTGCGCAGACGATCACCGCGCCGACCCCGCCGATCGCGGCGGCGACGGCCGGCGAGCGCCAGTTGGAGGCATGGATCACGACGAAGACGTAACTCTGCGCGAGAGCGGCGAGCACCGACTCGAGTTGGTCGGGGTCGATTTCGCCCGTCCCCGCAGGAAGAATGTCGAGCCGCGCGGAGAGATCGCGATGCAAGGCCTGGTCGAAGCTCGCGCGGCCCTCGAGCAGGTCGGCGAGGCCAAAGGGCGTGTGGTCCGACTCGTCACCGTGATCGAAGACGTCGCCCAGCCAAGGCTGCGAGACGCCCAAATCCACCAAAACGGCGCGTCCAGTTTTGGAAAGCCGGCGCGCGGAGGTCAGGGAGAGTGCGAGCGCCCCCTTGGTTGCTTCACCAGTCACGAGGACCGTCAACGAATCGGTCGTTTCAGCGGATTCGGCCAACCGATCGACTATCGCCTCCAGCGCGGTCGTCGGATCGACCCGTTCCTCCTTCTCGTTCTCGTCCTCGTTCTCGTCGAAATCGTCCCGGGCCGTCGAGGGTTCCGTCGGACGCTCGTCCGCCGCCTCGGGCATGGCGTTCGCCGCGGGCACGGCGGGCGCCGGGGCCATCGCGGCGGTCGCGGTCATGGCGAGCGCCGGGTCCATGGCGGGCGCCGCGTACGTTTCGGCGCCGGGCGCCTCCAGCAGGGCGCGCGCGACGACGATGCCCGCGGCGAGCAAAAATCCGGCGAGCGTGGCCAGCAGGACCGTGGGAGCCTTCTTCGGAAAAGTCGGGGCGAGCGGCTCCTGCGCGGTGGCGATGACCCGCGCGTTTGCAGGCGTCGCATCGTCCGCGTCTCGCGCCGACGCCTCGCGATATTTATTGATGTAGGATTCCAGCTGCTCGCGCGAGGTCTTGGCGTCGAGTTCGAGCGCGCGCAATTGCACTTGGTCGGCGTCGCTCGTCGCCACGGCCTTGGCTTGCTTCGCGATGAGACCCTCCAGGTTCGACACCTGCGCGCCCGCCAGCCGCGCCTCGTCCTCGAAACCCCGCACGGCCTTGCCGGCCGCGGCGCGAATTTGCTCGTCGAGGCCGGCGAGTTGCCCGGTGAGTTCCCGCATTCGCGGATGGCCGGGCAGCAGCGTCCGCGACTCCTCCGCGATGTGCGACTTCAATGTCACGCGCATTTCGGCATAGTGGCGCAAGGACTCGTCCTTGACGAAATCGGGGACCGCGTCGAGCCGTCCGGCGCGCAACATTTCGCGCAGCAGCTGCGCCTTGGCCGCCGCGGCCGATTGCGCGGCGCGCGCCGAAGCGATCTGGGTGGTGATTTCGGCGAGTTGTTGCGAGGGCGCCGTCATGCCGTTCGCCACGTCCAGAAGTCCGGAATCGGACCGAAACGCCTCGACCTTGGCGTCCGCCTCGGCGACCTTGGCGCGCAATTGCGCGATCTTGCCGGACAGCCAGTCCCCTGCGGCCGTGGCCTGATTCTTCTTGGCCTCTTCCTTTTCGTTCAGGAAGAGGTCGGCGACCTCGTTGGCGCCGCGAGCTGCGAGCGCGGGATCGGCGCTCGAGAATTCGATCTGCAGCACCCGTGATTTGGCAATAGGGAAAACGGTCAGGTGCGACAGAAAGTTTTCGACGACCCGGTCCTCGACCGCGCTCCCCCTGCGCGGTCCATCCATGAGCGAAGACAGCAGAGTCGAAAACGGATTGCGGGAAATCGCGGGATTGAATTCGCTCTTTTCCATCAGGCCGAGTTTCGCGATCGCCTTGCGCGCCAGATCGGCCGTAGCGATCATCTCGGCCTCGCTCTGGACGGCTTCGGGGTCGTAGGGTGCGGCGAGATCGAGCGTCGCTTTGTCGGGCCGCGTGAAATAATTCTCCTCGTTCTCCAGCAAGACCTTGGTGAAGGCGGTGTATCGCGGGCTGACCAACGTGACGAAGACGAGCCCAGCGACGAACGCAGCGAGGGTCGGAACGACGATCCAGGATCTCCGCGCGCGAACGGCCTGCAGCAATCGAGCAAGATCGATCGAGTCGTCGCGCGACGCGCGTACGCCGGGGTGCTGATCGCCGCGGGGTTCCATTCGTCGCTCCGACGTCTCAAACGCAGACAGTGTTGAGATTTATGGGCGATTAAGGTTGCTGACGGGTTAAGCCGATCGGGGCCATTGGTCATTCGTTAACCATGGCTCGCTACAAACAATCACGAGTTTTGCAGCGTGGTTGAATCCATGAGTCGAATTTTCCTTGCCTTGGCAGTTGCACTGGCGGTGCTGGGCGGGTGTTCAGCGCCCTACTATGGCGCCGGACAAATGCGCGCGGAGATCGGCGCCCCCTATCAACTCGCTAGCGGCGACCGCGTTCGCGTGATGGTTTTTGGCCAGGAAGGCCTCACGAATTCCTATTCGGTCGACGGGGCGGGGAATGTCTCGGTACCGTTGATCGGCACGGTGCGCGCCCGAGGTCTGACGACCGCGCAGCTGGAGTCTACGATCGAGGCCCATCTGCGGCAGGGATATCTGCGCGATCCCAACGTCTCTGTCGAAGTCGAAGCCTTCCGCCCGTTCTTCGTGCTGGGCGAAGTCGGAGTCCCCGGACAATATCCGTTCGTCAACGGCGCGACGGTCCAGAATGCGATCGCGATCGCCGGCGGTTTCGGTCCTCGCGGCTACAAAGACAGCGTCGATCTCACGCGCATCATCGGCGGAGCGCTCTTGACCGCGTCCGTGCCGCTGTCGTTCCCGCTCCGGCCTGGGGACACGATCACAGTGCGGGAACGGTTCTTTTAGCAGAAACGGTTCCTTCAGAATGACTGCATAGGCTCCCCAGAACGGATTAGCCAGGCAGATTTCCGGCCGGCAGCAGAGCGTAGACGCCGGCGCCGACCGCGTTTGGCGCGAATCGCGTGCTCATGGCTGCGGAAGGACGCGGTCGGCGTCCGCGCCTGCCGAAGCGCCCGGGAATTCGTGCCGAGAGTTCGGGTTGGAGTGCAGCGATGGCGGCGCGTGAATTGCAGGCCGAGAAATTGCGGATCGCGCATGTTTTCCGCGCGCCTCTCGGCGGTCTGTTCCGCCACGTGATCGACTTGGCGATCGAGCAGGCCGCGCGCGGCCACGAGGTCGGCGTCTTCTTCGACAGCGGAGGGCTCTGCGAGCGCGTCGACGAAGCCCTGGCGCGCATTTCCGGCGGCCTCGCGCTGGGCGTCGGGACCTGCCCCATCCATCGCAATCCCGGCGCGCAAGACGTCTTCGCCTTCGCCCGCTTTTCCGCGTGGCTTCGCCAGGCCCGTCCGGACGTGGTGCACGGGCACGGCTCCAAGGGCGGCGTCTACGCCCGACTTTCGGCCCTGGTCGGAATGCCGGGGGCGCCGATCCGCGCCTATACGCCGCACGGCGGCAGTTTCAATTATCGACCCGGCTCTTGGCCGCATCGCCTCTACATGGGGGTGGAGCGCATGGTCGCGAGTTCGACCGACGTATTCCTGTTCGAAAGCGCCTTTATCGCCGGCCGGTTCGACCAGTACGTCGGCGTCCGCGAAGGCACGCGCCGAATCGTTCTCAACGGCCTAGGCGAAGCGGAATTCGCTCCCGTCGAGCCCAACGCCGACGCCGCCGATCTGCTCTATGTCGGGGAGCTGCGCGAGGCCAAGGGCATCGACACGCTGCTCGAGGCCTTGCCCCTGGTGGCGCGCGCTCGCGGCGCGCCACCTCGAGCGATTTTGGTCGGCTCGGGTCCGGATCAAGCCATCCTGACGGAACGGGCCCTCCGCCTGGGCGTCGCCGCTCACGTGACCTTTCCCGGCCCGATGCCGATTCGACATGCGTTCAGACTCGGTCGGATCCTGGCCGTGCCTTCGCGGGCCGAATCGATGCCTTACGTCGTACTGGAGGCGGCCGGCGCGCACGTGCCCATGGTCGCGACCGACGTCGGCGGCATTCCGGAAATCTTCGGCCCCTTCGCGGATCGTCTGGGCCCCTGCGACAATCCCGCGGATCTCGCCCGCCGCATCTGCGCAATGCTCGACCTCGAGCCTGAGTTGCGTCGGCGGCAGGCCGCGGATTTCGCATCCCATGTCGCCGCGAATTTCAATATCGAATCGATGGTCAACTCCGTGATGGCAGGCTACCGCGAGGCGCTGTCGAAGCGGCGCGCTCGACCGGCCGCCGTCGTTGCGACCGTCAAGTCCCCAATGTGAGCGCGCCAATGGCCCTTTTCTCCGCCGATCAATTGCGATCGATCGACCCCGGCGAGGCGCTGCGGCAGGGTGCATCCGGTCCCCATGCCGCGCTTCTCGACAAGCTCACCGCCGAGGCCGCGAGGCCCGCCTACTCCCGCGTGGTCGTGGTCGGCGCGGTGCGCGGAATTGAATTTGGAATGCTGCTGCTGACTGGACTGGCGCTCTTTCACCTGCACGTGATGGACGACGCTCCCATGTGGCCGATCTACTATCTCACGAGCGTGGGCATTTCGATGCTGGCGATTCTCGTCTTTCAGACACTGCAGAGCTATACGGTGCCGACGTTCCGGCGTCCGGTCCGGCAGTTGTTCCGCATGGCCGGCGGCTGGTGCGCGATTTTTTTCATCGCGTTCGCCGCGATGTTTTTCCTGAAGGCCGACGGCGCCGTGTCCAGGGTCTGGATCGCCAGTTGGCTTGCTCTGGGATTTATCGAACTGGCGGCCGAGCGCATGTTTCTGGCGCGAGTCGTGGGCGCGCTGGCCCGAACGGGGCGTCTCGAGCGACGCACGGTGATCGTGGGCGGCGGCGACGTGGCCGCCGGCTTGTTGCGCGACCTCGCCAAGGCCGATCCGGCTGAAGTTCGATTGCTCGGCGTATTCGACGACCGTACGGACGAACGATCGCCCGATACGGTCGAGGGCCTCCCCAAACTCGGCAATGTCGACGATCTCGTCGAGTTCGCACGCGCGACGCGGATCGATCTGGCGATCTTCGCCCTGCCGATCAGCGCGGAAGAGCGCATTCTCACGATGCTGCGCAAGCTCTGGGTGCTGCCGATCGACGTCCGTCTCGCCGCGCACGCCAATCGTCTGCGCCTGCGGCCGCGTTCCTATTCCTATGTCGGTTCCGCGCCGATGCTCGACGTCTTCGACAAGCCGCTCGCCGACTGGGATGTGATCATCAAACTGGTATTCGACAAGATCGTCGGAACGATCGCGCTGATCGTGCTCTCGCCGATCCTGCTGGCGACCGCGATCGCGATCAAGCTCGAGTCTCGAGGACCGATCTTCTTCAGGCAGAAGCGCTACGGCTTCAACAACGAACTGGTCGAGATCTTCAAGTTCCGGTCGATGCACGCGGACAAGCTCGACTTTGACGCATCGAAGCTCGTGACGCGCGACGATCCGCGCGTCACCCGAATCGGCCGCTTCATCAGAAAGAGCTCGATCGACGAATTGCCGCAGCTCTTCAATGTAGTGTTCAAGGGCGATCTGTCGCTCGTGGGCCCACGTCCGCACGCGATCCACGCCAAGGCGGCCGACCGGAAATACGATGAAGTCGTCGACGGCTATTTCGCGCGCCATCGCGTCAAGCCGGGCATCACCGGCTGGGCGCAAGTGCACGGCTGGCGTGGCGAAACGGACACCCACGAGAAGATCCAGCAGCGCGTCGATCACGATCTCTACTATATCGAGAACTGGTCGATCCTGCTCGATATCTATATCCTGGCGATCACGCCGGCCGCCCTGTTCAAGACCAGCAACGCATTTTGAAGCGAGCCAGCGAGCGCGGGCTCGGCGCCGCTATGGCGTGATCGCCACCTTCAACACGCCGTCGCGTTGGTGGCCGAACAGCTCGTATGCGGCCTCGATCGCGTCCAACTTGAACCGATGCGTGACCAGCGGCTTCAGATCGATCCGGCCGGATGCGACGACTGCCATCAATCGGCGCATCCGCTCCTTACCGCCAGGGCAGAGCGTGGTGACAATCTTATTGTCGCCGAGACCGGCCGAGAAGGCGTTCAACGGAATCCGCAAATCGGTCGAGTAGACGCCAAGACTCGAAAGCGTGCCTCCGGGCCTGAGGACGCGGAGCGCGTTCTCGAACGTTCCTTGCGTTCCCAACGCTTCGATGGCGATGTCGACGCCGCGGCCGTCCGTCAGCTCGAGGATCGCCTCGACTGGGTCACCCGCCTTGAAGTCGACCGTATGGTCGGCCCCCATCGCTTTGGCCACGGCGAGGCGCTCGGGCACGGTGTCCACGCCGATGATGGTTGTCGCGCCGGACAGTCTTGCGCCCGCGACCGCGCAGAGACCAATCGGTCCGAGCGCAAAGACCGCCACCGTATCGCCGATGCGCACGCCGCCGTGCTCGGCGGCGGAAAAACCGGTCGACATT
>Ga0209139_10000940_pt1 | contig 10505 bp, 6 predicted proteins | sample BogFormECP14_OM3_FD_188246 | JGI IMG/M metagenome (GOLD analysis project Ga0209139, IMG submission 188246) | Bog forest soil microbial communities from Calvert Island, British Columbia, Canada - ECP14_OM3 (SPAdes) (version 2) | ecosystem: Environmental > Aquatic > Freshwater > Wetlands > Bog ...
TTCGGCTCTTGGCATTACTCCGCTCAGCATGAAGGCGGTGCTGGCGAGCTATACGCTGAGTCTCGCAGTCTTCATTCCCATCAGTGGATGGATGGCGGACCGCTTCGGAACCCGTCGTGTATTCGCTTCGGCGATTGGCCTGTTCACTCTGGGTTCGCTTCTCTGTGGGATATCGAACAACATCCATCTGCTGGTCGCGTGTCGCATCCTGCAGGGTTGCGGAGGGGCCATGATGGTCCCGGTAGGCCGGCTCACTCTGGTGCGAACATTCGCCAAGTCAGATCTGCTGCGTGCCATGAGCTTTGTTTCCATCCCAGCCTTGATCGCTCCCATGCTTGGCCCCATCGCAGGTGGCGTGATCGTCCGGTATCTTCACTGGCGCTTTATCTTCTTCCTCAATATTCCGATCGGCCTGGCAGGTTTGATCTTCGTTTATCTGCATCTGCCCGACTATCGCGAAGAGCAGACCCATCCCCTCGATATCGTAGGCCTGATCCTGTTCGGCTCCGGGATCGGATTGTTGTCATACGTGCTGGAGATATTCGGAGAGCACACTCTGAGCGCACGAGAGATGTCCATGCTTCTGGCAGTGTCCTTTGCCTTGCTCGCAGGGTACGGAGTTCATGCCCACAGCATTCCATTCCCTCTCTTGCAGCTCAGGCTGTTCGGCATCCGAACCTTCCGCGCCGCTGTGAGCGGCAGTTTTTTCACGCGACTGGGAATCGGCGGAGTACCGTTTCTTCTGCCGCTCCTTTATCAGGTCGGTCTCGGTTTCACGCCAATTCAATCCGGGCTGCTTGTCATGCCGCAAGCGATTGCCGCCATGAGCATGAAGACGATCATGCCGTGGCTTTTGAGGCGTGTCGGGTATCGTCGCATTCTCGTCTCGAACACTGTCGTCCTCGGTGTTCTTCTGATGGTGTTTGCGACGATAGGATTGCGAACGCCCATTTGGGCCATCGTGCTGCAGGCTTTCCTGTATGGAGCATTCACCTCACTGCAGTACTCGAGCATGAACACCCTGGTCTATGCTGACATTACGGACAAAGACACCAGTAGCGCGAGTTCCATCGCGAGCACGATGCAGCAGATGTCCATCAGCTTTGGCGTCGCGACTGCAGGATTAGCTACAGCGTTTTTTATCCCCACGTCTCGCACCGATCCGGCTGAAATGATCCAGGGAATCCACAAGGCGCTCGTCGCTCTCGGGATATTGACGATCCTGTCCACGATTGTCTTCCGTAGCCTGCGGAGCGGAGACGGCGATGATGTAAGTCAGCATAAGGTTCTTCACCCGGGTGGATGATCCTGATCCACAAGCTGCATCACGAGCACGATCCTGGCGGAACAATCCCCAGCTGCTCGAAGACTACTGCGGATATGAATGGGCCCGTTCACAAACCCGTTGAGAATCTCGGAGCAGCAGACCTTTGCCCGTTGCACGGCAGAGGTCGGGTGAGGGAAGCCGAGGGTGCTGAGGAGGGTGCTGAAGGATTTCCTGCCAGTGCTGCCATACCCAGCCGAAAATATGGTTTCGAACTGAGACTATATCTATTTCGAACTGAGACTATATCTATAGGTATTGGGTTCCGGTGCTAGGATCGCACGCATGCAAGCATAATGAAGGAGTTGGGCGTCGATCCCAAATGGGTAGCCGACCAGTTAGGACACAGCCTGGATGTAAGTCAGAACGTCTTCACACAGGTTTCAGTAGAGCAGAGGCTGGAAGCTGTGCAGCAACTGGAATCAGCTTTGGTCATGTAATGGTGTTCAGAACGATTTCAGGACCCGGTGGAATGTTGCAAGCTCTTGATTTGATTGGAGCGGGAGACCGGGATCGAACCGGCGACATTCAGCTTGGGAAGCTGACGTTCTACCACTGAACTACTCCCGCTTTTTGAATCATTCGTTTTATGTTCGTTGCCAGCGCAAAGGCCAACTTGAAGAAGTATACCAAGCATGAGGCAAACGGCGTTTCATGACCGCAGTGAGGCACGACGTAAGCTGTTCCCAAACACGCCCAGACTGAGATGCGGAGCTTTATCCATTCGTCACGCCGGTCACGGACGTCCCTACCTGCGAGAAGAATTCGGGAACTCCACGCACCAGCGCCTTCAATCGAAATAGTGCTCCGGCGAGCGCCCCGTCTTCTCGTTGCTTGTCGCCGATGGCAGTGGTGATATAGATATCCGAATAATCTGTTCCACCAAAGGTGAGGCTTGAGACCTTTTGTGTTGGTAGCGCGATTCTCCTGTCGATCCTGCCGTCAGCAGAAAGACGGACGATACAAGCTCCATCCCAAAGGGCTGACCAAAGCCGCCCCTCGGCATCGAGGGTGAGACCGTCGGGACACCCGTCGGCTTCCGCAAACCTGGCGAACACGCGCTGATTGCTGATCGCACCGTCTTCGACGTTGTAATCGAAGAAGTAGATTTCCCGGGCAAATGAATCAGTGTAGTAAAAGCCCTTTTGATCGCGAGTGAAAGCCATACCGTTCGAGCAGCCGATCCCTTCAAGAAGCAGGTGGGGCAATCCGTCAGTGTCCAGGCGATAGAGCCTCCCCTTGCTCACGCTGCTGGACATTGTGCCGCAGAATACACGGCCTCTGGGATCGGCGATGACGTCGTTGAAGCGGGATGATCTCTCGGCTTCAATCTCAGGAAGGACTTCTGTCAGCTCTCCGTCGTGCCATGTTGCTACAGCGCCGCGATCCATGAACAGAAGGAGAGAGCCGTGGCTCTGAATGGTGAATCCTCCGACGGTTTTTCCTTCATAGCATTTCTCGTGGACTCCCGAGGCGGGATCGTAGCGGAAGATTCTGCCATTGGGGATGTCGCACCAGTACAATCGCTTCTCAATCGGATGCCATAGCGGATTCTCGCCAGTCTCGCATGCATAATCGGCGATCAACTCTGGCTTTGCTTCCTCGACATGAGGGAATGGCTCGATATCCATGGTGCCTGACTCCCAGTCCATTATTGCCTGTTCAAGCTCATCTGGTTATTCGACAGGCGCTCGCAGCAGCGCGCTCCCAGACACGCGAACCGTGACAATTTCATGCGGATGAACCTCGACCTGGAATCCGCCTTCGCCATTGAGCGGCAGAGCCTTCAGGTTGCGTTCGACTGCATCGGTCTGCGTGACGTTCTTGATCGCGAGTAGCGGCGTTGTGATGTTGACTGTGCGCGCCGCTCCGCCAAGGTCGATGAGGCGGAGAATGGTTCCATCGCCGTCTTCTGCCGGCTTCCAGGTGTCGAGTAACAGATTCGGGTCGTCGATGGTGAGGAAACTGGACAGTTTGCCGTCGAGCGGACGGGGCAGGTTGAGGGCCTTGTCCTGCGAACTGATTTCGTCTGCTTCGAGCGGCGTTGCTTCCTGCCACCCTATGCGGCTGAGAGTTGCCGCGTCAGTCGATGCGGCACTGGTGACGACGTAGCGGAAGCGGAAGTCTCCGCCCTGCGCGGCGCGATAGTTGGTGTGCCAGTAGTTGTTCATGGCGTAGGCGAAGATGCTTCCGGGGCGCTGGCCGAATTCAGTTGGCCACGCTCCGCGGTTGATATCGCCCAGCGTGATGAGCGGCGTATCGAGAGGCATGACGGTTCCAGAGATGCCGTCCTGCTGCACAGAAACCCAGTGCTGTGCGGAGAACCACTCGTGGCCGGCGCCGGCGTACATGTCCTTTGAAGGATCGACAACGCCGTTCTGGATTTCGTACTGAAATTGAGGATGGCTCATGGCGAACGGGAAGGCAAAGTAGACGGCTTCTTTCGTCAGGATTTCTTTTTTCGTGACGTCTTCGATGAATTCGATTTTCTTTTCGTTTTCGAAAAGGCGGATTTCGGTGGTTATCTTCGGAGTGTTTTCCGTGGAACTTTCGAGAAGCGCGCGCCAGCCGTAGGCTGTGCGTTCAGTCGAGACTATCCGGCCTTGTGTTGCTGCGTGGATTTGCAGTTCGGGTTTCGGTGAGACGACGCGGTATTGCAGGATGCTGTTCGGTTCCTTGTCGCCTCCGGTGACATAAAGATATTGGCCGAAACGGTAGGTGCTGTTCTGGTCTACGAGTTCTTTCTGGAGTTGCTTGTCGTAGATGCTTTTTACTGCGCCGGAAGATGGGTCGAGTTCTACGCGGTAGTACTGGCTTTCGAGCGTGGTGCTGGTTGTTATTTCAGGAGAACTGGCGGCCTTCGCAGACGGACGAATGAAGTAGACCTTGTATCCGACGGGCGGCACGTCTTTCGCGACGAATTCAACGCGGCGAAAATCATTGCCTTCGTGGACGACCGAAAAGGGAACTGGCTGATCGGTAGCGCGATCTGCGATCTCGTTGCCCTTGTCGAGGTCGATGCTGACGATGCCGTCGCGTTTCCAATTGAGCGGATTGAAGACGATGATGCTGCCGACCCCTGTGGCGATGGAGTCGGCGAGGCTGGCCATGCTGCTGCGGAGCAGGTGATCGCGCAGATCGGCGGCGGTGGTGGCGCGCGAATCTTTTACGCGAAGCTGTTCGATTGCTTCATGACTGGTGGGATCGGAGACGCTGTTCGCGGAGAGCCATGTGTGCTCGTCCATCAGAACCATGCTCTTCCACATTTCGTTGAGCGCGTTCTGATCGACAGCGAGGCGCGGGTTTACGAGCGCGCTGATGGTGGCGAGTTTTTCGGCAGATGGCGCGCGGCTTTCGTTCTCGCGTTCAAGTGCCGCATAGAAGGCGTCGGAGCCAATGCCGTCTTCCCAGTAGGGACCGCCATCTCCGCGGATGGTCGGAATGTTGCCGTCGAACTGTTTTTCGATTTCGGCGAGAGCGTCGTGGAATCCTGAGTACTCGATGTGCGGGAAAGCGTAGAGGGCGTTCCACTGGTCTGCGAGTTCTGCCTGCTGCGGGAAGAGGTCGGTGTTCTCAACCTGCGTGCCGAAGATAATCGCGGCGTGCGCGCGGTAGTTGGCCTGCTGATACATCTGGAGGAAAAGCGGCACGATTTCTTCGCCTGTTTCCGGGAGCGGAGGCAGGCCGAAAAGAAACTGCATCTGCATGTAGTGCCGCGAATACCAGAACAGCACCTTCTGCCCGTCGGGGCCTTCCCAATACATGGGCGAGTTTTCGTTCAGATGACCTTGTAACAGGACGGGGGCGCGGTCATTGTTGCTTCCGGCAAGAAAGTACTTGATTCCTGCGGCGGCAAGCACCGATGGGTACGACCAGGTGTAAGAGGGAACATCTGTAATGTTGGCGAAGTTGAGAGGCGTCTTGTAGGTGCGGCTGAAGTTGGCGCTAGGATAGAGCGAGCGGATGAGGGTTTCAGCAGTCGGGAAGCCTGTGAGCACGTTGCTGTATTGCGCGGGGATGTAAAGCTGTTCGTGCTGGATTGCTGCGATCACGCGCTGCTTTTCCTGCGGCGTTCGTGTGTTGAGATATTGTTCGAGGTTCCACTCGCCGTCGGTGCTGAAGCGGAAGGATGGGTGCTTCGCGGTGAGATCCATTGCTTCGTCGAGGATGCGGCTTTGGATCGCGGCCACTTTTGCCTGGTAGTCGGTGTATCCCACGTCGAGGTGGACGTGCGGGACCAGGTAGAGGGTCCACTTCTTCTGCGGCCAAAGAGTTTGAGTGAAGTGCGTGGAGTGTCCGTTGAGATTTACCGCAATGCGCGCGCGTCTACTGCCTAAGAACTCTGGTATTGCGATAGAAATGCGCTCTTCGCCGAAATCCTGATCGGCGTGTAAAGGCTGGTTATAGTGATGATCCGCGACTTCAAGATCGACCTGTCCAGAGTGCGGACGTTCGCCGTAGCGGACGAAAACATCCACGCGCTCGGTGAGGGTTGATCCGCTTTGCTGATAAAAGATTGTCGGTTCGAGCTTGACGGTTGGAGATGCGGAGAGTGATGGAATCTGATCGAGTTCGATTTCGTCGTAGTTGAAGCCGGCGTCGGGGACACCCTTATCTGCCGTCGCGACTGCCTGCAGTGAAATGTTGTTCGTGCCTGTCTGGAGATAGCTTCCCGGAAAATCGAATTCGACGGTTGCGTGAGCGTAGGCCGGGAAAAACGCAGCCATGGTGTCGCCCATGCTGTAGTCCAATTCAGGATGCAAATAGAAGGTGCCGATGTGTCCGTTGACGGAGACGCGCAGTGCGGGCACGCTGGAACGCTCAATGAGCAGAGAAACGCGCAAGTGGTACGCGGGGGAAGGGCTGGAGGGCTGAGAAAACTGGATCGTACGCGGCGCTGCGGCCGGATTCGGTTTGCCTGTGCTGAAAAGAGCGGGCGCGTAGGCAGGCCAATTCTTTTCCGGATGATCCTTGTCTATGACAAAGGTGACAGGCTGTTGCGGTGCACTGTCGGCGAATTCCGCGGAGGAGCGGTCGAATATGCCAATACGCCAGACGGTGTTGCCGGTTTGCGCCGCTGAAGGCAGGCTGGTTGCCGCGAATAAGGCGAGGAAGATGCTCGCACACTTGAATTGCATGCAGACTCCGTCATGGTTGCGATTCCACTGCCGGTTAATAGTAAATCGCTATCACAGTATTTGCAGGGTTTTCAGGTTCGGAGTCTCGCTTTCGTTGCAAATATGAACCTGATCCGGGGCGAGAAATCTGAACATTTCACGGTGCGTCCAGCATGGGCACGTCGCGTGATAAATGACTTGAAAAGTTGCATTGCAAAGTGATGCCGATCGGGCGTATAGTGCTGGCCCAAGTGGCAGTCCGCTCTTTTTGCGTGGAAATCTGCGAGGGATTATGTCTTGTCTTTCCGCCAGGGCCGCGTCTCAGACATTGACTATCCGCTGCAGTGGTGCGGCAGCGCCTAATCTGTCTCTACCTTCTCGAAGCCACCCGATCCTCAAGTGCATGTAGGAGCCAACCATGAAAGTATGCGATCCCGTGTCGCTTATCTTGCGCAAGAAGGGTGGGACCGTTTGGTCTGTGCCCTCGAATATCACTGTCTATGGCGCCATGGAACTGATGGCAGAAAAAGAAGTGGGTGCACTTCTGGTGGTGGATGACGGCCACCTGCACGGCATTGTTTCCGAGCGCGACTACGCGCGGAAGGTGGTCCTGATGGGACGGTCGTCGAAGGATACTCCGGTGAGCGAAATCCTGACGGAGCCTCTGATTACCATTGCTCCTGATTGTTCCGTCGATGAAGCCATGCGACTGATCACCACGCACCGCATTCGACATCTTCCGGTGGTGCGCGATGAAAAGATCGAGGGATTGATTTCCATCGGCGACCTTGTGCAGTGGATTGCTTTCGCGCAGGACCAGACGATTGAGGATCTCTCGCACTACATTGAGGGAAAGTATCCCTGCTAAAAGCGGGCTGGCGATTACCCCAGATTGCGCGTGGCGGAGACGATCGCGTTCCAAAGTGGCGTGGGATAAAGGCCCAGCAAGAAGACAAGACCCGTCAGAACGGCCAGGGCCAGTGTTGCCGGTAATGGCAGCATTGGCGTGACTGGGCCTGTGTCTTCAGTTTTCGCATACATGGCTGCAAGGATGCGAAGGTAATAGAACAGGCCGATGGTGCTGCTCACCACGAGCGTGAAGAGAAGAATCCATCGGGACTGCGAAGCACCCGCCGCAATGACATAGAACTTGCCGAGGAAACCTGCCGTGAGCGGAATTCCGGCGAGGGAGAGAAGCATTGCTGTGAACGCTGCCGCGATAAAGGGCCTCCGCCAGAAGAGTCCGCGATAATCGTCGATAAAGGCGGCTTCGCGCTGCGGACCAGAAAGAATGGTCATCACGCCGAAGGCACCGAGGATTGTGGCGAAGTAAGCCGCGAGGTAGTAGGTGGCCGCGGGAGCGCCGAGCGCTCCGCCTGCGAGTAGAGCCACCAGCGCGTAGCCCATGTGCGCGATGGATGAATAGGCGAGAATCCGCTTCACACTGGACTGAGACAGCGCAAGAAGATTGCCGGTCAGCATTGATGCTATGGCGATAATCGAGAGGACCAGGCCGGGTGTTCCTGATAGCGCTGCGTCATGCAGGTGAAACCAGCGCAGGATCAGTGCGAACATTCCGCCTTTCGATACGGTGGCAATGAACGCTGTGACGGGCAGAGGCGCGCCTTCATATACATCCGGCGTCCAAAGATGGAAGGGAACAACCGCCAGCTTGAAACCGATGCCTGTGAGTACGAGCATCAAGCCGGCGATGACAGGAAATGCCGCTGTATGGTTCAGAGTTGTGGCGAATTGAGACAGGTCCATTGATCCGGTTTCTGCGTACATCAGCGCAAGACCAAATAACAAGACGGATGATGACGATGCGGCGAGGACCAGGTACTTGATTCCGGCTTCGATCGAGACTGTCTTTGAGCGGATATAGGAGATCAATGCGTAGAGCGAGACGCTCAACAACTCCAGTCCAAGAAAGAGCGAGATGAAGTGGCGGCTGACCACGAGGACCATTGCGCCTGTGGTCGCCAGCAATATCAGGAGATAAAACTCTTCGCGATGCTCGTGGCGGCGCTTGAGATAGTCGTAGCTGAACAGGACTACAAATGCTGCCGCGCAGAGAATGAGCGCCATGTAGATGACGGAATAAGAATCAAAGATCAGCAGGCTCGTGAGTTGCCGTGGAATAGCGGATGCCGCGAAGGTCAGGCTCAGGAGCGATGCTCCAATACCGATCAGCGTCATCGCGGCGACTACAAGATGATTACGCTGGATGGCGATGGCGAGCATCGCAATGACAGCAGTCGCAGACATGATGAGCAGCGGCGATGACACGGCAAAATCAGCGGCGTTCATGCTTTATCTCCTGACGATGTCCGGTAGCTGTGCGCTCTGCTGTGCCGAAGCGGCAAGGCTGGGTCGCACGGCATTCAGGACCGGTTGTGGATACAGGCCCAGCCAAAGAAGACAGATCATCATGGGTCCGAGGATCGCCCATTCGCGGAAGCTCATATCGGGCAGCTTCCAATGATGTGGGTTAGGGCCTTGAAATGCGTTCTGGCCAAGTCTCAGACCGTAGAGGGTCGCTGCGAGGAGGCCGAGCGTTGCCACGACGGTGAGACTGACATTAGCGCGGTAGGCGCCTAGAAGCACGAGGAACTCTCCGACGAAATCGCCCAGTCCCGGAAGTCCAAGCGAAGCCATGGCGAAGACCAGACCTGCTCCACTCAGAGAGGGCATGGTCTCCCAGAGTCCGCCCATCTGGCCGATTTCGCGAGTATGCATCCTCTCCTGCAACAGTCCAGCCATGATGAAGAGCGCGCCTGTGCTGATTCCGTGGCTGACCATTTGCACCACTGCGCCTTCCAATGCGATTTCATTGCCGGCGAAGATTCCCAACAATACGAAGCCCATATGGCTCACGCTGGTGTAGGCGACGAGGCGCTTCAGGTCGGTCTGACCGACGGCGAGCACTGCTCCGTAGAGAATGCCGATGACGCCGATGGTCATCATCAGGGGCGCTAATCTGTGTGACGCCTCAGGAAAGAGCGGCAATACGAAGCGAATCAGTCCATATGCGCCGGTCTTCAACAGAAGTCCGGCGAGGATGACGCTGCCTGCAGTGGGCGCTTCAGTGTGCGCGTCGGGCAGCCACGTATGCAGCGGAAATATCGGCAGCTTGACTGCGAAGGCGATGAAGAAGCCGAGCATCAGCAGAAGCGCGGTATTAGGCTGCAGCACTGTGCCCAGCAACTGCTCATAATCAAAGGTCAGAACTCCGGTGGTCTCGCGGTGAATTACGGCCAGCGAAATGATTGCGACGAGCATCAGCAGGCCGCTCAGTTGGGTGAAGAGGAAGAACTTCGTTGCCGCGTAGATGCGTCGCTCATGGCCCCAGATACCGATCAGCAGATACATCGGCACCAGCATCAGCTCCCAGAACAGATAAAAGAGGAACAGGTCCATGGACAGGAAGACGCCCGTGATCCCTGCCAGTACCCACAGCAGGTTGAAATGGAAGAAGCCGGCGCGCTCGCGGATTTCAGTCCACGAGCAAAGGATGGCCATGATACCGAGGAAGTAGGTGAGAAGGAGCATCACCAAACTGAGTCCGTCGATGGCCAGGTGAAGGCGAATGCCGAATTGCGGAATCCACTGGAAATTGCATTCTTCAAACCAGCGTTGCGACGTAGGCGCAGCGTGGCCGGCGTTGGCGATCCATATCGCGAGCGTCGCGATGAAGTCTATGCAGATGCTGAGCAGAGCGATCCAGCGGGCGGTGGTTGCGTTGCGCGAGGCGACGATCCATGATGCGATGCCGCCAACCATCAGAATCAGGATCAGAATGAGTAGCATCATGCCATCACCTCAAAAAGAATGCGACTGCGAGGATTGCGACGGTTCCCATAGCGAGCCCCGCTGCGTACCAGCGCACGCGGCCGGTCTGTGTGAGAGCTAAAGCCCGGTTGCCGAACATCGCAATCTCTCCCAGGCCTCGAATTGGTATGTCTGCCGGATCACGCCCGATCTGACGTGTCACCCACAGGAACGGACGAACGAGCAGCCGGTCATAAATCCAGTCGAAGCCCCAGCCGGCGAACCATAACTCC
>Ga0209139_10000941_pt1 | contig 10501 bp, 11 predicted proteins | sample BogFormECP14_OM3_FD_188246 | JGI IMG/M metagenome (GOLD analysis project Ga0209139, IMG submission 188246) | Bog forest soil microbial communities from Calvert Island, British Columbia, Canada - ECP14_OM3 (SPAdes) (version 2) | ecosystem: Environmental > Aquatic > Freshwater > Wetlands > Bog ...
TGAGTACGCCGACCAGGGTTGCCAGCACCGCCTGGCTTAATCCCATGCCGTAGGTGTCACTCGCCTTGTCGCACTCATAGGCGCACAGCAGTTGCACGCAGGCGTGCAGCCGTGAGTCTTGAAACATGAGACGGGTCGAAAGGCGTTCGATCAGCTCGGCCTGTTCGGCGGTCAAATAGCCCGCCTCGTGCGGGTTCAAGGTGAGGTGGACAAATGAGGCCTGCCGCAGGGATGAGGAGTGGAGGGTTATGTGCTCGGCCGCGGCGATGAGACTCAAATGACCCGCACCGAAATACTCGCCATCCAGTGGCGTGTCAGGCGTTGAGCGAAGAGCGGCGCGGCCGCCGACTTCCTCGAGCAAGAAGCACAACGCAGGGCGCTCGAATGACCAGGTGAGCCAACCCGGAGAGGTACCCCAGTGCGCCTCGACAACGACGTACGACAGTCCTGGCCACGCTTGGGTACGCAGAACCGATGAATGCGCGGCATGTTGCGCCACTAACATCGTTCAAGTTTGCGCCGGGATGCGGGTGTGGGCCAGTGCTCAGCGCAAGAGGTTGACCTTGGCCAGATCCACGAGTTGCCCAAAGCGCCCATCCATGACGGCCTTTAGCGTGAAGATGCCAAATTGCTTGGCTTCCTCGAAGGTGGTCGTGGGCGGCATAATCAATTCCTGGCGTGTGCTTACGATGTCCACCAGCGCGGGCCCCTCGTGGCTGAGGGCGCGCTTGATCGCCTCTTCGATCTGCTGCGGTCGTTCCACCCTGAGCCCCAGGATGCCCATCGCATTCGCCATGTCGGCGAAGTTCGGGTTCTTCAAGTCGCACTCGCTATCCAGAAAGCCGTTGGCCTTCATCTCAAGTTCGACAAAGCCGAGCGTGCCGTTGTTGAGCACGATGATCTTGACCGGCAGATCCTTCTGCACCAGCGTGACAAATTCCCCCATCATCATGGTGAATCCGCCGTCGCCGGAGAAGGAGATTACCTGCCGACCGGGGTAGGCCGCCTGCGCGCCGATTGCATGCAGCATGGCATTTGCCATGGAACCATGATTGAACGAACCAATAATCCGTCGCCGACCGTTGATTTGAAGGTAGCGGGCCGTCCAGGCGATGGGTGTGCCCACATCGCAGGTAAAGATCGCATTATCCGCCGCGAGTTCGCTCACGACCTTGGTGACGTATTGCGGGTGTATGTGGCTGCTGTTGGGCCGACTCTCGGCCAGTTGATCAAGATCACGCCGCGCTTCGCGGTAATCCTCGAGCGCATCGTCCAGGTAGCTGCTGTCGAGCTTCTCCTCGAGCAGCGGTAGAAGGGCCTGAATCGTTTCCTCGACACCGCCCACCAGCCCTTGATCGAGGGCACAGCGATTCCCCAGCGCCTCGGCACGGAGATCGATTTGCGCAATCTTTGCATCGTCGGGAAAGAATTGCCGATACGGGAAGTCCGCACCGAGGATTAGCAGTGCATCACACTGCTTCATGGCCTTATAGCCTGAAGCAAATCCGACGAGGCCGGTCATGCCAACGTCATAGGGGTTGTCATACTCGATGTACTCTTTACCGCGCAGCGTGTGTACGGTGGGTGCCTTCAGCTTCTTAGCCAGTGCTACCACCTCATCGTGGGCGCTTGCGCAGCCTGCTCCGCAAAATAGCGTCACCCGATCGGCCTGATTGAGCAGGCCGGCCAGTGCACGCAGCTCCTCATTGCCCGGCAGGACGACCGGCGGCTTGGGCACCAGCCAGGTTGGCAACTTGCCAATGGCCGGACGGAGCGCGATGTCGCCGGGAATCACCACCACCGCCACGCCACGCTTCGCGATCGCGACACGCATCGCGCGCAGCAGGATTTGTAGTAATTGCCCAGGATTGGAAACCAATTCTACGTAGTGACTGCATTCCTTGAAGAGTGTTTCCGGGTGCGTCGCCTGGAAGTAGTCGATGCCGATCTCGGAACTAGGAATGTGGGCCGCGATCGCCAGCACCGGCACGCCGCTCCGCTGCGCATCAAAAAGGCCATTGATGAGATGCAGATTACCGGGGCCGCAGCTGCCGGCGCAAACTGCGAGGTTTCCGGTTACATGGGCGTCTGCCGCCGCGGCAAATGCCGCTCCCTCCTCGTGGCGCACGTGCACCCATTGAATCGTCTCGAGCCGACGCAACGCATCGGTAAAGGCGTTCAGCGAGTCTCCCACGACGCCATAAATTCGCTTCACGCCGGCTCGCGCCAGCACTTCGGCCATCAAGTCCGCGGTGGTCATGCCCATTGCTTTGCATCTCGTAGGAGGGAGCCGATCGTCCGGAGGCCTTTATAACTCCGGCCGCCGAAAGTCGAATTGGACAATTCTGAGCATCCATCAGGCCACGACATTTCGGACTGAAATTGAAGAAAAGGTCAGTCTTCAACAATCCGTCGACCGCGTACTCAGATACGTTTTTACCCCGCGCAGTGACATCAAGCGGACGGTCGTGATCGTAGGCAAAGAAATGTTAATGAAGGTAAAGCGGGCACGAGAAGTGTTTCGTTTCGTGCAGCTGAATCTGCCGGCCTATCTCCGCGTGTTGCACGATGACTTTAGCGTCTTTCGCGAAGAGTTGATCAGGACCTCCGTCGGCCTCTTGATTGGTGCGGTCGGGGGTCTGCTGTTCTTGAGTTTCCTCTCCATCGCCCTCTTGGTGAGCGCCTGGGACACGAGCCTGCGACTCGGCATGGCCTGGAGCATCTGTGTCGGGTGGGCCGGATTAGCGGGTGTGGGATTGCTGTACGCGCGACAGGCCCTGCGCGCCCCCGTGCCGTTTAGCAACATCACTCAACTTCTGCTGCACGATCTCGCGGCTATCGAAAAGGACTGATCGTCATGAGGGAAGTGCAAATGCGGAATCCGGTGACACGATGGGGCGCGCGCGTGGCCGGCTTTACCGTCTGTCTAAGCCTGGTTGGATGCCTGGGTGGCGTGTTGGACCCGAAGGGCCCGGTGGGTGACAACGAGAAGCTCATTCTGATCGACGCCACCGCTATTATGCTGGCGGTCGTCATACCAGTGATCCTCTGCACGCTCGCCTTTGCCTGGTGGTTTCGCGCCAAGAACCCCCATGCGGAACGGCGGCCCGACTGGGAGTACTCCGGTCGGATCGAATTCATCACCTGGTCGATCCCCGCACTGATCGTGCTTTTCTTGAGCGGCATCGCCTGGATTGGCTCCCACGAGTTGGACCCGCCCAAGCCGCTGCGCGCCAGCAGCGCCGCGATGGAAATCCAGGTCGTATCACTCGATTGGAAGTGGCTGTTCATCTACCCACAAGAACATGTCGCAACGGTCAACCGGCTGGTGATCCCGGTGGACGTTCCAGTGCACTTCAGTCTCACCTCCGCCAGCGTGATGAACAGCTTCTTCGTGCCGCAATTGGGCAGCCAGATCTACACCATGGCGGGAATGACCACGCAGCTTAATTTGCTGGCCTCACAAACCGGCAACTACTCGGGCATTTCTGCTCAGTTCAGCGGCGATGGTTTCTCCGACATGCGTTTCGAGGTTCGCGCGGTATCCCACGCGGAATACGCCAGCTGGCTGGCGAGCCTGCGCGAAGGGCACGACGTGTTGGATGAATCGCGCTACGCGCTGCTGGCCAAGCCAAGTGCCCACGATGAACCGATTGCGTTCAGCGAGGTGAGCCCCGGCTTGTTCAACGCGATCGTGCATGGCCGCGGCGAAGCGCCGGGCGCTTCAAGTAAAACCGCAACGTTGCTGAACCAGGACCGGTAGGAGAGTCGAATGTTTGGAAAATTGACCTGGGCAGCCATCCCCTTCAACGAACCCATCCCGCTCATTACCGTGGGGGTGCTGATCGTCGGCATCGTGGGGATGCTCACATTGATCACGGTGAAAGGCTGGTGGCCGTATCTGTGGCGTGAGTGGATCACGAGCACCGATCACAAACGCATTGGTGTGATGTACGTGATCCTGGCACTGGTCATGCTGCTGCGAGGCTTTGCCGATGCGCTCATGATGCGTTCGCAATTGGCGTTGGCCGCGGGACATGCCGCAGGCTACTTGCCGCCGGATCATTACAACCAGATCTTCTCGGCGCACGGCACCATCATGATTTTCTTCGTCGGCATGGCCTTTGTTATTGGCCTCATGAATTTTGCCTTGCCGCTGCAGCTCGGGGTTCGCGACGTCGCCTTCCCCGTGCTCAATTCAGTGAGTTTCTGGCTCACCGCGGCGGGTGTACTGCTGGTGAATGTCTCGCTCGCGGTCGGCGAGTTCTCACGCACCGGCTGGCTGGCGTATCCGCCGCTCTCTGAGCTCGCCTATTCCCCCGGGGTCGGCGTCGACTACTATTTATGGAGCCTGCAAATCTCAGGCCTGGGGACGCTTCTCTCCGGGATCAATTTGACCACCACCATCTTAAAGCTGCGGGCGCCCGGCATGGGCTACGGGCGGATGCCGGTCTTCTGCTGGACCGCGCTTGCATCGAACCTTCTCATCGTGGCTGCGTTTCCCATTCTCACCGCGACCTTCGCCATGCTGCTCCTGGATCGATACGTGGGCTTTCACTTCTTCACCAACGATGGTGGCGGCAACCCGATGATGTATATCAACCTGATCTGGGGTTGGGGGCATCCGGAGGTCTACATCCTCATCCTGCCGGCCTTTGGTGTGTTCTCCGAAGTCATCGCGACCTTCTCGGGTAAGCCACTCTTTGGTTACCGATCGATGGTCATGGCCACAATGGCGATCTGTGTTTTGTCCTTCATGGTATGGCTTCATCACTTCTTCACGATGGGCGCAGGCGCCAACGTCAATGCGTTCTTCGGGATTGCGACCATGATCATCGCGGTCCCCACGGGTGTGAAGATATTCAACTGGCTCTTCACGATGTATGGGGGCAGCATCCGTTTTACCACGCCCATTTATTGGGCAATCGGTTTCATGGTTACGTTCGTGATCGGCGGCATGACCGGTGTGCTTATGGCCATTCCGCCCGCCGACTTTGTCTTACACAACAGCCTGTTTCTCATCGCTCATTTTCATAACGTCATCATCGGCGGCGTTCTGTTCGGTGCCATGGCGGGATACACGTACTGGTTTCCGAAGGCCTTTGGCTTCAAGTTGCATGAGGGACTCGGTAAAGCGGTCTTTTGGTGCTGGTTCATCGGATTTTACCTTGCCTTCATGCCGCTCTATGGGCTGGGCCTCATGGGTGCGACGCGGCGCATGCAACACTACAGCGATGCGGGGTGGCAACCCCTCATGATCGTCGCGTTGGGCGGCGCGCTCGTGATTCTCTTAGGCATTGGCCTAACGGCGCTTCAGCTGCTGGTGAGCATTCGCTCCCGACAACGGCGTGTCGATCTGACCGGGGATCCCTGGAATGGTCGAACCCTGGAGTGGTCTATTTCCTCTCCGCCTCCGGTGTGGAATTTCGGCCTGCTACCACAAGTGGCGGGGCCCGATGCGTTTTGGAGCCGCAAGCGTGAGGCGGCGTCAGCTGATAGCGGAGCGCCCCTGTATGAGGCACTCGAAGTGCCGAAAGGGACTCCGCTGGGATTCGTGGTGGCTTTCTTCGCGGTCATCTTTGGCTTCTCGATGATTTGGCACATCTGGTGGCTCGCGCTTGTTGGTCTAATCGGCGGGGTGATCGCTTGCATTCGGCACGCCTGGCGAACTGATCTCGAAGAGGAGGTGCCCGTGGCCACCATTCAAGCTCACGAAGAATCGCAGCGGATGCGAGCGGCCCGTCTATGAGTACGACCATTGATGTGACCACCGCGGAGAGACACCCTCCGGCCGTTCCACTGTCCGAGCAGGGGCCCGCGCCCAAGCGCATTGTCGCGACCTTTGGCTTCTGGTTGTTTCTCTTGAGCGACATCATCATCTTCGGTGCGCTGTTTGCCGCCTACGCGGTGCTCGGCGGGGCGACCAACGGCGGCCCGTCGGGCATTGATCTATTTGATAGGCGCCACGTGCTCATCGAAACGGGCTGCCTTCTTGCCTCGAGTTTCACCTGCGGCATGATGATAATCGGAACCGAAGCTCGAAGCGTCGCCGCGACCTATTTCTGGGCACTGGTCACCTTCGTGTTAGGCCTCTCCTTTTTGTGGCTGGAGGGCTCCGAGTTCGCCGACATGGTGGGAAAAGGGTTTGGCCCCTCACGCAGTGCCTTCCTCTCCTCATTCTTCGCCCTCGTGGGAACTCACGGACTGCACGTCAGTGTTGGCCTTGGGTGGCTGCTCTTGATGTTGGCCCAGGTCGGCACGCTCGGTTTTCGGCCCATGGTGATGCGCCGCATGCTCTGCTTCAGCCTGTTCTGGCACGCGCTCGACATCGTGTGGATTGGTGTATTTACGATTGTGTACTTAGGAGCATCTCGATGAGCGAGCCGGAGAACGCCGTTGCCGAGGATCGCGCCCCCGGCGCACACCAGAACAGCCGCGATCGATTCCGCAGCTATGTCATTGGCATTGGCCTGGCCGTCATCCTCACCGGCGCCTCCTTTGCCGCGGCCTCCTCGAACAGCGTGTGGGGGCCAAGTGTGCCGGTCCTCCTGGCGGTACTCGCCATCGCGCAGATGGGCGTACACCTGGTGTTCTTCCTCCACATCAGCACGGCGCCGGACTCGACCAACAACATTCTGTCCTTGGCGTTTGGCATTTTTGTGGTGGGATTGGTGATCTTCGGATCTATGATCATCGTGTCGAACCTCAATCACAACATGATGCCCATGGATCGGCTGCTGGAGATGCAGCGCTGATCGCGATCGCACGCAAGGACACTACTTAATGACTACTTATTAAGGCGAGGTTACGCACATGCTTAAAGGATTCAACGTTCCCCTCACGCCCCAGGGCAAGTCCGCACTCGCAAGCCTGCCGCCGTGGCACTACTCCAGCGATTGTATGGTCATCGAATATTGGGCGGACCCCGCGGCTGTCGCCGCTCTGTTGCCCCCGGGGATCAGTCCGGATGCCAAGTCTCAGGGGCGGGCTTTTTTCTGGTTCCTCGACTGGCAATTCACGGGCTCGAACGATGAGATCACCGATCCCGCTCGCTATCAATACCGCGAGGCCTTCGTGCTGGTCGAAGCCATGTTCGAGGGCACGCCGGTCAACTACTGCCCGTATATTTTCGTGGACAACGATGCCGCCATCTCGCGCGGCTGGGTGCAGGGCTTCCCAAAGAAGCTCGGCAGCATCTATCAGACGCGCACGTTTACCGCGCCCAGTGCGGCGGCGGCGCCGGTCGCCAAAGGTTCACGTTTCGGCGCGAGTCTCACTGCGCATGGTGAAAGACTGGCGACTGCGCGCATCCAACTGGAAGAGAAGGTGGCCAACCCAGCTACCGTGTTCAATCGCCCCACCGCGATGCGACGCTATTTTGCTCAGCTCTCCGCCGGCAAGCACACGACGCCTGCCGTCGATGAGCTGACCCTGTCACTTACCGATGATCTCGCCATTGTGGATGTGTGGTCAGGCTCGGCCGAACTGACGATTCCGGAGGTTCGCGGCGAGGACATGGACTCACTGGCGCCCAAACGCGTTGGCAAAGGGTACCGACTGGGAATGGCCTACACCGTGACGGATCTTAAGATCCTGAAAGATTCAGCGAAACACAAGTAGGTTCTTGCTATGCCGCTCTATACCATCACCGCGCAGGCGGGCGTGCTCGGTGAACGAGGCAAAGCCGATCTCGCCGAGAAGATCACGGCATTCCATTCCAAGTATGCGGAGGTGCCGCCCAATTGGGTGCACGTGGTATTCCACGAGTACGCCGCGGGCGACGGATTCACCGCCGGCCGACCGGCGGCGACGGCCGCGCTCACTTTGCTGATTCGGACCGGACGATCGGCCGAATACAAGCGCGAGATGCTGAGGACTTTGTGGGGCTACATGCAAGCCGCGACGCGCGCGCCAGATGAGGAGATTGTCATCGGCATCCAAGAGGTCCCGGCGAGTCAGGCCATGGAAATGGGGAAGATTATGCCGGATGTGGCTCCCTCATGATCTCAGTGTTGGAAGCTCGAATGGGTCTCACGTGACGCACGCGCTGTGTTCGTGGCCTGCGTGCGAATGAATTCGACGAAGGTGTATCCCGACGCCACTTCGGCGCTGAGCGGCGTGGTGAAAGACGGCATGACGGTGATGTGCGGGGGATTCGGCGCCTGCGGGATTCCGGAGCATTTGATCTATGCGCTTCATGCCTCCGGAGCGCGTGATCTGACCGTGGTCTCCAACAACGCGGGTCTCGATGGCGTCGGCTTGGGCTTATTGCTCAAGTCGCACCAGATTCGCAAAATGATTTCGAGCTATGTCGGGGAGAACAAGGAGTTCGAGCGGCAATACCTTGCTGGCGAGGTCGAGATTGAATTCAATCCTCAGGGCACGTTGGCGGAGCGCATTCGGGCCGGCGGGGCGGGAATCTACGCGTTTTTCACCAGGGTCGGCGCGGGTACACTGGTGGCCGAAGGCAAGGAACAGCGCATCGTCAATGGCGAGACCTTCATCCTCGAGAAGGGATTGGTCGCGGACGTGGCTTTGGTCAAAGCCTGGAAGGGCGATACCGAGGGGAACCTGATCTACCGCAAGACCGCCCGCAACTTTAACCCCAATATGGCGACCGCGGCAAAGGTGACCCTGGCCGAGGTCGAGGAGCTTGTTGAGGTCGGCATGCTGGAGGGTGACAGCATCCACACCCCAGGCATTTTCGTGCAACGGATGATCGAGGGACCGCGATACTCCAAGGTGATTGAGAAGCGCACTGTGCGCCCGCGACCGGAGGCCGTCCGTGCCCTGGCCCCGTGAAGAGCTGGCGGCTCGCGCTGCCCGGGAAAGAATGGCATGTTGGGCACAGGGCCGTCTTCTTATCCGGGCGAGGAAGACGCGGATCTCATCACTGCTCTCAAGCAGACGGCGTTAGGTGCCGGCGTCAAACGCGTGGCGGTCGTGATGGAACACGGGTCCAAGAACGGGGATTCCAAACTCAAGCCGCGATGTTCATTGCGGCTCACCGGTGGGGACGTTGTTGACCCGCTGATCCCGGACCTGGCGACATTTTCCGGGCCCACCCGCAAGGATTCATTCAGGCTCATCGAGCTTGCTCCCGGTGTGTCGCGTAAGGAGGAGAAGCGCAAGTCTCCCGCCACCTACACCGAATAACCAGGCTACCCCTAGATTGCCCATCTCCCCCGAAATGGGGAGAAAGAGCTGGCTGCTTCTCGTGATGTACTCAAATGGATGTGGCGTTAGCTTAACGAGCACGCGAATCGACGCGCCAACAAGCGGACGGAGACTCTGTGCAGTTCACGGCAACGCCTGCGAGCGGACTAGTCCACTCGGTTTTCGCGGAGACCTTTGACCACGGCGCGACCGTTGTGGACCGACGACGCCCCTTCAAAACAGCGCTTGATCTGCGCTCAACATTAGGCCCCGCAGCGAGCCTGTTAGGAACCTCGATCCTTCGGCTGCCGGTGAACGCGGCGGCAAACCGGCCTGGCGTCAAGCGCCCGGTCTTGCTGCCTTGGCAAATACACCGCATCAATCAGTACATCGCGGACCACATTGGCCGCTGTATTCTGGTCTCGGACTTGAGCGCCATCCTACAACGGAGCGAAGCGCATTTCGCGCGTGCCTTTAAACGCACCTTGGGAATTTGCCCACACGCTTACATCATTCATTGCCGGTTGGAGAAGGCATGCCGCTTGATGATGGGAAGCGATACACCACTGAGCGATATCGCTCTCGCGTGCGGGTTGTCGGACCAAGCGCACCTCTGCAAGCTATTTCGGCAGACCACCGGCCTTACGCCGGCGGCTTGGCGCCGTACCTACCGGCCGGAGCCTGAGAAGGCGATCGCCTCCGAATGCACGACTGTTGCGGCCTGATCATTGAACGCGAACAGATTGCGTCAGGACCGCCAGTCCCCTGGCAGCAAAAGCGGCGAGCATGCGACCCATTAACGTCTAGCCGATAGCGGCCGGCGCCTCTCGCTCACTGAGAAAACGTGGCTATTGCATCAATTGGGCAGCTGTCCGGGGCGGTGGCTGGAGGGCTTGCCGGCGGACTCGCGGGCTTTGCCGTGCACGTCGTGCGACTCCGCATGGAACGGCGCAATCAACAGCGAAATATTGCGGCTGCCTTGTCCGCCGAAATCGAAGCGCTCTGTGATCATCTGACCACCCACTACGTGCAACGCTTGGAACTCATGGCCGCCAATGCGCGCCAGGAGCAGTATCCCTACCATGGGTTTCGCGGTGAGAGAGAGTATTTACCCGTTTTTCGGGTGCTGGGCCAAAATCTGGGTGTCTTGCCGCGGCCACTGCCGCGCGATCTGATCTTCTGGTACACGAGCTTCACGGTCTGCCTCGAGCGAGCTCGCGACCTCTATGAGCTCGCCAAGAGCCCGGCGCCGGAATCGACGGCGTATGCGATTGCGATGGCCCGGCTGCAGCATGAGGAAATCGAGCAGCTACTGGATGCCGCTCCACGTCTGATCGCGAAACTG